>Ga0310695_10005823_pt1 | contig 21051 bp, 19 predicted proteins | sample RumenRJG_04DNA_FD_203882 | JGI IMG/M metagenome (GOLD analysis project Ga0310695, IMG submission 203882) | Bovine rumen microbial communities from Lethbridge, Alberta, Canada - RJG_04 (v2) (version 2) | ecosystem: Host-associated > Mammals > Digestive system > Stomach > Rumen | place: Canada...
CAAAGTGTATCACCAACAACGAGCCGATGGACACTCATTTCCATGTGGAGAATGGCATTCTCACATGTCACTATTGTGAAAAAGAACAGGATATTAATAAGGTAGAATTAGTATAAACCCAATAAACAAAACAATGAACAGAGACAACACAATCTTTGAGTTGATTGAGAAAGAGCATCAGCGCCAGCTGAAAGGCATAGAGCTGATTGCGAGTGAAAACTTTGTAAGCGACCAGGTGATGGAAGCCATGGGCTCTTACCTTACCAACAAGTATGCAGAAGGCTATCCTGGACACCGTTACTATGGCGGTTGCCAGGTAGTAGACGAGGTTGAGCAGCTGGCTATCGACCGTGTTTGCAAGCTGTTTGGTGCAGAGTATGCTAACGTGCAGCCCCACTCTGGTGCCCAAGCTAATGCAGCCGTTCTGCTGGCAGTACTGAAGCCAGGTGATACCTTCATGGGACTGAACTTGGATCATGGTGGTCACCTTTCACACGGATCACACGTCAACACTTCTGGTCTGATCTACAACCCCATCGGCTACAACCTGAATAAGGAGACTGGTCGTGTAGATTATGACGAGATGGAGCAGTTGGCACTCGAGCACAAGCCAAAGCTGATTATCGGTGGTGGTAGTGCTTACAGCCGTGAGTGGGACTACAAGCGTATGCGTGAGATTGCCGACAAGGTAGGTGCTCTGCTGATGATCGATATGGCTCACCCCGCAGGTCTGATTGCAGCCGGTCTGCTGGAGAACCCTGTAAAGTATGCACACATCGTTACATCAACTACTCACAAGACGCTTCGTGGTCCTCGTGGTGGTATCATCCTGATGGGTAAGGACTTCGAGAATCCTTGGGGCCTCAAGACTCCCAAGGGCGTCGTGAAAATGATGAGTCAGTTGCTGAACTCAGCCGTTTTCCCTGGCCAGCAGGGTGGTCCTCTGGAGCATGTGATTGCAGCTAAGGCTGTAGCATTCGGTGAGGCACTGCAGCCTGAGTTCAAGGAGTGGGCTAAGCAGGTTCAGAAGAACGCTAAGGTTTTGGCAGAAGAGTTGGTTAAGCGTGGCTTCGGCATCGTGAGCGGAGGTACAGACAATCACTCTATGCTTGTTGACCTGCGTTCTAAGTATCCCGATCTCACAGGTAAGGTGGCAGAGAATGCCCTTGTTGCAGCAGATATCACTGTCAATAAGAACATGGTGCCATTCGATAGTCGTTCAGCATTCCAGACCTCTGGAATCCGTCTGGGAACTCCTGCCATCACCACTCGTGGTGCTAAGGAGGATCTGATGGTTCAGATTGCCGCCTGGATCGAGGAAGTTCTGAATGATCCTGAGAACGAACAGGTTATCGCAAGCGTTCGTGCTCGAGTGAATGAGAAGATGAAAGAATATCCGCTCTTCGCTTACTAAATAAAATAAAGCCCCTGCCAATCGGCAGGGGTTTTATTTTTATTTGAGATTCGCGTTGAAATGATCTATCGCTTGACGGAACAGATGGTTCCTTGTATTACCACCGAAGATACTATGATTCCTATTCGTGTAAACTAACTGCCGGAAGTCCTTATCAGCCTGAACCAGCGCCTCTACATATTCAGCAGTATTCTGGTAGTGCACATTGTCATCAGCCAGTCCGTGACAAATCAACAAGGCTCCATGCAACTGTGATGCACGTGCTATTGGGTTCACATCGTCATAGCCGCTGGCATTCTCCTGCGGTGTACGCATATATCTCTCTGTGTAGATAGAATCATAGAATCGCCAGTTGGTTGGCGGCGCAATTGCCACACCAGCCTTAAACACCGGACGACCTTCCGACATCGACATCAGCGTGTTCCAACCACCATAACTCCAACCCCAGATACCAATTCTGTCTTTATCGACATAGCTCTGCTGTCCTAACCACAAAGCCGTCTCCACCTGATCACGAGCCTCCAGTTCGCCCAGTCGCAGATAGGTACATTTCTCGAAGTCAGCCCCACGGCCACCAGTACCACGATTGTCCACACACACACAGATATACCCCTCCTGACAGAGATACTGCTCCAGGATAGCCCCATTGCCGTTCATGCCAATACCCCACTGGTTGAGCACTTGCTGACTGCCCGGGCCACCATATTGATACATAATCACAGGATATTTCTTCTGCGGGTTGAAATCAGCAGGTTTAAGCATCCAGCCATTCAACTGTACCCCCTCAGATGTCGTGAAAGAGAAGAATTCTTTGGTGCCAAGCTCGTAGCCCGCCAGTTTCTTCTGTAGTTTCTGGTTGTCGATCAGCGTCACCAGCATCTTACCATTATTCTGGCAGAGCGTATAGGCCACAGGGTGATTGATGTTGCTCCAACTGTTGATGAAGTATTTGAAGTTCTGACTGAAGATAGCCCTGTTCACACCAGCCTTTGATGTCAGAACCTCAATTTTACCGTTCGCATGAGCCACCATCACCTGCTGCTCCATCGGACTGTTGGGATTAGCAGCAAAATAGGTATCTCCCGTCTTCTCATCATAACCATAAACTGTGTTCACCTCATATTTATCGTTAACAATCTGTCGCTGCAGCTGACCGTTCAGGTTATAGAGATACAAATGATTATAACCATCGCGTTCACTGGGCATCAGAATATGCTTGTCGGTAATCTGTATGTCATCCAGTACCTCCTCCTTGATATACTTCTTCACCTGATCCTCGATAGCCAACTGGCAGACCGTTGATAAGGGGTTCGCCATATAAATACGCAACTGATCTTGATGACGGTTCATCGTGAAGACGGCAATCTTTGAGGGATCACTGGTAGCCTTGATACGAGGGATATAGCCGTCAGCATCGAGAGGCACAGCGATCTTTCGAATCTGCCGCGATTGTATATCGTAACTCCAAACGCTCACCTGTGAATTCGCCTCACCAGGCACGGGATACTTATAAGTATATGCTCCAGGATACTCCGCAAATTCTGAACGCTCAGGAAACAGCCCCTTGAAAAGCTGCATGGCGTATTGCTTCACAGCGCTCTCGTCGTAACGAATCCAGACGAGCTGTTTCGAATCAGCCGAGAACACTATCGAAGAATTGGTAGAGAACTCCTCCTCATACACCCAGTCAGGAATACCATTGATAATCTCATTACACTTTCCGTCTTTCGTCACCTGACTCTCCGCATTATCATAGAGCAACTTCACCAGATAGATGTTATTATCCCTGACGAAAGCAATCTGATTACCGTCGGGCGAGAACACAGGTGTCTGCTGCGGACCACCATCACTCAACGGCTCCAGTTTGTTGTTGCGGATATCATAGATGTAATACACAGCCGTGAACGAATGGCGATAGATGGGTTTGGTCTGTGTCTGGATCAACATCCTACGCCCGTCAGGACTCATGATATAGTCATCCACCCCTTCCAGCTTGGCTCCACGAGCGGTAGCCACATCAAATAATACAGCCACCTGCTGACCTGTGCGGAAAGAATAGCTCTCCACACGTTTACCGTCGGCACTCATCTGCCCATAAGTTTCACCGTCAGCCAACGGACGAACCGCCTGCATCGCCTCTGATCGGAAGGTGCCACTCATGATATCCTTCAAACTTAACTTTTCGCCTGCATGCATCCCTATCGAAGTCATCATGAGGCATAGGCTTGCTGCCCATACGATTACTTTTCTATTCATGTTTTTGTTAATGGAAATCGGTATAATTATTGTTCTTCAAAAGTTGGTCTGCCGTTACACCCTGATGGCTCTCCATATAGCGGTCAGCCATCTCCACATATTGGTTATTAAACTGTTCCTTGCCCAACACGCGGTTCACCACCCACTGGATCTTTCCGATATGCTTGTCGCGCTCCACTTGTGTCAATGCCCTGTCGTGAGGCATCGGATAGAGACTCAGCAGATAGAAGCCCACGCAATCGGGAACGATATAAGAACGGTTCATCATCTGCAACTGATAGGGAGTATAACCATATTCCGGCTTCTGATACAACGGACAGTCGGCACCCAGATATTTATCCAGACAGATACCGATGGAGTTGTTACCAATCACCACGCTCTGATCAAGCGAACCGATCTGCGTGTAAATCTGAGGAATCTCCATATTAGGCAACATCTCCTTGAGATTATCAAAAGCCTCCGACATCTCATCGTTGACGTCAGTGATATTAGCATACTGCTGCTCCACCTCGTTGATCAGACTCTGTAAGATGGAATCCTGATAAAAGCGCAGGAACTTCATGTTGATCTCGGGGTCATTCACCTTTCCGATACGGATCACATCCTCTATCAGGGTACGCGTCTGAGTGGGATAAACAGTGTTCATCTGCTGGAGTGCAGAGAAATCACCAGTCGTCAGATAAAGGCTCTGCACACGGTCATAGCGGTTAATAGTCAACTTATTCTCCTCGCCGGGAGACTTCAGTTGCCATTCACAGCTCACGCAACAGAGCAAAACGACAAAAAGGATATAATAAACCTTATGCACTGACGATCTTTAAGAAATGTTAGTTATTTGTTAAAAGCGGTGCAAATATACTAAAATTTATTTTAAAATCCAAATTTTAACCTAAAAAAGATAAAAATCTGATGCATATTCTTGGTTTTGTAGGCTATTCGGGTAAGCTACTAAATGTTTTTCTCCCTTTTACGTAATACTGCCAGAGCAGAACAAATTGCTTCCGCTCAGGTATTTCTTTAGCCACACGATTAGCCTGAATCACCCTACGGTCAGTCTCAAAATCCTTCCGCCAACGCTTGAAAGCCCGTCGAGCCCGATACACCGCCATGAAATCGCCCACATTCTTTTTCAGGATCAACATCTCCCAGGCAGCCAGGTAGTCGAGTGCCCAGCGCCAACGCATCACCGTTTTCAGTTCCTCGTCAGGCAGGCACTTATAGAGCATTGTCAGGTTATTACGGAAATTCAGAAAAGTCTTCATCGGATTACCCTTCGGCAGCGTACCGCCTCCCACATGATAGGCACAGCTGTCGGGCAGACACACGATGCGACGCCCCAGAATCCTCAGTCGCCAGCAGAGGTCGATCTCCTCATTATGAGCAAAGAAGCGGGCATCCATCCCCCCCACCTTCCAATAGTCCTTCGCACGTATCATCAGTGCAGCGCCCGTTGCCCAAAGTATATCAGAGACATCATCATACTGACCATTGTCAGTCTCCACCGTCTCAAACACACGACCTCTGCAGAAAGGATAGCCGAAGCGATCCAGGAATCCCCCACTCGCCCCTGCGTACTCAAAGCTATCTCTGTCGAAGATGGAAAGTAATTTCGGCTGACAGGCAGCCACTTCCTGATGGCTGTCCATATACTCTATCATCGGTGTCAACCAGTGGTGCGTCACCTCGATATCTGAGTTCAGCAGCAAATAGTATTCAGCCTCAATCTGCTTCAGAGACTGGTTATAACCCTCTGCAAAGCCCAAGTTCTTCGACAGTTCTATCAGCTTCACCTCAGGGAAATGTTCACGGAGCACCTCTAATGAATCGTCGGTAGAAGCATTGTCAGCCACATAGACCGTAGCCTCCTCACGGGAATACAGCAACACCGATGGCAGATATTGTTTCAGCATCCTACTGCCATTCCAGTTCAAGATCACAATAGCCACTTTCTTCATACGCGCGCGAACATTATTATAATATTATACGATCCACTCTCAACGCCTGCTTATCGGCAGTCAATTCACCCAGTCTCACCTTTACCAGCTGATTGTCCAACAACGGGTCAGCCTGTGAGGCAGGCAGTTCCACACGGATATAGTTCCTTGTAAACCCATGCATCGCTTTCCCACGAGGCGCCTTCTCAAACAGCACCTCAGCCTCCTGCCCGATATAACTACGATAGAACGCCTCTGTCTTCTCATCCGATAAAGCCAGCAGCCGCTTCGAACGCAGTTTCTTGTCCTTATCGTTCACCACATATGGAATACTGAGCGCGGATGTACCAGGACGTTCCGAATACGGGAACACATGAAGCTGTGTCACGTCGAGTCTCTCCAGAAAGTTGTAAGTCTCCTGGAAACACTCTGGAGTCTCACCACGACAACCCACCATCACATCCACACCAATAAACGCATCCGGCATCACCGCCTTGATCTTCTGAATTTTGTCAGCAAACAACTGCGAGTCATAATGACGGTGCATCAGCTTCAGCACCGTGTCGCTACCGCTCTGCAAAGGAATATGGAAATGCGGCATAAACGCCCTGCTTTCCGCACAATAGGCAATCAGCTCATCCGACAACAGATCTGGCTCCAGCGAACTGATGCGATAACGGCTGATGCCCTCCACTGCATCTAGCGCCTTCACCAGATCGATAAACTGCTCCCCTGTCGTCTTGCCGAAATCGCCGATGTTCACCCCCGTCAGTACAATCTCCTTTCCCCCTTCCGCTGCTGTCTGCTCAGCCTGAGCCACCAACGAGGCAATCGAGGGGTTACGTGAGAACCCACGTGCATACGGGATCGTACAATAAGTGCAAAAGTAGTCGCAGCCATCCTGAACCTTCAGGAAATAGCGTGTTCGGTTGCCTCGCGAGCAACTGGGCGCAAATGTCTTGATATCCTTCGTCTTCTTAATATAATAAGGTGTATCCTTGACGGTGCCCCCCCAGGCATCACTCAGATATTGAATCAAGTTCGCCTTCTCGTCCGATCCCAGCACCAGATCTACACCTTCGATCTTCGCCACAGCCTCAGCCTCCAACTGGGCATAGCAACCCGTCACCACCACAAATGCGTTCGGGTGGTTCCTTACCATACGGTGAATCGCCTGACGGCACTTATGGTCAGCCACCTCTGTCACAGAACAGGTATTGATCAGGCAGATGTCAGCCTGTTCACCTTTCTGAGCCGTTCGCACGCCCATATCATGAAGAAGCTTCCCGAAAGTCGAAGTCTCTGAGAAGTTCAGCTTGCATCCTAACGTAAAATATGCTGCGGTTTTGCCTTGGAAGGCAGAAGTATCAATCATATCAAAAAAGAGGTTACTGTTTGCGGGCACAAAGATAGTACTTTTTTTCTGATTTTTGCCATTTTTTGCAAAAAATCCGTTGGGTGTCGATTTTACATCATTTTTTAACATTTCGTATCTACCTGATTTTCAGCGATTTGCTAAAAAGTTACAAAAAAGGCCAAAAAAAAATCGAAAAAAATGATACGTTGTATTAAAAAAAGCCGTAACTTTGCAGCGTTTTAATAAACAAATGATTGTTTTACAGATTTAAAAGCATTAGAAAAAATGAAGAAATTAGTATTTATGTTCGTAGCAGTTGCTGCTATCTCTTTCGCATCATGTGGTAACAAGGCTCAGCAGGCTCCTGTTGATACCGATTCTATCGCTGAGGTTGTTGATAGCGTAGTTGACAGCATGGCTGTTGATTCAGTAGCTACTGATTCAGTTAAGTAATCAGACGAACAATTGAGAGAAATGGAGACCGTCAGACGTGAGTCTGGCGGTCTTTCTTGTTTGGGTCTATTAAGTTTAACTAAAAAGAGAGATAAGATTATGGAGACTATCACTATGTGCCATGGGGCTGCTTCAGGGGCGGCCCCAATGATTTTCTTCCGGCTGGAAGACGGTGAACAGACATTCTATCATGCCACAGGCATCAAAGCCAAACCCGAAGAAGCCGAACAGAACCAGAAACTACGAAGCCAACTGGAACTGCACAAGTTGGCTATGTGCAAGGCGTACACCTTTATGCAGATCAAGCGGATGGACATGAACAGCCGTATCTTCGAAACCCTGGTAAAACAAGTGATGACAGAGTCGGTGGGATATGCGATGCGCCAGGAAGGAGAGCCCGTATATACACGCCTAATCAGGTATCTTGAAGAGTCATTCCGCGATGGCGTCATCGGTCAAGGTCGTTACGTTATCATGTTAGGCAAAGCCCGCAAACTGCAGCGCTTTCTAATTATCAAGGGATTGTCGACCATCAGGGCACGAGAGTTTACAGCCGACCTGCTGCTGGAATACCGTCAGTTCATCTACGACGAGTACCTGTATGTGCCGCAGTTCCCACAGCTTTATCCTAAGGGCGATGGCAGACATGCGCCTCAACGTCGCAGTAAGAACACCACCGTCGTTCACGACCTGAAAGCCCTTCAGGCATTCTTCCGTGAATTGGAAGATACTGGCGAGATCCGTCGCTCACCCTTTAAGAAGATATCCTTCGAAAAGCGAAAGAGCATCATGCATGTGATGTACGATGCACCTGTTTTCCTAAAAGCAGAAGAGTTTAGGCAAGTGGTCAACATGGCTGTACCACCCAACCTGCAGCAGACCAAAGACATCTTCGTGCTGAATTGTGCATTGGGCTGTCGCATCAGCGACCTGAAACGTCTGACAATGGAAAAAGTGGCAGTGTCGGAAGACGGCATCCCTTATGTCCATTACATTCCCTCGAAGACCGTCCGCGCGCAGACCACAAATCAGGAGATCCAGACACCACTGATACAGTTGGCACTAGAGATCATACAGCGCACGCGCCTCGCTTTCAACGGACATAATCCCAAGTACGAAAAACAGGTATATAACAAGTCGCTTCGCCGTTTGTTGGCCTATTGCGGCATCAACCGGCAGGTGTGCCTCTACGATTACGAGCAGGGCGACAATGTCTATCGTCCGCTTTATGAGGTTGCCTCGTCAAAGCTGGCGCGAAAGACGCATGTTGATATGCTCACCAAGGTGCAGATCAACTACTATGCTGCCGGTCTTCATCGCGAAGGTTCTGATACCGTGTTCCGATACACGTCATTAGAACTCGCCGACAGATACGCCCTCCTCCAAGCTGCGTTTCAATAGGCTTTACAAGCGAAGGCGGCGCCAGATGAAGCGGGGGATGCGGCGCCAGAGCATGGTGAGCAGACGGTACTTCCAGTTGATGACACAGATGTGCTTCTTGTGTCTGATGGCGCTGATGATCTTCTGAGCCACATCTTCGGGCTGCATCATCATCGGATAATGGAAGTCACCATTGAGCAGTGCGGTATTGACAAAACCAGGACGGATGTCGGTGAAGTATATGTTCAGTCCACGGGCATGTGCCTGCTGTTCCAATGCCTGAATATAAACGTTCTGCATGGCTTTCGTGGCTGAATAAGCGGGAGACGGTCCGAGGCCCTTCGTGCCTGCGATGGAGGTGATGGCCGCAATATGTCCCTCACCCTTCTCTGCGAAATAGCGATAGGCCTCGCCTATCATACGAACAAACCCTACTCCATTGGTGGTGGCTGTCTGAATCTCAATATGTTCATGAAGCTCCCGGTTCTGTTTACCTATACCTGCGGCATAGAAGAACAGATCCATACCTCCCAGCTGGGAAATCATCTCACGCAACTGTTCTGTGGCATTTGGATCATTGACGTCGATCTGTTCTGCTGCATCTACATTTCCGACATTCTGGAGCAGATCAATACGTCGGGCAGCTACACCGACTTTCCATCCTTCATTGAGCAGCTGACGTGCCACTTCAAAACCGATGCCTGATGAGGCACCTATCACTATAGCCCGTTTCATATTTGTGTGATCTTAATGATTAAAAGAAAATCCCGAAGGTTTTGCAACCTCCGGGACAACGTCATAATAAATAATGATGCCTTACAGCATGTTATTATTAATGTTTAATTGTTTTTAAGCCTCAGCGGGTGCCTCTTCTTCAGCGACAGTCTCCTCAGCGGGAGCTTCCTCTACAGCCTCGGCAGCAGCGGCCTTAGCGTCGGCAGCAGCCTTGATAGCAGCTTCAGCCTCAGCAGCAGCCTTCAGCTCAGCAGCGTTCTCAGCAACAACCTTTACAGGAATCTCTACGGTTACCTCCTTGTGGAAGTGTACGAGAGCTACATAGTCGCCAATCTTCTTGGCATCCTTCATGGTGATGATCTTACGATCAACATCCTTACCCAGCTTGGTGAGCTCGTCGGCTACCTGAGCAGCACCTACAGAACCATAGAGCTGACCAGTTACACTTACCTTAGCGGCAATCTCGAGGGCTACGCCATTGAGCTGAGCAGCCTTTTCCTCGGCAGCAGCCTTCTGGGCAGCCAGCTTGTGTGCCTGCTGCTTCAGGTTCTCAGCGAGGATCTTCTTAGCTGACGGAGAAGCAATCACACCCTTTCCCTGAGGAATGAGGTAGTTGCGGCCGTAGCCAGACTTCACGTTAACGATATCGTTCTTGAATCCCAGACCGATAATATCTTCTTTCAGTATAATTTCCATAATCTTGCGTCCTCCTTAATTATTTCATCAAATCGGTTACGTAAGGCAGCAGGGCAATCTGGCGGGCACGCTTAACGGCCTGAGCCACACGACGCTGATACTTCAGAGATGTTCCGGTGATGCGACGGGGAAGAATCTTACCCTGCTCGTTGAGGAACTTCTTCAGGAACTCGGGATCCTTGTAGTCGATGTACTTGATACCGCTCTTCTTGAAACGGCAGTACTTCTTCTTCTTCGTATCGATAGAAGGAGCGTTCAAATAACGGATTTCACTTTGCTCTGCCATAGTTTAAGCCTCCTCTTTTTTACCAAGCTTTGCGCGGCGCTTCTCAGCATACTCCACAGCATACTTGTCAAGTTTAACTGTCTGGAAACGGATCACCTTCTCGTCACGACGGAATGCTGTCTCCAGTGTCTTAATCACTGATGGCTCAGCCTTGAACTCTACCAGGCAGTAGAAACCTGTAGATTTCTTCTGAATAGCATAAGCCATCTTCTTCAATCCCCAGGCCTCTTCGTTCAGAATCTCTGCACCCTTATCGGTGAGAACCTTCTTGAATTTAGCGACCGTTTCCTTCATCTGTTCATCAGACAAAACGGGAGTCAAAATGAAAACGGTTTCGTATTGATTCATACTTAATTAAAATTAAAAAATTAATAATGTGCTTCGAAAAGCGGGTGCAAAGGTACAAAAAAGAGACGAGAAGTGAGAGGTAAGTGGTTTGCGGAAACCTATATTTAAGATTATTTAATACTTTTCACTCTTTTTCTGCTGTTTTATGTGCAGAACGGCACCTAAGACGATGATTATCAGACCTGTGAGCAGAACCAGGTTGCTGGAGGTCCATCCTGCGATATAGCCAACCATTAAAAGGAGGGCGCCGATGATTACCAGCGCCACTCCAAGATATGATTTAAGCCCCGTCATCATGCTTCCTGATCAGGGGTAATCAGCTTATACCCCTTGCCGTGAATGTTGATGATCTCGATCTGGGGATCGTCCTTCAGATGCTTACGCAGTTTGGTGATATACACATCCATTGAGCGGGCGTTGAAGTAGTTGTCGTCAATCCAGATGGTCTTCAGGGCGAAGTCGCGCTGCAGGATCTCGTTGGCGTGACTGCAGAGCAATGCCAGCAGTTCGTTCTCCTTCGTGGTAAGTTTAGTCTGCTGATCACCGATGCTCAGCAACTGCTTCTGAGTGTCGAAAGTGAAGTTACCAATACGATAAACGGTGGACTCCTTTGACTTCTTACCTTTGGTGCGGCGCAGGATAGCCTCAATACGGAGTACGAGTTCCTCCATTGAGAAGGGCTTGGTGATATAATCGTCGGCACCAATCTTAAAGCCTTCGAGGATATCCTCCTTCAGCGTCTTGGCGGTGAGGAAGATGATGGGCACGTCGGCATTAGCCGTACGAATCTCCTGAGCCAGTGCGAAACCGTCTTTCTTCGGCATCATCACGTCGAGCACGCAGATATCATACTTGTTTTTCAGGAAAGCCTTGAATCCGGCATCGCCGTCGGCACAGAGTTCAGCTACATAGCCTTTGGCCTGCAGATACTCACGGAGCAGCATTCCGAGGTTCTCATCATCCTCGCAAAGCAAAATTTTCAGTTTGTCTTCCATAATTGTTCCTATTTATTTGTTAATACTATGAATTGTCTTCTTTGAGTATGGGAAGCGTTACGGTGAAGGTAGTACCTTTGCCGAGCTCGCTCTCACACTTAATATCGCCCTCATGGAGAGTGATAATCTTCTTGACGTAGGCCAGACCTAAACCGAAGCCCTTTACATCGTGGACATTACCCGTGTGGACACGATAGAACTTATCGAAGATCTTCTTGACGTTATCTTTCTTGATGCCCAGACCTGTGTCGCGGATGGAGAAGTACAGATGACCTTTCTCGTTCCAGGTGCGGATATAGATATCCAACGGCTCTTCGGGTTTGCGGTACTTCACGGCATTGTCCATCAGGTTGGTGATGGCATTCTGGAAATGTACCTCATCAACGAAGATGGCAGAATCGATTGCCTCGATCTCAGTATAGATTTTACCACCCGTATGCTCCACGCGAAGTGTGAATGAGCTGGCAATCGTCTCCAGCAGTTCGTTGAGGTCGAGCTCTTTCTTCTTGAAGGTGGCCTGCTTGCGGTCGAACATCGACATCTGGAGCACCTTCTCCACGAGGAAGCGCAGACGTTTCGACTCGTCATTGATGACACTGCCCAGATGCTGGAGCATCGAAGGACTCTTCGGCACTGACTCATCGTTGAGCATCTGTGCTGCCAGGGAGATACTGGAGATTGGCGTCTTAAGCTCATGAGTCATATTATTGATGAAGTCGTTCTTGATCTCACTATAGCGTTTCTGGCGGAAAATCACCACAATGGTGAAGAGGAACGTGATGAGCAGCACGATGGTAAAGACCAAAGCTGGAATCATGAACCGTACGCTGGAGAAGATGTAGGAGTTCATGTCGGGGAAATGCACCAGAACGACTCCCATCTTCGGTGAAGGATCGTTGCGGAAAAGCGTCTGCTTATAGGTGTTTTCCTCACCTTCCTCTGTGTAGTCCGGACAACGGTAAATCTCACGCCCATCAGCCGTCAGCACACGGAAGTGATAAGGGATGTTCACGCCATTGTTCATCAACTCGGCACGGATGTCCTGATCGAGCAACTTAAAGTTGATGCGCTCCTTCAAGGGTTTGTCGGAAGCGGTATAGAGGATATTATACACCACCTCATCGAGCAGGGCTTTCTGATAGACATAGCGGTTACGCACAATCTCCTGGAGTGATTTCGAAGCTTCGGAGATGGAGTTCTTATCCGTGCGCAGGATCATGGCCTTAGGCACATTGGCGGGTTTGATGGCGAAGGTCTTCAACTCGAAAGAGGAATAGACCGTTCCGTCATCGGCAGCTACCGCAAACTGATGACTCTGCTTGATGGTGCCATCGAGACCGTCAACCATCAAGGAATCCTGATGGAAGGACTTGCGCTCGGTCTGCTTCACATCCTTCTCCAGATAACGGAGCGTCTCGTTCATCTCCAGGTTACGTGAAGCCTGATAAAGACTACGATTGACGGACTCATCGAACTGTTCCTTCTTCATCTTCGTCATCTCCTCGATATAGGAGATCTGCAAGAACAGAAGGCCAATGAACGACAGGCCCATGACTATAGCGATAATCCAAATTGTACTTTTCTTCATTATATCTATTAATATTCGGATGCAAAAATAGGGCAATTCTTAAAATCGAGTGCACAAAATGTTAATTATTTATTTGAAATTTACCATCATTAACAGTATTCATTATTTTAGTTGTATATTTCTAAATATAAAGAAATCCCCGCAGGTGTAAACCCACGGGGAATCTCATGTATTCAGAATCAGGATTAATCCTCTTCCTTCATCTCAGCCTCATGCTCCTTAATCAGAGCCTGCTGGATGTCGTTCGGAACAAGCTCATAGCTTGAGAAGCTTGTGGTGAACGAAGCACGACCACCAGTCAGAGACGACAGGGCGATAGAGTAGCTTGCCAACTCCTTGAGAGGGATCTTGGCTGTGAGCTTCTGATAACCGCTCTCTGAGTCCATACCCATGATGATAGCGCGACGACCCTGTAGGTCGCTCATCACATCACCCATGTAGTCAGCAGGAACAAGTACCTCGAGGTCGTAGATCGGCTCCAACACCTTTGGACCTGCCTCCTTGAAGGCTGCAGAGAAGGCGTTACGGGCTGCCAGCATGAATGAGAGCTCGTTAGAGTCTACGGGGTGCATCTTACCGTCATAGACAATCACGCGAACGTCGCGGGCATAAGAACCTGTCAACGGACCCTGCTCCATACGCTCCATCACACCTTTCAGGATAGCGGGCATGAAACGTGTATCGATGGCACCACCAACAACGCTGTTGATGAATACGAGCTTACCACCCCACTCCAGATCCTTCTCTTCCTTCGACTTGATGTTCATCTTGAACTCCTGGCCGTTGATGGTGAATGAGGTAGGATCAGGCATGCCGTCGGTATAAGGCTCAACGATCAGGTGAACCTCACCAAACTGACCAGCACCACCCGACTGCTTCTTATGACGATAGTCGGCACGAGCCATCTTAGTAATAGTCTCACGATACGGGATCTTCGGCTCCTGATACTCGATCTGGATCTTCTCGTTGTTCTCCATACGCCACTTCAAGGTGCGCAGGTGGAACTCACCCTGTCCATGAACAATGATCTGGCGGAGCTCCTTAGACTGCTCAACCACCCATGTGGGATCTTCCTGACGCATCTTCTGCAGGGCAGCCATCATCTTCTCAGTCTCTGCCTCGTTGACAGCCTTGATGGCACGAGAGAACTTAGAGTTAGGATATTTAATGAAGTCGAACTTATTGTCAACGTCCTTACCATTCAGGGTGTTACCAGTCTTCACATCCTTCAGCTTCACGGTACAGCCGATATCACCTGCACGCAGCTCATCAACCTGAATACGGTTGGCACCAGCACAAGCATAGAGTGTACCCATGCGCTCCTTAGAGCCACGATCGGCGTTGGTAAGATCGTCACCACTCTTCACGACACCACTCATCACCTTGAAGTACTGAACTTCACCGATATGGGGCTCTACACCCGTCTTGAAGAAGTAAAGTGATGTGGGGGCAGAAGCATCGGCAGGAACATCTTTTCCTGCAGCATTCTTGATAACAGGCATCTCACTGACGAAGGGAACCACGTTGCCCAGGAACTCCATCAGACGGCGTACACCCATGTCACGACCTGCGCATACGCAGAATACGGGGAAGATTGAACGTGTGACAAGACCCTTGCGGATACCCTCACGCATCTCGTCCTCACTGAGATCCTCGCTCTCGAAGAACTTCTCCATCAGTGTGTCATCACCAGCGGCGGCAGCCTCAACGAGTGCAGCCTTCCACTCCTTAGCCTTCTCCATCTGATCAGCTGGAATGTCCTCGATGATAGGAGCGCCACCTTCGGGTTTCCAAGAATACTTCTTCATCAGCAGCACATCAATCACGCTGTTGAAGCCGTTACCAGTAGCGATAGGATACTGAACGGGTACGCAGTTAGGACCATAGACCTCCTTCAACTGGTTCAGGATCTGGTCGAAGTCGCAGTTGTCGCGATCCAGCTGGTTCACCAGGAAGATGACGGGCTTCTTCAGCTTCTCCGTGTTGCGGAAGGCATTCATCGTACCAACCTCGGGACCATACTGGCCGTTGATCAGCAGCACAGCCTGATCGGTGACGTTCAGAGCAGTGATGGCACCACCTACGAAGTCATCGGAACCTGGACAGTCAATGATGTTCAGTTTCTTGTTGTTCCACTCTACATGAAAAACAGTAGAGAACACCGAGTAGCCATATTCCTGTTCAACAGGGAAATAATCGCTCATGGTGTTCTTACCCTCTACGGTGCCGCGACGCTTGATGATGCCGGCCTCGTAAACCATTGCTTCGGCAAGAGTTGTCTTGCCGCTACCCGCACTGCCAAGCAGTGCAATGTTTTTAATCTCATTTGTTTGATAAACTTTCATATCAATTTAGCTTTAGGTGAATAATTCATTTTTGTCGGCACGAAATTAGGCATTTTCCTACAAAAAACCAAAGATTTCTTTCAAATATTAAACAAAATTAGTAATTCTGAGCTACGCTCGAAGATACTCACGCTCGAAAATACTCAAATACATTTGGTATTTTGCTCGCTTAATCGTATCTTTGCCCCCAAAAATGGCAGGTTTATACATACATATCCCATTCTGTAAGAGCCGTTGCGTGTATTGCGGCTTCTATTCCACCACGGGGCTGACGCTTCGTGAGAAGTATACCGATGCCGTCTGTCAGGAGCTGTCGATGAGGCGTTCAAAAGCACCTGTCAGCACCATCTATCTGGGTGGAGGAACCCCCTCACAGCTCAGCATCAAGCAACTCCGTAGGCTATTCGATGCCATCTATATATATAATAAGGTGGAAAAGGATGCTGAAGTGACCATCGAGATGAATCCCGATGATGTTACGGAAGAGTTGGCCACTGTGTTACAACAGCTTGGGGTGAACAGAGTGAGTATGGGTGCACAGACCTTCAACGAAGAGAGACTGCGCTTTCTGCGTCGCCGTCATTCTGCCAAGCAGGTTTATCAGGCTGTGGAGACGTTGCGCCAGACGGGATTCAGGAATATCAGTATCGACCTGATGTACGGCTTTCCTGACGAGACACTTGAAGATTGGGAAGCGGATATCAAAGAGGCTTTGTCGCTGGATGTGGAGCATATCTCCACCTATTGCCTGATGTATGAAGAAGGTACCCCACTCTATCAGCTGTTGGAACAAGGTAAGGTTGCAGAGACAGATGAAGAGTTGGAGCGACAGATGTATGACACATTGATAGACCGTCTGGAAGCAAAGGGTTACGAACACTACGAGATCTCGAACTTTGCCAAGCCGGGATTCCGCAGTCGTCACAACAGCAGTTATTGGAAAGGCATCCCCTATGTCGGCATCGGAGCCGCAGCCCATTCCTACGATATTAAGACGCGCAGTTGGAATATCGCCGATATACATCAGTATATTAAAGGCATGGAGCAAGGTGAACGACTCTATGAATCAGAAGCACTCGATGAGAACACACGTTATAACGATACCGTGACAGTGGCCTTGAGAACCTGTGAGGGATTAGACCTAAGCAAACTGACTCCTAAGCAGCGTACCTATTGCTTAGCCAACGCCCAAAGGCATCTTGATGCCGGATTGCTAAAACACAATGGCGATCAACTGTCACTCACCAGAGAAGGGTTCTTCGTCAGCGACATGGTTATGAGTGACCTGATACTGGTATAAAAGTAAATTCACTGAATTTGATGAGTAAATTCACTGAATTTGGCAAGCAAATACACTGAATTTACTATTTTAGGAATAATCTCTTACCTTCTAAAGGCAAAGATGAAATAAGCAATAAGAAGTGGGTAGCCAATATAATATAAGGTAGTGATGCTGAACACTACGTAGCAAACAGCACAGACAGCAGCCAGACCAATGAGATAAAGAAACGCTTCACCGAGGGGAAGCATGCGGGTGACATCATCGACGGTAGCGATTGCGACGATGATGATGGCCCAGACACCTATGATGAACACACCCAACCAGAAAGGCAAGGCAAAAGGATTCAGTGAAGGATGATAGTAGAAGTGGCGCCATGTCTCAGGACCAAACAGTTGGATGCTGCTATACAAAACTGCCGACGAGGCTATGAGCAGGCACAAGGCTGTGGGATAAAACGAGGGGATATCGTTGAAGTGTACAATCTTACACCCCTTCCGCATCAGTCGGCGCAGACCATAGACAGCCCCTGTCACCACACAGAATGCCAGGAACACCAACAGGTGGATATTAGAGAACATATCGATGAACTGGCTGATGGGATCGTCAGGCGATACCTTTGCCAACAGCTCATTCTCATGGATCCAGCCAAAGGTGAGCTGATCGCGTGCCACCTTCACCCATATAGAGTCGATCGTATCGGCAGGAATCGTCTTGATGTCTGCCACAACGATACGCTCATGCTTATGAATAGTGATAGAATCCTTCTGCTGTTCCCCGGTTTCTGACTCTATCTCCATCGAAACGACATCGGGCACAGACATATCTTCGGGTTGCTGAGCAACCAGAACCAGAGAGTCGCCAGTCACTACGAAGTTGTAGTTCTGCGTGTAATGATGAGTGGTATAGAATGAGATGGAGTCAATCTGCTGACTGGTCAGATCCCAGGCATCAGGTGTAATCGGACCACGATTGTAGCACCCGCTCAACAGCAGTATGAGAAAAAACAGGCTAACGAGCTTCCGCATAGACATTCATCTGACAGTGTTGACAATCGAACTCAAGACGGAAGCGACGACCATCGCCTAAGACAAGAGAAAGAGGTTCATGCCACGAAGGACGATTCCCACCATGCTTAACACAATAGCCCAGACTATAACGGATGCAATGACGGCACTGCATGATAGGGCCATCGCCACCCTTCAACTCATAGGCCGTCAATGAAGCAGCGCCATAGAACTGCTGGGAGAGACGGTTGGCAATGTTATAGAGATAGGGATAAGGGTATTTTACTGCACCACCTTTTGCAGAAGATTGCTCTGTGAAGCTGCGATCGTCTTCAGTCAGTAAGGGAGTTTCTTCCTTCGACAATTCTGCTATCAGCTGTCGGCGCATCTCAGAGAGCTGGCTGTTGGGGATGAAATAATTAAAATCATCAGGCACATCAACCGCCATACACGCATAGATGGTATCGCCCCACTTAGACAGCTGACGGATCAGATTCTCATGAGGCGACTTCTGAGCTAACTGATGTTCGGCAGCAAAATGCACTGTCACATCGCCAGCACTCAACTCGAAGCCATCATCAACAGCACGTAAAGCGATACTAACAGGAATCTTACGTGTAGCGCTGGGTTTCTCAAGCAGACGTTCAAACTCCTGATCGTTATTACGATAGAGCGCCATCCCCGGGCGCAAGTTATGAGGCATCTTAAAAGGATATATACGATTACCCTCCACCCGATTGGCACGCAGACCCTCAAACTTCCGTTCTTCATTCAGGAAACAGAGCCCATCGCCATTGGCAAAGCTCGTCACCCCTGCTACATTAAACGAATTACCCCGAATCTCCTTCACCTTTCCGACAAAAGCCCCCACTGCTTTAGGCGTGTCAAAGGAAGCGATGTCTGGTTTACGACCATTCAGGAAATACGTCGTATAGCCACGATTAAAGGTGCGGTTGAGATCAGGCTTAAAAGTGTATTCACAGGTTCCCTTTGAGGCCCGACAATATTGGTCCGGATGTTGACGAATGATCTCATTCAGTCGTTCACTATAAGAAGCTGTCACGTTCTTGACATAAGCCACATCCTTCAGACGTCCTTCTATCTTAAAAGAGGTGGCACCAGCCTCCACCAGTTTCTGCAGGTTATCACTTTGGTTCATATCCTTCAGCGACAGGAGATAACATTCATGTTCTATCTCCTTACCGTCAGCATCAACCAAAGAGAAACGCATCCGACAGAACTGGGCACACTCACCACGATTGGCGCTGCGATGGAAGCAATGTTCTGAGGCGTAGCAGATACCTGAATAGCTCACGCATAAAGCGCCATGTACAAAGACCTCGAGTTCGATACCAGGCACCTCGCGATGGATCGTCGCAATCTCCTGTGCCGACAACTCACGGGCTAAGACGGCACGGGAGAAGCCTTGATCCTGAAGCCAGCGTACCTTCTCTGCCGTACGATTATCCGTCTGCGTGGATGCATGAAGTGCCATCGGGCTATGCTGTTCCCTGAGCATCGTAAGCACAGCCATGTCCTGTATGAGAATCGCATCTACCCCAGCCTTCTCCAACTGACAGATAACGGCTCTCGCAGATTCTATCTCATCATCATAGATAATGGTATTAAGCGTGACATAGACCTTAGCACCAAACTGATGGGCATAACGGCAAAGCTGGCGGATATCATCAATGCTATTGCCTGCTGCCGCACGTGCTCCGAAACGTGGTGCACCGATATAGACAGCATCAGCACCATGATCGATGGCTGCGATACCACATGCCAGATTCTTGGCTGGAGCTAAGAGTTCTAATGATGTCAAGTCTGAACGCTATTTAATTTCATCAATATTATATGGTGTCTCCTGATAGACATAATAGTTGATCCAGTTGGCATAAAGAAGATTTGCATGGGCACGCCAGGTTACCAAAGGCGGATTATCCGGGTTGTTGGCGAGATAATAGTTCTTTGGCAGGTCCACATCATCACGAATGCCCCTATCACGACGATATTCCGTATCGAGGGTATTAGGTGCATACTCCAGATGTCCTGTGATATAGAACTCACGACCACCTCGGGCCATTACCATACTTACGCCACAATCAGGTGACTCTGCAATCAGCGACAGATCGGGGTTTGCCAGGATATCCTCACGATGCACCTCCGTATGACGGCTGTGCGGCATCATAAACACATCGTCGAAACCTCGGAAGATAGGCAGTGCCTTATCCAGCGGATACTGAGGGAAGATGCCAAACATCTTCTTCTCCAACGGATATTTGGGAATACCATAGTGATAATACATGCCAGCCTGTGCAGCCCAGCAGATATAGAGCGTACTGGTGACATGGGTACGGGCCCAGCTGAAGATATCCGTAATCTCATCCCAATAGTTCACCTCTTCGAAGTCGAGTGTCTCTACAGGTGCACCTGTGATGATCATACCGTCAAACTTCTCATTGCGCATCGACTCAAAATCGCGATAGAACATCATCATGTGTTCTATAGGTGTATTCTTGGAGGTATGACTGCGCAGTTTCATGAAGCTGATTTCCAACTGCAGAGGTGTATTAGAAAGGAGACGGATCAAGTCCGTCTCTGTAGTAATCTTAAGTGGCATCAGATTGAGAATCACGATGCGGAGAGGGCGGATATCCTGCGTTGTGGCCCTCGAATTGTCCATCACAAAGATATTCTCATTCTTGAGGATGTCAATGGCTGGTAATCTATCTGGTAATCTTAAAGGCATCTTTGTCTATACAGTATTATTTAATTTCGATCACGCAACAGGAGACATTGTCGAGTCCGCCTGCAGCAACAGCCGCTTCGCAGAGCAAATTAGCATCTGCGTCATTGGCCAGCATATCTTTAATCTTTTCATCAGGAAGCATATCTGTCAGTCCGTCAGTACATATCAGATACTTGTCGCCCACCCTTACATCAAACGTAATCTGTACTACATCAATGTAAGAAGAACC
>Ga0310695_10005828_pt1 | contig 21047 bp, 15 predicted proteins | sample RumenRJG_04DNA_FD_203882 | JGI IMG/M metagenome (GOLD analysis project Ga0310695, IMG submission 203882) | Bovine rumen microbial communities from Lethbridge, Alberta, Canada - RJG_04 (v2) (version 2) | ecosystem: Host-associated > Mammals > Digestive system > Stomach > Rumen | place: Canada...
GTCGATATAGATGAATGGAATTTATTATAGAGAACTGTATCGATGAGAATCTTAGAGAGATCATTCATCTGAGGAATATGTTCAAGATAATAATCCACAGGACTTACATCTATCTCAAGTGCTATATGAGCAATGATGATATTAAGGTCCTTAAGCATACAACTATATTCACCAGGGTTAAATGAACGAATCATTGAAATTGGTGAATTAGAGTTAATATTGTCAGACAATAACTGAGATACATCATCTACATTTACGAGAGAATACCTGAGCTGTTTCTTTCTCGTAAGGAATGATGCCTGCATGATTATTGCTTTAATGAGTCCTACACATGAATATGTTGGACGCTTATTTATTTTATCCCATGCTGATGCAAATGTAAGTTTGATAAGACCATCACAAAGGAGGATCTTTCTCATAACGAACTGGGTTGTTGTTGGTGCAGTAACACCTTCAACTGCCTGCATATCATAAATATTTGCATTTGATGAGATACTCTGGATGACATTCTTGTTGACGTAATTGTACAACAGAATGTACATGTTAGGATTAATCTTATTCATTGCATGTGTAAATGCACGTGCAAAGAGTTCATACAAATCCTTAGGAGAGTTACCTGTGGAGATGATAAAGTGCTCTATAAAGATATGCATAACCTTGATCATGAATGATACGATATACATATCTCTGAGAAAGTCGAGAGGGAATAAGCCGACTGTATCATCGCCAACATCATTCTCTTCAACCATCTTCTTTATCTTTTCCATTGTTTTATCTGGAAAGAGTATATCATAAAGCTGTGTATAATACTCATCAAAGGTTGCAATAGTATACGTTTCTGAATCAGTAAGATACTTTGCAATGAGCATTGATGTGATAAGATCATTATCATCATCATACAAAGCCGTGAAGAAGTTGATTTGTTCACAGATGTAGTTCTGGAGGTCAACTCTTTTTGCCCTGAGTTGGAACACTTGGATTGATGGATCAACGATATCATCTGGGAATAATGCTTCGAAGTTAACGAATATCTGAGATCCATTATGACGTATGATTATATCTTCAGGGATTGGTTCCCATTCGATGAATCTTGTTTTCTTGTACTTTCTTCCGTGTAATCCTGTCGGGAATCCATTGTAAGGATACTCTGTACCATGTTTGGTATTGTACTCGTACTTTTCGTCCGGGTCAAACAGATACATTAGTGTCTTGGAAGATGGTTCTTTCTTTGACATGATTCCATTTTACCTCCCTCGCCATTTAATTTATTATGCCTGCTGACGTTACCCCCGTAAATCGCAAAATGATATTATCTTTATCTTTTAACGATTGATCTATCTTCGAAGTGAAGATTTCTGACGTGTACAAATAGTCATCACATATAACCAGACATGTTGGTGCATCTAAATCAACACATTGTTTTATGTTGTCAACACATGATGTCAAATATGTTGAATTAGGATGATTTCTTAAGAAAGGAATTATATTACCACAGATATATTCTATTCCATCAAAACCATATGACTTTGTGGCTTCTTCGATTATGGGGGAATACATATTCGAATATATATAAAGACTATTTTGTCCTTCTGCATGAGCCGCCGTGAATACTTTGTATGAGTATAATAAGTTTGGTTGCATCGTCAAGAATGAAGAATTCAACTTCTCTGCTTCTTCGGAACTGATGTCGATATCATATTCCTTTTTCAGCCATTGATAACATGCTTCATCTTCTCGATTAATGTAGCTCAACAGCACATCATTGATAGGTGTGCTGTCAAGTTTTTCAGAGATGCCTTTGTCTTTAAAGTATCTCGCTACATTAAAGCCAATCATACTGATTATATCTTCATACTGTATTATCAATCCAGCCTTGCCGATATCAGTGAGATCAAGCATACATTAGAAAGGAGCGTCTTCGCCGTCTCCGTTTACAGCCATACCGAATTCGTCAGGATCAAGCTTGTTTGTGAGAGCCTTCTTGTATGCGATTCTGAGATATTCAACAAGATTCTTGAATGATGCATGGATATTCTTGTTACCACAAGCGATAGAATCGAATGTGATTGTTCTTGAACCCTGCTTCTGAGAATCAATTGTCATCTTGATTGAGTTAGTCTGACCTGCAATTGTAAGCTTACCAGACGGACCCTTATCAAGAACTATATTGAGACCGCCGAGATCGGGTGTTGAATCAACTACATCGATGAATGCTCTGAGGAGATCCATGTTCATGAAGAAACGAGGAAGTTCGTTAGGCATCTTCTGTTCAAGAACATTAGCACCTGTTGAAGGATCCTTGCCTACTGCAGACTTGATAGAGAGTATTGCACGAACACCTGTGTCAGCAAGCCAGATAGAAACATCGAGCTGTCCGTCAGAACCCCATACCTTACCGAGTCTGAAATTTGTCTTCTTCTTGTCGCCATTCTGATTGGCGTTGTTGAAATTGTTATTCTGGGTGAATCCCATAACAATTCCTCCTTTCAATAATAGTAAATTTTAGTTCCGAAATCGGAACCTTTTATTATTCTTCGTCTTCATTTATAGACTCAAAATAATTTTCACGAATGGATGTTACTGTGAATGAGAGATTGGGTACATCATTTGATGAAAGACCAAGAACGGTAACAAATTCATTGTCATCTTCTTCCGGATCTTCAACGATGTAAGTATCAAACATATTTTCTGATAACAGAGTATCGAGATTATTGTTTGATAACATCTCAACCAGCATGCTTATAACGTATAACTGATTCTCAAGATCATCGAATGATGTTATATCATTGACTTCTATATTGAGTTTCTGTTTGATATCATTAAGATCCTTTACGAGTTCACTCAATACATATGTAGCAATGATCTTCTTGAGATCTTGTTTACTCGGCATATCTTCTCCAAGGTATTGACCATATTCTTCAATACAATCAAGAGCATCTTGAAGATTCTCGAGTATATCATCTTTCTTAGCTTGCCAATCATATGTCTCAATGAATATAGCATCACCAGAAAGAGACTGTAGATCTTCAACGAAGTTATATGATACACCAGCATACTGTTCAAAGAAGTTATATATCTCAGGCCACATGACCACATTCACCTCCTTTCGTATAAATGATATGTGTATTCATCAAATGAATACCATTCTTGCTGGACGGAAGCCACCAGGAACGTCAGCAACATAAACATCAAATGCATCAAGCAATTGCTTAAACGGCATGAGAAGTTTATCTGTTGCATATTCTATGTCGATTACAGGTTTAATCCATTCAGGGATTGAATGATAATGTTCAGGAATACAGATGTAGGGATCATTTTTCTCATCCTGATTATCAATCAATGACAAACGAAGTATTTCTGCAATCTGCGGATAATCGTTTTGATGTTCTTTAAGTAATGCAAACGACAGAGGTATTACACGAACACGATCCATCGGAAGCATTTCTTCATCAGTCATAATATTATTCCAAACAATAGCTCCTCTCATCTGAGCTGGAAGAACCTTTGTCTGGTCATATGCTGATATATCCTTGAGACCCATGACTTTGAAATATGATGGATCATGATCCAACTCACTGAGGAGTTTATTTCTTAAAGCATAATACTTATCAAGTACATTGCTTATTGAAACCTGATCACATGTTAAGATATCCTTGTCATATATGTCAACCATGATTGGTTCAAGGAATTCTGCCGCATCACGTTTCTTGAATGATAATCCAGATACAGCAATCTCATGAGGATTACGAGGATTTCCTTCTTGAACGAACATTGATGAGGCATACATCTTCTTTGCCAACAGAGCCATTGACAAGAATGCAAACTCATTCTTGAATACAAACTTATCACGATAATATTTATCATTGATATTGCAGAATGTTGCTATATCTTCTACCATTCTTGGAATGATATGTTCAATGAATAATCTCATACCAAACGCTGAAGATACAATACATTGATCTCTAAAGACACCTGCATTATTAGCCTGGAAATCGGCTATGTAATGAGCAAACTGTACCATGAGTGAATCTGTATCGGTTACACATACAATGAGTCTATCCATTTCAGCAGCGCGTATTTCTACATCGTTTAATATGAATGGATATACACAGTTGTCAACTATTATCTTCGAAACCTTTTCAATAGTATCAGCAATCTCTTCAGGAGGTTTAACTCCATAACCACATCTATGAACAGACTCCTTTGTTATATTTTCCATATCAATCTGATTATCAATAAGATAACTCATTATCTGTCCAATCTCGCTGCTAACATACTTTCTTAATACAAGACGTATATTAAATGATAACATAAGCTTTGTAAGATCATCATCTGATAATGTTGAAAGATATAAATGAACAGTTCTTCTGTCTGCACCTGATACATTGTTGGTTCTTGATAATAACCATTCTGTTACTTCATCAACAGAATATCTATCCTTGATAAGGACTCTGTCTTCACGTTTATCTTCCAAAACCGTGAATATCAAATCGAATAATTCATTGACATTATTCAATTTAGACCACTGATTATTGTTCTCAGAAATGAACTCCAAACAGCAGATTAAGCTCGTGGTTATGTTTTTCGCACTGCCTGTAGTGGCAGGAGGAAGATAACACGAATAGAATGGTGATAACGGTGTACCAGACCCGCCGTAATCGGCATTCATGATAACCTTTATTGACAGCTGTCCAATATTGCAGTTCGTATATTCGACAGATCCTTTTTGGTATCCATACATTTCTTTCTTTTTCTTTTTACGGTTCGCTTGTAATTTCTCCAACATTTTAACAGTAGGAGCTAAGTACTCCGAATGTTGTTTGAAGAACGTTCCGTTTCCAGAAATGATTGGGTTACGATTTTCGATCCATTCGAATGTATCAACCATTGTCGTTTCAAGAGTTTCATGTGTGATGTTATTATGCATCGTACATGGAATGTTTCTCAAACGATCATTTACAATTTTTGATACCATCGATCTGACCATATTTGGATCAACATTTGGGTGAGTCCTTATGTACATATCAGCAACTCTGTTCTGATATCTTTCTACAATGGTACTCACTTAATCACATCCTTTCTTTAATATTTTGGAGGGAAGTCTTATGCCTAATAATCAATCACTTGATTACAATGATCTTGACAATAAGCCCTCCATAAATGGAGTAGAACTTACCTCCGATATGGAGCTTGCGGACATAGGAATACTCGAAATGACACCCGAAATGGTAAATGAGATTTTTCTCGAAACATTCGGATATCTATTGTAAAGTAGATCCTATTTTTGAATTGATTTTGGACACTATTGTCCGTATCAATAGAATGATATATTTATATCAAAAAATAATATTTGAAAAGGAGTTCTGATGCTATGCTTGAATATATCAAATCACAGATTAGAGAGCGTAACAACGCTGCTAAGCCAGTACAGGAATCAGTAGAACCTGCTGATGTACCAAATGATGTAATCATGGAATATGCACATCTTTTCCAGGAACTTGATGAGTCTCTTTCTGAAGAAGGTTCATGGGAAGGTGAAAGAAAACTTGGTGTTGATATTCCTTTGGATGATGATACCGAGATTGAATCCATTGAGTTAAATCTCGATGGTCGTGTAGAAGACATTCCCGGTGATGCAGAAGCACCATCAGTAACTGAGGAATATGCGACTATGAAGACTTATGATAAGTTCTTCGCTGAAGCTGCTCAACAGGTAGCAAGACTTCCTCGTGAATCAGATGATGCTTATTGTAAGCGTGTTTCGAAGCTTGCTGATAAGATGTATACTGAATACTGTGTTGATGCCGAGAAGATCGGTGCTTTCGGTTTCAGAAAATATGATATCACTGATGAGTGTGTTCCTTCTAAGATCAAGGTAAACTTTGGTGCTATCTCTCAGGGTTCTGATGAGTCATATGTTGGAAAGGTAAATACATTCTTTGCAACAGATGCAGATCATAAGATCACTAAGAAGCAGCTTGATTCTGTTCGTCTTGTGCAGGATGGTGCTTTAAAGAATATAGGTCCTTCACTCATGTCTTACATGGAGAGCAAATATGATGTACCTTCTGGTTCATCTGTTTGGGACGTATGTACACCTACCAATATCATCGTTCCTAAGGGTAATGGTGATTCATTCTGTGTTGTACTTGAATACATGAATGAGATTACAAACCAGAAGGAATACTTTGGTTGGTCAAGACCTGTAAGAGAAGATATCGATACTGATTATGAAAAGATCAATATGGAATCTTTCGTAAATGAAACCCATTATGAAAACAAGGAAACTGTAATCCAGGAAGCTGCTACAGCTGTTGAAGTTGTAGAAAAACCCAAGAAGAGGTTTTCTCGTTTCTTCCAGGAAGCTATCGACATGGGTACTGGCGATGCTGGTGCTGATACTGACAACGGTGGTAATGCCGCTGAACCTCCTCCGATAGATGGTGATGCTGGTAGTGCTGATCAGGCTACTGATACTGGTAATGCTGATGCTACAGCAACAGACACAGAACAGTCTTCTGATGATGCTTCTAAGGAAACAGCTGCTGTTAACAATGTATCTTCTGAGATAGCAGAGAAGGTTGCTGATTCAACTCAGGCTGATGCTACTGGTGATGATGAACAGATTACTTTCCCTGACGAGACTTCTGGCGATACAGGTTCAACTGATAGCGGTGATTCTTCTGTAAGCTTTGATTCTTCTGATACCGGTGCTGATGATACTTCTATGGATGAAGGTGAATCAGTTGATGATCAGCTCGATGACCTTGATAATACTAATACTGAAGGTGATGAACTCGGTGATGAAGAAGGTCTTGAGGGAGATGAAGACGGTAGCATAGAAAATGATGGCGACATAGATAGTATGTCTATGGAAGAAATCATGAATAATGCTTCTGATAAGCTTAAGAATATGCCTCTCAGTGAACTCAAAGAGTTCCTTGCTAATGGTGAGAATACTTCAGCAGACTTCCAGGAAGCTTTTATTCTTACAAAAAAGAATATAAACAAGGAAGTTGATGTTCGTCTTAGAAAGTGTCTCGGTATACTTAATGACAATAAGATGAATATCGATAAGCTCATGAAGAAGTTTAAGTTTGAGGGACATTCTCTCAATAGAGTCCTCATAAAGGCTTCTAAGGCATCTGATGTATATTCATCTGATGAACAGAATGATCTTAAGAAACTTAACTCGACTCTTGGTGAACTCATGGTATCTCTTAAGAAGTCAAATGATTCTTCATATGTTTCATCTGTTAAGAGAAAGATTGAAGCATTCACAAAGCAGAGTAAGGTTGTAGCTGCTTTCGTTGAAGATAAGATGGAGAAACCTGTTCAGGAAGGTTTTGTTCAGGAGGGATTATTCCTGTCTTCTAACAATGCTAAGAAGCGCCTCGGAAGAAAATTATCTCCTGTCCATTCTGATCTGTCATCAATTGTTTCTGCTGGTGATAATGGTACATTTACAAAGGGTAAGCTGAATAAAATGTACAAACCCACAAAGAGAACTTGGGGTTACGATCCAGGATCTAATGGCGGAATTACAACATCAAAAGATTATGATGTGAACACACCACAGAGTGAAAACATAAATGATCTTCAGAGGATCCTTTCTAAGATAATAAGAAAACCTAAGGTTCAAACAGCATTCAATAACGAAGAAATCAGTATGATATCAGATCTCAATGATTTACTTGATGATCTCGTTGATATGATTGAAGCTGTTATATACGATAACAGCGGTTCTGATAACAAGATAGTTCTTGATAAGATCGTTACTACATCAAAGAAGATATTGGCTATTATAGACAATCTGGATCAAGCATGTTCTGTTATGAATGATTCTCCAGAAATCCCTACGGGTGATAAAGGTGAAGAAGAGACACCTATGGATGTAGAAACAACTGATGATATTGATACTGGTGAAGCTACCGAGGACACAACTGATGCTACGGAAGAATCCGGTGACGACACAACCGAAACCGAAACAGAAGATGAAGAGAAAGAGGAAGGAGAAGATGAATAATGGCTGATGTAAAGAATCTTTTAGATTCAATTATTGATGGCACTAATAATTCATATCCTGTCGGTGGTGGCAAAGGTCCTGTATACGACAAGGAAACAGTTGGTGCTTATAACACTCATAACAACTTCCATCCTCAGACATTTGACAGAGGAAAGTTCAAGGAAAAGTTAAGTCTGTATGTTCTCCATGATCTGGTTGGAGCAATGATGCATGATGAAACTACTGACCTTGATAATATGATCGATGAGTCTATTATGAGACATATCCAGAATAACTATAACGGTTCTTGCTATAGCTATCTCTGTAATGCTCGCGATCGTCTTAAGAGTCCTCTTCTTGCTGATGTAATTCAGGAAGTTGATGCTAAGACTGATGAGGTTGAAGATGAACTCGAATCCACAAAGGATGACGATACTCTCAACTTCGAAATCAATATCAAGGATCTCTTGAAGGATGTTGTTGATTACGATGACTTCCGTGATAAGCTCAAAGAGCAGGTATCAAAGAAAGTCGTTGATGACGTCGCAGGCGTAATCACTCAAAGAAATGATGCTCCTGTATTCGATGATCTTGACGAAGAGCTTAAGAAAAAAGATGCTGACGAGGTTGAGGAAGAGAAAGATAATGGTGAAGACCATACAACTGAATCTGTTATTTTGAGACTTTCCGGTGCACTCGTTACTGAGTATGCTATCGATAAGCAGGAACTTGCTGTTGAGGATAGTATCAACATGGCAATAGTTGAATATTGTCTTAACGAGCTCGACTACTGCTTCAAGGCAGAGCCGAAGATCTCTATGTACGCAAGACACAAGATCTAAAGAAGAAAAAGAGGTGGGGGATTAATCCCCCACCTCCTCTTCTGCATCGTCCTTTTTAGGCACGATCTTCGGTGTCGCCGTTGCGGCGACTACCATGTCTAACTTAGCATCAAGTGCCGAGAGGTTTATTGAATTTACTCTCATTTCAAGTTCATTGACCTTGTCAGCAATGAGATTGAGACGCTGCTCCGTCATAGTTTCAAGCGCTCTCATCTTCTTCTTTGTGAGGATTGTATCAATGAAACTTGCTCCAGCTGCTACAACGAGACCGCCTTCTAACAGTGCCAATTCGATGCGCTGCTGCTTAACTACCTTAGCAAGTTTGATAGTCTTCTTGAAATGCACGATATGTGCTGATGCATCAAGACTTGCTCCTGTAATAATCAATATTGCCCCTGTGACCGGATCAATCATTTTCAGATCCTCCATCATAATACGCATCGAGTCTGTCATTAAGCTCGTCTGTACGCTTTTCAAGATCAACGGCCTTCTCAGTTATTGTTCCGATCTTCTTGTACTCACGCTTTGTATAAACACGAGCACCGATAGCGGCTGCTACTGCGGTAACCGCACCTGTCCACCCGAAGACCTTTGTCATCCTTTCGGCCTTCTTTCTCTTCTTTGCATTCTCATTGCAATTGAGGATATTGATTGTGGTTTCCTTTACTGAATGAATTACTGTTTTTGCACTCATTGTGAGTACCTCCTTAAGGATTAATAATAGTATAACGAGACGTCTCTCATTATCCATATTAATAATATCTATATAAAAAATAAAAATAAAAGATATATTATTATTACGAAAGGAGGAATGATATATGTCAAATATATCATTGGAAGAGGCCAAAGCAATGGTATCTCCAGAAGCAATTGCAAGATTGAAGAATGTGGTAACTCCGAAACCAATCATCAATATGGATGCAAAAGTAAATAATGATATCATCATGTCTGCATTATGTACAGCAGTAAACAATGGTGTTATCAAGCAAGCATCTCTGGATGATCGTTTAATCAAGCTATTGAATTCTTCAACAAACACACTATCCGCTGCTAAGCTCGGAAGTATCTTGTCTCATATAAGAGAGACACAACCTAACATGGCTTGTGTTATCACATTGATGGAACCTGATATGTCTACATGGATCGAGGGGTGGACATTCACAGGTCCTACTGTATACTTCAATAAGATTTTTGAGTATGTTATTGATTATTTCGATATCACTCCATCTATTATAAGAAGCAAAATGACTGAGATGCTAAAACCTACGATAGTTAATAATGTAGCTCAGTTAGTTGCTAAGTATAATAGTATTGAAAGTGAAGAAGAAAGAAAGAAAATAACTATCAGCATCTCAACAATAACACGACTGGTTAATATGTCAGGATATTTATTGATAGCAGAATTCAAAAATATATGAGGTGTATACACGTGGTAGGAAGAAACAAAATAAGTTTCGTGAAAACGAATAGTACTGAACACATTTTATTCGTTGATGAATTATCAACGCCGATAATCAATCCATGCGTCATTAATCAAATGACAAATACTTGGTCAAAACCTTTGATGAACAATGTAAGAAAGCAATTATATTTCATACAAAAACGACAGATGATTCAAAGATGCAAGTATAGAATAAGTATGGATGATTTAATAAAAGAATTAGAATCGAGTTATCGGGGGCATTAAGCCCCCATATACTCATCTTTTTCTTTTTACATTATCAACGATCTGTTTCAAATCACTGATGAATTCGTTTAATTGATGAACTTCATATCTTATCAAATGATTTATTTGAGCAGATGTTAGTTCAATATCAAGACCTTCCTTTACGGTCTTATATAATAATTCTGCTCTAAAAGCAAGATTATCTTTGGAAGGATTATATATAACATAATTCAACTCTACAGGATGATCTACTATGTCGTCTAAACAAACAAATGTATTTGGATTATTTTTTATCATTGTTATCACCTCCTTGGACTGATTGGTAATCGTCAGCTGTTTCTTTTTTACAATCACATGATTCACCGGGATCTAAATTAGCTCCACAGTAAGGACATGTCCAGTAGTATGTGTCTCTCATGAATTGTTACACCTCTTTCATTCAAAGTTGACAAATTTTAGTAAAGGAGAATATAATATGGCATTTTTCCAGGAAGCCGCAGTTGATTTATCACGCGGTCTGAATTTTATACCACAAAGAATGCGATATCGTCTTCCTACAAGTAAAGGTGATACATCTGTATATCTCTTATCAAATTCATATGAATATGATATAGAGCTTATAAAGAATATGCCTTTGCCAAAGGTTGACTATAAGCACATTATCATCCCGTATCGTATCATAGATAAGATAGGAATCAAACCATTCAGATACATTTCTTCTATGAATGATTTTAATAGAAAGGTGACTTATCTGAATGGAAAGAAATTACTCCCTATACTGACACCAATAAGATTTCCTTATCCTAAAACGATAAAGGAAAATCTTTATATATCTATGTCAGATATTATTCCGATGGTTACACCATTTATGAGACAATATTCAAAACAGTATATCCAAGAGAATATATTTGAGTTGTTTAAGAAGATAATAGGCTTCTTTAACTTCTCAAAGAATAAGATTCTTATAATTGACACAAAGCGTTATAAGATTTATCAGAATCTTACAATGGATAATTTTTTATCTGATTTGATTAATGCTTTACTTACAGCATATATCATGAATCCACCTGATAAGATTAAGAAGCTCGATATGGTTATCATCTTCAGAGCCGAGAATGCTGATTATAAGTTTGATCTCTCATTATTTGAAAAGCGTGATGTTCAACGTATGAAGACAATGCTTCAGCAGATTGGTGTTCCTTCAGAAATCGTTGCTCATTCTGATGAAGAAGCTGAAGCAATACATGATGCTGATACAGCTACCGAAGAAACATCTGATGAAGAAGAATCAAAGGAGATTGATAATCAGCAAGAAGCAACTCCTGAGGTTAAGAATCTTCAGCAGAATAATACAAATGCTACTGCATCAATCAAGGATACTCTTAATCGGTTAAAGGCTCAGTATGGTACTGATTCTTCTGCTAATGAACGTACTCCCGAAGAGAATGAGAATGCAAAGCTTTATAATGTAAAAACAATGGATATCAATGCTACCCTCATTCAACGTATAAATCCTTCAACAGAGATTGTTAATAACTATAAGCGTTTAACAGCTGACATGAAAACTACTGGACAGGATGAAGTTCAAGGAAAGATAATGAAGGATGCTATGAAGAAGATGTCCGGTGAAGTCGTTCCTTCTAATGAGAAGACTGCTATGAATGCAACATCTTCTGCTCGCGAACGTCAGATTCGTGAAATGGTTGGTCAAGTTAAGTTGAACAATGTTTCATTTAAAACATTGACATCAATAACTGATGTACCTAAACCCCAACCGTTACAACCACTCCATCTGACAACGACTAATCCTGGTGCAATTAAGGGTACTGGTTTTACTCACATATCACAAGAATACGAAGAGAAACTCCTTGATCGTGACATAGTTGCTACATTCATGAATTTCTCAAAGTTACCTGGTGGATTCTATGTTACAAATGTTGAAGTATCAGATATATCAACTGTAACATCTTTAATGAATAACTGGAAAGTTACATTAAAGAACAAAGAAAACGATCGTCAGTCTATCATAAACATCAAGGTTCCAAAAGTTATCAATGGACGTTTCTACAATAATGGTATCTGGTATAATATCGGCAAACAAGACTTTCCTATTCCGATATTAAAAATAAACAAGAAGACTGTTATGTTGACTTCCAACTATAACAAGATTACATGTACAAGATACGATACTCGTTCTCTTGTCGACTTAGGAATGCTTGTGAAGGTTATTGAAAAACTCACTGATGACAATGGTAGAAACAAATACATCAAGGTTGGTAACTCATCAAATACCAATTCTCATTTTGTATCTACGATTGAATATGATGAGTATGCTCGTAAGTGGGTTCACTTCATAAACAAAGAAGCACATCTTGAATTATACTTCAACAGAAATCAGTGTATGAAGGCATACTCATTTGTATCTGTAAAACCAAATGAATTCTGTTGTGGTATGATCAATCAGGTTCCAATCGTTGTTAATACTGAAACAGGTATGACACGTGATAATGAAACAATAACAGATATCATTCTTCGTACATTACCAGAGAATCTTCAGATTGAATATCGTAAACAGAAACCTGGTAAGATGAGTATGTATTCTGAAATAACTATTGGTGTTACTATTCCTCTTGGTGTGGCTATTGCTGCATGGGAAGGAATGGGCTCATTGCTTAAAAAGAGTGGAGCTAAATATCAATACGTTGGTAATGATTTCAGTGATACAAGATATATGATAATTCCATTCAAGGATAAGAGACTTGCTATTGAAAGCTCTATAAATAACCAGTTGATCTTTAATGGTTTCTATCGTATAAATACAAAAGCTTATATGGCTTCTGAATTTGAAACACCAATAATGAATTCAAATTCTATTTATGTTGATATATTCAATCAGCTGTTCTTTAAACAGTATTCTCAGTTAACAACATTCATTACATATTACAACTTCTTTGTTGATGCAATAACTGCTGAAGTATGTGAGCATTATAATATTCCTAATGATATTGCTGGAATGCTTATATATGCTTCTAACTTACTTGCAGACAATAACCATACATCTGAAAACAATGCAGCATTATATAGAATTCGTTCTACCGAAATAATTCCTGCTATTATACATTTCAGATTAGCTTTTGCAATATCAAAGTATAATAACAACGTTGGTTCGAAGGCACGTGGCAACAACATTGCATTCAATCCAAATGAAGTTATAAACGAACTTCTCGCAGTTCCTAATGTTGAACCTATGTCCGCATTGAATCCTATGGTTGAACTTCATGCACGTGAGAATATTACTAAGAAGGGCTTCAAGGGTGTTAACTCTGATCGTTCTTACACACAGGATAAGCGTACATATGAAGATACAATGATTGGTAAGATGGCCATTTCATCTCCAAACAATAGTACGGTTGGTGTTACTCGTCAGCTTGTTGCTGATCCTAAGATTGAATCAGTTCGTGGATATACATCTGTCGATGGTCCTGAAACAAACTTCAATGACTTACAATTAGCTTCTTTCTCCGAGTTGCTTACACCTGGTACGGTTACACGTGATGATGCTATAAGAACGGCTATTGCAACTTCTCAAACATCTCATATTGTATCAACTGCAGCAGCTCAACCTGTATTGATTTCTAATGGTGTTGATGAAATCGTTCCTGCATACCTCACTGAGGAATTTTCATATGTTGCTACTGAAGATGGTCAGGTATTGGAAATCAATGAAGACTATATGATCATTCAATATAAGAGTGGAAAAAAGAAAGCCATTAATATTGGACACAAACCATCATTCAATTCAGGTTCTGGTTTCTATGTTGATAATAAGCTTGATGCAAACTTTGAAGCTGGTGAAAGATTTAAGAAGGGTGATATACTTGCATACCATGATAAATTCTTCTCTAAGGGTTCAGATGGTATTGTAAGAATGAATGTTGGTCCTTTGGCAAAAGTTGCGTTTGCTGGATTGTATTCAACTTATGAAGATGCTGGACTTATAACACCTAAGATGTCTAAGAAACTCGAGACATCATTATCAATGATGCAATCACAAAAAATATCCGCAATGGATGATATAGAGAGTGTTGTTAAGGTTGGTACGGAAGTTGAAATCGGGGATCCATTAATAGTATTTGGTCTTGGTGACACAGGTGACAAATCTGTTGATAACTTCCTTAAGGCATTCCAAACAAAAGAAACAAATGATGTTCTTAATAATGCAAAACGTATATTCCGTTCAAAGCATGCTGGTAAAGTCGTCGACGTGCGTATGTATACAAATAAGAGTATGGATAAATTGTCTCCGTCATTATACAAGATCTTTGATGAATATTTCAAAGCAAATGTTCAACGTAGAAAGATTCTTGATAAATATGACAAGACGAATTCTGTATATAAGTTGGATACATTATATTCATTACCAACAGAACCTTTGAAGGGTACAACAATCAAAGGACAGACATGTGATGTTCTTATAGAAATCTATATAGAGCATTCTGATGAGGCATCAGTTGGTGATAAGCTTGCTATATATGGTGCATCAAAACAAGTTCTTTCCGAAGTAGTACCAGAAGGAATGGAACCATACACAGAAACAAGACCAGATGAAGAGGTGTCATTGTTTGTAACACCTTCGGCCATTTTGAAGAGAATGATTCCTTCACTATTAGTAACTGCTTCTGGTAACAAAGTTTTAGTAGAGTTAAAACGCTCTATAGCAAGGATCTGGAACGAAAATTCATGATTTTTATGATTTAAATTAAGATGAAAGTGGGGGTATTTTCACCCCCACCGATCATCTTGGTGGAATTGAAGTACAATCGACAAAATGTGGAAAATAATAAAAAATAAGCAGGGGCAATACGCCCCTGCTTTTATATTATTCTTCGTCAAATTCTATAACTCTTTCTCTGGGTTCCTGGTTCTTTTCTTCAGCAACCTCTCTGAGGATGCCTTTCCAGTAGCCTTGAATAAAGATACGTTTATGCCCATTCTTTATCTTCTGATTGCGCCAGTGGCCGCTGACCCACCAGAAGGGTTCCTTAATCTGATGACTACCTTTCTCTTTGGCGAATGTTATGTCAGAAATGTCACCGAGTGTTATTTTCTTAACATATCTTTTCGGGGCTTTCTTTTTGTTGTTGGTACGTTTCTTATCCTCATAAGGGACGGTTTCTCTGTGGAATCTTGCCTCTAATACTGGATTAAGAAGTGCAATCTGGATACCATACCAAGACAGAAAGAATATATCTCGGAAGCTTGTCACTTCTTCGATTGCTTCGCGCTGGGCCTGTTCGTTCTCTAACTGATATATTGGATTAGGAACCTTTACGATCGGTACCCAATCAAATACTAAATTGTCAAACATCCTCAGTGCAACTCTGAATTTGATATTGTCTAATACAATAATGTCTATAAATCCAATTAAGAAAGGATGACCTTCTTTTTCATTTCTTATTGAATCTAAGATACTTTCCTTATCTAAGACGCATACTCGACCCCTTACATGCATATCCGGTATAACCATTTCTATGTCAGGTGATGGGATTGTTCCCGCGACTATTATATCACCTCTTACAATGATTCCATCATTAGAAACAACGTGTCCTTCGTTATCCCTAAATGGTTCTGGAGCCTTTTCTTTTGGTATTACCTCAAGAAGCTTTTTCTTTACATCTTTTGACAGTGTAATTGTTTCTTTTACTCTTGGAATTTCTCCTTCGAATATTTCTTCTGTTGTAAGCATTGCGTGTCCGTATCCATTGTTAAGATTGATAAACTTAACATTACAATTATTATTCATATGAATCTCCTAACGCATAAACCGCATCGCGTCACAACGGTAATATTATGAGACATGAAAGATTTTCTTTCTTTTCTCATATTAATAATATATATACAGAGATTCCTTATAATCCTTCGGGTAGCATAGAAAAAATAAACGCCAAGGTAAGCATTCACCAAACTCTTTATAGAAAGGAATGATAAATGAATGGCTAAAATGAATTATAATGGTTGGTTCTATGATCAACATAAATACTTCAAAGGTAGCCGTACAGGTATTACCGATTTTATTGATAATAAATGGGTAAATATTAATGATAGATTCCGTTCATTGATGGATATGGAATCAGAACTCATTACAGAACAACCATTCATGATTAATGGTAATAATACAGGTTTTGATAAGCTTATCGATTTGATGGGTCGTTCTAATTATACATTTGAAGATCTTGATGAATCTATGAAAGAAACTTATCGTATGTCATTACAAAATGCAATGTCACGTAATCTCGTGAATACACATGCTGTAATGTTCCATACTAATAATATGGATAAGAAGAATGTGACTTCTGATAAGTTTACTCATTATCGTATCATAGAAGCACCATTTAATCAGCTTCACTTCGGACATCGTGATGAATTCATTCGTCAGAAACTTCAGGAGATGCATTCTAAAGCTTTTGAGAATTATGTTTCAATAGACAAATTCAATACTTCTGAATTTACAAAAATACTCGACTTCTCTATCATATGCACAGTAAATGGTTATTTCTGTAATGACTGTAAGGTTGCTATTTCTGATAAAGGTTTCAAATTCAAAGTAGGTTGGCCTTATGCATCTGATGTAGATTTCATAGTATATAAACTTGATCATGCTCAAATGTTTTCGATAAATATTCCTGTATCCAGAATACGTAATAACAACACAATTCCTTATTCTGTTATGGGAATAACACCAAACAATCTTGAGAATCTGAAATGTATCATTAATATATATGATAAAGGATTCGCAAGAACTGTTCCTACTGCACCAAACTTCGGTGTATTCACACAAAACGGTCTTCTTATAAAGAATCTCCAGAAGGTTACTGAAAACAATTTTGAAAGATTCTATGGTAATAAGGACCTCACACAACAAACAATCACTGTTGATATATATGCTTTAAAGTTCTTCCAGGAAATACCTGACTTGTATCCAGCTATTAACTACATTGATTTGATGGATAATAGAGTCGTATATAATGAAAGATATGAATATATCAAAACACCAGAAGGTGATAAGGTTGTTGCAACTTCAACCAAGAACATCAATTATCTGGAGACATGTACACCTCCTATTGCTATCGATAGAAACACAACTTATTCTTTCGATATAATCGTAAAGTGTTTATCAATGTACGATTATCTTATGCAATTCAATGATGACATGATCAATATCGGTCAGTGTTTGTTATACGGATCAGAACAAGATTTCGTTGGTATATATAAACCAAAGCTCAATGAGATATATCAAGCAATGATTTTATCTCTTAAAGATTATCAACAAGGTGCTATTATAACATCACTCATATCAAGTGAGAAAATTGAGAAGTTTGAAACTCTCATAACAAATGTAAAGAATCTTGCAACGTTGACAGATTTCTCTTTGGCTCAACAATATGTATTTGATGAGTTATATGATACAAATTATAGAGCTACATTAAAAGACATAACAGAACCATTCAGATCTGAAGTGTTGGCTCCATTCATAACAATGAAAGATATGAAGCCAAACTATTTCGTTGATGATAACTCAACAAGATTCAACAGACCTATTTCAGAAGAATGTTTTATTGCATTACGTTATCATCGTGATGATGAATGTTGGTTATTTGATTATCCAAAAATAAAACATTTCCATGGTATAGGTAATACATTCTATATCAATACGAATCTTAAAGGTGATGAAATATTCAAGTTCTTTGTTCTTTATAGTGATAATGAATCACCGGCAGAAACAGAGGTAGAACATTTCGATCTGAATACAGTTCTTGACTTTGATTTGTTCATGACAGAAGTAAACAAGCACATGGGTTATATAAGATATTGGGATGTAGAGAATCGTTTGTTAAAGATGACAAAGATGTTATATGACAGATATGATGATGAAACATGTGTTCAAGTTTTATCAAAGATTCTCAAAAGAAAGATATCTGGTGATGACTTCATAAAGGTATATCCTTCTGACATAAACTATGAAGATTCAAATAAGACATCTGACAATGTTGATAATTATACTGAGAATTCCGAACGCGGTCCTTTTGGTATAAACTTCTTGTTCTATACTTTGTCAATGTTGAATAATAACGAAGATAAACTTCAGTCATATTTCTATCATTATCTCACCGATAAAAAGTTTGATAAACGATATGGTGATGTGGATATATCTTCTGTTGTTAAGGGTGATAAATATCCTTTGAATTATTCTGAGTTTACTATAGCACCAGCTCGTCTCAGTAATACATCTGTAAGACCTGCAAGGACTGTTGCATTTTATGGTGTACCATTATTACTTGATTCTTCTGGCAGTGACATATACACGCCGTACAGATACGTGATGAATGTATATAAACCAGAAATAAAATATCCAAGTTTAACAGAAAATGGTTTAGATGATACATACTATGCTCAGTATAATGAGATAGAATCATATGGTGGTTCAGTTGTATCATATCACGATGACATCTATCTTGGTAAACTGATGACAAAGTATCTTTGTTCTGTATATGATTATATATCAACATTACAAACAAACTACAAGGAATCATATAACCAATCATCTGTTATTGAATCTGCTATCAAGACAATCAACGAACATATCAAGACTATCAATGATTTCTTGGTGGATGCTAATATAGTTGATATTGATGAGATAACCGATCCAAACTTAGTAAGCTCATTAGTTACTATAAACAATGAATTCTTATCAAGATTAAATACGATGAAAACTTTGATAGATGATATCTCAACAGTAATATTGGTTCCTAAAACGAACATTGTTGCTTATATCAATTCAACAGTACTCAATACTCTTAAGAATGTTTATGTTACAACCGGATTTGATAACAATGCAATGAAGCGTGCAAGAATGTTATATATTCATCTCAAGAAAATCAATAGTCCAATGAATCCATATCTGTTTAAGAAATGGCTTGATGGAATTGATATGTATATTCTTGAACATCTGGATGAATTACTTGCTGCAAATGAGAATTATGATCTTGGTTCAAATACATTCCGTAGAATGTATGATGTATTGAATGAATACATAACAAGATTGAATACAACTAATTCTATTCAGTTACTTGATGAAGAAGTCAAGAATTTGACAGAGTCTTTATATACTAATCATATAGAACCAATCGTTCAATATTGTGATGATATAATCAATAAACTTACATTTGATTTATTCACAATAAATTCATTGAACTTTGATACGAGTATAAAGTATAATGTCAAACCGGCTTATATGGTAATAACATTACCGTATTCAGAATATACACATCCTCCCGTTGGTTTGCAGATAAACTCACCAAGTACTCTTATATTCCAACCAATAATAGATATCGATGGTTCTAAGTATGTAATTAAATCATTTGCTAATATTTGTGAATATATCTTCTTTAGAGGAGAAAGTATGTCAAATGTTGTAATGAATATTTTGAATTCTAACGGTGCTGTTATATCTACTCAACATATATCCATTGATTTCACAAGAACATCTTCAACGGCTGACAATGTTAATACATTCTATCAGATTGCAAATATAAACACAGAAGCTATTGAATTTCAAAATGCTCATGAATCATTTGAAGTAGTAAATAATCTTGTTGTAAATGAGAAACATGCTGACATGAATTATGAGTTGCTTGTTGGAAATCAGTTTACTCCTCTTGATCATGAAATAGAAATGATACTTGAACCCGAAACATGGTTACCTGGTTCTGTTGATAGATTACGTGTTGAGAATCAATTGATCAATAGAATGACAATGCTTGAATTTGGTCATCGTAAATGCACAGATGTATTCTTTAAACCATCTCAGGTAATGCATATTGAGTATAACAATAATGGTTCGATTGATTCTGTATATGGTAAATACTTTGAAGGACAATCAATATATCTCAAGACAACCGATGGTTTATGTGTATTCCCTGTAAAGATTACTGCGATCGATCATTCTGTGAATAAAGGCTTTATAGAAGCAAAAGTTGATGGATGGAATTCAAAGTGGTTTAAAATATCCGATCCTGCAAAAATAACCGAATATTTGAAATATAATATTGAATGTGAAGTTATGAATGATAACATGAGAAATTTCCTTGATGAATTTTCTGATGGTGATTTCCAAACATACTTCAATCCGGGTTATTCACCAACAAGTGTTGTTTATGATGAAAACATAGATAATGCTTATAAGCTTCCTGGTGATCCAATATTTGTTTCATCTAATGCGGATTTTGTTTATACTCGTCTCAACTGGATATTCAATGATCTTGTACCAAATAGATTCATTGATGAAGAACATAAGACTCATAAGTTCATGTACATCACTGCAGGTTTCATTAATAATGAGCATGATGAATTGAAGATAAACATGATAAACCATGACTTCAATAATACTTCATTACCGGAAAGATATCCTGTATTGAGAGATGAACCAAATGATCATGAGATATGGAATCAAGAAATAAACACTTTCACAACCATC
>Ga0310695_10005829_pt1 | contig 21046 bp, 20 predicted proteins | sample RumenRJG_04DNA_FD_203882 | JGI IMG/M metagenome (GOLD analysis project Ga0310695, IMG submission 203882) | Bovine rumen microbial communities from Lethbridge, Alberta, Canada - RJG_04 (v2) (version 2) | ecosystem: Host-associated > Mammals > Digestive system > Stomach > Rumen | place: Canada...
GTTGCCCATCGCGCGTTTGAAGGATGGCAAGCGGTGAATCGAAAGGGTCGCGCCGTTATGACAAGGAAAACCTACTGTGGCAATCTACTGTGGCAATCAAGTCTGACCCTGTTGGCTCCCGCTCTACTCTACTAAAATACCACACTAACACGAGATTGGGATGTGCTATTAGACATGAGACGTTGCCGAGCAAATCTTCCTAGCCGATGCCATCGCCAGATCGACCGCGTTGCCCATCGCGCGTTTGAAGGATGGCAAGCGGTGAATCGAAAGGGTCGCGCCGTTATGACAAGGAAAACCTACTGTGGCAATCTACTGTGGCAATCAAGTCTGACCCTGTTGGCTCCCGGGAAGGAGTAGGGGTACAGGGCAGACTTTCTTTCTGGTGAAATAATTTTTGTTTATGAAAATCTACGCCATATCTGACATGCACGGACAGCTCGACGGACTTGATCCCGCCGGGGCTGACCTTGTTGTTGTCGCCGGAGACTTCGCGATCATGAAGGGCTGGGGCCTTTGGCACATGAACGACCAGGTGAAGTGGATCAACCGCAAGCTCGCCGCGTGAAGCCGCGCTATCTCTTCTGCGGGCACATCCACACGGGCGATCACGAGCCGCTGACGATTGTGCACGACGACGGAAGCTCGACAGTCTGCTACAATGTTTCGCGGCTCGACGAGAACTACGAGATCGCCTATGATCCGATGGTGCTTGAGATCAATCCGAGGGAGGACTCAAGATGATACACGATGAACTATGCGGCGTTTGACGGATTCGATATGCGTCGCCGAGGGATGAAGTTCGTCGGCTCAACAACCGTCTACGCATTTCTCCAAGCCGCCGGCTACATTGATGCACACGGCCCGGAATGCGATCTTGGGAATCGTCGGATATTTTGATTTCATCGGTGATTACTATTTGATGGCGCGGAGACGGCGAAACGGGTGCGCATACTGGCTTATCGCAGCATACTGGCTTAACAACAGTCTGAAGAGTGTGCTTCGAAAGCACACTTTAGCTGGCTTGCGAACCAACCCGTCCTGCAGCGGATTGGGCGCGGATGGGTTGTCGGCTGGCGGGGCGATTGACTGGGAGACGCGACGTCCCGCCGCGTTAGCAGAGGACGTTACCCTCCGTAGCTAACGCGGCAAGATGCCGCGTCCCCCAGTCAGTCGTGAAGCCGCTGTCGAATTGGGTCCCACCACTTTTACCCCACCACCAGGGACAGTCCCTCGTGCACCCTGTTGCACGCGGCAGGAATGCCGCGTCTCCTCTGTTCGCAAGCGTGGAGAGTCGATTACTCCAAGCATTTGCAGCGGCGGGCACGTCGGATTGGAGCGGATGTGTCGGCGGCTGGGAAGGTGATTGTCTGATTGGCTTACTGTGGCATTTTATTGTGGCAATCAGCGCAGACGGATGGCTGATTTGCTATAATACTTTCAATGAGCGAAAGCATGAGGAACTTTTGGAAATGGTCGTTGCTGGTTTTCCTGGCGGCGCGAAGTTCGGATGTGGTTCAGTCGGTAATAGGGTTGTGGCTTGTGCCAAGGTATGTTCCCGCAGCGGATGTCGGGGCGATTTTGCCGATGACGCAGACCGCGATCATGCTTTCTCTTCCGTTGACGATTTTAATGGTGCCGGTGTCGAGATGGTTGACGATCTATATAGTCAGGGGTGAGAATGGTAAGGTCAAGTCACTGCTTCGTGTTGCATTGTATGGTTCGCTTGTCGCGGCTCTGGTGATGTCTGTTCTTGCCGGATTGTTCCTGCCGGGACTCTTTCGGGTGGCACGGGTGTCTGAACGGGGATTTTTCGTCATTCTTCTGTTTGCCGGGGCGCTGTCGGCGGTTGCGCCTGTGTTTGATTCCGCATTACAGGGGCTGAGAAGGTTTGGCACTGTTGCGGTTGCGGGGTTCGTTGCCGCGCCGCTTCGGCTTCTTGTGACGCTGGCTCTGATGCCGCTTCGGGCGTTTACAGGTTACATGCTCGGTGTCGCTACCGCGTCAGTGTCGCAAATCGTCATTTCCTGGTGCGGGGTGCGGCGTGAACTTTCGGGAGATCTCCCGGCGCAGCCATTTTGGAGGGAAGATGGACGGGCGATGTTGCGATATGTCGCGCCGATTGCAGTAATGGCACTTGTCTGGAACTCCCTTGGTGCATTGCAGGCGATGCTCATTCGAAGGAACCTTCCTGATGTCGAAAACGCGGCGTATTTCATCATCACGAGGTTCGGGGATATCGGCGGGTGGGTCGGGCTGTCAATCGGGTTTGTGGCCTTTCCGACGGCCGCCTGTTTCCAGACGAAAGGGGAGGATGCGCTTCCGGTTCTGGTGAAATCACTGCTGGTGACGGTCTTGGTCGGAGGCGGCGTGGCCTTTGCGTATCTCTTCCTGGCGCGGCCGATGATGGCGTCCGTGGAATGCTGGCGGGACTACGCAGGTTATGCGTCCTATATTCCGCTCTGGACGATCCGTTCGGCGCTGGGGGCCGCAATCGGCGTGTTCTTCGCCTGTGAGAAGGCGATGGGTAATTTTCGCTTCCTGCTGTATTTCATCCCCTGGGTCATGGTGGAAAGTGCTGTTCTGTTCTTCCTGCCGACGCTCCTGTGGGTGATTGGATGGCTGGTGGTGTCCGAGGTGGTTCAGATGGCGATGATCATCGGAATGATCGTGAGAAGAAGGAAAATGTTGTGATGAATCGTGGTCAGAAGACGATTTTGGTCCTGCTGTCCTCCGGCGAGGATTATTCGATGCAAAAGTTTGCCGGTATCCAGCGCTATGCGAACAAGGTGGGTTGGCACATCCAGATGGTCGGTTATTCCGAGAAGGGCGGAGGGGCGTATCGGATTGAACGCTTGCCGCTCGGTTCGGGCGTCGCCGGATTGCTTGAGTTCTGGCGTCCTGCCGGGTGCATTGTCGACTGCGGACGATTTCCAGAGGCGCTCAATCCATCCGAGTTCGGCGACTGTCCGACGGTGTTCCTTGATCATCATCCGAGGGGGGCGCGGGGGAGGACGGGGTTTGTGTTCAGCGATGCCGAATCCGTCGCGGCATTGGCGGCGCGCGAATTGATATATTCCGGTTACGGGAATTATGCCTATTTTCCGTTTGTCGAAGACCTCGATTGGAGTCGGGAACGTGGCGCGGCATTTGCCAAGTATATTGGAATTAATCACAAGAGAATGTGCGAGGTGTCGTATCCAAAGGGAGTGGCACTTGATCACGGGTTGCATGAGGCGATCTCCACGAGATTGTCGAAACTGCCGAAGCCATGCGGCATCTTCGCCGCGAACGACCTGATTGCTGAGGCTGTTCTGGTGGCGTGCACCCGGCTTGGGATTTCTGTTCCCGATGAGGTGGCGGTGGTCGGTGTGGATAATGCGGCGTACATTTGCGAGAATTGCCAGCCGACGATTTCAAGCGTCAGCCGTGATTTCGACAATGCGGGGTGGATAGCGGCGGAGTTGCTGGATGACCTCATGGCGCATCCGCGCAAGCGGACGGCGACCGCCCGCTACAAGGCGTATGGCGTGTTGCGTCGCGCATCCTCACGTTTTGTCGCGGGAGGGGATCGCCGTGTGGCGAAGGCAATGGAATATATCCGCAAGCATGCCTGCGAGCGGATCGTTCCGATGGATGTCGTGCGGGAAATGGGGTGTAGCCGCCGTCTTGCGGATATGCTTTTCAAAAAGGTGACGGGGCATACTTTGCATGACGAAATCCATGCCGCGCGGTTGAATAGGGTCAAGGAACATCTGCGCAACCCCAAAGTTGATGTCACGGCCTTGCCGGATCTCTGTGGCTATGCCTCCCTTGTCGATCTCCGCCGGGTCTTTAAGCGCCTCACGGGCATGACCGTTCGTGAATATCAGAAGCGCGATTGATTTGCTCGGTCGGGCCGACATCCGCTGACAATCCGGACATCTTGCGCCGTTCTGCCGTTACGCCGGGTGTTCAATATCTGTTTTCAGATTATTGCCATATCTGTTTCTATTGCGGGCTCGGATTTGGTATAATACATCCATAATTCTAACAAGGAGAATGGTAAATGAAACATCTGTTGACGATTCTTGCGGCGGCAATTGCTGTCGTGGTGATGCAGGTCGCGTGCGCGGCCGATGTTTCGTGGACAGGAAAAGGAGGCGTCGTTGACTGGAATGCCACGACCTGGTCGACGGGGACGCCGCCCGCTGCGACGGATACGGTGATGTTCACCGGGACGCAGGACTATGCCGATTTTACGGTCACGCCCCCTGCGGACTTCGCGGGGACGATTCTGGTTCTCAACAGGACAGGACAGGACAGGATTTCAGCGCCCAATTCAGGACGCATCTCAAAATCGTCAACGCAAACAACGCGAAGTTCACGGTTGGCGGAACGGGGATCGTCGAGGCGTTCGAAGGAATCGAGAGCATGTTTGCCGAGGATTTCTCAGGAGATGTTGAGATTCCCGTCGGCGGCACATTCTCTCCGACTGCCGCGTTCCCGTCCACTGCTGCGGCAATCCTCGGTAGGGGTACATTCGTTCCGTTGACGGCAGCCCAGCTGGAGAAGGCGAATCTCTTCAATGGAACGCTTGACCTGCGAAAGATTGATGCGGTGACGATTGGAAAGTCACAGGCGGTGCTGATGGGACGCGATGTCATTCTCGGCTCTGGCGTGAGCGTCGACGAGGCGAAGCTCCGTGCAACGGTGAGAAAACTCGATGTCGGCAAGGCGTCCGCCTGGACGCTGAACAGCTCGGTCGCCGCAACGAATCCCGAGTGTGTTCCGACGGTGGACGCGGCGGGGACGCTGACGCTGCCGCACGTGGCGGGTGTTGCGAACAGCACCTCCGCGTTTTTGAACCGTCGCTTTCGTGCAGATGAGTCGTTTGTGCTGAAGTTCAAGGTCGCGTTGACGAGGGGAACCTACCAGTGCGGATTTGGCTGCGTGATGCGCAGCGGAGAACTGACGGATGTGGGGAGATCGGATTGCGAAGCGGTTACGAGTGGCGCGTTCCCCGTCGGCTGCAACGGGCTGGCCATATTGAACTGCCACTTCTGGGTGGATATCGACTATTTTGAAAAGTTTGCTGGTGCGGGCCGTCTTGCGACTTGGGGGGATGATTGGCGGAGACATCAACCGTATGCGGCGACGGGGATCGACATCGTTGACGGACGTCCGATTGACGTGACGGTCGTCTATGATAAGCTGACGCTTTCCACGACCCTGTCCAAGGACGGATCGTCTCGCACCTACCGTGTGGACGTCTCGAATGCGTTCAAGGATGCGCGCGGGGCGATGCTCGGTTTTGTGTCTCACGAGTCGACGCCGGCCGAGGAGAAGGCGTTCTCCGCGACAATCACCGATCTCCAGTTCTGGTTGTCATCCGAGGAGAACGGGCAGTGGAAGGCGGACTCTAATTTTGCCTTTGGCGCGGACAATTACTACCTCTACCTTGATTACAAGGAATCGGCGGATGGTGATGTCAAGTCGTTCCGCGGTGCGGATGCCCTTGATGCGCAGGGGCGCCTTCGCATTTGCGAGGGGATGTACTGGTTCGGCGCGGCAATCTCCAAGAATGTCGTCCCCAACAACAAGAGTTTCCGCATCGACTGGTCCGTCGACGTCGGATCAACAGCGGGCGGCGGCGAGCATACGGACATCGGGCTCGGGATTCATGCTGACGAGGCGAACATCAAGGCGTGTTATGGCGATTACGATGTTGCGGACGGTAGCGGATACGGAACGTCCGCTCGCAGCTATCTGACGACGGGCGATCCGATCAAGTTCTGCCATTCCTGGTATCAGAATCTTGTTGGCATGTCGTGTACGTGGGATAAATGTACGATTACGGGTCAATTTACCGGCACGTATGAGAATACAAGTGTGTTCAAAACGGCGAACAGCACGAATGTCGGAAAGATGTATTTCGATGGCGTGAGCACATATGAAACGAAGGAGTCCAATAGTTCTGAAGGTCTTGTTCATACCTTCACGCTGACGACTACGCCGAGTGGGACGCGGCATCTTGCCGTGGTTGGAGACGGCAGTACGGTCTGGACCTGCTATACCCAGAACTGGCTGAAGGACATTTCGCTCTCCTACTGGGATGACGACTACGAGCCGGAGGCGTTTGTGCGGCTCGCGGCGGTGCCGGGGACCGCGACGATGGTCGGTGCGGGCAAGTACGCGCCGATCGAGAGCGTTTCACTGGCGGATGCGACCTCGCGGATCAAGTTCACGGGCACGGTTGCTTTTGGCAAGGTGCTTGAGATCGTCGTGCCGGATGAATTTCTGAAGGCCGTGCGCACAAAGGTAACGCTTCTTGACTGGTCTGCGGCGACAATAGCCAGAGATCTGCCGACGACGGTGAAATTGGTTGATGGCACGGGCGCGGTGGTTGATCTGTGCGGCAGGAAAGCGACTGTGACGGCGAATGGGGTCGAGCTTTCTGCCCCTCCTGGGCTTTTCATCGTTTTAAAGTGATATTGAAAACGCCAAGATGAGACTCGGATGTCTAAAGTTAGTGCTCGCGGCAGTCTTTGCCGAGAGCGCTTGTCTGGCGGACGACGCAGTGACAGTCCGTGAGGAGGTCATGCCGTTCCGCGAGGGGAAAGACGGGTGGGGTGGCGCATGGGGCGCATCCTTCGCCTATACGAACGGCGAGGCGCGGCTTTCGTTTGAAAAGACGGGTGGACAGCTTGTTCCGCAGCGAGGATTTCCGGGGCCGCGGCGGATGAAGGGTGCCGTCCGCTACGTTCTCAGGACAGACGGAGGACTCTCGGGCGAGGCCACGATGTGTCTGCGCCGTGAAGCCAAGGATCACGGTACAAACGTCTTTGTGAGGGCGAAGGCGGGACTTGCGAAGGAGGCGGATTTCACATTCTGCCTTGATTCCCATGAGGCGTATTATCTGAATGACATCTCGTTTCGTCTGAAGGTGCCGGGGCAGAGTGCGCGATTGTACGGCATTGATGCCGTGACTCGTGAGACGGCTGCAGAGGCGTTACGCGTCGATGTCGAGACGGGGAACCCGCTGCACATTGTCCGCGACGGCAAGGATGAGAAGGCGGTTCTGGTTCTGCGGAATGCCTCCGACAGTCCCTTCGAAGGCGAAGTCCATCTGAAGGTCGAGGATTATTTCGGCAACCGCCGCGAAGGGGGTTTTCCGGTGAAATTGGCGTCGGGCGGCGAGTTGCGCCGTCCGATGAAGGAGGCCTTGTCGAAGGGCGTCCGTTACGTTACCGTCGTCGCGGCGTGCGGTGGACAGGTAGCGACGAACAGGACGACGTGGGCGTACATTGACACGCACGAAGTCACGCCGTTACAGCCGCGGGGTGAGTTTCGCCTTGGGTTCAACTTTCACGGTCTGCGCATGTCGTCCGGTGACTCGGCGCAAGGCATTGACGCGCTCGTCGCCTTGGGAGCGAAGATGGTTCGGGGCGATGCGCTGCAGTTCGCCGGAGTGCGTCCCTCGACTGAGACCTGGAACTGGAAGTCGAGCGATGATTATCTTGCGGCCCTGACGGAACATGGTCTGGCGCTTGATGCCATTGTCTGGTGGCCGGCAGGCTGGGCGCAGATGAAGGGTGCAGATGGGGAGAAGCTTTTCGCGCTTCGTACGGATGCCCTGCGGGAATACGGTGTCGAACTTGCGAAGCGCTATGGTGATCGTGTCGCCTATTACGAGGTCGGCAACGAATGGGACATGTCGAATCCGAAGACGTTTCCGCTCGATGTCGCGGTCGGGCAGGTTCGCGCGTTTGCGGAGGGCGTGAAGTCCGTCTGCCCGTCGGCGAAGGTTATCCCGTGCGGATTCGCCGCGGAAAGTTCCGTGCGTCATCCGTCAAACGTCATTCGTCCGATGTTCCACGAGAATCTCGTGCGAGACCTTCAGGATGTGGTCGATGCACACGCCGTCCATCTCCATGCTCCGGCAAAGGAGTATTCGCTCAAGGTTCGCAGTTTCCTCGAATGGCGGGAGCGAATGGGCATCCGGATTCCGTGGTACGCGAACGAAACGGCGCTTTCGTCGGCTGGCATGCGTCCGACGGACCGTGCGATGGGCGTGGCGATGTGGCAGAAGATTCTCTTTTCGATGAGCCGGGGATCCGTCGACTACATCTGGTACAACCTGCGGGCGACGGGATGGGATCCTGCCGATTCGGAACAGGGCTACGGTGTCTTTTCCGCTGACTGGCATCCGCGAACGGGAGCCGCCGCGTTTTCGGCATTGGCCTCGATCTTCCGTCATCAAGCGGCGGACGGTGTCCTTTTTGACGGACCGAGCCGCCAGGTGCTCCGCTTCAGGAACGCGCAGGGCGGCAGGGGCTTTGTCATTGCCGGATGGGATGATTATGCGGAGAAGCCGATGCGTATCCGCGTCAAGACGGATGCGACAGCTGCCTTTCAGGTCGATACGATGGGCAATCGGTGTTCCGTGCCAATTGCGGATGGTGTCGCTCTCTGGGAGATTTCGGCGAATCCGTCGGCACTGCGGCTTGAGGACGCGAGCTTTGCAAAGGTGGTTGAATCGGATGCTGCGGAAGTGGCGAAACGCCCGATCAAGATAGTCGTTCCGGGGTCGACGATGAAAGGCACTGAAGCGGCCGACATTCTGCTGAAGGAATACGAGCAGGTATACGAGGTTTTCAAGGCCATGCCCGAACATGCTGACCGCACTTGGAGGTGGTGGGGCGATCTGTGGGTGTGGGTCAATACGGCGTATGCGGACGGCAAGTTGAGATTCAAGATTACTTGCTGGGACGATGTTCACTGTCCCGTGCCGAATGATCCGCTGACTGGCGATTGCGTGGTTTTGCGACTTGGAGGTTGGAAGCTTGCGCTAATCGCGACGGACAAGCCCTTCGTCAAGGTTCTTGAAGGACCAAAAGGAAAGGCCGAACTCTCGGTGGGTTCCTGGAATCTGGCGCGGCAGATTGGTTATCACAAGGTCTATGACTTTGAAGTTGACTTGAAGTCGCTTGGCCTTGGCTGTGAGATCCCTTTCAACATTCGCGTCTACGACAACGACGGCTTGGGCTTTGACGGTTGGATGGAGTATTCCCCTATGGATGAAACGCCACAAGCCATCATTCGATTCAAGTCACAAATGGAGGACTGAAGACAATGCTCAATCATGTTGAAGGATTGTTTTTGCTTCCGTTAGATTTGTTTGTGGCGGATAACATTCGAGGGTGATTTCGAAGAACTGATACATCGGAAATGACTAAGATGATTGTGACTATGAAGTGTGTGTTGCTGTTCTTGGTTCTAGCGATTGGCTTGGTGGTTTCGGCTGGGCCGTGTGACGGCGACCTTTTGCCGGATGACAAGGGCGTTCACATCAACGCGCATGGCGGCGGAGTGATGTGGCATGAGGGTCGATACTATTGGTACGGAGAGCATAAGATTGCTGGTGACGCGGGAAATGCCGCACATGGAATAGCCGTGCATTGCTATTCGAGTGTAGACCTGTCCAATTGGAAGGACGAGGGCGCGGTCCTGACGACAAGCTCGTCGGATTGGCATGACCTTGAGGATGGCTGCATCGTCGAGCGCCCAAAGGTCGTCTTTTGCCCGAAGACGAAACAGTTTGTTCTGTATTTTCATCTTGAATTGAAGACACGGCCTCAGACTTATGACACGGCAATGGTCGGTATTGCGGTCAATGATCGTCCTGTCGGGCTCTTCACCTACATTGGATGCCGGCGTCCAAATGCGGGTGTCTGGCCGCAAGGCGTGGATTCGGCTTTGATGACGGTTCAGGTCATGTCTGACGCATGTGGTGTTTCCGATTGCCGGTGCGGTGGTGAGAATGACCGGATCAGGAGATGTAAGTACCCGTTTGCTGCAACATTCTGGAGGGGACAGACCTCTCGCGACCAAACGCTCTTTGTCAATGATGACGGCAAGGCGTATCATATCTATACATCCGAACACAATTCGACCTTGCACATCTCCGAATTGTCTGATGACTTCATAAACGAGACAGGCCGCTACTGGCGTCTCGCCGTGAAGGACTGGACGGAGGCGCCGGCGATCTGCAAGCATAATGGATGGTATTACATCCTTGGCTCGGGTTGCACGGGGGCTACAGGGTCAGACTTGATTGCCACAGTAAATTACCACAGTAGCGGGAGTTTATGATATACTGTTCGGCATGAGACGTTGCATGATAAATCTTCCCAATCGGTGCCAGCGCCTGATCAGCCGGGTGGCCCATTGCGCGTTTGAATGGGGCAAGCGGCGAATCGAAAGGGTTGCGCCGCTATGACAAGGAAAACCTACTGTGGCAATTTACTGTGGCAATCAGGTCTGACCCTGTTGGCTCGGACAGGCTCGACTTTGTCTGGGCCAGAGTGCGGTGAGATTCAGACGATGATTTTTGCGTCGCAGTCTTGATTTCGCGGCGAAAATTCGGTATCCTATTACGCGAAACGACTGTAAAGGAAAAGGAGTCAATCATGGTTTTCGGATTTCTTCAGAACATCGGCCCGTGGCAGCTGCTCATCGTCGTCGCGGTTATAGCGCTGCTCTTCGGAGGTAGCAAGATCCCCGAGCTCGCGCGTTCGCTCGGCAAGGCGAAGGGCGAATTCAAGAAGGGTCTCGCGGAAGGCGAGAAGGAAGAGGCCGAGGCGGAGGGAAAACCCGCCAAGGAGCTTGAGAAGGCGTAAGTGGTCAGCGAGCTGATACGCGAGCGACTCAAGGAAGTCCCAAGTCGCCCCGGCTGTTATCTCATGCGAGATCGCCGGGGCGTCATCATCTACGTCGGCAAGGCGAAGGACCTGAGGCGGCGCGTCTCGTCCTACTTCCGCCCTCGCGCGAACCACGCGCCGAAGGTGCGCTCCATGGTCGACACCGTCTTCGACTTCGAGTGGATGACGGTGAAGAACGACGCGGAGGCGCTGCTAACCGAAGCCGAGCTCATAAAGCGCCACAAGCCGCACTTCAACATACTGATGCGCGACGACAAGCGGTATCTCGCGCTCCGCGGCGATTCCGCCGCGGAATGGCCGCGCTTCTCGTGCGTACGCACGGTGAAGGAGGACGGCGCGAAGTATTTTGGTCCCTTCCCGTCGAGTCCAGTCGTCCGGACGGCGAAGGACTTTGTCGAGAAGCGGTATGGCATTCGCGAGTGCAAGGCGGAATGTCCCTGCGAGGAAGATCACAGGCACTGCCTCGCAGACGTTATACGCACTTGCTCCGCGCCGTGTCTCGGCAGGATATCGAACGCCGAGTACCGTGCGCGTTTCGAGGAGGCGTGTGAGTTCCTTTCTGGGCACCGTCCAAGCGTCCTCTCGGAAGTCGAATCCGAGATGCGCGAAGCGGCGGAGAAGGGGAAGTATGAAACGGCCGCGCGGCTCAGGGACACGCTCTTCGCCCTCAAGGAGATGACGAAGGCGCATTTCGTGAGAACTCCGCCCGAGATGCGGCGGCGCAACGTCGAGCAGGGGCTAAAGGAACTTGCCGAGGCGATAGGGCTCAAGGCGCCGCCTCGCTTCATAGAGTGCTGCGACATCTCAAACCTCTTCGGAACCCATTCCGTCGCTTCGCTCGTGGTGGCGCGAGACGGGATGCCCGACAAGCGGCTCTACCGCCATTTCCGCATAAAGACGATCGAGGGCGCAGACGATCCGCGCTCGATGGCCGAGGTCGTTCGCAGGCGCTTCACGCACGACGCCGCGCCAGGCGCGAAGTCGCTCGGGCTTCAGAAGCCGGACCTTTTTATCTGCGACGGAGGAATCACCCAGCTTCGCGCGACGCGTGCCGCGCTCGCGGAGCTTGGCATAGACGACGTGCCGACGGTGGGGCTTGCCGAGCGCCAGGAGGAGATTGTCTTCGACGATGGGCGGGAGAACCTTCTTCTGCCGCGCGATTCCGAGGCGCTCTTCGTCTGCACTCGGCTTCGCGACGAGGCGCATCGCTTTGCAATCACCTACCATCGTCATCTTCGCGACAAGGATCTTCGCGACCGTCTGAAGAAGCCGTAAAATTCGCTATTGACTTCCGGCGGTGCCGTTTGGTATACTACGCGCCGTTTTGGGCTATTAGCTCAGTTGGTTAGAGCGCTTCCTTGACATGGAAGAGGTCAGTGGTTCGAATCCACTATAGCCCACCACCCCAAGAAGACTCTGAGGTTCGCTGTTTTGTGCGGACTTCTCGCTTTTTTATGGTTTGTTCTGCCTATTGTCGCCTCAAGCCCGAAGTCTAGCCCATTTCTTCGTGCTCGCTAGTGCAAGGTCGTGTTCCTTGGCGACGGTACGGACAAAAGTACGGACAATCTTCTGCTCCCCTAGACCGAAGAACCTTTCGGCACCCCGTGTTTCAAGTGACTATATTATATCAAGATCGTTAGAGTGGGCCAATAGGCTTCATGCGCGCGCGCAGGTACATGCGAGCGTGCACGTAGGTAGTTGTGCGGTATCGGCTATTGATTCATGTCCGCTCTGATTAAGTATAGATGCCTATTGCACCCGGAGGAGTCCGCTTGTAGGGGCATCGTACTTGTTGTGCCATTCCAAATACAAACGGCAGTCGGGGTGAGTCCAGAAACTGGGACCAGGTGAATTCCCGCGAAGGTAATTCGCATAGCCTTTCATTGCACTGTAGAGCCTGCAAATCATTCCGCATCCTGTGCTTTTGGCAAGCTCATCAGTGGTTTTCTTTCGTCCATATTCTTTATACCAAGGATTATGCAATCCTGTGCCCATGATACTGGCTTTGCGATTCAATCTCCATTTGGTAGTCTCCCTGTCAACTGCAGATATGAGTTTGCTTTTCAAGTAGGCTATAACATCCACCTTTCTCTCAAACTGCAACACATAGGCAATGTCGATAGACCCAAGCCAGGAAACAAGGGAATCTCGGTATTCCACTGCATCCCTGTCATTCCACCTTGTGCGGTCTTCGGCAATCCACCAGGAGAAGCAAAACCACTCCCTGCCGCCTCGCCGTGCGAACTCGTATTGTTGCTTTGTGTCTGTGTCTTTTGACAATGCCTCCTTTATCGGCATCATCTTTGCATAGAAACAATTGCCGATTTGAATCTTTCGGCCCGTCAGACTTTTTGACTCGGTTGGAACCTTTGAGGTAAACTCGCTCCATCGCCTGCGGGCATTAGATAGCCAATCTGCCCGCTTTGCGAGTTGCATGGGTGTCGTTTCCCTGTTTGCGGCTGCAATGAGCTTCGCTTTCAAATAGGCGACTACATCTATGTCCGTCTCGAATTGTAGAACATAGGTAATATCCGTAGAAGAGAGCCGATTGGCAATGCGGTCGCGACACTCCGCCGCTTCGCGGTCTTGCCACCGCTCCCGGTTGTTTGCAAGCCATGCTGAAAAGCAAAGCCATCTCTTGCCGCGATTTGTAGCATTCGAATATCGGTCTTTTGTCTCGGTGTCTTTTGATAGAACCTTGGATATAGCTTGTATCTCTTTTGCAAACCGATTTGTTCTTGTCATTGGGCACTTCCTTTCTTTTCTTCTTCCCACATCTCATGGACGGTCTTGATGAACCGTTTACGGGATGATTCGTCCCAATAGTGTAAGTCCCAGAACGGGCCACGAAAGAAGAAGTTGTTGCTTTCGTATCCTTTCTCTGGCAAGTCCATAGAGAGAGCTTTGAGGCCGCTTCGCCGCATCTCTGCTAAGGTCATATCGTGGCATTTCTCTTCTGTGAACCACATGCGGCCATCGCCGTAGCCCATCTTGGCAAGGGCAAGCTCTTCGGCTATCTTCCGCATCTTCACCTTGTTGAACGAATCCTTGTTTTTGGGGCGGTGCCGCCCCCGCCACCAAAACATGTTCGTTCCCTTAGGTTGTTCTTGCATGTGTGCCCGTATGTCGTCAAGGTCGGCTTTGAGGTGTTCTGTCTCGGCATGAGCAATGATGTAGTACCATGAGGTATCGTCGAGTGTGCGGTAGAGGTCGTAGACAGGCTTTTCGCCGTAGCCTGGCCCGCGGCGGTAGAACCTCTTTGCCCCCTCCGGGGCATTGTCGTACATGGCTCGTCCATGCTCAGTTCGGCGGAACTCCGTTTCGCGGGCCTTGGGGACATCGCCCATTCCGTAAAGCCAAGGTGTCCCCTTGGGCATGAACTGGAAGTATGCCCGCTGCTGGCCATTGCCGCATATGGCCGCACCGCATCCGCTGTGTGAAACGAAATAATCCAAAGCCTCGTCGTCCGCAGTGCGGAGGATGCTACTAGATGAGACTCTGCCACGATCGACAATTAGTCCTTTGAAGGTGTCGTTCATCCGCCATAGCCGGATACACTCGTTTAGGGCATCCGTGCCTTTCAGGTTCATCATGATCTTGTCCATTGGTTTGCCTATCTTTCGTTATGCTCATTGTCTATGAACGATTCAAGCCATTGTCATTTTTGCATCTCTTTCCAGTTGAGATAGTCGTCCAACATTTCTGTTAGCATCTGGACGACTTTGCTGATTTTAGTGCAGTCTATGATATGCCGCAGGTCGGATTCAGTTAGCAGGGGAAATATTGTGCTGTGCAGAATTCGCCTTCCTTCTTCGTCGTCGGCCTTGGGGAATGCACGAGCGATGTTAAGCGAGTACCTGTCTGTGCCAGGATGTAGTGGATTAACAAAAATCTCGTGCCATTTGGGGTCGCTGAGAAATTTACCGACTCTCTTTATTTGTTCCCTGCAAAATTCTTTATGGCGGGCCGCAATGCGAAGCCTCAATGCCTCGTTGCTGATTTGACTCTCTTGCATAGTCTTGTTCATGTAAGTGATCTCCTTGTTTTAGAGTGCCATGTCGAGGAATTTCTCGATGAGGACATCGACCTTCTGCCAGTCCTTGACGGCTTCTAACCATTTCCTCGGGATGGCGAAGTGGCCGTAGTAGCTTCCAGCAATCTGGCCGCACACTGCCCCGATGGTGTCGGCGTCCCCGGCGAGATTCACGGCGGCAACGAGAGCATCGCGGAAGTTGTTCGTGGTGTTGAAGGCCCATAAGGCTGCCTCAGGGGTGGATACCGCCCATCCAGTGTTGTTTGCCTGTTCGCGGGTCTTATAAGACGAGATTTCCGAAGTCCGCTTGCCCGCCATGTGTTCGTCGAAAATCTTCGCGAGCTTGTCAACAGTTTCCCGAACTCTATTCGAGCAATGGGTGAGGTCACTAATCTCATGCATAACCTTCGTCGGGTCTTTCTCCTTTCTTGCCACGAACCATGACGGGGCAAACCGCATGATCGAGCCATTGCCCTGTGTCTCCTCGTTCCCGTTGACAAACGACCTCCTGAATGCAATATTTTGACATGCATTCCATGTCGCCGACCCGACATCGAAAGACTTGCCATCTACCGAGGAAAAATAGCCGTCCATGAACCACTTAGCGAATGTTCTGCCGATGTCCTTCAAATCATAGCCGTCCTTGCGAATATATGAATCCATGATGCACATCGCCATCGAACCATCGCCTGTCCAGTAGCCAGCGGGAAGGTTGAACACTGGGCACTTCACCATCTCCGTTATCCACGGATGGGACTCCTTGCCGCTGAATTGTATGGGGCTTCCGAGACAGTCACCCACAACGAGCCCCCACAAGGCTCCCTTGGCACGGTCGCAGGAATCCATTCCCGCATTTTGTTTCTTCCCGTTTGCAAGCTTCGCATAGCGAGCTTCGAACTGTTCTCTCGTTGTCATCGTTTCTTCCTTTCATTTTAGTCAAGGTTCACCAGGAATGGGGACTGTCCCCCATAAACGACTAGCCGCCCATCTTGGGATCAAGACGAGCGGCCTCTTGGAACATGTTTTCCCTTTCGGGCACATCGCCTCTCGGCTACCACCGTGGTGTTCCACTCGGTTGGTGCGATTTGCCTTGCGGCTCATCGACTCCTGATGTCTTGACGGCTGGTATTGTATCAAATCTTTGTGTTGGTTTGCAAGGGGGTAGAATTGAATGTCGAAATTTATGGGCGTCCTTGACGTTGGCGATCTGCTTTTGATAGAATACGCAATGTCAAAAAGGTGACAAAAGTGTCTATGTATTGCCATGAAGTCATTTGATGCCATATATGAGATTGCATCGGGAAATTTTGGGCTTGTGACTGCCAAACAGTCGCAGGCGGTTGGCGTTTCCAATCGTGAACTCACCAGATGGGTAAAATCGGGCCGATTGGAACGTGCCGGGCGCGGCGTTTATCGCATCTCGAATTTCCCTGCTTCTCAATTCGACCAGTTTGCCGCCGCAGTCGAAGCGGTCGGAGAGGATGCCTATCTCTACGGGGAGTCGGTTATTGGGATGCTTGGGCTTGCAGCGACAAATCCGACTTGGATTCATGTCGCAACCGCTCGTCGGGTTCGCAAGCAACTCTCCAACGGTATAAGAATACACAAGGCGCCAGCGGGCTATCAGCCATCCTACTATGAGGGGGTTCGTGCACAAAGCGTGGCAGACGCAATCGTGTCGTGCCGTGGCGCGGTCGTGAATGATCGTCTTCGCGGGGCGTTGGTCAGCGGTGTCGAGCGTGGATATATTGGAAGTGATGAAGCGAGGCTTGTCAGGAAGGAGCTTGGAAAGTGAGAATCCCGCAGAATGTCAATTTCCTCGAACGCGGAATACGTGCGCTTGTTGACAGCAACGACAAGGCATACAGGCTTCGTGTCATGATGGCAAACGTCGTTGTCGGCCAGTTTTTGCGAGATGGTGTTTTGCGCGGCGGAACTTCAATGAAGCTTCGGTATGGGGCGAACACTACTAGATTTACGATGGATTTTGATGTCGCTCGAAAGACTGCACTTGAGGCCTTTATGTCGAATTTCGCCGAAAGGCTAAAAGCGGGCTGGGGCGAATTTGATGGATTTGTCGTAAAGGCCGGCGAGAAGCATCCAAGGGGAGTTCCTGCTGAATATGTGATGCACCCGTATGATGTAAAGCTGCAATATCGGCATCACCCATGGTGTACGGTCAGGTTCGAGGTGTCTTATGATGAAATAGGAGATGCGGACGAGTTTGAACTGGTTTCAATTCCGACGGAAATCTCCGATGCCTTTCTTGCGCTTGGTTTCCCAACTCCAGACCCCATTCCAGTGATGCCTATCCCGTTTCAGATTGCGCAGAAGTTGCATGGCTTGACCGAACCTAGCGGTCATCGAGTTCAAGACCTTGTCGATCTTCAACTCATGGTTGCCAATGAGCCGATTGATTTCCAGCGCATCAGACAGGTATGTGTGCGTCTTTTCGCAAATCGGAAAATGCAATCCTGGCCGCCGATGATAGCAAAAGGAGACGACTGGGAGTCTCTTTACGACGCAGCCAAGGCGGGCATTTCGGGAATCAGGCCTCTTGACGAGGCCGTTGATTGGGCGACCGACCTCATTTCTATGATAGATACTCAGTGCAGCAAATAAGGAGGAACAAGCAAAATGAAAGCAGAAGCGCAATCGTTTGCTCAGATTGTTGAAAACGACAAGTATTTGGTCATACCGTTTTTTCAACGGGGCTAGGGAGCAGGCTATATTTGACACAATCAATTCTGCTGGCGTTCGGTTCACAGCAGCCGACACAATCAAAAATTTGCTTTTTCAGCGGGTGATTGACCTTGCGGGTGAAGATGGTCATGCTGAGATTGAAAAAATGTATGATGATTACTGGGATGCTATATTCAACGGCGAAGCACAAGATTACTGGTATCAAATTCATAGTCAGGGGCGAATCAACCGCATAACGCTGGAGATGCTGTTGCATTGTGTTGCTGTTGTTGAAGGGTTTTATGATCCAAATAGACATTCGGCGAGTGACCTTTCGGATTGCTACAAGCAATTTATCTGCGACAAGCCGTTGTCCGATTTAAAAGCATTTATTCACAGGATTGCCAAGTATGCAAAATGCTATAGGGAATCCTTCAGGGATGAGGATGCTGGTCATTTATATGGTTTTTCAGATGTGCGTGATAGAACGTTAAACATCCTTCGCGCCTGTGATACAAGCACGTTTGATCCACTCGTTCTCAAACTGGTTTATGACAATTCGCAATTAGACAACGGGTTTGAGTCTGAAGGTCTTATGCAATCTCTTGATAGAATTGCAAAGTATGTTCTCTTGCATGTAGTATGCGAAGAATCGACCAAGAATTTCAACAAGGAATGCGCTATGGTCATTAGCGGCGCCAAGAGCATAGACGAATATCTTTCAGAGAAAATGGCGGAGGGCAAGATCAACAATGAAAATGTCAGAGTTGGACTTCGGCGTATCAAGCATAATAGAATTGCAAGATGCATTTTGTTCTGGCTGGAGCTTAGGCGGAGAGCTTGCAATCCGGTGGATATCAAGAAGTTGCCAGATACAATGTCATTGGAGCATCTCATGCCGCAGAAATGGCAAGAGTTTTGGCCGGTGTCATTGTTGCCGGTTGTAGATGCTGAAACTGGAGCACAACTCGACCGGTCTGACGTTGCAGAGTTGCGCACCAAGGCGGTGTATGAGATTGGCAACATGGCACTTGTTAATCAGAAGCTTAATACATCAATACGTAATCATACGATGCGCGAAAAAGTGCTAGGCAATGGTAACAATAAGCCTGGCATTGGGGCGTTGTCGGATATGCTATATACGAAGGATGTTGTAACGCTCGTCAACGAAAACAACTATCTTTGGAACGAAAAGACCATTCGCGACAGGACAAACGAACTAACGGAAGAGTTCCTTTCGGTTTGGGGAGTTGGTGACATGCCACAAACTGTGTCATCACAAGGCTCTCAAACGCCATAGGCTCAATCAATCGAGATGGCAATGTCGCAAGAGAGCGAAATTGTTAATGCAGAGCCGCACGAATCACAGCCCATCACAGAATCGGCGCAAGTTCAAGAAGGCGATGCCGAACTTAAGATAGGGAAGATTTCAAGGAGTGTATGGCCAGTTCTCTTTGCAGAGAACAGATTATCCGACTCCGATATTGCATTTCTCATATCCGAAGACGCAAGTTCCCAATTCAGGACTAGTCATTACCAAGTGATTAAAGAGACGACAGGCAATGCAAATGATGCATTTGATGCAAATGGGAATAGACGTTTCTATTCCAATTCTTGTTGTATTGCGGAATGTTGTGTAACGCTATTTTGATTTACCAGTAGGCATTCCTTGTTACAAAAGTACAAGGAGCCAATATGGACTTTCAAACAAGAATGGAGAAGCTACTAAAGGCATCTCCAGAAATATTAGAAAAGATAGACACGATTCTTGAAGGCAAGGATATGTCCCGCGAATCGACGAAGCGCACACGATTGATGACCATTGGCGAGGCGAGGGGATTTTTGGGATGGAGTTATGCCAAGGTCAGACGAGCCATAGCCGATGGGCTGCTTGATGTTGTTGAGGCGACAGGGCGGCGCTTGGTGAAAGAGGGGTCGCTTTACGAGTTGACGAACGGTCTACGTCAGCCATCGGATGAAGTCCTCGCTCGTCGCGCAGAACGGAATGCCGCCCGCCGTGAAGAGTATCGCCGTCGCAAGGGCTTGCTCACGGGGGCGGCAGGGCGGCAGGGCGCCGCCTAAGGTCAGGCAGGGACTATTCCAGAGGATTCCAATGTCTTTCACCTTGTGGTAGACTATTTTCTTGTCGGTTTTCGAGGCGATCAACTCCTCCATCAGCCGTTCGGAAGAGCCTTTTCGCTTCCGCTCGTTCTCAAAGGCTTCAAACTCGGCCAGAGCCTTTGCCTTGCTTTTTTCGTACAAGACACTCCCCTCGTCTTTTATGGAAAGACTTTCGGGCGGTACACCGGTAATCTTCACTGAAAGACGGACTTGGTGTAGCCTACCACCCTCCTGGTACTCGCCGTACCAGTAGTGGCGGTAGCCCCCGCGATAGGGTAGAATCCTTATTCCCATAACTTTGTATCCTTTCGTGTTGGTGACAACTTGGTTCACGAAAAGCCAAGAAGTAAAGGGTCAAAAAGTGCAAAAGTACGGACACTATGGCGAAAGGGCGGATTTCAGCCCCATTTTACGCGGTTAGAGCGCTTCCTTGACATGGAAGAGGTCAGTGGTTCGAATCCACTATAGCCCACCACCTTCCCCCTGTTGCCCGATTAGGGCGGTTTTTCGCCTTTGAACGCTTCTTGCCCTTGATTTTGCCGCCGTTTTTTGGTATACTCGCGCGCAATTCCCGAGAATAGGGAAATTTACAAGGAGAAACGTAAAATGGTCAGCTACAAGAAGCTTGGTCTCGTCAACACCAAGAAAATGTTCGCTAAGGCGGTCAAGGGCGGTTACGCCATTCCCGCGTTCAACTTCAACACGATGGAGCAGATGCAGGCCATCATCCAGGCCGCGGTCGAGACTAAGTCTCCCGTCATCATGCAGGTCTCCAAGGGCGCCCGCAAGTATGCGAACCCCACGATTCTCCGCTATATGGCCGAAGGCGCCGTTCAGTACGCCAAGGAACTCGGCTGCAAGAAGCCCCAGATCGTCCTCCACCTCGACCACGGCGACAGCTACGAGACTTGCAAGAGCTGCATTGACTCGGGCTTCTCGTCCGTCATGATCGACGGCAGCTCCCTTCCTTTCAAGGACAACATCAAGCTCACGAAGAAGGTCGTCAACTACGCGCACAAGCACGACGTCACCGTCGAGGCGGAGCTTGGCGTCCTCGCCGGCGTCGAAGACGAGGTCCAGGCCGAGGAGAGCCACTACACTAAGCCCGAGGAGGTGATCGAGTTCGCGACCAAGACCGGCTGCGACTCGCTCGCGATCTCCATCGGCACCTCGCACGGCGCCTACAAGTTCAAGCCCGAGCAGTGCACGCGCGACAAGAAGACGGGCAAGCTCATCCCGCCCCCGCTCGCGTTCGACGTCCTCAAGGCCGTCGAGAAGAAGCTCCCAGGCTTCCCGATCGTCCTCCACGGCTCGTCCAGCGTTCCGCAGGAGCACGTCGACACGATCAACAAGTTCGGCGGCAAGCTCCCCGATGCGGTTGGCATTCCCGAGGAGCAGCTGCGCAAGGCGGCGAAGAGCGCGGTGTGCAAGATCAACATCGACTCCGACTCGCGCCTCGCGATGACGGCGGCGATCCGCAAGCACTTCGCCGAGCATCCAGAGCACT
>Ga0310695_10005830_pt1 | contig 21040 bp, 13 predicted proteins | sample RumenRJG_04DNA_FD_203882 | JGI IMG/M metagenome (GOLD analysis project Ga0310695, IMG submission 203882) | Bovine rumen microbial communities from Lethbridge, Alberta, Canada - RJG_04 (v2) (version 2) | ecosystem: Host-associated > Mammals > Digestive system > Stomach > Rumen | place: Canada...
GAGGGCGTTGAGACCGCCCTGAAACTGGCCCGCCGCTGGGGTGTTGCCAAGAAGGGTATCCCCAACGACAAGGTGAAGATCATCTGCTGCGAGGGTAACTTCCACGGCCGCACGGTGACTGTCATCACCATGAGTGACGATCCCAGCAGTTATGCCGACTACGGTCCCCTGACTCCTGGCTTCATCCGCATTCCTTATAACGATCCCGAGGCGCTGAAGAAGGCTCTGGAAAAATATGGCAAGGAGGTTGCCGCCTTCATCGTCGAGCCCATCCAGGGTGAGGCCGGTGTGTTTGTTCCCGACGACGGCTACCTGAAGAAATGCTTCGAACTGTGCCACGAGCACAACGTGCTCTTCATTGCCGATGAAGTGCAGACCGGTATCGCCCGCACGGGTAAGATGCTGTGCTCACAGCACGACGGCATCCGCCCCGACATCGTGATCCTGGGCAAGGCCCTGGGTGGTGGTGTGCTGCCCGTATCGGCTTGTCTGGCCGACGACGAGATCATGCTCAACGTGAAGCCCGGTGAGCACGGCTCGACCTTCGGCGGTTTCCCCCTGGCTGCCCGCGTTGCCGTCGAGGCCCTGAAGGTGGTTAAGGATGAGAAACTCGTCCAGAATGCCGAGAAGATGGGTAAGATCTTCCGCGAGGAGATCCAGAAGATCAACTCACCGTTTATCGTCCAGGTGCGCGGCCGCGGCCTGTTGAACGCCATCGTTACCAAGCCCGTCGAGGGCAAGACGGCATGGGACATCTGCCTCAAGTTGCGTGACAACGGCCTGCTGGCCAAGCCGACCCACGACCACATCATCCGCTTTGCTCCTCCCTTGTGCATCACCAAGGAGGAACTCATGGAGGCCATCGCCATCATCAAGAAGACCTTCGAGCAGATGTTCGGATAATTTATTATTCAAGTGTCGCAAGTCACGTGACTTGCGGCACTTGAACTTTTGTGTTCTCTCTCTACACCACAATTATCATTTCACATTAGTATTTTTTTAACTCATAATAATGAATAACGCTATTATCAATTTTCCCCTTCCCGCCAATGAGCCGGTGAAGGCCTATATGCCGGGTTCACCCGAACGTGTTGCCCTCGAGAAGGAACTCGAGCGCCAGAGCAATCTCGTAGTTGACATCCCCATCATCATCGGTGGCAAGGAAATCCGCACCGGTAACACGGGTCAAGTGACGTGCCCGCATGACCACAAGCACGTGCTGGCCACCTATCACAAGGTGGGCAAGGAGCACATCGAGATGGCCATCGATGCCGCCATGAAGGCCTGGAAAGAGTGGAGCCGCACTCCCTGGACCACCCGCGCCGCCATCGTGATGAAGATGGCCGAGTTGCTGGCCACCAAGTACCGTCCCATCATGAACGCTGCCACAATGCTGGGCCAGAGCAAGAACTTCTACCAGGCCGAAATCGACTCGGCTTGCGAGACGATCGACTTCTTCCGTTACAATGTGCACTATGCCAGCAAAATCTACGGCATGCAGCCCAAGGACGGTGTGGGCCAACTGAACCACACCGAGTACCGTCCCCTGGAAGGCTTCATCCTGGCTGTTACCCCGTTTAACTTCACCTCGATTGCCAGCAACCTGTGCATGACTCCCGTGCTGATGGGCAACGTGGCCCTGTGGAAGCCCTCGACGACGGCCCTGCTGAGCAACTACTACCTGATGCAACTCTACAAGGAGGCCGGTCTGCCCGACGGCGTGATCAACTTCCTGCCCGGCAGCGGTGCCCTCATCGGCGAGGTTGCCACCCAGAGCAAGTACTTCAGCGGTATCCACTTCACTGGCAGCACTGCCACCTTCAAGTCGCTGTGGAAGCAGGCCAGCATGAATGTGGACCAGTATATCTCCTACCCCCGCCTCGTGGGCGAGACCGGCGGCAAGGACTTCATCTTTGTTCACCCCAGTGCCGACAAGAAGGCCGTGGCTACGGCAGCCTTCTGCGGCGCGTTTGAGTTCCAGGGCCAGAAGTGCTCGGCCGCCTCGCGCATGTATATTCCCAAGAGCATGTGGGCCGATGTCCTGGCCGACATCAAGGCCATGTGCGATGAGGTGAAGATGGGCGACGTCAAGGATCCCGGCAACTTCATCAACGCCGTTATCGACGAGGCATCGTTCGACAAGTGCCAGTCCTATATCGAGTATGCCGAGAAGGCCGACGACGCCAAGATCGTCATTGGCGGCAAGTGCGACAAGAGCAAGGGCTGGTTTGTTGAGCCCACGGTGATCGAGACCAGCAACCCGCACTTCAAGTCGATGGAAGAGGAGATCTTTGGCCCCGTGCTGACGGTTTACCCCTATGACGACGACAAGGTGGACGAGACCGCCACGCTGTGTGACGAGACATCGCCCTATGGCTTGACCGGTGCCGTTTGGGGCCGCGACCGCATGGCTGTTGAGAAATTGACCGACAGGCTCTGCTATGCTGCCGGCAACTTCTACATCAACGACAAGCCGACGGGAGCCGTTGTGGGCATGCAGCCCTTTGGCGGCGCGCGTGCCAGTGGTACCAACGACAAGGCTGGTGGCGAGTTCAACCTCATCCGCTGGATCATCCCGCGCGTGATCAAGGAAACCCTCGTGTCACCCACCGACTACCGCTACACCTACATGAAATAAGTCAATAGCCATTAACTGGTAATCAATCCAGCCACGACCAATATCAGTGGAGGCGCCGCAGAGCGGCGTCTCCGCTTTTTCCTACACTTTTTTGACGTAATTGGCTAAAAATCGGCAAGTCAGCGGTCAGTAAGTGAAAACTTTGTAGTACCTTTGCAGTTTAAATAAGGAATCAAATCTTTCAAGACATGAGCAACGACAAGACATTGCAGCCGATGGCCGGCATGACTCTCGAGGAAATTCAGGATGCGGTAACTGCCCTGGGCATGCCGCGTTTTGTGGCTAAACAATTGGCACAGTGGATCTACCAGAAACGGGTTAATGACTTTGAGCAGATGCTGAACATCTCCAAGGCCAACCGCGAACTGCTGGCCAGCCGCTACTGCGTGGGCCTGTACCCGCCCAGCCATGCCGCCGCCAGCGAGGACGGCACGGTGAAGTACCTGTTTGACGTGGGCGACAAGCAGGCAGTCGAGTCGGTTTATATCCCCGAGGATGACCGTGCCACGCTGTGCATCTCGTCGCAGAAGGGGTGCAGGATGAACTGCTACTTCTGCATGACGGGCAAGCAGGGCTTCCACGGCAACCTGACGTCCAACCAGATCATCAATCAGGTGCTCAGCATCCCCGAGAGCGAGCGGCTGACCAATGTCGTGTTCATGGGCATGGGCGAACCACTGGACAACCTGGACGAGGTGCTGCGTGTCATTGCCATCCTGACCGAGCCGTGGGGCCTGGCCTGGAGTCCGAAGCGCGTCACAGTATCGACCGTGGGCAAGAAGCCCGAACTGAAGATCCTGTGTGAGCAGACCAGCGTACACATTGCCGTGAGCGTGCACAATGCCGTGCAGGAGGAACGCTCCTCGATGATGCCTATCGAGCGACTCTATCCCATCGCCGACGTGATGGAGATGCTGGGCAACTACGACTTTGCCCACCAGCGCCGCTTGTCGGTGGAATACATCTGCTGGCAATGGTTCAACGACGACATCCAGCATGCCGAGAAACTGCGCGAACTGCTGCCCAACGAGCACGTGCGCGTGAACCTCATCCGCTACCACATGATTCCGGGTATCGAGAAACTGCGCACCAGCAGCGACGAGCGGATGACTTACTTCCGCGACTACCTGAACAGCAAGGGCGTGACCTGCACCATCCGCCGCAGCCGCGGTGAGGACATTGCCGCCGCATGCGGTCAACTGGCAGGCCAGGTGCGCGGCACCCAAGCCGGCAAGGATGCTAAAAACACCAAGAAGGTCAAGAAATAACTCATCATTTCAAAGCAAACAAATGACTATGAACAAGTACAACCGATTTGTCCTGACACTGGCTGTGCTGGCTGCTGCTGTGCAGGTAGCCCTAGCCGCCGCTCCAGCCAGTTACTACAATGCAGCATTGGGCAAGAGCGACGAGGCGCTGATGACGGCCTTGAGGAACATCATCCACGACCACAGGGAGGTTTCCTACTCCTCTGGGTTGCTTAACGCCTTTGCCATTGCCGACGTTGATGATAATGGCTATATCATCGACATCTACAGCAATTGCCGCTACAGGCCCAGCGATAACGGCTCGTCGGCCTCACACGTGGGTCAAGGCTATAACCGAGAGCACAGTTTCCCCAGGAGTTGGTTTGGCGGTGAGGTGGCTCCCATGAACACCGACGTGTTTCACATCTACCCAACCGACATCTATGTCAACAGCCAACGCGGCAGTGACCCCTATGGCGTGTGCGCCGACGGCACCCGTCTGACCTATGGCAGTTACGTCGCCAAGGGTAAATCGGGCAAATGCACCTACCCGGGCTATAGTGGAGACGTGTTTGAGCCCGACGACGAGTACAAGGGTGACCTGGCACGCACCTATTTCTACATGGTGACATGCTATAAATCCGAGATTCCTTCTTGGCCGACAGGCAAGACCGCCCAACTGGATTACAAGAATAACAAGTACAAGGCCTTCTCGACGTGGACCATCAACATGCTGATGGAGTGGACCCGCATGGATCCCGTGAGCGACAAGGAGATCAAGCGCAATGATGCCGTCTATGGCATCCAGGGCAATCGCAACCCCTTTATCGACCACCCCGAACTGGCCGAATACATCTGGGGCGACAAGCAAGGAAAGGCATGGAACGGACCGGGTGATGAAGTGTCTGCCACAATCACCGCGCCCAAGAACGGCTCAACCTTCGACATGGGCTCGACCACTCAAGGCGAAGAAATCAGTTACAGCATCCGCATCAAGGGAGAGAACCTGACTAAGGGCCTTACCTTGACGATGAGCGACAACGAGAACTTCTACTCTAGCCGCGAGTCCTTCGGCGCCAGCGAGGTCAACGACGGCACCACGCTTGTCATCACATTCCTTGCCAGCGAGGCCGGCGACTTTGAAAACGCCATCACGCTGAGCAGCAGCGAGGTGGCAACACTGTTCACGGTCAATGCCACCGCCACCAAGTCGGGTGACGAACCCGGTCCCGGCCCCATACAGGGCGACAGCATCACCGAGGACTGGGAGGGTTGTGACTCCTATGCCAGTTATGCCGACAAGGATGTGCAGGGTCATGCCTTCGCTTGGCGATTCACCAACTCCGGTATCTTCACGGGTGACAACCTGAGCATCGGCGAGTACTCGTGCCGCCTGGGCAAGACCAGCAGCAGCGAGATTGCCATGAGTGAGGACTATCAGCGCGGCACGAGCGGCATCAGTTTCTGGGCCGGATGCTTTGGCAGCGATGCCGATGCGACCCTGGATATCGATTACAGTACCGACCATGGCGCCACCTGGACCACACTAGCCACCATCACGGCCACCAAGGGCTCCTTGCAGCACTATTCTCTCAAAGCCGACGTCAGTGAACCCGTGCGCTACCGCATCGCTCAGAAGACAGGCTCTCGCGTGAACATCGACGACATCACGCTCTATGCCCGCCAGACGACAGTCCCGGGCGACGCCAACAACGACGGCGAGGTCAACATTCTTGACATCAACTACATTGTCAACCTCATCCTGGAGGACAAAACCCATACCGCGCCCAGCAGCGCTGATGTTGACGGTAACGGTGAAATCAATATTACCGATGTCAGCCTCGTCATCAGCATTATCTTCGGTCACTGAGCCGAAGTATCCACAGAAGCCCATTATATGAACTTTTTAGCAGCCCGTCCGGGCCACTGCACACCACAGTGGCCCGATAAGGCTGCTAATGGTTTTAATGGAAGGCAAAAACTTAATCATATATTAATCAACAATCAACAAAATGAAAAGAATCTTATTAACTCTCACCATCCTGTCGGCGGCCTTGACAATGGGGGCCAAAGATCCCAAACCATGTCCCAGCGACTACTATGCCATCGCCCTGAACAAGAGCGACCAGGCCTTGCTTACGGCCCTGTACAACATCATCACCAGCCACACCGACATCGGCTATGATAACCTGTGGAGCGCCTATGCCGACACCGACACCGACTCCCAGGGCTACTACATCGACATGTACAGCACCTATGACAAGTACACCTACAGTAACAAGTGCGGCAGTTATAGCGCCATCGGCGACTGCATCAACCGCGAGCACTCGGTGCCCAAGAGTTGGTGGGGCGGCGGCAAGCAGGACCAGTACAGCGACATCTTCAATATCGTGCCCACCGACGGCTACGTCAACAATCAGCGGTCAAACTACCCCTACGGCGTGTGCGAGGGCGGCACGCGACTGACCAACGGCAACTATATCGCCAAGGGCCGCATGGGCTACAGCACACGCTCGGGCTACACGGGCCGCGTGTTTGAGCCCGACGATGAGTACAAGGGCGACTTTGCGCGCGCCTACTTCTACATGGCCACATGCTATAACAACATCATCAGCGACTGGACGCAAGCGGGTGGCAGCGCCTTCTTTGCGGGCAACAGTTATCCCGCGTTCACGACCTATGCCATCAACCTGCTGCTGGAGTGGCACCGACTGGATCCCGTGAGCGAGAAAGAGACCAAGCGCAACAACTATGCTCACGCGTGGCAAGGCAACCGCAACCCTTACATCGACCACCCCGAACTGGCCGAGTACATCTGGGGCAACAAGACCGGCCAGAAGTGGACCGGTGACGGCAGCGTAGTGGTTACCCCTGTCCTCTCCCAGCCCTCAAGCAACACGAGCATCAATGTAGGCACCATCGCCGTTGACGCCACCAGTGTGAGCAAGAATGTGACCGTCAAGGGCACTAATTTCACCAACCCGCTGGCCATTAGCGTCAGTGGACAAGGTTTCACCGTGACGCCGAGCACCCTGAGCGCCAATGCAATCAACGACGGCACAACGGTCACCGTGACCTATAGCGGCACTGCCGAGAGCGCCACAGGCACCCTGACCCTGACCAACAGCGACGTGACCCGCACCGTCGCCCTCACTGCCAGCAAGACCCAACCCGACACTCCCGAAGACCCCGTCACCCCGACCGGCGAATACAGCATCGAGACGTGGGAAAACACCGAAACGGGTGGCTACTGGACCCGCGAGGTTCAAGGAGCCGCCTACAAGTGGTATTTCTCCAACGCAGGCATTTTTGCGCAGACCTATGACCACTGGCGCGACGAGATCGGTTGCCGATTCGGCAAAAACAACAACTCCTACATCGCCATGAACGAGGACGTGGCCGGCACATCGGGGCTCTCATTCTATGCCGCGACCTATGGCACGACCGAGGCCGATGCCACCCTGCAGGTGCTCTACAGCACCAATAGCGGCAGCACCTGGACCCTCCTCGAGGAGTTGAATCTCACCCATGAACTGGTGCAATACACCATCGGGGTCGACGAGCGCGGCGACATCCGCTTCAAGTTCCAGCAGACCGCCGGACAGCGCCTCAACATCGACGATATCGCCATCTATGCCCCATTGCAGGAAGTGAAGGACCCCAAGATCTACTTTGGCGGTTCGGTCCAGGCCATGACAGCCGTGCAGGACGAATCGTCCAGCATCAGCGAAGTCACCGTCCTGACCGAGGATAATGAAGATGCCGTCACCGTGAGCGTGAGCGGCAACTTCGAGTTGAGCCTCAACCAGCGTTCCTGGAGCAATTCACTCACGCTTGACGCCAGCGGTGAGACTTTCTATGTGCGCATGAAGAGCACGGCGACGATTGGCGAGTGTGACGGGGTGATCACAGCCGCAGCAGGCAGTGTAACCGCCTATGCCAACGTTGAAGGCGAGGTAACCGCTCCTGCCGTACTCGCTGGCGATGTGAATATGGACGGAATCGTCAATATCAGCGATGTGACGACCTTGATCGACTATCTGCTGGGCAGCGAAGTGTATCCGTTCAATTTCCAGGCTGCAGACATGGCCAGTGATGGCATCATCAACATCAGCGATGTCACGACATTGATTGACCACCTGCTGGGTAACACCGCGGCCATGTGGAATGCGCTGCCCACCACGGGAGGCATCCTCATCGAGAATCCCGCCAGCGAGATGCTGGAGATCTATGACCTGGATGCTAATGTTGTGGCAACAGTGAACGCCACAGTCGATGTGGAACTGCCTGCAGGCACCTATATGGTTACCAGCGACACCCGCTCCCGCAAGGTCGTGGTGAAGTAAGCAGCAACACAAACACAAATGGAGGGTGCGTCGATTATTCCCGATGCACCCTCCGTTTTGCTATAAATATGTCAATTCACTATTTGACAGGAATCTTGTCGATGCGTCGCTGGTGGCGGCCACCCTCATAGGGGGTCGTCAGGAAGGCCTCGACCATGGCGATGGCTTCCTCGTTGGTGACAAAGCGGCCAGGCATGGCGATGACATTGGCATCGTTATGCTGACGGGCCAGACAGGCAACGGCAAGGCGCCAGCACAGGGCAGAACGGATGCCTTGATGCTTGTTGAGGGTGATGTTGATGCCCTCGCCACTGCCACACACGGCAATGCCGGGATAGCATTCGCCCTGTTCGACGGCCGCAGCACAAGGATGGGCAAAATCGGGATAATCACAACTGTCCTCACTGTAGGTGCCGAAGTCCTTGCAGGCAATACCCTGCCCCTCGAGCCATTGCTTAACGGCTTCCTTGACAGGATAACCGGCATGGTCGCTGCACAGCGCGACGGGCAAGCCGGGTTTCAGGATGGAGTTCTTCATATATTTAATTTAAAAAAATGGCCGTGGCATGAGCCACGGCACAGGTTGACGTTTCTTTTACTTTTTCAATTGCTGGAGGGCTTGCTCCATGGTCGCGATCTTGCTCTCGGCGTCGGCTTTCTTCTTGCGCTCGTTGGCAACGACAGCCTCTGGGGCATTGGCCACAAAACGCTCGTTGCTCAACTTCTTGTCCACGCTGGCCAGGAAGCCGCGGGTGTATTCAAGGTCGGCCTCAAGTTTCTTGATTTCTTCCTCGACATCAATGCTACCGGCCAGAGGAACTGCAAACTCGGCAGTACCCACCATGAAGGCGGCAGCCGTCGCATCCTTCTCGGTCACGGCTTCAATCTTCTCGAGTCCGGCCAGTTTGATGATAATGGCCTCAAACGGGTTGTTCAAGCCACCGACAGCCTGCAGTGTCAACTGCTCCTTGTTGGGCAGGTTCTTCTGCTTGCGGACGTTGCGCACGCCACCGACGATTTCCTTGACATCGGCCATGGCCTTGAGCAAGGCTGCATCAGCCTGTCCAGGCTCGGGGATAAGGGCATACATGATGCTCTCACCATCCTTGCGCTCGTCGAGATGCTGCCACAACTCCTCGGTGATGAACGGCATGAACGGATGCAACAGGCGCAGCAACGTGTCAAAGAACTCGAGCGTTGCCTGCATCGTGGCGCGGTCCATGGGCTGGCCGTAGGCGGGCTTCACCGACTCGAGATACCATGCCGAGAACTCTTCCCAGAAGAGACGGTAGAGCACCATCATGGCATCGCTCAGGCGGAACTTGGCGAAGTGATCCTTGACTGTCGCCAGGGCGTCGTCAAGTTGATGGCGGAACCACAGGACGGCCTGTCGGCTGGCCTCGGGCTGCTCGACGTCGGCCACTTCCCAACCCTTGACAAGACGGAAGGCGTTCCAGATCTTGTTATTGAAGTTGCGGCCCTGCTCACACAGCGCGTCATCATAGGGGATGTCGTTGCCTGCCGGCGCGGCGAGCATCAGACCCATGCGCACGCCATCGGCACCGAAGCGCTCGATCAACTCAAGAGGATCTGGGGAGTTGCCGAGCGACTTGGACATCTTGCGGCCCAACTTGTCGCGCACAATACCCGTGAAATAGACGTTCCTGAAAGGCATGTCACCCACATACTCATATCCTGCCATGATCATTCGCGCTACCCAGAAGAAGATGATATCCGGGCCAGTCACCAAGTCGCTGGTGGGATAGTAGTACTTGATGTCCTCATTGCCGGGATTGTTGATGCCGTCAAACAGTGAGATGGGCCACAGCCATGAACTGAACCACGTGTCGAGAGCATCCTCGTCGCGGCGCAACTGGCTAGGTTCGATGTTCTCGTATCCGGGAATCTTGCGGGCCTTCTCGAGGGCTTCTTCCTCGTCAAGGGCAACGACATAGACTTCCTTCTCGGGATCATCGGTGGGCAGGAAGTAGGCGGGAATGCGGTGTCCCCACCACAACTGGCGCGAGATGCACCAGTCCTGGATGCCTTCAAGCCAAGCCTTGTAGGTATTCTTGTACTTGGGCGGATAGAACTTGAGGCGGTCCTCCATGACGGGAGGCAAGGCGATGTCGGCAAAGTGCTGCATCTTCAAGAACCACTGCATGCACAGGCGCGGCTCAACGGCCGTGTCGCTGTTGCGCTCGCTGTAACCCACCTTGTTGTCATAGTCCTCAATCTTCTCGACGAGTCCGGCAGCCTGCAGGTCGATGACAATCTGCTTGCGGCAATCCATGCGGTCCATGCCGACGTAAAGCGGCGACTGCTCGCTGATGGTGGCATCGGCATTGAAGATGTCGATGGTTTCCAGGTTGTGGGTCTTGCCCAGCATGTAGTCGTTGGTATCGTGGGCGGGGGTTACCTTCAAGCAACCGGTTCCGAACTCGATTTCCACATAGCGGTCCTCAATGACGTTGATCACGCGGCCAACGAGGGGCACAATCACCTTGCGGCCCTTGAGCCACTGGTTCTTGGGATCCTTGGGGTTGATACACATGGCGGTATCGCCCATGATGGTCTCGGGGCGCGTGGTGGCAACGACGGCATAGTAGCCCTTCTCGTCCTTGTGGATGATGTTGCCCTGGGCTCGCAGTTGCTCCTCGTTCTCGAGAGTCTGCAGACCATCGACGTAGTATTTCAAGTGATAGAGGTGGCTCTTCTCCTCGCGATAGATGACTTCCTCGTTGCTCAATGCGGTCTGGGCCTTGGGGTCCCAGTTGACCATGCGCAATCCGCGGTAGATGTAGCCCTTGTCATAGAGATCGACAAAGACCTTCATCACGCTCTTGCTGCGGGTCTCGTCCATCGTGAAGGCCGTGCGGCTCCAGTCACATGAGGCGCCCAACTTGCGCAACTGCTGCAGGATGATGCCGCCGTGCTCGTGGGTCCAGTCCCAGGCATGCTTGAGGAACTCGTCACGGGTGAGGTCACGCTTGCGTATGCCCTGCTCGGCCAGGCGCTTAACGACCTTGGCCTCGGTGGCAATCGACGCATGGTCGGTGCCAGGCACCCACAGGGCGTTCTTGCCCTCCATGCGCGCGCGGCGGATGAGGATGTCCTGGATGGTATTGTTGAGCATGTGACCCATGTGCAGGACGCCCGTCACATTGGGGGGCGGAATGACGATGCAATAGGGCTCACGCTCATCAGGCACGCTCTTGAACAGGTCGTGCGATTCCCAATACTTATACCACTTGTCCTCGACCTCTTTAGGGTCGTATTTGGTTGCCAGTGTATTCTCTTTCTCGCTCATTTGTTTTGGTTATAATAATGTTTTATTTTTGTTCAGGAAAATGATTCAAACGACAAAGGTACTAAAAAACCGCCAACCATCAAAACGCATGACGACCTTTTTGGCAACTATTACAGGGAAGTGCTGGTTTTCAAGGAAGAAAGCGAGAAATGCTCTTGATAAAGTCGCGCGGACGATTATTTTCCGAGCCACAGGCTCGGATTACGGGACGCGACACGTATTAACCCCACAACGGGGGGAACGGAAAAATCGGGAAAAACGAGGCGCATTCGATGGCCATCTAGTAACGCAATCGACTCATTGTCTGATAATTAAAAAGGAAAAGCCTTTTTGGGGTCATCGAATTGATTAAAGGTAAAATTGAGGGGGGAAAAAGGCAGCAAGTGAAGGATTCCAGGCCTGTTTTCTTAAAAAAAAGTGTGATCGTGTGCGAGATAATGACTACCTTTGCAGAAGAATAGAAATGATGCAATATGGGAAAGATCAATTTTACACAGATTCTGAGTGCGACGCTGGTATTGCTGAGTATTATCGATATTGTGGGTTCGATACCCATCATCTTGCAGTTGAGGGAAAAAGGGCGTCATGTTGATGCCTTGAAGGCCACCCTCTACTCTACCCTGCTGATGGTGGGCTTCTACTATGGCGGTCACTGGCTGCTGCGCATCTTCAACTGCGATATCCACTCGTTTGCCACGGCAGGCGGTTTCCTGATGTTCCTCATGGCGCTGGAGATGATCCTTGACGTGGAAATCTTCAAGAACAACACCCCCAACAAGGGAGCAACGATGGTGCCGATGGTGTTTCCGCTGATTGCGGGCGCCGGCGTGTTGACAACGTTGATCTCGCTCAAGGCGATGTATGACGACGTGAACATTTTCATCGGGCTGGCAATCAATATGCTATGGGTGTTCCTTGTCATCAAGAGCACTGGTAAAATCCAGAAATGGCTAGGCGAGGGCGGCATGATGTTCTCACGCAAGTTCTTCGGCATCATCCTGCTGGCGATGAGCGTGAAGATGATGACCGAGAATATCGCCCATCTGTTCTGACCCGCACTATCGATTGAGAGGATGATAATGCTATAGTTTATCGCTACCAAATTATTTATATTAACTCAAATCATTTCCTTAATTATGAAAAAATTCTTAGTTTTGATCGCTGTGGCCGCTATGACACTGGTTGCCCAGGCCTTAGAATTGACGGTTGCCGATGGCACTGATAGGAATGAAAACATTCCATTCCGAGCCGCTTACTTTAACTATCCGCCCTATTTCGGTCAGGTGATTTATCCAGCCGACCAACTCACCGAACTGGTTGGTAAGGACATTACCGCGCTGACATTTTATATCGCTAACGAGGGTGGCAATGTGATGAACGGAGGTGAACTCTCATTCCGCCTGGGAGTGGTCGATGTATCGGAATTCTCCATGACCACGCCATTTCGCATTCCCGAGGACATGCTCACACTGGTGGGTGTGAAGTCGATGACCCCCGGAGAGAGCGAGATTGTTGTCAACTTTGATACGCCCTTCGCCTATGAAGGCGGAAACCTGGCACTCATGGTTTCAGTCACTCAAGAAGGTACGGTTTCAGGTACCGGCTATTTTTATGGAGTGAATACTAATGTGCCAAGATCGGTCTATGGAGGGAATAAATACTATAGCGAACTTTTCTATCCCAAGACCACCTTCAGTTATAATGAGGGAAGTGATCAAGCAGGTGTGACCCAGATCAATGACGCCAACGCGCTTGAGGACAACGTCCAGTTCACATACAACGGCAACGCTGTTGTTACCGCATATAAGAATGGCTATCTGTTTGTGCGCGACGAGAGCGGCTACGGCCAGATCTGCAACGTCCTTGAGGGCTCATTCGAGAACGGCCAGGTGCTGAGCCCGGGCTGGAGTGCCACCAAAACCAGCGTTGACGGTTGGGTTAAGCACACCGATGGTGCAGGCCTCGCCACCAGCGGTGAGACCAATGCCACACTGGCTGCCGCCCAGAAACTCACTGGAGCCGTCGATGAAAGCATGCTCAATGCCTATGTTGTCGTCGAGAATGTCAACAAGGGTTTCTTCCCCATCCGCGCATTACCGCTGCCCGACGGCACGACAATTTCATTAACCGACTGCTTGTGGGCCTACAATCAGCCCGCAAGCGGCAAGTACAATGTCTATGGTATCATTTGCAAGGTGGACGGTGCATTGAAGTTCAACCTCGTTGCATTTGAGGATTATGTTGAGCCCACATTCATTCGCGGCGATGTGAACAACGACTCTATCGTTAACATCAGCGACGTGACCACCTTGATTGACTATCTGCTGAACGGAGATGAAACCACCGTTAACCCCCAGGCACTCGACTGTAGCCAGGATGGCCAGGTGAACATCTCGGATGTAACCGCCCTCATCGACTTCCTGTTGTCAGGTACCTGGAACTGATCTCACATCGCTAGTTGCCACTACTAAACGTATTGAGGGACGCGCCGTGAATGCGCGTCCCTCAATACGTTTAGTATCACCCCACAGTCCGGGAAGGGATGAAGGTTATTTCCTGACTGGGTCGCTCTCGTTCCAGCAGCGGTCGAGCGCCGTGACGGCATATTGCCAGTTGCCCTTACCGCCGTCGGGGAGCGGGAAGATGGTCTCGCCCGTGATGGCCAGGATGCTGGCGGCATCATCGATAGAGGCTTTCTTGTCCTTGGGGAAGCGGTAAACGACATAACGGACAGCCTGCTGCATGGGGTCATCGGTGCCATGGGCACGCCACACCAGGCACTTCTTGCCGCCCACCTTCTTGATCTTGAGGTCGTGAACGGCATGCGGAGCCTTGTCATCGAGCCAGGTGTAGGCAGGAATGAGTGCCGGGCGGCAGGTCTGATAATTGGCCAGCGAGTCGAGGGCGCCCTTGAAGTTACTGGTGATGGTATAACCGGGCCACCAGGTCACGCCATGCACGTTCTCCATTGAGCGCTGCAAGCGCATCTTGTGGTCCAACTGGGTGGGATTGGCGGGGTTGCCGCCCTCGTCGGCGATGTCCTGGTGGGACATGACATTGTTGAGCGCCTGTCCGTAATACATGTGGCGTCCATTGGCATGGTCATTCCACCAGTGCATGAGCACGAGGTCGCTGGCGGCCTTGTGTTCCAGTTCCCAGTAGAGTTGCGGCACCATGTAATCGACCCACCCCTGTGCGGTCCACTTGGGGCAGTCGGCATACAGGGCATCATAGCACTGCAGGCCGTTGGTCTCGCTACCATCGGGGTCGCTGGCCTTGTTGCGCCAGATACCGAAGGGGCTGATGCCGAAGCGCACCCAGGGCTTGACCTCCTGGATGGTATTGTGCAACTGCTCGATGAGCAGGTCCACGTTGTGACGGCGCCAGTCGTCCTTGTCCCAGCCGATGCCATATTCATTATAGGACGTTGTGTCGGGGAACTCAACACCTGTCACGGGATAGGGATAGAAATAGTCGTCCATGTGCAGGGCGTCGATGTCATATCGGGTGAGGATGTCGCGCACCACCTTGTCGATAAAGTCACGGCTCTCGGGCAGGCCCGGGTCGAAATAGATTTTCCCGTCGGCATATTTCAAGAACCACTCGGGATGCTCATAGTAGATGTGTCCCCGTGCCGGCTTGTCGTCCTCGCTGCTGGTCACGCGATATGGGTTGATCCAGGCGTGAAGTTCCATGCCACGCTTGTGGGTCTGGTCAATCATGAACTGCAAGGGGTCCCACACCGGATCGGGAGCCTTGCCCGGTTCACCCGTAAGCCAGCGGCTCCAAGGCTCGAGATTGCTGACATAGGCCGCATCGGCCTGCGGGCGAATTTGCCAGATAATGGCATTGCAGTTGGCACGCTGCAAGAGGTCCAATTGTTCGATGAGGTACTGGCGCGTCTGCTCGGGTGACATCTGAGCATACTGCTTCTGGCCGATGATGTGCATCCAGGCGCCGCGAAACTCATGCTTGGGCAAATGTGACGGGAGGGCCGACTGGGAGCCGTTGGCCATCATGCCACCAGCCATGAGGACTAGCAGCGATGTGAGAAGGAGGATTCGTTTCATAAATAATATTGTTCTACTGGTTTTCTTCTTCTTCGATATAATTCCAGACATAGGCACCCAGGTCTATCGCAGCACGAGCCATGCGGTCATTGCCGTAGCGGTCGTAACGGGCCTCGGCGGGGCACAATGCCGGATTTCCCTTGCCGATGGCAGCGCTCTCGTTGCCCAGACGGTAGTCAAAGTAGTGGTCATCACGCACGGTGAGGAAACATGGGTCGGCCTCCCAGACGCAATTGATGAAGTGGGCGTCATCGTTACCCGAACTCTTCAACAGGCAATAGCGCAGATAGACGTCAAAATCATCGAGCGTGCCCTCGTTGATCTCGGGGCTGAGGCCGTAGAGGATGCAATTGTCAAAATAGGCCTTGATGCGCCCAATGGAGCCGTCGGTGAACTCAACGTCAAAGATATTGACGAGGGGCAACGTGGGGGCCACAAACAGATAGTTGTTACTGAAGGTGCACTGGCTGGCCATCACCTTGCCGCCAGCAAAATAGGCGACCTCCTCGGCCGCATCGCTGATTTCGGTGCCAATGAGTTGCACATAGCAGGCAGCCGTAGCCAGACAGGTCGAAGCCGAATTGGTGAGTACACAATTGACGAGTTTGAGTGAACAATTGACCGTATCGACATAGTCTGGACTGCAGTGCATACCGATGCTGCTACCCCGCATGACGACATGCTTCAACACATTGGTGACTCTGTTGGTCGGCGAGAAAATGACACCACCCCACTGTCCCGACATCACGTCAAAACTCGTCGTGCCCACAACATGGTCCAGACGGTCGCCGCGGAAGGTAATCGGTTCCTCGACAGTGCCATTGGCCAGCATGCGCCCCTTGCAGCGGATGGCAGCCTTGTCATGAAAGAGTAGCGTTGCGCCAGGGTCGATGGTCAAGGTCGCACCAGGCGAGACAAACATTGTGTCATAGATGAGATAAGGCTTAACTGCGGTCAAGCGCGTGTTGCGCCTGATTGTATCTCCATTGATGCGCACCACATCCTGTCCCCAAGCGCTGAGCAGCACACTCTGGGTCACACCATTGGTGACAAACTCCAGGCGATCCTCGAGCAACGTGGGCTCGTTCTGTTCCATCTCGTCGAGATAGGCCTCGATGAAGATATAGATTGAGTCGTTGCCACGGATTTCGACATTCTGGAAAGAATCGCCCCTCACGCCATCCACATTGAGATGGAAATGCCCCTTGGATGCCAGGCCGGCGACCTTAATGGAAGAAATGTTGATCTGTTTCTTGCTGCGGTTATAGATGACCATCTGCTTGGTGGCCGTTCCTTGGAGGGTAATCACCGTGTCAAACGCCACAGTGTCCTTGTTAAACGCCAGCACATCGCTGGATGACGTGGTGAAACCGTCCTCAATACACGACGAGCAGACCACCAGCATCAGGACGGAGGCGAGCAGCAGTGAGAATATAGACTTAAATGCCATTGTTCTTTTATATTCGGTTTATATAGTATAGAACGGGAAAGGAGCCTTTTTAGTGTGTAAAAGCGAGTTGCCGGACTCACCGTTCAAAGACGGCGACCAGCGGATAATGGTCGCTCTCCCCTTCCTTGTCGCGCCGGCATTGCAGCAACCTCAAGTCGCCACGATACAGGATGTGATCAATTTTCACATACATGTGATGATCATGAAAGGTATAGGTGGGGCCCAGTCCCGCATCGGCCCAGGCGTCACGCAGGTCTTCGCCGCAGATCTTGCGATAGGCAAATGAGCCGGGTGTGTCGTTCATGTCACCCATGACCAGGATGTCGCCAGGCGACTCATCGATCACCTGCCTCATGGCCGCAGCCTGGCGCGCATGGGAGATAAAGCCATGATCAAGTTTGCGGGTGACTGATTCAATGCGCTGCTTGCGCCCCGACGGGACATTCATCGACTCGATGAGTTGGCTGTCGTTGGTCGTGAAACGCAGGGAACTCAAGTGCATACTCATCACCCTGATGCTGCCACCGGGCGCATCCACGTCCCAGGCCTTGATGAAGTAGCCCAGGCTGTCCTGAGCGAGCACAGGGGATTGAACCTCGGTAAAGGGGTACTTGGAGAGGATGCCGACGTCAAAGAAATGCTTCTTGCGGTAGGGATACTTCTTGTAAAGTTCATCGAGCATGGGAACAACTGTCTTGGTCTTCTCATAGGAGAAATAAACCAGCCCTTCCTGAATCACGACGATATCGGCGTCTTGATCGAGAAGGTAGCGCATGTTCTCACTGGGTTTGGTGGCGCCATCCTGCCAGTTGAACTGGGTGACGTTCATGGTAATGACCTTGAGTTGGGGTCGTCCCTGGTGGGCTGACGGATGTGAGAGATTGAACGGGCAGATCAACTTCAAAGTGGGCCACGACAGCAGCAAGGCCGCAACAAGGACAACCGCCGACCGCCACTGCCTGAACAACGCAAGCAGCAGCAACAGGGCAACCACCATGATGGCCACGGCAGGCAGGGCCAGGGTGGCCAGCGAGGGCAAGGTCCACACATTGGGGTCCACACGACCGCCATAGGCCGCAAAGAGCAGGACAAAGGCCGCTATAATGGATATCAAACGGAACAAATATTTCATAAAAGAAGTACCAATTCAAGAAAAACGAACGGCACAAGGATGCCATTGCCCTTGCGCCGCATGTAATCACATCACATTGACGAGAGAGGTCATTGCTTGGCCCTGACGGTTTCCACAACACGCGAGAAGTCGGTCATCTGGCCGATTTCCTCGGGTTCAAGTTCGATGTCAAAGGCTTCCTCTAACTCGGATGCGAGCGAGAGATGGCGCAGCGAGTCCCAGTTCTCACAATTGCGCTGAGACGTCTGCTCGTTGACATCAGTGGTGTCAAACACCTCACGCATGATTCCCAAAATTTTCTCTTCCAAATTCATAATACCCTTATGTTATAACAATTCTTGATTTCATAAACACTCGTCAAGTCCAACTCGTAATGTCTGGCTCCATCGTCGCCGACGTGGACACACGCCAGCCCCATTCGGTCATAGAAGTCGGCCGTCTGGCCATTCTTGGCCGTGGGCAGGTAATCGGCCATGACCTTTCTCACCCCATCGAGGCGCATCAGGTTGAGCACCGTCTTGACAAAAGCCTCCTCGATGCCCTTGCCCAGGATGCGGCAACTGAGCAGCAAGTTGTCGATGTTCACGGCATCGTCTCCAACGGGTTGAAGGAAAATCGCTGCTGTAATGCCACTATCACCGAACCGGTCACTCACCCGCATGCAATAAACGCGCCAACCCTGATCGAGCCGATGCTGCACGTCGCTCTCGGTATAGCGGCGCGTGGTCAGGTTGAACTGGTTGGTCTTCTGGGTCATCTGGGCAATGCGCGGCAGGTTGTGCTCGTCGGCCGGCAGGATATCGAGCGCGATGTCAAGGCTGTAGAGATAACTGTCGAGGTCGATGAAGCGCGCCTGCTCGGCACGGCGAAGGGCGTTGGCACGATACTGCTCGGTCTTGCTGCGGTCCTCGTCGGTCACGTCATAGGCCATAAAGTATTTTTCAACCAGTTGCTTGAAGAATGGAATGAGCAGGTAAGGTTTCTCGGGAAAATCCGGCACTTCGACCTGTGGAAGCATCTGCCTGACCAGTTCACGCTCGGCAGGATTGTCATCCAGGAAGACCATGCTGTCAAGGCCGATGTTGAGTTCGTCGGCCAGTTGGCGGATGTTGGTGACCTTGTCTTGCCAGTTGATGCGCAAGGCGCTGAAGTGTTCGCGCTTGAGCACCATGTGGGGATTCACCCGCCATGCCTCATCGACGTCGGCCTCGTTGTTCTTGCTGCACACAGCCAGAATCACACCATTGTGAGCCAACTGCAGCAGAGAGCGTTGCCAGTAGGTAAAGGCCTTGCCGGGATAGTCGCCTCCCAGTTGAATGCCATCGATGCCATCCTCGCCGAGCACCCCACCCCACAACGTATTGTCCAGGTCGAGCACGAGGCACTTCTTGCGCTGCATCATCAATTCCCGCTCGATGCCGGACCACCAGTCGTGGAAGGGCTTGGCCAACTTGGGATTGAGCAGCGTCTGTGACATGAGATAGTATTTCCAGTCCACCAAGGCATCGGCGGCATAACGGCCCGTAAAACCGGAGAAATCCACCCACTTGACATTGGGACGTTCCATCGCCAAGCGGGCGATGTGCTGATTGAAGCCTGTAATGGCTTCAGCGACTTGATTGTCTTTTCCAGTGAACTTCAATGGGAAAAGATTTACCAACGAGAAAACGACAAATGGCCTATCCTGGGCGATTCCAGACAGCACAAGGTCAAGTTTATCGCTATAAGAATCAATTTCCCGGGCCAACTGGCACGCATCGGGATTGACAGGGACCTGATAGAACCATATATACCGGTCAACGCCTGTGGGCGCCTGGCTGATGTCGTCATAGCCCGAGTAGGTCATGCCGTCATAGCCGAGAAAGGGCTCAACCGTCTGATTGCGAAAGACAAAAGTCGTCATCACTACTTTCTGATCAATCGATATATTTTACTTAAAGCCTTCCAGATGGCCGGACGCATCATCAACCAGTGAATCACCTTCCACCGCACACCGCCGTAATTGGCCTCCGGCCCAATGCAGGGGAACGGGAAAAGGCCCACTTGCCTGATGTGCTGCAGCACGTCATCAACGAGGCCGCAGGTCAAGGCCTTGGTCATCGAGAAGTACAGGTACACATTTCTGATGCCTGCGACACTGGCAGGGGCACGCCGTCCCGATTGCGACTCATAGCGACTAATGGTTCCATCAATCGAAGCGGCCGAATCCACTTGACTGTGAAGACGTCTGGCGATGTGATTCAAGTCAATGCTATGCATCGCGCTATCGCCACGGTCCACATAGCAATAGACAACAGTGTCGTCATAGGCCATACGCCCGGCATCCAACATGAAACGGGCAATCAGAGCACCATCCTCACACACGATGAGCGAAGTGTCGAACCGCCAACCGCGTCGCCAACCGCGTTCAGGCCCCAGGTAGTCATTGCCTTGCTCAAAAAAATCGCGGCAGATGAGAAAGCGCCATACGTAGGGCGTCATCGGGTGGGTGTCAAGGAACTCAGGGCCCGTGGAGACCTGTGTCGAGGGGAAAACGTTGCCCTGGGCTTGGGGCAAAGGATTGCCATCGGAATCGATGTTGCTGAAATTAAACAGCAGCACATCAAGGCGCTCGTCCAGCGCTCGCCGCAACAGCACTTGCATCTTACCAGGCAAGAGATAGTCGTCACTGTCAACAAACTGAATGTAACGGCCTCGGGCATTGTCCAAGGCCAGATTGCGGGCAACGCTCACTCCCTGGTTGGGCTGGCTCAAGAGGCGGATGGAGGGATGGTCTGTCGCAAAGGTTTCCACGACGGCTCTAGAGGCGTCGGTAGAACCGTCATCAACGACAATCACCTCATATTC
>Ga0310695_10005831_pt1 | contig 21039 bp, 11 predicted proteins | sample RumenRJG_04DNA_FD_203882 | JGI IMG/M metagenome (GOLD analysis project Ga0310695, IMG submission 203882) | Bovine rumen microbial communities from Lethbridge, Alberta, Canada - RJG_04 (v2) (version 2) | ecosystem: Host-associated > Mammals > Digestive system > Stomach > Rumen | place: Canada...
TCCTGGAAGGATTCGAACCCTCGCAAGCGGAACCAGAATCCGATGTGCTACCATTACACCACAGGACAATTCCTAATTGCGACTGCAAAGGTACTGCTTTTTTTGTTACCACCAAGAAAAAATCCAACTTTTTTTCATTTTTTTTTCGTTACCGCAAAAAAGCCGTCTGTTCATCTACTTGTCCATCTATATATTAATATGTGGGATGAATAGATGGGACTCATTATCTTTCTTGCTGTGTGTACGTCTATTTGGATGAATGGACAAACAGACGAGCAGAAGAAGATGGTAGAGAATATAAAGAATAAGAATAGGATTGTGTCAAAACTTGAGATGACACAACCTGTCTATTCATCTATTTGTCTATTTAAATATAAATAAAGCGGACGAATAGACGAAAAGACATGCTGTAGTACCCTGAAAAAGTCGAATGGATTTTACCTTTTCCCTGACAGAAGTTGAAACGGCACCGTGGAACGCTGTCAATCGTTTTCAGGGTAAGACAAGTTGATTACTCGAAGCGCATGGTGGCAGTCGGCTTGATGGTCGAGATGATGTGGCTGGCGCCGAGCAGGGTGAGGTAGGAGACGATGATGATACCCGCATTGAGCATCAGCAGTGCAGGAATGCTCAGGTGGATAGGCACATAAGGCATATAATAGGCGCTGGGGTCCAGACGCACGATGTGGCAATACTTTTGCAGCAGGGCAAGCCCGATGCCGATGATGTTGCCGATGATGAGTGCCTTGATGATGAGTTTGCCCGTCAGGTAAATGAAGATGCGGCGAATTGTTGCGTTGGTCGCTCCCATCGCCTTGAAGTTGCCGATGACGCGGATGCGCTCAAGCACTATCATCAACATTGCCGAGATGAGGGTGAATGCGGCGACAATCATCATCAGCGTGAGGATGATGACGACATTCATGTCCAGCATCTGTAACCAGGCAAAGAATGGCAGATTGTTCTGCTGTGTGGTGGTGACAAAGAAAAGGTTCTTGCTCTCGTGCTGAACCGAGTTCTCTGCCAGGAGGGTGTACAGATTGTAGGCGTCGCTGTCCAGGTCGCGTGTGTCCTTCATGTTGACGGCAACCTGGGTGCCGATGTCACTGTTCCAGTCGTTCACGCCTTGCACGATACCGATGCCACCCACGATATAGCTGTTGTCGAAGGCGTCCAGGTCGGTTTCAAACACACCGCTCACCGTCAGGTTCCTCACCTTGATTTTGTTGTCGATGAAATAGGTGTACACTTTATCTCCCGCATGGAGCCTGAGCCGGTCGGCTATGAGCTTTGAGATGACAATCTGGTTGGCCGATGCTGTGTCGCTCACGACAGGAATATCGCCATCAATCATCTTGGATTTAAGGTAGCTGAAGTCGTACCCCTCGTCCACGCCTCTCAGGATAATGCCCATGAAGTCCTCGTCGGTCTTGAGGATTGCGCTTTTGTCGGCAATGAGGCTGATACTCTCGATAAACGGGGAGAACTTTCCCTCGTCGGCAATCGCCTCGCGCACTTCACGCCCGTTGACCGTGGAATAATTGTCATCGATGCCCAGGGCGGCATTGGTGACGCGCAGGTGGGCATCCAGGTGCATGATTTTGCCTGTGATTTCACCCTTGAAGCCCATGACGATGGCGATGGACAGAATCATCACGACGACAGCGAGCACAACGCCCACGAGGGCAACCGTCAGGCTGGGGGAGCCTTTCTGCCGCTCGTTGTTAAGCTTCATGCGCCGCGCTATGTAAATTTCGTGATTCATTGTTGGCGCAAAATTAGTAAAAAGTTGGCAGTTGTGGGGTGTTGGTTATAGGTTTTTGACTTATCTTTGCCGTCAAGTAAGTAGATATTCAAGTGTGATCATGAAAAGATTGTGGATTTTATGGGCGATGACGCTGTGTCTGTCACTTGCCCTGCAGGCGGGGGTGGTCAAGTTGGCCATTCTTAGCGATGTGCATGTGACACCCGGTAATGCCAATGAGGGTAAACTGCGCGAGGCTGTCGCCGAGATCAATGCCGCCGATGTGGATGCCGTCATGATGACAGGCGACCTCACCAACGAGGGCAGCGATGTGCAGTTGGCCAATGTCAAGAGCATCCTTGACGGCATTACGCATCCCTTGTATGTCATCCCGGGCAACCACGAGAACAACTGGAGCCAGAGTGCCTGTAAGACTTTCAACGACCTGTGGGGTAGCGACCGCTTTGTCTTCACGGTCGATGACCTGATTGTCGTGGGCATGAACTGCGGCCCGTTCATGAAGATGGGCGACGGCCACATCAAGCAGGAGGACCTGCTGTGGCTCGACAGTACACTCAACGCGATGGTCAAGCCGGGAATGAAAGTGCTGAGCGTGAACCACTATCCCATCCTTGATGACCTGGACAATTATCGTGCCTATGTCGATATCCTCAAGAAATACCCTGTCATCACCCATCAGTGTGGCCATTACCACCGCTGGCGCCTGTATGAGACCGACGGCATCAACGGCGTGATGGTGCGTGCACTCGACATGGGAAACGACAACTACGGTTACACCTTGATGAACATCGACCTGGACCGCCACTGGATATATGTATATAATAAGGTGTTGGGTAAGGATCCCGAGGTGATGTTCTCCTACCGCATCAATTTGGAGTATTATACCCCTGTGCACGGTATATCCAGGTGGATGTGGGATTCCTCCGGTCGTTTCAATTTGGAGGCAGATAGGCTTCAAATGCCTAATACGGTTGAGTACCAGCATCGGTTGAAATTCAAGGTCATACCTGTGGTAGCCGACAAAGCCTCTATCTTCACCCGTGTGGGACTGGATGAGAAGAACCTGTACTTCGGCAATTCGCTGGGCTACTGCAAGGCTGTGGACAAACAGACGGGCAATCTGCGCTGGCAGTACAAGACCGATGCCATGCTGTTTTCACGCCCCGCCGTGGGTGACAAGTACATTGTGCTGCCCACCAGCGATAAGCGACTTGTTTGGCTTGACAAAAAGACCGGGAAACCCAAGTGGCAATACGATGCCGATGGCCCCTATGTCGCCGACGGCGTGGTCAAGGACGGCGTCCTCTATCAGGGAGGTTTCAAGACCTTCCAGGCATGGGATGTGAAGCGGCACCGCCTGTTGTGGCACTATGACAGTATCAACAACTATTGTCAAGCCGCTCCCGTCGTGGATGGCGGTGATGTCATCTTTGGTGCTTGGGACACCCGCCTGCGTTCGCTTGACCGCCACACGGGAGCCCTTCGTTGGCAGTGGAACAACGGTAAGACCGCCAACCTCTACAGCCCCGGCAATGTGGTTCCTGTTGTGACGCCTGAACGGGTGGTTATCGTTGCCCCCGACCGCCACACCACAGCTATCGACCGCCGCACTGGTGAGCAGCTGTGGCGCGAGAAGAATGAGAACAAGGTGCGCGAGAGCCTGGGCCATAGTGCCGACGGCAAAGTGGCTTATGCCAAAACCATGGATGGTGAATTGGTGGCCATGAGCACCGGCGATAAATACGAGTTGCTGTGGAAGGTGGATTTGGGCTTCGGCTACGAGCATGCGCCCTGCATTGTGCTGGAGCACGACGGCTTCATCTACTGCGGCTCCCGCCGAGGCATGCTGGCTGTCGTTGATGCCGAGACCCATCAGCTAGTATTCACATATCCCTTAGGCACGAGCGAGGTCAACGGATTTGATGTGGACGAAACGGGCGCTGTCTATTGCTCCCTGATCGAGGGCACCATCTGGCGCATCGAGAAGTGGAATGTCGTCGAATGTGAATAAACACAAGTGTGAGAAATCATAAGAAGAATGCCGCCATGGGTGTCCCTTGGCGGCATTCATATGTGCTTGTTGACTAAAATCAGTCGAAGTGCTTGCGGCGGAAGACGAAGTTGTGGCCCAGGTACTTGTCGCGAACAGTCGGGTTGTCGGCCAGTTCTTCGCTGGTGCCCTGGAACAGGATTTTGCCCTCGAACAGCAGGTAAGCCCTGTCGGTGATGCTCAGTGTTTCGGGGGCGTTGTGGTCGGTGATGAGGATACCGATGTTTTTGCTCTTGAGGCTGTAGACGATGCTCTGGATATCTTCAACGGCAATAGGGTCAACGCCCGCAAACGGCTCGTCGAGCATGATGAATCGCGGATTGATGGCCAGGCCACGGGCAATCTCGGTGCGGCGGCGCTCGCCACCCGACAAGCGGTTACCCAGGTTCTTGCGCACCTTCTGCAGGTGGAACTCGCTGATGAGTTGTTCCAGTCGGTCCTTTTGCTCGGCTGGTGTGAGCTTGGTCATCTCCAGGACGGTGCGTATGTTGTCCTCCACGCTCAGGGTGCGGAACACCGAAGCCTCCTGTGGCAGGTAACCGATGCCCAACTGGGCGCGGCGGTAGACGGGTAGGGTGGTGATATCCACATCGTTGAGGAACACGCGGCCCTCGTTGGGAGTTACCAGTCCGGTGGTCATGTAGAATGTCGTCGTCTTGCCGGCACCGTTGGGTCCCAGCAGCCCGACAATCTCGCCCTGGTGCACATCGATGGAGACATGGTTGACAACAGTGCGCTGGCGGTATTTCTTCACCAGGTTGTCGGTGCTGAGCACAAGCGTTCCTGCTTCGCCCGACGTGTTAAGCTTTGCTGCCGTCTCTCTGTCGCCGGGCTTGGCTTTGGTCGTTTTGCCGTCGCCGCTTGCCTTGCCGTTATGATGCCAGGGCAGTTTCATTTCTTCTTGTTGGTGGTCAGGCGGCCCTTGATGTAGTCGGTAATCAGGTTGATGGCGACCTCGTTGTTGCCGCCCTCGGGGATGATGATATTGGCAAACTTCTTGGTGGGCTCGATGTGAAGTTGGTGCATGGGCTTCAACACTCGCTGATAGCGCTCAATGACGGCCTCGGCTGTGCGCCCACGCTCGATGCAGTCGCGCGAGATGACGCGAATCAGGCGATCATCGCCATCGGCATCGACAAACACCTTGATGTCCATCATCTTGCGCAACCGTGCATCCACCAGCGCCATAATACCCTCGATGAGCACCACATCGTGCGGACCCATGGGCACGGTCTCCTTCTGGCGGGAGCAGGTCAGGTAGCTGTAGGTGGGCATCTCGATGGATTCCCCGCGCTTGAGCATCTTGACATGTTCGAGTAACAGGTTCCAGTCAAAGGCTGCCGGCTCATCAAAGTTGATGTTCTGGCGTTCCTCGACGGGGACATGGCTGGAGTCCTTATAATACGAATCTTGGGAAATCACGCCAACCTCACCTTCGGGAAGGCGTTCCATGATTTTGCGCACTACAGTAGTTTTACCAGAGCCGGTACCGCCGGCAATACCGATGATAATCATAACATTAACTTGTTTTAGGTGTCTGACATTATATTGAATCGTGCACCGTGGGCACAATTCAAACACACAAAGGTAAGAAAAAACCATTAAAGACATCGCGATTTTCCAAGAAAACTTGTTAAAAAAGTTTTTGTTACTTGTTTTCAATGGTGCGATTGTCACTTCGCCGGCTGTCAGTTTTGCTGACAATGTGTCAGCCTGCCTGGCTTGGCACAAGGTTTGTAACTGTTGGGTTGGTGACTTGTGTCTAGCAGTCGCCAATAAATGTGATATAAACATTAAAAAACAAAATAAAACAAAGAAAGAGAGATTTTTATTATGGGAAAGATTATTGGTATCGATTTAGGAACTACTAACTCGTGTGTTTCAGTACTGGAAGGCTCCAAACCTGTTGTTATCCCCAACAGTGAAGGCCGCAACACGACGCCTTCGGTAGTTGCATTCAAGGATGGGGGCGAGCGCATCGTCGGTGACCCCGCCAAGCGCCAGGCCATCATGAACCCCACGGGTACCGTTTTTTCAATTAAGCGTTTCATGGGTGAGACCTTCGACCATGTCACTAAGGATGTGAACCGCATGCCCTACAAGGTGGTGAACAATGGCAGCAATCAGCCGCGTGTCGAGATTGACGGCCGCCAGTACACCCCGCAGGAGATTTCGGCGATGATTCTTCAGAAAATGAAGAAGACTGCCGAGGACTATCTGGGCACTACCGTCGACGAGGCTGTCATCACCGTGCCCGCATACTTCAACGATTCACAGCGTAAGGCTACCAAGGAGGCTGGCGAAATCGCCGGGCTTAAGGTACAGCGTATCGTCAACGAGCCCACTGCCGCCGCATTGGCTTATGGCCTTGACAAAGACAACAGCGACAAGCGCATCGCCGTGTTTGACCTGGGTGGCGGTACATTTGATATTTCTATCCTTGAACTTGGCGACGGCGTGTTTGAAGTAAAGGCCACCAATGGTGACACACACTTGGGCGGTGACGACTTCGACCAGCGCATCATCACCTGGCTCGCCGACGAGTTCCAGCAGGAGAACAATATGGATCTGCGCAAGGACCCCATGGCCCTGCAGCGTCTTAAAGAGGCCGCCGAGAAGGCCAAGATCGAACTTTCCAGTTCGACCAGCACCGAGATCAACCTGCCCTATATCACGCAGCTTGACGGCATGCCTAAGCACCTTGTGAAAACCCTGTCGCGCGCCAAGTTTGAGCAGTTGTGCGATGACCTGATTCAGAGTACCATCGAGCCCTGTCGCAAGGCGCTTGCCGATGCAGGTTTGAGTACCAGTGACATCAACGAGGTCATCCTCGTTGGCGGTTCGACCCGTATTCCCGCTGTACAGCAGATCGTGGAGAAATTCTTTGGCAAGGCTCCCTCTAAGGGGGTTAACCCCGACGAGGTTGTAGCCGTGGGCGCTGCCATCCAGGGTGGTGTACTCACCGGTGATGTCAAGGATGTGCTGCTGCTCGATGTTGTGCCCCTGTCAGTAGGTATCGAGACTTTGGGTGGCGTGATGACCAAACTCATCGAGGCCAACACGACCATTCCTGCCCGCCGCAGCCAGGTATTCTCGACCGCTGCCGACAACCAACCCGAGGTTGAGATCCATGTCCTCCAGGGCGAGCGTCCCATGGCTAAGGACTGCAAGACCCTGGGCCGATTCCATCTCGATGGCATCGCTCCCGCACCCCGTGGCATTCCGCAGATCGAGGTGACCTTTGAGGTTGATGCCAACGGTATCATGAATGTGAGCGCCAAGGATAAGGCTACCGGCAAGGAGCAGAGCATCCGCATCGAGGCTTCCAGCGGTCTGAGTGACGCCGAAATCCAGCGTATGAAGGACGAGGCCACTGCTAACGCTGCTGCCGACGCTGCCGAGAAGGAGCGCATCGACAAGATCAACGGTGCCGACGCCCTCATCTTCCAAACCGAGAAGGTGCTTAAGGACAGTGGCGACAAGTTGCCCGCCGATATCAAGAGCCAGATTGAGGGTGCCCTTGGCAAGTTGAAAGAGGCTCACAAGAGCCAAGACCTTGCTGCCATCGACACCGCAACGGCCGAGTTGAACTCGCTGTTTGAGAAGATGTACCAGCAGGCAGGCGGCGCACAAGGCCAGCCCGGTGCAGGCTTCGACCCCAACAACATGGGTGGCGCAGGCTTCCAGGGCGGTCCCCAGCAGGGCGGCAACCCCGGCCAGGGTGGTGACAATGTCGAGGACACCACCTACGAGGAAGTAAAGTAAAAGATTGTAAATAATCACGATAGGCGCTCCGCAATCATTGCGGGGCGCTTTTTTGTTGCGGAAACGATTGCACACAACGGCATCTCTTTGATTTTCAACATGTAACGGCAATTTTATAGCCCGCATACTGTGACTCCTAAGCCTTTGATGTTTAGATAATTATGCTATAGGGTTGCAGATTATCTGCCGTTTATCATCTGATTTTGAGGATTTTTTTGTACCTTTGCGCCCAAATTTTGAGTCTTAAAGCAAAAGATAATGACAGACTTACTGTTTGAAACAAGTTGGGAGGTCTGCAACAAGGTCGGCGGCATCTATGCCGTACTCTCGACCAAGGCCAAGACCCTTCAACAACGATATAAGGACAATCTCATCTTTATTGGCCCCGACATGTGGACTGCCGATAACCCGTCACCCTCGTTTGTCGAGGGCCGCTCGTCACTCTCAGCGTGGCTGAAGCAGGCCAGCCTGCCGCAGGGCATGCGCGTGAGGGTAGGGCGATGGGATGTGCCGGGACGGCCCCAGGCTGTTCTGGTCACCTATGACGCGCTCTACTCCTGCAAGAACGAACTCTATGCCGACATGTGGCGGCGCTACCGTGTGGATTCACTTCACGGCTACGGCGACTACGACGAGTCGTGCATGTTTGCCCTGGCTGCCGCCCTTGTCATCGAGAGCATCGTCAAGTGGAAAAACAAAGCCAACCTCAAGGCAATCGCCCACTTCGATGAGTGGACTACCGGCATGGGACTGCTTCACATCAAGACGCACCTGCCCCAGGTGGCAACCGTCTTCACCACCCATGCCACGAGTATCGGCCGTAGCATCTGCGGTAACGGCAAGCCTCTGTATGACTATATGGACGGCTACAACGGTGACCAGATGGCTGGCGAACTCAACATGCAGTCCAAGCATTCGCTCGAGAAGGCTGCTGCCCATGCCGCCGATGTCTTCACCACCGTGAGCGATGTTACTGCTCGCGAGTGCCGCCAACTGCTCGAGCGTTACCCGATGGTGACGCCCAACGGCTTTGAGCAGAACTATGTCCCCAAGGGTGCCAAGTTCAACGCCAAGCGGGCCGCTGCGCGTGAGCGCCTGTTGCAGGTGGCATCCTCTCTCACGGGACAGCACTACGACGACGATACGCTGATTGTCGCCACTTCGGGCCGCCTTGAGATGCGCAACAAGGGCATCGATGTCTACCTGGATGCCGTCGCCTCGTTGCGTGATTCCCTCAGGTTCGTGTCGAGCAAGACGCGCAAGGTGGTTGCCCTGGTACTTGTGCCCGCTTGGATGAAGGCGCCTCGGGCCGACCTGCTGGAGAACCTCCATGCCGCTAAGCCCCACCGCCTGTTTGACCCGGTAATCACCCATCACCTGCACAATCAGGACCACGATCCCATTTATAACCGTATCAATGCGCTGGGCTTCCATAATGACCCTGAGGACAAGGTCACAGTCATCGATGTTCCTTGCTACCTTAACGGTAACGACGGCATCGTCGACATGTCCTACTATGACCTGTTGCCGGGCCTTGATGCCGCAGTGTTCCCGTCCTACTATGAGCCGTGGGGTTATACGCCGCTCGAGAGCGCAGCCTTTGGCGTTCCCACCATCACCACCGACCTGGCCGGATTCGGACAGTGGGTGCTTGACAGGTTCGGTGACGACTCCGACCGTTACGGCGTGAAGGTCCTCCACCGCACCGACAGCAACTATGACGAGACCTTCAGGGCCATTGCTATGAGCATGATGAACTTGTATGTCATGAGCGAGAAGGACAACCGCGCCATCCGCAACGCCAACCGCACGACCAGCAAGGCTGCCTCGTGGGACAACTTCATGGAGTGTTATGACATGGCCTACGAGCAGGCGCTGCTCTGTGCCGCCGAGAGGCTCAAAGTCCACAACGCGTCGATAGCACCCAAACCTGCAACTAAAACTCGGAAATAAAAACTCAATACTAAAAATACATTTATGAAACTTCAAGTCAGCAACAGCAATGAGCCTCAATGGAGGAACATCACTGTAAAGTCAGAACTGCCTGGCAAACTCAACAAGCTCAACGAACTGTCACGCAATCTGTGGTGGGCATGGAATGCCGAGGGCAAGACCCTCTTCCATGACCTTGACCGCGACACATGGCGCGCCACCAGCGAGAATCCCGTCAAGATGCTCCAGCGTCTCACGAACGAGAAAATCGCCGACATCCAGAAGGATGCAACCCTCATGGCCCGCATCGACCACACCTACGAACTCTACAAGCAGTACATGAAGAAGCCGCTGCGCACCGACCTGCCCTCCATCGCCTACTTCTGCATGGAGTACGGACTGTGCAACGCCCTCAAGATTTATTCCGGTGGCTTGGGTATCCTGGCTGGCGACTATGTCAAGGAGGCCAGCGACCGCTGCGTCAACATGACCGCCGTGGGCTTCCTCTACCGCTACGGCTATTTCACCCAGACGCTGGCTATGGACGGCCAGCAGATTGCCAACTACGAGGCCCAGAACTTCCACCAGCTGCCCATCGAGCCCGTGCTCGACGAGAATGGCATGCAACTCGTGCATGAGGTGCCTTATCCCGGCCGCTCGATCTATGCCAATGTGTGGAAGGTCAATGTGGGCCGCGTGACGCTCTATCTGCTCGACACCGACATCGACCAGAACAGCGAATATGACCGCGAGATTACCCACAAACTCTATGGTGGTGACTGGGAGAACCGCATCAAGCAGGAATACCTGCTCGGCATTGGCGGTGTGCTGCTGCTCAAGCGCCTGGGCATCAAGGCCGACATCTACCATTGCAACGAGGGACATGCCGCACTGCTCAACCTGCAGCGCCTTGTCGACTATGTGCAGGAAGACGGGCTGACCTTCAACCAGGCTCTGGAGGTGGTACGTGCCACCTCGCTCTACACCGTCCACACCCCCGTGCCTGCCGGCCACGACTATTTTGACGAGGAACTCTTCGGCAAGTACATGGGTGGCTATCCCGAACGCCTGGGCATTTCCTGGCAGGAACTCATGGACATGGGCCGTGAGAACCCCGGCAGCGATGAGCGTTTCTGCATGAGCACCTTCGCTCTGAACACCACCCAGGAGAGTAACGGCGTTAGCTGGCTCCACGGCGAGGTAAGCAAGAAGATGTTCAGTGGCATCTGGAAAGGTTATGCCCCCGAGGAGTCACATGTGGGCTATGTCACCAATGGTGTCCACATGCCCACCTGGGCCGCTAGCGAGTGGAAGGCATTCTACAAGCAGGTGCTGGGCGACGACTTCATGGACAATCAGGAACTCGAGTCCACATGGGCTCCCCTGATGAATGTCCCCGACGAGGAGATCTGGAAGATGCGTATGACCCTGAAGCACAAGTTCATCCGCTTTGTCAAGCGCGATTTCAAGGAGAGCTGGCTCAAGAACCAGGGCGATCCCACACGCATTGCCAACATCGTTGATAAAATCAACCCTGACGCTCTGCTCATCGGCTTTGCCCGCCGCTTTGCCACCTATAAGCGTGCCCACCTGATTTTCAACGACCTTGACCGTCTCAAGAAGATTGTCAATGACGAGCGCTACCCCGTGCAGTTTATCTTCGCTGGTAAGGCACACCCCGCCGACGGCGCCGGACAGGGCCTGATCAAGCGCATCATCGAAATCAGCAAGATGCCCGAGTTCCTGGGTAAGATCATCTTCCTTGAGAACTACGACATGACGCTCTCCAAGCGCCTCATCACGGGTGTTGATGTTTGGCTCAACACGCCGACGCGTCCCCTTGAGGCTTCGGGTACCTCGGGCGAGAAGGCCGAGATGAACGGCCTGCTCAACTTCTCGGTACTCGACGGATGGTGGTATGAGGGTTATCGCGAGGGAGCCGGTTGGGCTCTGACCAGCAAGCGCACCTACACCGAGCAGGCTCAGCAGGATAGACTCGACTCGGCGACCATCTACTCGATGCTCGAGAACGAGATTATCCCCCTCTACTTTGCCAAGAACAGCAAGGGTTACTCACCCGAGTGGATTCAGTACATCAAGAACTCCATCTGCCACATCGCCCCCAACTACACGATGTCGCGCATGATGAAGGACTACTTCGACAAGTTCTACTGTCCCCAGGTCGAGCGCGCTCATCGCCTGAGCGGCAAGGGTTATGCCCTTGCCAAGGAAATCGTCGCCTGGAAGGAAAATGTCGCTGCCCATTGGGACGAAGTGCAGCTCGTGGGTGACATCATGGGCAACCGTGAAGCCATTTCCAACGGCAAGGCCGACATCGACATCACCATGCGCATCGATACTGCAGGCCTGGGCAAGGATGTGAGACTCGAGCTTGTGGTTTACCGTGAAGAAGACGGACAGACCAAGTTCTTCCGTTCCGCACCTTTCAAGGTGGTGGCACAGGACGGCAATGTACTGACATTCAACTGCAAGCAACCGTTCCACGAGAACGGCATCTTCCGCTATGCCTACCGTGCCTATCCCTGGTGTGACAACCTGCCTCACCGCCAGGACTTCGCCTACCTCAAGTGGTTCTAATGGCCCACAGGTTAATTACAGGTAACATATAAGCAAAAAACGCTCCGGGGAGTTGCGGCTAGCACCCCCGGAGCGTTTCTTTATGCCCGCCATCTACCCCCTGTATCAACAAAAAAAACAAAAAACGAGTGTTTTTACTTGTGGTTTCCGATAATTTTGTACATTTGTAGATTTGAATAATATGTCGGTTTGGTAAATGTTTGGCAAATTGGGACATATCATAGGCAAGATGGCCAAGTGGACGGGGGCGACGCTCGCGGCACTCGCCGTTGGTCTGCCTGCCGCCATGTATATCCCGTGGGTACAGAATCAGGTTGCCGACATCGCCGCCGACATCGCCAGCAAGAAGACCGGCATGGACATCAGCGTGGGCGATGTCAGGGTCAAGTTCCCCCTCGATGTCAGCGCCACCGATGTGCAGGTCATCGATCAGAACGGCGACACCTTGTTCAGGGCCGATGAGGTCAAGGCCAATGTCAAGCCGGGACCGCTGCTCGACAAGAAGATCCAAGCCGATAATGTCTCGCTCAAGGGTGCCAAGAGCCAAATCAAGACCGATGACGGGTCGACCGACCTGGATGTGGACCTCAAGGATGCCAAAGTCGATGCTGCCAGCGTGGACCTCAAGAACAACAAGGTCGATGTGGGCAATGCCTCGTTGAAGGGGGGTAAAGCCAAGATGAGCTACAAACCCGAGAAAAAGAAGCCTGACCCCGACAAGGAGCCCAGCAAGCCGTGGAAGGTCAATGCCAAGAAGGTGACTGCCGACGACATCGATTACAAGATGGACATGAAGCCCACTGTCGATAACCTCGATGCCAAGGTGGGACATGCCGAGGCTAAGGATGTCAAGGTGGATACCGGTGAACAGACTGTCGATGTCGGTGAACTCGATATCGATAAAGCCGATGTCAACTACCAGTATCCCAGCGAGAAAGATGCCAAGCAGTACCGCAAGGACCATCCCATACCCAAGGACAACAAGCCGGACAATGGCGACGACAAGCCCTGGAAGGTGAAGGCTGGCAAGGTGAAGGTGTCCAACAGCAAGGGTAAATATGCCCAGACCAACAAAAAGCCCAATAAACCCGGTACCACGCTTGACCCCGACAACATCGAGGTGGATGATGTCAATGCCGAAGTCGATAACTTCGAGTATGACGGCGAGAACATGAGTGTGCCCGTCAAGCACCTCTCGGGCAAGGAACGCAGCGGCTTGCAAGTCAAGGACGCCAGCGGCACCGTCAACAAGAACAAGAACGGTCTGGACCTGAACGACATGAAACTCAAGACCAAGGGCAGCGACATCAAGCTAGACGCCCATGTCGACCAGGATATGCTCGACGGCAAGGCCAATGGCAAGGCAACCGTCGACACCGACAGCAAAATTGACCTCAACGAGGTCGAGAAACTCGTGCCCGAGGCCCGTAAGGCCCTTAAGGACATCCCCCACAACAAGCCCGTGCGCATCAAGGCCAAGGCCCGCGGCAATGCGAAGCGCGTCGATGTGCACTCCCTCGACGCCGATATTCCCGGCGTGGGCCGTGTCAAGGGCAAGGGCACCATTTATAACCCCACCGACATGGACCGCATGAAGGCCGATCTGGACACCGAGATTGACCTGCGCGATCCCAGCGCACTGAACAAGATGCTGGGACTCAATGGCGTGAAACTGCCGCCGATGAAGATGAGCGGTAAAATCAACAAGGAGGGCTGCAAGTGGGTAGCACGCAACCTGCGTGTATCGACCGGTGGCGGCACCTTGAGGGGCGATGGTTACTATGATATCTGCAACGAGAACTACGATGTGGATGCCGATTTCAACAACTTCCCCGTCAAGGCCTTCCTTCCTGACTACGATATCAATAACCTTACCGGCAGCATTGATGCCCGCGGACATGGCTTCGACTTTACCGATTGCGGCAGCACTTGGACCGATGCCACCGTCAACCTGGCCAATGTGCGTTACAACGGTAAGCAATATGGCAACATCAGGGCACGCGGCAAATTGCGGGGCGGCTATGCCGATGTCTATGCCTCCAGTGCTGCCGTGGGGCGTGACCTCGATGTGAACGCTCACGGCACCATCTGCAACGACCATTATGTGTTCACTGCCGACGGTGACATCCGCGACTTGGACCTGAACCGCCTGGGTGCTTATGACGGTGTGTGCAACGGCAAGACCCGCCTCCACGCCGAGGGTGACATCAACCTGCGCACCAACGAGTGGGACGCCGACTTGAGTCTCACCGATATCGATTGGCAACTCGACAGCAGCCGCCTTGTCGCCGATGATGCCCGTGGCACGCTGCACAGCACGCCGTGGCGCACCTGCATCACTGTCGAGAACGAGGACAACTACGCCCACCTGAATGCCCCGTGTGGCATGTCGGAACTGCTCCGTGACCTGCAAAATACAGCCACCGAGGTGCAGCGTCAACTCGATGACCGCTGGATAGATATCGAGCGCATCAAGGAGCCCATGCCCTGGTTCGACCTCGACATGCACATGGGTACCGACGGACTGGTGCAGCGATACCTGCAGCAGCACGAGATTGACTTCCGTGACATCAGTTGCGAGATGAGCCGCGACAGTATCCTCTTCCTCGACGGCAGGGCACACGGCTTGAGTATCGCCGAGAATAATATCGACACCATCACCATCCATGCCAACGAATTGAACAACAAATACCTCGCCTTCAATGCCCACATGGGCAACCGGCCAGGCACCTGGGATGATTATGCCAGGGTCGATATCGAGGGCGGCATCAAGGGACCGGCAATCGACTTCATGCTCCACCAGCGTAACATCAAGGACGAGACGGGCTACCGGCTAGGCTGTAATGCACGGCTCGACGAGGATGAAGTGCGCATGAGACTGTTCGGCAAGAATCCCGTCATCGGCTATCGCCACTGGACCTTCAACGAGGATAACCATGTGAACCTGGACTACCGCACGCGCATGCTCGACGCCAACCTGCAACTGCGCAGCGACAGCAGCAGCATCGAGTTGCTTACCCAACGCATCCCCGGCGAGAACAGCGAGAATGTGCTGCTCAATGTCGATAACCTGAAGCTCGAAGAATGGACCCGCATAATGCCCATGCTCGACCGCACCAGCGGCACCGTCAATGCCAATGTCGACATCAATTGGGACGGTGTCAATGCCGATGGTGACGGCGTCATTTCCATCAAGGACTTTGTCTACAACGGCAAATACGAGGGCGATGTGGTGCTTAACGCCGGTTTCGACTTAGACCCCGCAACATCATCGACACGCCTCACGGCCGATGTCATGCTGGACGGCAAGCAGGCCGTCGTGCTCGAGGGAGCACTCAACGACATGACGACGGGCTCGCCCCTCAACATGGAAGCCCGCTTTAACCGCTTCCCCTTGCAGCGTGCCAATCCATTCATCCCCGGCGACTACATCTGGCTCGACGGCTTTGCCAACGGCAATGTCAAAGTCAGCGGCTCGGGTGACGACTTCAGGGTAAACGGTTATTTCACGGCCGACTCGGCAACGGTCAACCTGCCCCGTTACGGCAGTTCGCTCAATTTGGCAGCCGACCGCGTTCCCATCGAGGACAATGTCATCACGCTCAACAACTACAAACTGACGGGCGCCAACCGCAGTCCCGTTACGCTCAACGGCATCGTGGACCTGCGCGACCTCGACAACATGATCATCGACCTCAATGCCAGCGGGCGTGAAGTGCAGTTCATGGACAGTGAGCAGGACGAGATAACGCAGATCTTCGGTACCGGCCTTGCCGACATCAATGCCACAGTAAGGAGCCGGGGCGATGTGATGACCGTGCGCGCTGATGCCAAACTGCTTGCAGGTTCCAACATCACCTATGTGATGAAAGACGATATCACACAGCTCTCTAACACCTATGACGAGAATATGGTCACCTTTGTCGACTTCAACCAGCCGCAGCAGGAGCAGACCATCCTTGTGACCGGCAAGGGCAGCAGCGCTGTCAATATCCTCGCCAACATCGAGGTGGAGCAGGGGGCTATAATCAACGCCTTCCTCTCGGAGGACGGCCAGAACCGTGCAACCATCAACGGCAACGGACGACTCAAGTACACGATAGACTTTGCTGGGCGAGACAACCTCATTGGCACCTATACCATCGCCAAGGGAAACCTGCGCTACACACCACCCCTCATTACACAGAAGAATTTCGAGATTTCCAACGGAAGCGCCATTTCCTGGACAGGCGAAATGCTCAACCCGCGACTGGATCTTAAAGGTACCGAGCATGTCAAGACCAGCGTCAAAGACCAGAACGGTCCCGTGGATTTCACCGTCGAAGCGCAGGTGGGCGGCACGCTCAACAACATCGACTTGAAATTTGACCTCACTTGCGAGAACAATTTGTCGGTGATTAATGAGTTGCAGTCAATGAGCGACAACAAGCGCTCCGAGACCGCCATCAACCTGTTGCTTTTCAACACCTACACGGGAACCAATAGCCTGAGTAGCATCGATGGCAGGGCTGCCACCAGAACAGCCACCACATCGGCACTGTTCTCATTCCTGCAGGCCAGGCTCAACACCTGGGCAGCACAGACCCTGCCAGGCATAGACCTCTCGTTTGGCATCAACCAGTATGAGGGGGCCCACAACGGCACCGAGACTAGTTACAGTTACCGTTTGGCAAAATCCTTGTTCAACAACCGGTTCAAGATAGTTGTGGGCGGTGAATACAGCACCGACCTCGACGATGATGAGAAAATCACCAACAACCTCTTCAACGACATCTCGCTGGAGTACTACCTCAACGATAACGCAACCCGTTACCTGAAGTTGTTCCGCCACTACAGCCACGAGACTGCGATCGAAAGCCATGTGACTGAAACGGGTATCGCCTATGTGCTGAAGCGAAAACTCACCAACCTAAAGAACCTCTTCACCTTCAAGCACTCGCGTGAATACCTCTTGCGCGATTCTCTCGAGAAAGCCCGCAAGGCTGAACTCAAACTGCAGGAACAAGCCATCGATGCCATCGTCGCGCCCGATGAGCTGGAACCTGAAACCCGCAACGACGGCGAGCCTATCGATAAGCCAACCGTAACCCGCAAAAAAGAAGAAGACAATGATGAACAATAAAACCTGGATACGCGTGCTCGTGGCATTGGCTGTCGTCATGGCCGCAGTCTCGTGCTCAACGACTAAGAAGTTGGGCGAGAACGATGTGCTGTATACCGGCGTGAAGTACCTTAAATACCACGAGGATAGCGCCAAACTCGATCCAGGCGTTAAGGAAGACATTTTCACCGCCATCAATGTCCGCCCCAACAACCCGTTGTATTCGCCCTATTACCGCACGCCGTTCCCTATCGGCCTGATGATTTACAACAACATCGACGAGGACGCTACCGGTTTCTTGGGGTGGCTGTACAAGCATTTTGCCGCCAAGCCTGTTCTCATCAAGCGAGTCAATCCTCAGACCCGTGTCGAGATGATCAACACCATTCTGCACAACAACGGCTACTTCACATCTTCGGCCAGTTACGCGATTCACCCTAAAAAGAATCCCAAGAAGGCCAAGATTTCCTATGATATTAATGTTAACCCGCCCTATACCATCGGCAATATCGAGTATACAGGCAGTCGGGATCCGCTCATGATGATGGTGGACTCCCTGGCCCGAGCCAACAAATATTTGCAGACCGGTAGCCGCTATAGCCTGGACTCGCTGAGCGCTGTCCGCATCGATATCACCAATTTTGTGCGCAATCGCGGTTATTATTACTTCAAGCCCGAGTATATCCAGTATCTTGCCGACAGTGTGCAGGACAAGGGTATAATCCACATGCGACTGATTGAGGCCAACGATATCCCCAACAATGCAAGGATGCGCTACCGCACCCACGACATAGTCGCTTCGGTATTCAATGATGATGGTCAAGGCGAGCCCGATACCATAGAATCAAGCCGTTGCACCCTCATTAAATATGAGCCTGTCTATATCAAGGACCATGTAATCCCCAACTGCATCCGCACACGCAAGGGAGGCCTGTTCCGCGTCAACAGCATCGACCGCACCCAGGCCGCACTGTCGGGATTAGGCATCTTCAGTACGGTAGACATCCAGGTGACCCCGTTAGACAGCATCACCCCCGAGGGGGATGGACTGCTCGACCTGGCCATCAACTGCCAGTTGGACAAGCCTTGGGAAGTGACCTTTGAGATGCATGGTAAGTCCAGCAACAGTTACATCGGTCCCGGTGTCGAAATTGGCGCAAGCCACAAAAATGCCTTTGGCGCAGGGGAGAAGTTCACTGTGGACATCTATGGAGACTATGAGTGGCAAACGGGAGGCGGCGGCAATAAGGGCTCCGAATTCAATTCCTATGAATTCGGTATTGAATCCAAGTTGGATTTTCCCCGATTGATAGCCCCGAAGTTCCTGTACCCGTCCCGTCGCTACACCAACTGGACACGGCTCTCCCTGAGTGCCGACTTGTTGAATCGTCCTAATTACTTCAAGATGTCGCAGTTATCGTTTGCCTTCACATGGGATTGGCACACCAACCGTTATTCCAGCCATGTGCTATCGCCCTTCAGGCTTACCTATAACCGCGTCTTGAGCAGCAGCGAGAAGTTTAGAGCCGACACAGCCAAGTATCGCGCCTTAAAAGAGAGTATGAGAAATGTGTTCATCCCCAAGATTGAATACACCTATACCTATGACCGCAGCATTACCCATCGTGACCACATCAACCTCTCGGCCAGCTTCAGCGAGGCGGGCAATATCGCCTCGGGCATTTGGCGGTTGTGCGGTGTGAAGGAGAACAAGGAATTGCTGGGAACGCCGTTCTCGCAGTTTGTCAAAGCCCAGGGTCAAGTGGTGTGGACACGGCACTTTGGACCATCATCCGAGCTGGCGACACGCGTCTTCTTGGGAGTGGCCCATGCCTACGGCAACAGCACCGAGGTTCCTTATAGGGAACAGTTCTATATAGGAGGTTCCAACTCTGTACGATCTTTTGCCGCCCGTTCGATAGGTCCGGGTAGTTATCACTATCGTCCCGACAGCATAGCTCTCGCAGCCAATCCTGACAGCGTGGGTCGCCATTACTATTACGACCAGACCGGTACATTCAAGTTCGAGGCCAATGTCGAGTATCGTTTCCCCATCTTGGGCTATCTGCACGGTGCCGTATTCCTTGATGCCGGCAATGTATGGGTGCTGGAGAACGATGAGGATCGTCCTGGTGCCCAGCTCAAAATGAAGAATTTCCTGAACGAGATAGCCCTAGGCACTGGTGTGGGCCTGCGACTCGATATGTCGATGCTCATCGTCCGTGCTGACTTGGGTATCGGCCTTCATGCCCCCTATGACACCGGCAATAGCGGCTACTTCAACATCTCCAGAGTCAAGGACGGTCTGCTGGGCTTCCACCTCGCCATCGGCTATCCATTCTAGGCGACCCTCTCAACTAGACCATGACACCCTTGACATCCCACTCAAGTTAACAGAATAAGAAACAAAGCATAACAAAACAAGCGGCTGAATCTCAGTCGCTTGTTTTTGCTTTGTGGAGCATAGCGCTTTCTAGAGCAATATGGTCCGATATACATAGAGTCGTTAATGTTCGGATTGTCAGTTGCTTAGATTGAGCTATCGATTCTTGACATATCGATAAAAACCCTGTTATCCCGTAAAAGGGGGGAATCAATGTGCCCCCCAAATAATTCGACCTTGCGTTCCAGCGCAATCTCGCGTTCCTTTTTCCTCAAAGTCATGCGAATTTGACTTGCACGTCTTCGATGGAAACCTGTCGGATGGTGTGGCTGGCATGATGGCGTTATCGTGTCAGAACGTGTCTTATAATATCTTGTATCACTCTAACTTATTGTGTTACAATGAACACGCTGGAGGCAAGAGGGGCAAAGACAATATATAACCCGATGGTATGGACTGGGCGGCGAAGAGTCACCAGCACCGCCATCACCAGGCATTATCACCTGTCGGGGAGACCGTGCTCTCAAGACGGCATAATCAATCCGGCAGCGAGTCTGGAAAAGAAGCAACGAGGCTGATACCGAAAAGGTACTGGTCTCGACTTTTTTTCGGTTCGGTTGGTTATGGTGGTAATGAGTTGCTAATTAGACACTGCTGCTCCCAGGCAAGGATGGATGGCATCCTAAATAAAGCCAAAAGCACCCGTTTGGGGGTTGTGGGTGTGGGGATTGATGGGTAATTTTGTCGCGTGATTAAAAAAAGTTGCGGAAAAGGGTTTAGTAAATCGACCTGAGTGTGTATATAGAGTGTATGACAGACAGGAAACGACAAATCGAACGGCTGTTCAAGCAGCATTACCGGGCCATGTTCAGGCTGGCCAGCATCCTCTTGCATGACGATGAGGAGAGCATGGACATCGTGCATGATGTCTTTGCCAGGCTGCTTGCCGACCGCCGTCCGCTGCAGGAGGCGACAGTCGAGACATTCCTGCTGTCATGCGTGCGCAACCAGTGCTTGAATGTGATGCGTGACCGCAAGATCGATGAACGGGCCCGACAACTCCTGATGCTGGAGAGTGAGGTTTCCAGCCGTGAAGCAGAGGACATCGAAGCCGAGATCAGCGCGCTGCATCAAGGTGTCGCCGACCTGGAGCCGCCCGTGTGCCGCGAGGTCATCGTGCTGCATTACCGTTACGGGCTCACCTTCCGCGAGATTGCCGAGCGGTTGAATGTGAGCGAGACCACGGTTTACAAGCATCTGCGCAGCGCACTAGACCAACTTCGTTTAACATTAACACCACCAGAGCGATGAACAAGACCGAACAACTGTTGAAGATGCTTGAGCATCCCGAGCAATACACCGAGCGGCAGTGGCAGGACATCCTTGCCGATGATGAGTGCCGCGAACTCTACTCGTTGATGGCCAAGACCCGCAGCGCCCTTGCC
>Ga0310695_10005832_pt1 | contig 21038 bp, 18 predicted proteins | sample RumenRJG_04DNA_FD_203882 | JGI IMG/M metagenome (GOLD analysis project Ga0310695, IMG submission 203882) | Bovine rumen microbial communities from Lethbridge, Alberta, Canada - RJG_04 (v2) (version 2) | ecosystem: Host-associated > Mammals > Digestive system > Stomach > Rumen | place: Canada...
CCCGCGAGCAGACCGTTCCCGAGGACCAGCCCGTTGAGAAGATCGACGTTGCCGCTCCCGTGATCACCCCGACCGTTAACGCTACCACCGTTACCGTTGTGATCACTTGGCCGGAAACCGACGGTGAGCAGGTTTACACCGGTGAGTACACCTATGATCGTCCCGCTTACGGCGAGGCCGACCAGACCTACGAGGTAGAGGCTTACACCAAGGAGAGTGATACCTACAAGGAGTCAGTACACGCAACCGCTACCATCACTGTTCCCGCTCAGGATCCCGTATGGCAGGATGTTGTTGCTCCCGAGATCAGCACGACGATGGACGCTACCACCGTTACCGTTAACATCGAGTGGCCGACCACCGATGGTGAGAAGGTTTACACCGGTCAGTACACCTATGATCGTCCCGCTTACGGCGAGGCCGACCAGACCTACCAGGTTGAGGCTTACACGACCGAGAAGTATCCTTACCGCGAGTCTGCACACGCAACCGCTACCATCAACGTTCCCGCTCAGGCTCCCGTATGGCAGGCTGTTGCTGCTCCCGTGATCACCCCGACCACTGGCGACGACGCTGTTACTGTTACCATCGAGTGGCCCACCACCACCGGTAACCACGTTTACAATGGTGAGTACAGTTATGCCCGCGGTGAGCAGGATTACACTGTAACCGTTGAGGCTTACACCGAGGCCGACTATCCCTATAGCGAGTCCACCCACGCTACCCTGGAGATCACCGTTCCCGCTAAGGAGCAGGTAACTCCTCCCGAGCCCGGTGAGACCAAGACCTTCGTTAAGGTAACTGCTGCCGACCAACTCGTTGCCGGCAAGAACTACATCATCGTTGCTGGTAGCAAGGCTATGGGTGTTGCTGCCACTGGCAACTTCCTTGCTCCCGTTGACATCACCGCTGGTGATGAGGTTGAGGTTGGCGACGATGTTGCTATCATGACCCTGGGTGGCACTCTGAACCATTACACCTTGGCTCTTGGCGACCAGTACCTGACCGCTGGCAACAGCACCAATCTGGCCTTTGGCGCCACCGCTACCGAGTGGGCTATCGCTGACTACAATGGCACGCTGGATGGCTATCGTGTAAAGCATGCCGATTACAACCGCGCTGTAAGGTACTCATCAGGTTACGACCGCTTCGGTAACTACTCTACTAGCGATCAGAACTCTGTGTATGCTTGGATCTACGTTGAGAAGACCGACGCTCCCGCTCTCCAGGATCTGACTGGTAAGATCGTTGTTAGCGAGCCCGATGAGAATGGTGTCGTAACCGTTACCTACACTGGCGACGAGGACGTTACCATCACCGTCAATGGCCAGCCCGTTGCCGAGAGTTACCAGCTCGAGGACGGTGTGCCCATGACCTTCGATGTAGTTGTTAGCGCTCAGGGTTACAATGACCTCACCGCTAGCGAGACCCGCACCTGGAACAAGCCCGTTGAGAAGATCGACGTTGCTGCTCCCGTAATCACCACCGAGACCACCGCAACCCAGGTTATCGTTACCATCGCATGGCCGACCACCGATGGTGAGAAGGTTTACACCGGTCAGTACACCTATGATCGTCCCGCTTACGGCGAGGCTGCCCAGAGTTACGATGTTGAGGCTTACACCAAGGAGAGTGATACCTACAAGGAGTCTGCACACGCAACCGAGACCATCGTTGTTCCCGCTCAGGATCCCGTATGGCAGGATGTTGTTGCTCCCGTGATCACCACCACCATGGACGAGAACAACGTTTACGTTCATGTTGCTTGGCCCACCTCAACTGGTGAGCAGATCTTCGAAGGCGAGTACACCTATCCCCGTGGCGACCAGGATTACACTGTAACCGTTGAGGCTTACACCGAGGCCAACTATCCCTACAGCGAGTCCACCCACGCTACCCTTGATGTCTTCGTTCCCAAGAAGGTCGTTACTCCTCCCACCTCGATCGAGGAGATCCTGAACAGCGAGAACGTTGCTAGCGTACGCTACTTCAACATGGCCGGCCAGGAGATGCAGGAGGCTGAGGGTATGACCATCGTGGTTGTAACCTACACCAACGGCACCACCAGCGCCATCAAGGTGATGAAGTAAATCCCCATCCGGGATTGACTTTCAATCCAATTAATTAAAAAGGCGACCCTGCCCCGATTCAGTCGGCAGGGCCGCTTTTTTTTCACGCCCCGCCTGCACACAAAGCCGCACCCTCATCTCACGCAAAGTCGCGAAGCCGCTAAGTTTTATTCTTATATTTATTAAAAATCTTCGCGTCTTTGCGCCTTTGCGTGTATTTAGGGAAGCGCCTGGGCGTGAGATGGAGTAGCGTATTTAGGGAATCGCCCGGGCGTGAGTTGAGGGACGGGGGAGGTGTGAGAGGGTGATTTTAGGGGCGGATTTCAGTTTCTGGAGGCAATGGGCCGATTTGTGAAAAAAAAGCAGTATCTTTGTCGGTTAATTAAAAAGAAAAAGGAAAGTGGAGACAAGATACATATTTGTTACCGGCGGTGTCGTCTCGTCACTGGGCAAGGGCATTATCGCCTCCAGCATAGCCCGGCTGCTGCTCTCGCGAGGCTATAGCGTGACGTGCCAGAAGTTTGACCCCTACATCAATATCGATCCAGGCACGCTCAACCCCTATGAGCACGGCGAGTGCTATGTCACCGTCGATGGCCACGAGGCCGACCTGGACCTGGGTCACTACGAGCGATTTACCAACATCAAGACCACCCGTGCCAACAACGTGACCACGGGGCGCGTCTATCAGAGCGTCATCGACAAGGAGCGCCGTGGCGACTACCTGGGCAAGACGGTGCAGATCATCCCCCACATCACCGACGAGATCAAGCGTGACGTCAAGTTGCTGGGCACGACCGGCAAGTATGACTTTGTCATCACCGAGATTGGCGGCACCGTGGGCGACATCGAGGCATTGCCCTTTATCGAGGCCATCCGCCAGTTGCGCTGGGAACTGGGACGGCGGTGCATCTGTGTGCACTTGACCTATGTCCCCTACATCAGCGCGGCCAAGGAACTCAAGACCAAGCCCACCCAGCACAGCGTCAAGTTGCTGCAGCAGGAGGGTATCCAGCCCGACGTGCTCGTGCTGCGCACCGAGCACCCGCTGCCGCCGACGATGATGAAGAAGGTGGCCCAGTTCTGCAACGTCAGCGCCGACGCCGTGGTCCAGAGCCTGGACTTGCCGACGATCTATGAGGTGCCGCTGATGATGCACGAGCAGCGCCTGGACAACATCATCCTGGAAAAGACGGGACTCAAGGCCGACGGCGAGCCCGACCTGGACAAGTGGAACGACTTCCTGGCCAAACTCAAGGGCGCCGAGAAGGAGGTGCGCATCGGCCTGGTGGGCAAGTATGTCTCGCTGCAGGATGCCTACAAGAGCATCGACGAGAGCCTGCTGCACGCCTGTGCCTATCATGACCGCCGCCTGAAACTTGACTACATCAGCAGCGAGCAGATCAACGACGGCAACGTCGAGCAACTGCTGGCCGGCCACGACGGCATCGTGGTGGCACCGGGATTTGGTCAGCGCGGCATCGAGGGCAAGTATGTGGCCCTGAGGTGGTGCCGTGAGCACGATGTGCCCACCTTCGGCATCTGCCTGGGCATGCAGTGCATGGTCATCGAGTTTGCCCGCAACGTGCTGGGCCTGACCGATGCCAACAGCACCGAGATGGACGCCAAGACGCCCCACAACGTCATCGACCTGATGGAGGACCAGAAGACGGTGACCAACTTGGGCGGCACGATGCGGCTGGGCGCCTATGCCTGCCGCGTCAAGCCTGGCACCAAAGTTGCAGAGGCCTATGGCAAGACCGACATCGAGGAGCGCCACCGCCACCGCTTCGAGTTCAACGACGAGTACCGCGAGCGATTTGAGGCGGCGGGCATGACGATTGCCGGCGTGAACCCCGAGAGCGGACTGGCCGAGGTCGTCGAGTTGACCGGCAAGCGCTGGTACATCGGCACCCAGTACCACCCCGAGTACTCGAGCACGGTCCTCAACCCGCACCCGCTGTTCATGTCCTTCATCGGAGCCATCATTGATGGGAAACAATAATGGGAGTTTTAAGTTTTAAGTTGTAAGTTTTAAGTTTTAAGTTTTAAGTAATAATACTTACGCCTAAAACTGGAACTCGTACCACCGGAAGAGAAAAACGCTTATATATATAATATAAGGTGAATGAAATCGAGCGATTTTAGAGAGTTGAAGGTGTGGCAGAAGGCAATGGAGTTGACCGTTGAAATTTACTCTATAGTCAAGTTGCTGCCACGGGAAGAGACCTATGCGTTATCTGACCAAATGCGAAGGGCTGTCGTGTCAATCCCGTCGAATATTGCTGAAGGCCAGGGACGTGAGACGATGAAAGAGTTTATCAGGTTTCTTTCGGTTGCTAGAGGCTCATTGCGTGAATTGTCGACGCAGTTGGAAATATGTGAGCGGGTTCATTATCTGGACCATGCACAGACGTGCAATGCCAGTTGCATGATTGAGGAAATCGACAAGATGCTCAACGCGCTCTCAAAGTCGCTTATCCCGCTTTAGGTATAATGCGCCAGGCCAAGGTAATTATACTTAAAACTTAAAACTTAAAACTTACAACTATAATAATATATGGACAAAAACACTTTGATTGGATTGTTGCTGATGGGACTGGTGATCTTTGGGTTCACCTGGCTCCAGAGGCCCAGTGAGGCCGAGTTGGCCGAGCGTCAGCGACAGATTGACTCTATCGCCGCTGTTCAGAAAACCGAGCAGCAACGCGACATCGCCATGGGTGATGTTGACACCCTGAGCACGAGTGAACTGGCACACCTGCAGGGCGTGCTGGAAAATATGCCCGCCGACAACGCCGTCATCAACAATGAGGGCGTGATGATCGCCCTGAAGGACGGCCGCCTGGACGGTACCGTCACCGTGGGCGACACCACCGTCGCCTGGGCCGAGGTCATCTCACCGACCAGCGCCAACCCCGCTGTCCACAACCTGGCCGTACAGGCCGTGCAGCGCGCGCTCGACGTGTATGCCAAGAACGGCTCGTTTGCCGCCTCGCTGACTGGCACCGAGCAGATGGTGACCCTCGAGAACGACTCGCTTAAGGTCGAACTCTCGACCAAGGGCGGCATCATCGCCCGCGCCACGCTCAAGGGCTACAAGACCTACAAGACGCCTCAGTTGGTGCTGTTTGACAAGGGTGACAACGACTACAGTTTCACGCTGAGCAACAACACCCAGCGCTTCGAGACCAAGAACTTCTACTTCGAGCCCAGGAAGTTGAACGACAGCACCGTGCTGATGAACCTGCAACTCGAGGGCGGTGCCCAGTGGGGCTTGAAGTACACCCTGGTGCCCGGCAGTTACATGGTGCGCATGGAGATGGTGCAGCAGGGCATGAACCGCATCATCCCGCTCAACATCAACCTGGTGGACCTCGACTGGCACCAGAAGATCTCGCGCCACGAGTTCGGCAAGCAGTTTGAGGAGCGCAACAGCGGCATCTACTACAAGTTTGCCGGCAAGGATGGCGAGGTGAAGTACACCAGCGAGAGCGGTAGCGACGAGAAGGAAATCAAGGACAAACTCAAGTGGGTGAGCGCCAAGAACCAGTTTTTCTCGACCGTCCTCATCACCGACAGCGTGATGAGCACAGCCAAGTTGACCAGCGTCGATACCAAGGACACGCCCGACTATGAGGACTACCTCAAGGACATCAACGTCCACACGATGATTCCCTACTCGAGCGTGAAGCCCGTCGCCGCGTCGTTCTACTTCTACCTGGGCCCCAACCGCTACCACATGTTGTCGAGTTATGACAAGTATTCCCCCAAGGAGGACCTCAAACTCACCCACCTCATCCCCCTGGGATGGAAACTGTTCAGGTGGATCAACACCGGTGTGATCATTCCCGTGTTTGACTGGTTGGGCAAGTTCATGAGCAACTATGGCCTCATCATCCTGGTACTCACCATTATCCTGAAGTTGGTGCTCTCGCCGCTGACCTACAAGACCTACATCTCGCAGGCCAAGATGCGCTTCCTGGCTCCCGACATCGCCAAGATCAACGAGAAGTATCCCAATCAGGAAGATGCCCTCAAGAAGCAGCAGAAGACCATGGAACTCTACCGCCTGGCCGGTGCCAACCCCATGGGTGGCTGCCTGCCCATGCTGCTGCAGATGCCCATCCTCATCGCGATGTTCACATTCTTCCCCTCGAGCATCGAGTTGAGAGGTCAGTCCTTCCTGTGGGCCAACGACCTGAGCGCTCCCGACAAGATTGTCGAGTGGAGCACCCACATCCCGTTCATCTCGAGCACCTTTGGCAACCACATCAGCCTGTTCTGCCTGTTGATGACCGTGACCAACATCATCTACACCTACATCACCACTAAGTCTCAGGCCCAGTCCCAGTCGATGCCGGGCATGAAGGCCATGATGTACATGATGCCGCTCATGTTCCTGGTGTTCTTCAACAACTATGCATCAGGCCTGAGTTACTACTACTTCATCTCGCTGCTGATCACCATCCTGCAGACCTACAGTTGCCGACTGTTCATCACCGAGGACAAGGTGCGCGCCACCATGGCCGCCAATGCTGCCAAGCCCAAGAAGAAATCCAAGTGGATGCAGCGTCTGGAAGAGGCTCAGAAGCAACAGCAGGCGCTCCAGAAGCAGCAGCAACAGCGCCGTTCGGGTTCGCAGCGTCGCCGCTAACCCCTAACCGAAAAATTGGTACGGTTTTTGCAACTTATTGAGGATACAATGCGTCTAATGGATGTAAGATAACCAATTTTAAACTTTTTGTGACTATGTATATCCATCAGTGTCCCGAGTGCGGAAAACAGTATAGCACTCAAGAAAAAGTGAATCGCGTGAAGTGCCCGTATTGCGGTGCCGAGACCAATGTGTCCTACAGTGAGCAAGAACAGACCCGCTGGCAGCAGTTCAACAATCAGACGGTCAACTCGCTCGACAGCGTGTTCAACAACGGCCCGTCGGGCAAGAGCCGCGGCATTGCCGGCCTGCTCGCGATCCTGATGGGGTGGTGCGGCCTGCACTACTTCTACATCGGCAAGACGTCGGCAGGCGTGCTCTTCCTGCTCATCGCCATCCTCTCGTGCGGTGTCCTGGCCACGGTGACGACCATCGTGTCGATCATCCAGGGCGTGCTCTTCTTCACCTCGACCCAGGAGGAGTTTGAGCAGAAGTGGGTGAACTCACCAAGCAATTTCCCGTTGTTCTAACACCCTGATTGCCTATGGGTAAACGCCAAGTCCGCACACGACCCGACTACATCAAGTGGCTGCTCCTCCTGGGGGCGGCTGCACTTGTTGTGCTGATGGGTGCCTATGTGGTGTGGCACTACATCCTGCCACACTCGGTCACGGTCGACCGTTTCCGCTATCCCGTGGCTGGACTTGACGTGTCGAAGCATAATGGCGAAATCGACTTTGAGCATGTGGTGGCCGACGACTACCAGTTTGTCTTTATCAAGGCCAGTGAGGGCAAGACCTACCGTGACGAGGCCTTCGAGACCAATTACCGTTGTGCCAGCGACGCGGGATTGATGGTGGGAGCCTACCACTTCTTCCGCAAGAACCGCACGGGTGAGGAACAGGCTGCCAACTTCCTGGGAGCCATCAAGGGCAAGCGACTGGACCTGCCGCTGGTCATCGACCTCGAGGACGACTGGGGCAACGGCGCCACCACGAGCCGCGAGACCGCGCTGCAGCGTGTCATGACGATGATTTCCATCCTCAAGGACAAGGGATATGACGTCATGATTTATACCAACAAGGATGGCTACGAGAAGTACTACAAGGGAATGCTGGGTGACTGCGACCTGTGGCTATGCTCGTTTACCAGTCCCGACCTGTTGCCCGACATGCCTCACCGGTTCCAGCAGTTCAGCCATGAGGGCGAGGTGATGGGCATCGGTGGCGATGTGGACCTGAACGTCTTTCGCGGCAGCAAGAAGGAATGGGCCCGGTACCTCGACAACGTGAAACAGCCAGAATAATCCATTAAACTCTCGCTATGATGAATAAAGTATTAAAAATCATGACATTGACCTCGCTGCTGCTCGTGGCACTGTTCAGCCCTATAGAAGCCGCGGCGACCGTCTATAATTGGAGCCGGTATGACCTGTCGTTTGAAACGCCCGAGGACGGCTTTGTCGTCTTCAACAGCAACACGCGCTTTGAAATCCAGTGGCCGGACATGGTCATGACCGTGCAACTCTATAGCAAGGACAAGGGTGACGAGAAAAAACTGCTGACCGAGAACCTGCAGCGCAAGGCACTGGGGTACAGCATGTATGACCTGCATGACGGCAAAATCAAGGTCAAGGGCTTCAAGAAGACCTACAGCATCGACGGCACGATGCCCGACGGCTCACGGGCCATCATCGCCGATCTGGTGTCCAAGCATCAGAACCTCATCATTGAGATCACGGTCAACTACCTGTATGGTAACCGAGAGATTGTCGAGGACATGATCAAGAGTTTTGCCGAGAACAAGAAGCAGCAGCCCAACCACGAGCGCAAGCGGCAAAAGGTGCAGACCAAGCAGAAGGCCGACCAGGAACGCAAGAAGTCCCAGCAGCAAGAGCAGCAACAACCGCCGGCCCGCAAGGAGAAACTCTATGATGCCTAAGTCCACTTGGCGATAACCCGATCATCACACCAAAAAATATTAACCTCCAAAACAATAGATAGAATTATGAAGAAAATGACATCATTGAGAATGGGTTTGGCCCTCGCATGCATGGCGGTAGTGGGCCTTAACGCACTGGCTCAAAGCGGCGAAACGGCCGTGGCCGAGCCCAGCATGCTCTATGCCCCGCTGGTGTATGACAACTATGACAACCACGCCGTGGAATCACCCATAACAACGGCAAAGTCCAGCGATATCTATCAACTGGACGCCGGCGACCAGTGGCTGCAGCAGGCTATTGATAACTCGAACCGCACTCACCAGGCACGCCAGCGTGTCATGATCGAGAACCCGCAATTGGTGGCCTATAATGCCAATAGCCTGGCCGTCGCGCCCCCCGAGGGCGTCATTCCCAGCGACCCGCGCCAGGGAATGCTCACCATCGCACCTGCCCAGGTCGAGGTCGAGGACGTGACCCCTCCCGATGCGCCCGCCGTGCCGATTCACAACTGGCTGCACGTGTTCAATGCCTCGTTGCAGTTCACCCAAGCCTACATCAGTGGCAACTGGTACCAGGGCGGTGAGAACAACCTGGCCTTGCTCGGCTCGATCAACTGGAATTGCAACCTCAACCAGGATGTGCACCCCAACTGGTTGTTCAACAACGCGTTGTCCTATAAGTTGGGTATCGCGACCACCCATGGCGACAGCATCCGCAAGTACCTCATCAACGAGGATAACTTCCTGTTTACTTCACAACTGGGTTACAAGGCGGTGAAGAATTGGTACTACAGTGCCATGCTGCAGTTCACCACCCAGTTCCTCAACAATTACAAGGTGAACACGCGCACGATGACGGCCGCTTTCCTCTCGCCGGCCGAGTTGAACGTCGGTCTCGGTATGACCTATAGTTACAAGAAGGCCGACGACCGCATGTTCACCCTTGCCATCGCCCCCCTGTCCTATAACTTGAAATACTGCCGCAACATCACCGACATTGATCCCACACGCTTTGGCATCGACGCCGGCCATCACAGCAAGAGCACCTTCGGTAGCAACTTCGAGGCCAAGTGGCTATGGCGCTTCACGCCCAATGTGATGATCACCTCCAGGCTCTACATGTTCACCAACTATGAGTATGTCCAGGGCGACTGGGAGAACACGTTTGACTTTGCGATCGGCAAATACTTGACCACGCAACTCTATACCCACCTGCGTTTTGACCGCTCGCGCGCCCGCGACGACGACTGGAACTACTGGCAGTTTAAGGAAATCCTGAGTCTGGGCGTGATTTACCGCTTCGCTACCGTCAATTGAGCCTGATGATGTCGCGACTTGCTGCTGCCATATTGCTGTTGTTGTCCCTGCTGCCCCTCGCAGTGGAGGCTGGCAACGGTGTCCCCAAGAAATCGGTGATACTGGCGGGGCTGGACGTGGACTCGATGCGCGTGCGTCTCGACGAGACCGACATGCAGCCGCTCGAGGGCATCTGGTATTATCCCAACGAGGAGATGACCCTGGGCATTGAGCGCTACAGGGGACAGCATAACATCGGCTACCGCATCATCCTGCTCGATTCACACGACATCAATGTGATGCCGGGCACCGTCATCGGCTACATCGCCTCCAGCGCCGTGGACAACAAGTACCGGTTGTGGCTCTACAGCCAGCGTGACCGCGTGACGCTCAAGAAGCCGCTGGAGTGTGTGGCCACACTCAACAAGACGGCGACAACACTTACCTTTGACCCTCCTCACTGGAAGGTGAAGGTGCGTGTCAACATCGCACGTTTCCTGCCCACGTTGTTCAACGGGGTCAGCATCATTCCCGACAAGGCAGGGGAGAAGTTGCCCGTGGGATTCCGCAAGATTTATCCTGAGGGGGGTGACGGAACCCCCTTTAACCGCATACGCTACCTGTGATGAGGACAAAATGTAAACATATTTTAACTCTTGCGCTCCTGTTGATGACCTTGTGTGTCAGCACGATGGATGCGCGCACACGGACTACCCGCAAGAACCTGCGCTCGGTCGAGGTGCCCGTCGTCGCGCTCGAGGCCAGTGACGGTCTCTTGCCTGACAGCCTGGCCGAGGTTGACCCCGGCGCTGTTACCCTCAAAGGTTATAGCAAGCGCGCCAGCGAGAGCAAGGAATCCTTCTTTGTCACCAACAACACGACCCATCGCATGAGCGCCGTTCGCCTGCTCTTGCGATACACGACCATGAACGGTGAGATGCTCACCCAGCGCACGGTCTCTGTTCCCGTGGCCCTCAAGCCCGGGGAGACCAAGTTGGTGAGTATCAAGTCATTTGACGTGCAACGCCTGTTTTATTACTACGCCGGCCCGCAACCACGCAAGTCGGCGACGCCGTTCCAGGTGGCCTTCAGGCTCGTGGGCTATGATATCCCCGTGGGCAATTGATTGGAACTCAACACTGAATTTATAACAAATACTTAAAGAAAAGAAAAATGAAACATCTGTCAATCAAATTCTTATCGGTAGCCCTGCTGGCCCTGGCCGGCTGGAGTGCCGCCGATGCGTGCACCAACCTGCTGGTGGGCAAGAACGCCAGTGTCGATGGCTCGACCATCATCACCTATGCTGCCGACAGTCACACCCTCTTTGGCGACCTGCAGTATCTGCCCGCTGCCGACCACGCTCCCGGTTCGATGCGCGAGATCGTCGATTGGGACAGCGGCAAGCGTCTGGGCGCCATCCCCGAGGTGGCTCACACCTATGCCGTTGTGGGCAACATGAATGAGCATCAGGTAACCATCGCCGAGAGCACCTGGGGTGGCCACGAGCAGTTGTGGGACACCACTGGCAACTCGATTATCGACTATGGTAGCCTCATGTATATCGCCTTGCAGCGTTCAAAGACTGCCCGCGAGGCCATCAAGTGCATGACCGAACTGGTGGCCAAGTACGGCTACGCCAGCGAGGGCGAGTCCTTCTCGATTGGTGACCCCAACGAGATCTGGATCATGGACATGATTGGCAAGGGACCCGGTGAGATCGGTGCCGTGTGGGTTGCCATCCGCATTCCCGATGACTGCATTGCCGGCCATGCCAACAATCCCCGCATCTGGAAATTTGACATGAAGGACAAGAAGAATGTCATGTACAGCAAGGATGTCATCTCCTTTGCCAAGAAGAAAGGCCTGTACAGTGGCAAGGATGCCGACTTCGCCTTTGCTCCCGTTTACCAGAAGATCGATGCCGGCGCCCTGCGTGGCTGTGATGCCCGCGTGTGGAGTTACTTCAACCGCTTCCACAAGGGCATGGATGCCTATCTGCCCTTTATCTATGGCAAGAAGGGTGCCGAGGTAATGCCCCTGTACCTGAAACCCGACCGCAAAATCAGCGTTCGCGACATGCAGGAAATGATGCGTGACCACTATGAGGGTACCCCGTTCGACATGACCGTCGATCCGGGCGCTACTACTGCCTATGGCGTGCCTTACCGCTGGCGTCCCATGGACTTTGAGGTTGATGGCGTGAAGTATAGCCAGGAGCGCGCCATCGCTACCCAGCAGACCGGTTGGGTGTTTGCCGCACAGATGCGTTCATGGATGCCTGACGAGGTGGGTGGCTGCTTCTGGTTTGGTGTCGATGATGCCAACACCGCCGTGTTTGTGCCCATGTATTGCTGTATCACCCAGGTGCCCGAGAGTTACCGCCATGGCAAGGCCGACATGTACAACCTGGATTGGGATTGCGCTTTCTGGGTCAACAACTGGGTGGCCAATCAGGCATATGCCCGCTACTCACAGATGATTGGCGACATCCGCAAGGTCCAGGGTGCTATCGAGGACAACTTCGCCAAGCAGCAGTCGGTCATCGAGGCACAGGCTACCTCGCTGCTGACCACCGACCGTGACGCCGCCATCCGTCTGCTGACCAACTACTCGGTCAATGCAGGCCAGGATGCCACCGCCCGCTACAAGAAACTGGGTGAGTACCTGTTTGTGAAATATCTTGATGGTAATATCAAGAAGGAGAAGGATGGCAAGTTCCTGCGCAACGAGTATGGCACTCCCGCTTCGCCCACCTTTGGCGGCTATACCCAGGAGTACTACGACATGCTCATCAAGGGTCCCAACGGTGGTGACCGCCTGAAAGTCGTTGAACCCGAGAAGTAATCATCCTCGAGAAGATACAACAAGCAAAAAGCCGCATCGATATCACATCGGTGCGGCATTTTATCTGTTTACTTACTATTTATCTGATGATTTTATCAACTAATAACTAATTCACTTTTTCACATTGCAAAATTAGATGATTCCAGGAGGGTGTACAATCACAATTATTGGCCATAATGGCGTTTTTTTCTCATTATTATAGGGGATTTTGTAAAAAAACGGGCTTGAAAGTGCGCTTTCTGCAAGAATCTTTTTAACTTTGTGGATGACAAAACTGAATAAAATGACAACTATGAAAAGATTACTCTTGATCATCACGGTGACGATGCTCGCAATGGCATCGCAAGCCCAACTCTTGTGGAAAGTGAGCGGAAACGGGCTGGGACGCCCCAGTTACATCATGGGAACCCACCATTTTGCCGCCGCATCGATGATTGACAACATTCCTGGCATGGATCAAGCCTTCCAGGGTTGTGACGTTGTCGTGGGCGAAATCGACAAGGAAGTATTGATGAGCCAGGAGTCGCAGATGGAGATGGCGCAGGCCATGATTGCACCGCAGGACAGCACGCTCGACAGGCTCTTCACGGCCGAGGACTATGCCATTGTCGAGGACGTGTTCAACAAGTACTTTGGGAACATGGGGGTCAAACTCAGCCAGATGAATGCCCTCAAGCCCAGCGCCATCAGCATGCAGATGCAGGCCATGCAGGCAGTGAAATATTTCCCTAACTTCAACGAGAACGAACTCATCGACATGGCGGTGCAGACCCGTGCCAATGAGATGGGCCGTCCCTCGCTGGGGCTGGAAACTGTGCAGGAGCAGATCAGCCTGCTGTTCAACACCCCGTTGACCGAGCAGGCCGAGGACTTGCTGGATGCGTGCAAGAAGGATAACCTCTTTGCCGTACAGACGTCGGCGCTTATTGAGGCTTATATGGCGCAGGACCTGGACAAGATCGCGGCTGTCATGACCAATCCCGAACTGGGAGGCGGTGACTTGGAGGACCTGTTGTATAACCGCAATCGCGTCTGGGTCGAGAAACTGGTCAAGATGATGCCCGAGCGTGCCGCGCTGGTGTGTGTCGGCGCCGGTCACTTGCCTGGCGAGAAAGGATTGTTGCAACTGCTGCGTGACAGGGGCTATACTGTTGAGCCCATGCAGTAATTTTCTCATTCCTTGTTGCGCACTTTCTAAAATTACATTATCTTTGTCGCATTATTCAACAAAACAACTTTTATTTTGGACCCTGACCCGTTATCGTGCCTGTTATCGGTACTTTGCACAGTGAGCGCTCAGCCGCTCGTCACATTCAATATGCCCACGTCGGGCAGCATCATTGCCATCATTGTCGCCGTAGTGGGACTCTTCCTGTCGGCATTTAACTCGGGCAGCGAGATCGCCTATTTCTCGTTGCGCCCCGACGATGTTGATGAGATAGAGGACTCTCACCGCCGCGAGCGGGTGAAGGAACTGCTTGCCATGCCAGAGAAACTGCTGGCCACTATCCTGGTGGGCAACAACCTGGTCAATATCATGATTGCCATCGTGCTGAACTACGCGATGAACCAGATCTTTGACTTCAACAGCACTGTGCTCGACTTCATCGTGCAGACGGTTATCCTCACCTTCTTGATCCTGCTCTTCGGCGAGGTGATACCCAAACTGTATGCCACCAACTTCAATATCAAGTTTGCAGCCCAGGCTTCGGCACCACTCAAGGCCGCTGTCAAGTTGTTCTCGCCGCTCACGGCCCTGCTGGTGCGCAGCACCAGCCTTGTCAGCAAGGTCGTGCAGCAGCAGACCGAGGAACTCTCGGTCGATGACCTCACCCGCGCCCTAGAGGTGAGCGAGGTCAAGAACCCTGACGAGAAGGAACTGCTCGAGGGCATCCTCTCGTTTGGCGACAAGACGGTGAGCGACATCATGCGTCCGCGTGTCGATGTGGTGGATATTGACCAGGAAGACACCTTCGGCCAGGTGGTGCACAAGGTGATTGATACCGGATACTCGCGCATGCCAGTCTATGAGGAAACGCCCGACAACATCAAGGGCATTCTCTATGCCAAGGACTTGCTGCCCTACATCGGCAACCGTGACAACACCTTCAAGTGGCAGACGCTCATGCGCCCGGCCTATTTTGTGCCTGAGACACGCATGCTCGACGACCTGCTTGAGGACTTCCGCATGAAGAAGATGCACATGGCCATCATTGTCGATGAGTATGGCTGCACACAGGGCATCGCCACCCTCGAGGACGTCCTGGAGGAGATTGTGGGCGACATCAACGATGAATATGATACCGAGGAAAAATTCTATAGCCGCATCAGCAAGGACACTTGGCTGTTTGATGGCAAGACGCTGCTCAGCGACTTTGCCCGCGTGCTCGACATCGACGAGGACGAACTGGGCGAGCACGGCGAGGAAGCCGAGACCATTGCCGGATTCCTGCTCGACATCAAGGGCGAGTTCCTCAAGGAAAAAGAGGTTGTCAACCACGGCCGCTTCACCTTTACGGTCGTCAAGGTGGTGAAGTACCGCATTGCCAAGGTCAAGGTCACCCTGCACGAACAAACACCCTAACAAGTGCCCCAAAAACCGATTGGCATGCGATTTGCAGCAATAGGTGTCAGAATTGACCATTTATTGTGAATCACGATGTCAACAAACAAGAATTTCAACCTCGATGACTATGCCGAGTTCTTCAACGATAGCAGGTTGTGGAAGAAACTTGGCAAGGTGGCCCGTAAGGCTGGCCGCAAGGCCGTCTATTATGTGCTGGTGCTCTATTACGTCGCCCGGGATTCGGCCGTTCCCACTAAGTTGAAACTCAAGATTCTGGGAGCACTCGGATACTTCATTCTGCCTCTGGACTTTATTCCCGATGCCATTTTGGGCCTGGGCTTCACCGATGACCTTGCCGCCCTGGCCTGGGCACTGTTCACGATGAGGAAGTATGTCACTCCCGAGATCATGGCCAAGGCGCGCCTGCGCCTGCGCGAGTGGTTCGGCCCCGAGGAGGGCGAGGAATCCGATTTCAACATGCCCGAAGCCGCCCCGGCCGATTCGCGCATCATCGATGTCGATGCCGTCGAGTATTGGCCTTGAAACGGAGCGACGGTTCAACATCGCGCTCGGTCGTTCACATCCCATTGTTCAAGGACTGTCCATGGGAAAGACAAGATGAATCCTTGATAAGGCCTCGATAAACAACTCGGGTGGGCTCCACATTGCGTGGTGTCCACCCGAGTCCCTTAGGGTTGGGAAATTTGTTCCTTGTTTAGTTCTGTTCCTCCTTGGGAGCCTGGATCACGTTGATGTAGGTGTGACCAGCGCGGTGCTGGAACTCTACAGTGCCGTCAACCAGAGCATAGAGGGTGTGGTCCTTGCCCATGCCAACGTTCACGCCGGGACGATGCTGAGTACCGCGCTGACGGCGGATGATGTTACCGGCCTTGGCAAACTGACCACCAAAAATCTTCACGCCGAGGCGTTTGCTTTCGCTCTCGCGGCCGTTCTTTGAACTGCCGACACCTTTTTTATGTGCCATAATCTAGAGTTGTGATTTTTAAATGGTTAATTAAGCAATGACTTCTTTAATCTCAAGTTGAGTGAACTGCTGGCGATGGCCGTTGAGACGGCGATAGCCCTTGCGGCGTTTCTTCTTGAAAACGATGATGTGTTCACCTTTCACGAGGGGAGCCTTTACCTCGCAAACAATCTTTGCACCTTCGACGGTAGGTGCGCCAACCTTAACGGCACCGTCGGCATCCACGAGCAGGACGCGGTCGAACTCTACAGAGTCGCCTTCCTTGCGTTCGTCGCCGAGATAGTGGACATACAACTTCTTGCCCTGCTCGGCACGGAACTGCTGTCCCTGAATTTCTACAATTGCGTACATTTGTTTAATCTTGTAGTTTAAATAACTGTCCCACAGGCGGCTGGTGTCAATCATCCAGCGCTTTCCTGGGCCTGCTGGGCACTAATGCGGGTGCAAAGGTAATACTTTTCCTTGAACCTGCAAGGCCTTGGCTTGAATTTTTTTTTAACCTCCTGTGAATTAGACAGGCCGAGAATCACTCGATGGGGTAGGGGTAGGTGATGTCCCAGAGGAACAGGGCGTGGCCGGGCATGGAGGTGCCGGCGGCGCAGCGGTCCTTGCGCTCGATGACTTGGCAGAACTGCTCCACGGTCATCTTGTGGCGGCCGACCTCGACGAGGGTTCCGACAATGGCGCGCACCATGTTGCGCAGGAAGCGGTCGGCCGTGATGGTGAACACCCACTGGTCGTCCTCATGGGCCCATGCTGCATGGGTGATGCGGCAGTTGTTGGTCTTGACGTCGGTGTGCAGTTTGGAGAACGAGGTGAAGTCTGTATATTCCAGCAGTCTGGCTGCCGCTTCATTCATCAGGCCGAAGCCGAGGTCGGGCGGGCATTTCCAGGCCAGCGGGTAGCGGAAGGGGTCCTTGCCGGTGACGGCAAAGTATTTATAGGTGCGGCTGGTGGCGTCGAAGCGGGCATGGGCGTCATCGTGCACCGCTGTGATGCTATAAATGGCGATGTCGGGCGGCAGGATGGCATTGAGGCTGTGGACGAGGCGGTTGAAGTCGGCGATGGGCCGCTCGGTGTCGAAGTGGGCGACCATCAGGCGGGCATTGACGCCGGCATCGGTGCGCCCCGCGCCAGTGATGGGCGTTGGCGCTTGCAGCAGGGTCGCGAGTGCCTCCTCGATGACTTGCTGCACCGAGGTGTCGTGGGGTTGCACCTGCCATCCGTGGTAGGCGGCCCCTTTATAACCAAGCCTGATGAAATACCGCATCGCCTGCTTTTTTTTGAGCCTCGCGTTAAGCCACTAAGGCGCCAAGTTAAAAAAATGCTTAGCGTCTTAGCGCCTTTGCATGAGATAGTTGGGAATTATTTCTCGAGATAGGTGTAGCCGTAGAGGCCCGAACGGAAGTTGCGTACAAACTCGTTGCCCTCCTCGCTGGTGATCTTGCCTGAACGTATCGACTCGCTCACCCAGGTCTCGACGTTGCGCACCAGTTGCTTGGGGTTGAACTCGACATAGTCGAGCACCTCGGCAACAGTCTCGCCGTCAATCACCTGGTCAATCTCGTAGTGGTCCTTGAAGACGTTGATATGCACCGCGTTGGTGTCGCCAAACAGGTTGTGCATGTCGCCCAGGATCTCCTGGTAGGCACCCACCAGGAAGATGCCCAGATAGTAGTGCTGGCCAGCCTTGAGGCGATGGACAGGCAGCGAGTGGGCGATGCCCTGCGACGAGATGAAGTTGTTCAACTTGCCATCGCTGTCACAGGTCATGTCTTGCAGTGTGGCAAAGTGGGTGGGACGCTCGGCGAGGCGGTCGATGGGCATCACGGGGAACACCTGGTCGATGGCCCAGGCGTCGGGCAGCGACTGGAACAGGGAGAAGTTGCAGAAGTACTTGTCGGGCAGCATGCGGCTCACCGAGCGCAACTCGTCGGGCGCGTGCTTCATGTTGCGGACGATGCCGTCCACATCGCGGGCAATGGACCAGAAGAGTTTCTCGACCATCGCGCGGGTGCGCAGGTCAATCAGCCCCAGTGAGAAACGGTCGAGTGCCTCATCGCGAATCTGCAACGCGTCGTGCCAGTCCTCGAGCAAACGGGCCTGATTGATCTTGTCCCAGATCTCGTACATGTCGCGCACCAGTTCGTCATCGGTCTCGCTCACGATGTCCACCTTATCATCCCACTCGGGCAGGGAGGTCGTCTCGAGCACATCAACGACGAGCACCGAGTGGTGGGCCGTCAATGAGCGGCCGCTCTCGGTGATGATGTTGGGATGCTTCAACCCGTTCTTGTTGCTGGCGTCAACCAGGGTATAGACGGCATCGTTGACATACTCCTGGATGCTGTAGTTCATCGAGTGGCTGCTGCCGCTGGAGCGGGTGCCGTCATAGTCTACGCCCAGGCCGCCGCCGATGTCAACATACTCCACATCAAAGCCCAACTTGGCCAGTTGCACATAGAATTGGGCTGCCTCGCGCAGGGCATTCTTGATGCGGCGTATCTTGGTGATCTGGCTGCCGATGTGGAAGTGGATGAGTTTCAGGCAATCCTCGAGTTTGTGCTCGTGCAGGTAGTCAATGGCGCTGAACAGTTCGCTGGTGTTCAGACCAAACTTGCTGCTGTCGCCACCGCTCTCTTCCCACTTGCCGCTGCCGCTGCTGGACAACTTGATGCGGAAGCCGATGTTGGGCCTGATGTGCAGGCGGCCGGCCACGCGGTCAATCAGTTCGAGTTCGCTGAGTTTCTCCACGACGACAAAGATGCGGCGTCCCATCTTCTGGGCCAGCAGGGCAAGTTCCACATATCCCTCGTCCTTGTAACCGTTGCAGATGATGACGGGATTGGCATTCAAGTCGGTCATGTTGCTGGCCAGCACGGCATGCAGTTCGGGCTTGCTGCCGGCTTCCAGGCCGATGTTGAACTTCTTGCCGTGTCCGATGATTTCCTCCACCACTTGCCTCATCTGGTTCACCTTGATGGGATAGACGATGAAATTGGCGCCCTGGTACTCATATTCCTTGGCGGCCTTCTTGAAGCAACTCGAGATCTTGTCAATGCGGTTGTCCAGGATATCTGGGAAACGCAGCAGCACGGGTGCGGTCACCTTGCGGGAGTGCAACTCGTCCATCACGTCGGCAAGGTCCACGGGCACGCAACTGCTCTTGGGCGTGACGGTGACATGTCCGTTCTCGTTGATGGAGAAGTACTTGAGGCCCCAGCCTCCGATGTTGTAGAGTTCGGCGCTATCCTCGATGCGCCATTTATTGATTGCTGACACGGCTTTATTAAAGTATTAAGTCAGTTAAACAATGCGGCTAATTGATTGTGAGTGCAAAGTTAACCATATTTATTGGTAACGGCAATAATCGTGGCCGAAAAACCATTTTCTGCCCCTTATTCCGGCCTTGGACGTCTTGTTAACAAAAATAATACCCGCGGGCCTTGCGGGAGAAAAAAAAACATTATCTTTGCAGCAGATATAGATAAAATGTTTTTTCCAATTTTATTTAAAAAACAATTATGGTAAATTACAAGGATTTAGGTCTCGTGAACACTCGCGAGATGTTTGCTAAGGCAGTCGATGGCGGATATGCCATCCCCGCATTCAACTTCAACAACATGGAGCAGTTGCAGGCCATCATCAAGGCTTGTGCCGAAACCAAGTCGCCTGTTATCCTGCAGGTTTCCAGCGGCGCACGCAAGTATGCCAACCAGACGCTGTTGCGTTACATGGCCGAGGGCGCTGTGGAGTATGCCAAGGAGTTGGGCTGGGAGCATCCCCAGATTTGCCTCCATCTGGACCATGGTGACACCTTTGAACTGTGCAAGTCATGTGTTGACTTCGGCTTCTCGTCGGTCATGATCGACGGCTCATCGCTCCCCTATGAGGAGAATATCGCCTTGACCAAGAAGGTCGTTGAGTATGCCCACCAGTATGACGTGACCGTTGAGGCCGAGTTGGGTGTTCTCGCTGGCGTTGAGGATGATGTGGTTGCCGAGGAATCCCACTACACCAAGCCCGAAGAGGTGATCGACTTCGCCACCCGCACGGGTTGTGACTCACTGGCCATCAGCATCGGCACCAGCCACGGCGCTTACAAGTTCAAGCCCGAACAGTGCACCCGTGACCCGAAGACCGGTAAACTCGTTCCTCCTCCCTTGGCATTTGACGTGCTCGAGGAGGTAGAGAAGAAACTCCCCGGCTTCCCCATCGTGCTGCACGGCTCGTCGAGCGTGCCCCAGGAGTATGTGGACATCATCAACTCCCACGGTGGCAACCTGCCCGATGCCGTAGGTATCCCCGAGGACCAGTTGCGCAAGGCCGCCAAGAGCGCCGTCTGCAAGATTAACATCGACAGCGATAGCCGTCTGGCCTTTACCGCTGCCGTCCGCAAGGTGCTTGCCGAGAAACCCGGTGAGTTTGACCCCCGCAAGTACTGTGGTCCCGCCCGTGACGAGATGACCAAGTTGTACAAGCACAAGATCATCGAGGTGCTGGGTAGCGACGGCAAGGCAGAGTAAATCGACGACTGCTAACTGAATCCTGAGGGTGTGTCATAATTCTGGCACATCCTCTTTTTGTAACATGCTGTAAAACATATAACAAAGCCTCTACTTTCCCAAGCGGAGGCTTTGTCATGTCAAAAAGTTTTATTAACTTTGTGACAATCAA
>Ga0310695_10005833_pt1 | contig 21031 bp, 19 predicted proteins | sample RumenRJG_04DNA_FD_203882 | JGI IMG/M metagenome (GOLD analysis project Ga0310695, IMG submission 203882) | Bovine rumen microbial communities from Lethbridge, Alberta, Canada - RJG_04 (v2) (version 2) | ecosystem: Host-associated > Mammals > Digestive system > Stomach > Rumen | place: Canada...
ACGAACTGCTTCTAGACCTTCGAGAACGGTAATGCTTGAACCGCTATAATCTGCTTCCGCCTTCTTTACTTCTTCTGTTTCTTCTGCCATAATTCCTCTATTAAAACCCTCTTAGATGAATCGTATTCCTTGAATAAAAGGCTTCCCTAAGAGGGCATTACACTTACCAATAATAGCTTTTTTTTGGAGGTTCATTTCGAACTTCAACGCCGAATTGGCGACCTTAAGTACCAATATATTTTTGTCGATTTTCTCGGGCTTTACATGGCCTACCAGGAGGGAACCAACCACCTCCGAAAACCGCTCCGAGATGGTCTTGAAGTTGATATCTTCGGTGATATGGTTCTTCTGGAGAACGCGCTCCAAAAGGACTTGAATGTCCTGAACTTTGTTCCCCGTGTAGCTCTTGTTGCTTGTGCGTTTTGTTTCGAACATTTGTACAAATTTATCGCATTAAACAAGCAGCAATTTGGAGAGGGTGAACCCGCCAATAAGGATGCTTGTCATGCCGGCGACCACGGTTGCCTTGGTGCTCTTGCCCACGCCTTCTGCACCGCTATGGGTAAAGAAACCGAAGAAGCAAGCGTAACTCGAAATGAAGAACCCGTAAAGCGTTGCTTTAATAAGGCCTACGACCAAGTCCCAGTTTTGATAGAACATGCGTACGCCGTAAAAGAACACCGAGAACGAAACTTCCTTGTACAAGTGCGCGACTTCGTAACCGCCGACAATACCGATGAAAATGCTCAAAATAGTGAGCACCGGAAGCATGATGACGGTTGCAATGAGTCTTGGTGCAAGCAAGTATTTATAAGGGTTAAGACCTAATACTTTATATGCATCAAGCTGTTCTGTAACTGCCATCGTCCCGAGTTCCGAACACATCGAAGCTCCAATGCGCCCTGCAAGCACCATCGCCGTAAGGATTGGGCAAAGTTCCACCATCACGGATTTGCCGACAGCCATGCCGACAAACATCATGGGAATCATGTCGCCGAACTGGTAGGCGAGCTGCCAAGACATGATGGCGCCTGTGGCAAGCGAGGCCGCGAACACCACGGGAATACTCGTGATACCCACGTGATGCATCTGTTCTACGGTCGTATGCAAGTTGGTGAAGGCTCCGGGAATGTTCTTGAACAGTTCCCAGATGAACAGCACGTAACCTACAACCTTATTGAGGAAGCGTCTTACGGCTCGTCCGAGGCCCTCGGCCATTTTGTTCATTAACGAAATCAATTTGAACCGTTATTTCTTTGGCTTTGCGGCGTTTTTCTTCTGTTTCGGCGGAGCGCTGATGGACTTTTTGAAGAGCTGCATATCGCTCAAGTACTTGATGGCTTCGTTCAACTGCTTGTCGCGCTTGAGCGAGAAAGCCGTGCTGACAGAATCGTTTACGAATGCCGTCAAGAGTTCGCGCTTGATGCCATCCTTGATGTAGTCCTTGTTTGCTTCGAACTGGGCGTCGCGGTTGTCTTCAAGAGCCTTGCGCATTTCGCTGATACGCTTCACGAGCGTAGAATCCGAGATGGTCTTTGCGCTGTCGCCCATGTAGTTCTGTTCGCGGATGATGCTCTTTTCGAGCTGGTCCACGCCGACGAGCGCGTTGCTCTTCACCTTCATGAAGTTCGTGTCTTTCTTGCAGAATGCCTTGAATTGCGTGAAGAGAGAATCCGGCACGGTCCATTCGGAGTTTACCTTGACGCCTGCCTTTTCGAGGCTCGGGCGGATCTTGACGGCGAACTTGAAGTACATGGCCATGCGTTCCTGCACTTGGACGACCCACGGCATCGGATCGAGTTCCACATCGACGTCCGGCGTAATGCCGCCACCGCCGAACATCATGCGTCCATTGTTCGTGTAGAACGTGTCGCGCTTTGCTGTGTCAGCCTTGACCGTGTCAGCCTTGGCGGTTTCCTTTTCGTCAGCTTCGATGTCTTCTTCTTCCTGGAGCTTGAGGCCCTTGATGCCATTTTCGGGCTTGTTGATGCAACGACCGAAGGGGAGGTAGTAGAATGCGGTTGTGAGCTTGAGGGCATTGCCCTGATTGTCGAGCGGGAAGATTGTCTGCACGGAACCCTTACCGAACGAGGTCTTACCGACGATCAAGGCGCGGTCCCAGTCTTGCAGTGCGCCGGAAACAATTTCTGCAGCGCTTGCAGAACCCTGGTTTACGAGGACGACCATCGGAACTTCGGGCTTCACGAGCGGAGTCCTGCGGGCGGCGCTTTCGGTCTTCTGTGTGCGGCCACGGGTGCTTACGATGACATTACCCGGCTTGAGGAAAAGTTCGCTGATTTCGATAGCCTGGTTCAGAAGTCCACCCGGATTGTAGCGCATGTCGAGGATGAGCTTCTTCATGCCCTGCTTCTGGAGACCTCGGATGGCGTTTTCGACATCGCTTGTGGTCTTGTCGCTAAAGGTTGCAAGCTTGATATAGCCGATTTCCGGAGTGACCATACCATAGTAAGGAACGGCATGCACAATAATTTCGGCTCTTGTAATGGTGTAGTCCATGAGGTCGGGAACGCCTTCGCGTTCAATGGCGACAGTCACGTCTGTACCGATCTTGCCACGGAGCTTGTTGACAGCGTCATCGAGCGACATGCCTTTCGTTTCCTTGCCGTCGATTTTGCGGATACGGTCGCCAGCGCGGATGCCGAGCTTGAATGCTGGCGTGCCGGAAAGCGGCGAAATGACCGTGAGGATGTTGTCGCGGAGGCTGATGGTGATGCCTACACCACCGAACTTGCCTTCCATGGAAACGCGGAGGCTTTCGTAGTCTTTAGGGGAAAATACGGTCGTGTGCGGGTCCAATATGTTTCTGATGCCATTGATGGCGGCGTCCGTGAGTTCCGTCGGGTTGACGTTTTCAACGTACTTGCGGTTGACTTCGGAAAGGACCTTGTTCAATCGTGAAACTTCATCGTAGAAATCTCCGGGAGGAGTTTTCTTGTCGGTTGCTGCGTTCGCGATGCAAAGCGCGGACAGCGTTGCCATAAATACAGAGCGGAAACAAAAAGATTTAAACATCATACGTTAAAAATACAATTTCCTAAAAAAAAAACACCACCTTGTAAGGAAAAACCGGCTATGAATAGCCGGTTTTTTATGAAAGGAGAGAGTATGAAACTTGTTTGGAGCAATAAGGGCGTTATGCAGCTTCGCAGAGGAGGCGTTCGACGTCGGCTTCGCGGAGCTTGTTCAAGGCGTTTTCCTTGAGCTGGCGTACGCGTTCCTTGGAAAGGCCCACCATCGGTGCGATTTCCTTCAGGTTCAGGTCGGAATCCATCTTGAAACCGTAATAGAGCTTGATGATTTCCTTTTCCTGGCTGGAGAGGTTCTTGTCCATCACCTTGTCGAACACTTCTGCACGGTTGTTGTTATCGGCAAGTTCGTCGGTGCGATTCTGCGTATCCGAAATGGTATCGCCAAGCGTTGCGTCGCCATCTTCATTGACCGGAGCATCGAGCGAAGAAGCAGAGCTGCCCATCATCAGGATCTTTTCGATTTCATCGGCCTTGTACTTGGAGAGCCCTTCGAGATTCTGGGTGTTGACGGTGAATGTTCCGCCGATCACTTGGTGCATGTCCTTTGCATGGCGGTTGAAGCGACGAAGCATCAGTTCCTTTTCGGCACTGATACGGATCATGCGGCCTTTTTCAGAAAGGGCGCGAGTGATGTTCTGGCGAATCCACCACACGGCGTAGCTGATAAACTTGATTTTCTGGGAGCGGTCAAATCGACGTGCTGCTTCGATGAGTCCCATGTTCCCTTCGTTGATAAGTTCCATGATGTCGAGACCACGGCCCTTATAGAGATTTGCAATGTTCACGACAAAGCGGAGATTGGAGTTGACCAACATATCCAAAGCGGTCTTGTTGCCTTCGGCGGACTTCTGGAGCAATACGGCTTCCTGTTCTCTAGTGAGCAAAGGATAGCGTGAAATGTCATTCAGGTATTGCATGTAGATGTCTTTCTGATCTCGATTGTTAAGGGTTTTCATGGTGACCTCCTCATTTTTACATCATCAAATTTACCTCTAGTTTGAAATCCTTGTGTCATTACTTAGAGTGCTGCGTGCAAAAGTTAAATTGAGTTTTTGTTAAAAAAGTTCGTGATTTTTGTCACGAAATTGTCATGACCGTCAAAAATAGTGGTCAAATGACTAAATTTTTTGCTATGAAAGACAATTGCACTACAAATTGCACAGAAAAATGTGCTGGATTTTTCCAAAAGACACGCGATAAGCTTGCTGTATTACAAGAAAGTGACTTTGAACGTAATGAAAAAAAGTTGCGCGAACTCTTGAAAGACGAACGAGAATTGATCCAGTTCCCGATTCCTTTGTTCATGCCAGTCCTCTTTGTCTGGCTTTTTATGATTTTGTTCCCGCTGGTGTTGATTCTTGATACGTCGAACTCGACGCACTTTGCTATTCGCTTAGAAGGTATAATCCGCTTTTACTTTCCGCTATTGAGTTCTCTGTTTATTTTCGCATTGAACCAAAAATTCCTTGTTCCATCGTATGTGTTTAAAAAACGCTATGCTAGTTATTTTGCTCTAAACTCATTACTCGTGGTCGTTGCGCTGTTTATTCGTGAGGTGACGTACTTTTTAATGGAGCGAATGCCTGGCGAAGGTGTAATCGAATTTTTTAAAACATATTGTTTTTCGTTTGTTAAAGGGCACTTTAGTTTAGGTGCCGTTGTATCTTTTGTAATATTGGTTTGCTTTGTCTGTGTGCTATGTGTTTTGTACCATTTGATGTTTCGCCAGATTGTGCGCGCGTTTGTGCTGCGTGAACGGAAACGGATGGAATTGCAGTATGAACTTGATTTCTTGAAGAACCAGCTGAGTCCGCATTTTCTCTTTAATACCTTGAATAATATTTCTGCGCTTATCCAGATCGATTCGAAGCGCGCTGAAAGTTCTATGAATAAACTTTCACAGCTTTTGAGGGTCATGCTTTATCAGGTGAAAGATAAATATATCACGTTGCAGGAGGATGTGGATATTTTGCAGAAGTATGCGGATCTGGAAAAGCTGCGCCTGGATGACAGTTTTGATTTCTCATTTAATGTGCATCTCGAAAATCCGAACTTGATGATTGAACCTTTATTGATAATGCCTTTGATGGAAAATGCGATGAAGCATTGCGTTAATCCCAAAGGCAAAAGCTTTGCGCATGTGACAATTGTGCAAAAGGGAAATGAGCTTCGGTTCCATTCCGAGAATTCTAATTTCCCGAGGAAGTCCAGTCGCAAGGATAGCGGGCTTGGCCTTTCGACTTTTGAAAAACGTCTGGATTTAATTTATTCTGGCTCCTATGAGTATTCTGTGAATATAGTCGATGATGTCTATATTAGTGACTTGATTATTCATCTAAAAGAAGAAAATTCATAAATTATTAAAAATCCCCTTTACATTTAAAAAAAATTATTGTAGTTTAATTACCGCTCCATTTTTGTTGGGGCGGTTTATCATATTCTTGCTTAAATTTTTTTCCTTACATCATTTAATAAATCCTTACGGCTGAATAAGCCTGTTTATTCTCAAAATCAATAGAAGGAAAATCCTATGCTTTGTAGGATGTTTAAGGGTATGGCCTTAGCGGGAGCCGTGTGCTTTTTTAATAGCCATGCCGAAGAATGTAAGGGTGTTGCGCTGTATTCGAACGGCGGCGACAGTGGTCTAATGCTTGAAACGGGGAGGACCTTCCCCGAACCGCCGGAATGGAGGGCTAACTGGGGAAATTTCGGTGCAATGAAAGCTCCGTATATCCGATTGTCGGGTATAAAGAACGTGCAGAGTGATTGGATAGGATTGCTTTCGTTTCCGGCTTTGCCTTTGCGCGTTGATGCTGGAGAATTGCTTCTGAAAGTGCGTTCTACACAAAATGCAACTTTTGGAGTTTGGCTTAAAGGCAAGGCTTCGGAAAGCCGCGTCCACTATGCGAATTTGATTGCGGAAAAAACGAAAATACTTGAAATTCCGCTTGCAAGTCTTGGCGTGACGGGTGCGTTTGATGTTGCAAATGTGGGTGTGGGATTGTTTAATGTTCCACAGTATCAGTATACAACGCTCTTTATCGATGATGTTGAATTTAGCTGTGTCAAGAACGGCGTTAGTGCAGGAAGTTCTTCGTCTTCAGTCACGGCGACAGATTCACCGGGCTATTTGGAATATGAATATTCAAATGTAGATGCATGGTTTAGTCAACGTAATGCGCGACTTTTACCGACCGTGGAAACGGAATTTAGCGCAGCGTATTCTCCACAATTGAGAAACGCGCTTATTTCAAGTACGAATGGTGATTTCCTGGTAAGTGAACTAGAGCATATGAAAATTGCGAATACTGTTCACGCTGCTGAAATGACTCCTCAGAAATCAAGAACGACATGGTATGATAATTTGTATTCTGTAGTGCGTAACCGGTTGCGCGAAAATGTAATTGCGAACCCCAAGCAGCTTTATTTTGAGGCTGAGGCGATTGCTGCAAGATCTGATTATACTGTAATTCCCTTGCTTGTTGCTGATTTGGATTATGTATATAGGGCGTGTGCCGATGCGGACTGCTCGACGTCTAAGAACGTGAATGCGCATTTACTTACGGCGGGATTGCCGACTTCTTTTGTGCGGGGGTCGAAAATGATTCTTGTGCTGGACTCGTATTTTTTCGTGACGAAACAACGGGAGTTGCCTTCAATCTCAGTTTGTGTTTCTGGAAAGTGTAATGCTTTATCGGTTAATGGAAAGACTGAACTGGAATTTGCTTCGACGGGAACGCAAAAGATTGTTGTTAAGATGAAACGTGGTGATAGAATGGTTGAACAGAATCTTTTTGTGGAGGTGAAATAATGATGCGCTATATATGGCTTGCCGTTGTTGTCATGCTTTCGACAAATGCTATGGCTGAAAATAGAGATTATTCTTTCTTTGTTGATAGTCAGGACCGGCTATGCATGGAAAAGAGTAAGTTTTTTATAAATGTATTTGGGGTTGATGCTGCCGAAGATGTTTGTCATGGTATAACGGAATCGGTTCGGATCCGAATTGTTGATGCTCCTGTTGATGAAAGTTCTTTGGCAGGTGTGTACTTGGAACGCCCGTTTATGATTATTGACGGCATCAATTTGGATCCGGTTGAAAAGAAAACTTTGACGGATTTAGAAGCTGAAGTCCTGCAGGTTGGCCTTCCAAAGATTCTCAAGAGTCTTGGCTATACGCCAGTTCTTGTTCAATTTACGGAAACGGTGCGGCGATCGTTACAGGAGAATTCAAAGGTGCTGAGCCAGCTGTTTTCCTTTTTGAACAACAATAAGCAGATCCCGTTTCCTGGAGCAAAAGAGGATGGCTTTGTTGTGATGGGCATAAGCCAAGGTGGCGTTATTGGACGTTATGGTGCATATCTGTACGATACCCATCGTGGTAAAAACGATGCTCCGATTCGTTTATTCTCGTCACTGGATTCGCCTCACCAGGGCGCCGTTATGCCGAAGGGCCTTTTTAATACAGTTGCATTTTGGAGCGATGAGGGCGGTTCTTCTGCTGCGGAGATGTTTAAAGATGTCTTGCTTGCGAAAGGGGCTGCAGATCTTTTGCTGTATGAAAACAAGTGTGAAGGAAAATCCTGTAAGTCGGAAGTGAATACGAAGGGACGGTTCCTTTTTGAGGATTATCGTAAAGCTGCTGAATACAAAGGGTTTCCGACGGTATTGATTGCTCAGGGACAGTTGAAAGGTTTTAGCCCTGAACATAAGGATGAGTATTTCCGTTTGGAACGTCATGTGGAAAAAGGTCCTTTTACGCTTGGATCTGCTATTAGTCGTATGTTTTATTCGGACGCGGAAAACGGTCAGATAGCCTATAATCGCAAGAAGGAAAAAACGGAAGATGAGAGCAAGTCTGATTTTCGCGGAAGGACGGAGCTTGATTTTATTCAAGGTTCTACGTATCCTTTTGCAGCGACGCTTTACAATTCGTTCCGTCAGGGATTTCTCGATGCAATGCCGGAAGACATGAAATTGAATTTGCTTGGGTTAAGCATAAAATTGAATGCGTCCTGGACAAAAGATGTTCTGACTCAAGATCGTAGCACATTTATCCCGACCGTAAGTGCGATGGACTTGAAATGCAATGGCGATTTGGCGGTCAAGTCGGATTGTGGCTTTACGCAGTCTTCTGTAGGGTTCCCGTTTGAGAATCCGGGCAACAGAAGTTCGGCAAATGCTGCTTTTGCTGTGGATCCGACGCATCCGCGTTATAATGAAGCGATTAGCGGACGCCATGTGGAAATGCCTTTTGAAAATGGAAGTGTCAATGCTTCTGTGCTGAATGGCATGCAGGTCGATTTGTGGAGAATCCTATGCGAGGTTGCCAAGTATGATTTTGATTCGCAATTGGGGCAATTCAGAAATCCTAAGCTGGTTGGGTTCTTTTCTCCAGATACAAAGTGCCTGGATGCGAACAAGATGCCAGATGTCATCCGAAATGCGGGCGCTGTCCAAGAATATCCTTTTGCATATGCGCGTTATGACTACAATGCAGATGCTTCGGAAAAGAATGCTGCTGTGAGGTTTAAGCTTCCGGCAGGCTGGAAAAAGGTGTCTCTTTGGGACCATGGTGTAAACATTCAGGCTAATTCCTCATTTGAAGTGGATGTTAAAGTGAATAACCTGAACGGTAACTGGATGAAGGCGGAGCTTTTGGTTTGTAGACTGAAAAGTTGTTCGGGCTATTTGCAGTTGACGGAAGTGCCTGTCCCTGTTGATGGAAAAACGCATACACTTCGCTGGCAGATGCCAGCAAATGATGGGGCGCTAAATGGAATGCGTTGGTTCCGCTTAGTGCTTAATTCTGATGGTGGTGATGTGACCATTATGAATCCTCACATGGTCTTGAATACACGCGGAGATGTCCCTGTTCCGCCAAAGATCAGCTCGGCAAGCATTTATCCAAGTAGTTATGAGATTGTTCCGTGGGATTCTGGAGTCCATGTAAAACCGTATGATGATGTGTCTGGCTCAGGACTTGAAATTCTTTACGAAAGAGCTAGACATGGTGTGCATTTTGAATTTGGAAGGCTGGTTTCGATGGATGACTATAGAAATCTTGTTGTTGATTATTGGCCTGGAACTTGCCAGCGGACGTATGCTTATTTTGACTCGAAAAAAATGACTGAGGCCAATCTTGCTAACGGTAGTTTGCAAAATGGTTTTGTACGCAAAATTTTACCTTTGGCCGAAATCATAGATTTGAATGTTACGCCACATGGCTCTGAATCTGCTCACCGCTTGAATTTGCAATCGTCTTTTGCAAATGAACGCTGTGTTGTAAAGTCAATAAGGCTGGAGTAACGTTATCTTGATATGCTGAACAAATTATGGTATATTGTTTCTGCAAAACAAATAAGTAGGAGAAATAAAAAATGAAAAAAACAATTTTTTTAGGTATGCTGTCTGCCGTAGCGTTGTCGTTGTGCGGCTGCCTGAATCCGCATTTGGGTTCGATGGGGGCGTCGACGATGATTGTCGCTCATCAGCCGCGGCTCGCTGTTAACGGGGATTCCTCTGCGATGACGTTGTCTGTTGATGCTTTTGGCGGAGCCAAAATGCAGGGACGAAATGTTAAGGACGGATTTTCTGCGGGCGCAACAGTTGCGTTGAATTACAGACCGTTTGGATTTTCTTCACCGTTGTATGTCGGGGCTGCTTTTGGGGGCAAGGGCGGCAATGTATCGCTCAATTGCTCGGAAGCGGGCAAGTGCAATGACGGCTATATGGCCTGGCTTGAAACTCCGGACGGCAGGAAAAAGTATTCGTTCTGGAACGTGCAAGAACGTATCGCCATCGGCGCTGACTTTGATGTAGGCCCTGTAATCTTAGGCGTGGGTGCTGGGATCCAGATGTTTGAAGGCGGTGGCGATTATGACGATATTCGCGACTATCTCGGGAATAGTCTTGCTGAAAATGACGACGAAGGCTATGGTGCAAAGCTTTATTCTACGGCTCGCATTGGAGCAAGACTTGGGCAATATGGCGTGATTGCTTTTGATGCCGACTTCATGTGGCTCAAGACGCTGAATGTCGGATTTATGCTCAATTACTTCCATCCGTCTGGATTCCATGGCGGTATCTTTGCGGCGCAAAAGGTTGGCTATGGCGTGAATGTCGGCAAAACATTTAGCTTCTAGTCGATAATAACGCGTGGCGCCTTTTGATAGGCTCTGTGTTCTTGTTGGATTGATACAAAAAAGGCTTCGAGCATTTGCTCGAAGCCTTTTCAATGCTTGGGGCGAAGTCTTTAGACTTTCGCGAAAGCCTCTTACTTGCTGAGGGTCTGAACCTGAACGTCCCAGCTCTGGTTGCCAAGGGCGATACGGTAGGTGCTTGCAGCGCCGGCCTTCATGTTCTTGGTGTCCACTGCCGGAGCGGCGTTCGGGTCCTTCTTCGGCACACCAATGTGGCGGTTGCCCTTGAGGAACTCGATACCCTTGTTGCCAGCCTTCGTCTGGAGGCAGCCCGTGATGAAGATGGTTTCGTCGTTGACCGGGAGACCATTTTCTTCGAGGAGCTTTTTAGCTGCAGGAATGCCCGGCGGAAGAATTTCTTCTGCGCACTGGACGCCCGGATAGGCTTCCTTGAACGGCTTCATGCCGAACTGGTCGGCTGCAATCTTCACGAGTTCCGGATCCGGTTCGCACGGAGTCTTACCCTGGTAGCCGAGGAGCATCTTGCCGTAGCCTTCGGTCATCTTGAACCACGTGCCGCGGCCTGCAGCCTGGTTCAATGTGTTCATGTAAGCCTGCTGGAAGTAGAACTGAGAAACCGGCGTCACGGAGGAAGCAAAGCCACCGCGGCGTACGCATTCACTCATGTTTTCGATAACCTTCGGGAAGAGGTGGAAGGTCTTGGTTTCGCGCATCATGAGCGTGTTAGCCGTGAGAGCGCCACCCGGCATCGGGCTGAAGATAACGTCGGTCGTAATCTGACGAGCTTCAGGCGGGAAGTTGTAGTCCTTGAGGCATTCAACAGCGACGTTGTTGGCTTCCATGAGTTCCGGAATGTGATCGTCAACGATGCTGTCTTCACCGAGGGCGAGCTTGTAGTCCGTACCCTTGAGGGCGTGGAACATGGAGAAAAGGTCCGGCTGAGCCGTACCGCCAGAAAGCGGCTTGCGGCCGAGGTCGACGCCATCAGCGCCACCTTCGATAGCAGCCTTGTACTGAGCCACACCGGTACCGCAGGTGTCATGGCTGTGGATGCGGAGTTCGACGTTGTCGCCGAGGAGCTTACGTGCGCGCTTGAATGTTTCGTAAACCTTGGTCGGGTTCGTCGTACCGGAAGCGTCCTTGAAGCAGACGGAAGCGAACGGAACACCGGCGTCCAAGATGTTGCGGAGGATGCGTTCGTAGAATTCCGGATTGTGAGCGGCGTTAAGGTCGCATCCCGGAGGAAGTTCCATCATGGTGACGACGACTTCGTGTTCAAGTCCTGCGTCCGTGATGCACTTACCGGAGTAAATGAGGTTGTTGACGTCGTTAAGAGCGTCGAAGTTACGAATACGGGTCATGCCGTGCTTCTTGAACATGTCGGCATGGAGCTTGATCATATCGCGCGGCTGCGGAGCGAGTGCGACCACGTTGATACCGCGAGCGAGAGTCTGGAGGCGAATCTTCGGACCGACAACGCGACGGAATTCGTCCATCATGTCGAATGCGTCTTCGCCGCAGTTCTGGTACAGAGCCTGGAAACGGGCGCCGCCACCTGCTTCGAAGTGGGTGATGCCAGCCTTCACAGCTGCTTCAACGGCAGGCATGAAGTCCTTCATGAACACGCGAGCGCCGAAAATGGACTGGAAGCCATCACGGAACGAGGTGTCTTGGAACTTGATCTTTTTCATAATGTTTTCCTGTGGGATTTAATCCCTTGTTTTTACTGTACAATAAAATACGGGGGTAAAGATAGAAAAAGTGGGAAGTAGGAAGTAGGAAGTAGGAAGGAAATGGGCGGTAAATTAGAGGGCGAAACTCAATTATGCGTGGATTGCCCAGCGGATGTCGAGGGTGATGCCTTTGAAGTTTATGCCACTCCATTTTGAAGCAAGTCCGATGCTCCAGCCGTCAATAATGCCGTACGGCTGTCTCATGTTCCTTTCTTGGCGGGCCGTCGATTTCTCGTAGCGGATTCCGACAGAGTAATATAAAATGGTGTCGTCCAAAGCATGTACGCCTAGCCCGAACTCTGGTTGTACAGCCCATTTGTTTAAAATGTCGTGAATGCAAATTGCGGGTCTGTACAAAATGGAACCGTCGACAAAACTCATAAATGAATTGTGCTTGAATGTTTTAGGATTATTTTTGTTGGAATCCGTAAATTCATCTCCTGAATTTATTCCAAATCCATAACTCGTATTGAGAGCAAAAACGCCTATTCTAGTCGAAAATCCAAGAAGAATTAGATTGAACCCTATAAAATCTCCATGTACGGAATTGTGCTTGCCTATGGCATGTGAAAAATTGAACCCTCCGGCAAAATAATAAGAAGGTGCCTCTTTTCGAGAATATCTTTTGGGCAATGTGTTTGTGCTATAGGCGTTTGTACCTATATGATAATGGTGTTTATAGATAATTGTGTCGTATTGGGGTTCTTCTCGTACGATGGAATCTGCGAGGGATTGCATTTCGATGAGGTTCATGTAGCACAAGTCATCTTGAGGTTTGCCGTTCTTTGTGCGGAGGTGATTCTCGTAATCTAGAATGGCGATTGTGATTAAACGCCTTTTGTTTGGCCGGATTTTTTGCAGGGATTTTGGATATTGAGAACGGTTTGCCGTGTAGATGGAATCGAATATCGAATCGGATTCAAGGCTGAATGCTGTTGTCAAGCTGTCCCATTCCATTCTAGCGAAGAATACGTTGTTCGCTCTTTCGTTGTAAGAATATTTTGTTGTTCGTTTTAGGCGCGGTTTTAGAAATTCCCAATGCTCAATGGCTTCTTCGGGATGGTTCATAATGTGGCGGTAGAGGGAGTCCCTGATTTCGTTATGGCGATGAATGAATTGCTCGATTGAAGTTATGTTCTGCAGGGTTGAATCTCCGTAGAATAAGGCGATAGAATCGGCCTCGTCTTGCATGTGGCCAAGTAGGGTCAAATTACCGAATTCATCTTCATAGGGCGCTAGGTTGTATTTTGGCAAAGGCACGTATTCCAGATATCTTTTTTCGACCCATCCGATACAGCCTGAAGATGTTTTTAAAAGAACTTTTGGGCCGCCATCTTTTCTTATGGAGGCTGGTTCTTCAAAAAACATTGTACAAGTGCTGCCGCTTCCGTCTTCGAATTGAGTGAGTTCGAGGTTGCCTTCTTTGGACTGGACTTTATCTATATCGGGCTTGATGACAAGTGCACTTGCTGATGAAACAAGCGTAAAGAGCGACAGGGCAAGCACAATCTTCATTTTGTGGAACATGCTCATAGTATAGATAATTTTGGCTGTAAAAAGTTGCGGAAAACTAGCCCTTTTTGTAAACGGATATTTTCAAAATAATGGGCTATTAAATTTAAGTGACGTTAAATGACTTAAAAATAGGTGCTCTATTGGAAAATGAATTTTGATTTTTTGTATTTTTGTCCTAATCATATATAATACACACCAAATTGTGTTGGAATACGGAGTCTTTATGAATAAAAAGTACGCTCTTGCGATAGCGACTTCTTTTTTAGCCGCGGAATCGGTTTTTGCCGCTCCGTCAGGCGATAGAACAGTGATTGCCTGTAGCTTTGACGACATGTTCGGCAATTCTTGCTACTGGCGTTGCCCGGATATGGACGATACGTTTAGAACGGAAAAGAAGGACAATCGTTGCGCCAATGTGCTTTTCAGATGCGTCAATTATCCGCGTTCTTTTATGCGTTCGTCTGTGGGGAGTAGCGAGATTTGGATTACTCCGGATAAGTACAACTATTACTTTGGAAAGCTTCCGCAGGAATTTGATTGTAGTATTTCTGATGAAGAACGTGCTATGCAGTCTTCTCGACCGACTCAGCCTGCGGCTCAGCAGAATCCTTACGCTTCGAACAAGTACCAGAATACTTCGACCTATGATGAATCGAGGAATCTCCTGATCGATAACCGTGATGGCGAACGCTATTCTACGGTGAAGATTGGCGGCCGTGTATGGATGGCGGAAAACCTGAAGTTCCGCTTGCCGGAAAGTTACTGTTATGACAATGTAACCCAGAACTGCGATAGTTACGGACGACTTTATACGTGGAGCGCCGCAAAGAGGGCTTGCCCTGATGGTTGGAGCCTGCCGATGGGTGATGACCTCAACTACCAGGACTTTAATCTGAATAATTTTAGAGTGGTCAATGGAGGTTACTACGTTGATGGTGACCGCTATATTGATTTGGGCAACCGTGCGTTCTTCTGGCTTGGCGACGAAAAGCCGGGTGATCGCGCCGATGCCATGAGCTTTAGAGGCCAGAACCTTGAAACTTTCGCGTTCCAGGGACGTAAGGCGAATGCTTATTCTGTGCGCTGCATCCAGAATTGGGAAGCCGCTTGCAAGGAACGTCTTGGTGGCGTGATGGATAATGCAGGAAAGACTTACAGAACCCTTAAGATTGGTGATCAGACTTGGATGGCTGAAGACGTGATTCTCGACCGCCTGGATGAAATGGAAGCCCGCAATCTTGACCGTGCCTGTCCGCGTGGTTGGCATGTTCCGGAACAGAGTGAATACGAGCAGCTTTTCTCGAAGGCGACTGAATTTGAAATTCATGCAAATGACAAGCGCGTGAGAAACAATCGCGATACGAAGGTGAACCCGTGCAGCATGAATTTTGACTTCAAGCGCGGCTATTGGACTTCTTCGAAGAACGGTAGCGAAATGACGTATGTGGACTGGAAGTACAATGCTATCCGTGAAAAGGGTACACCGTACTTTAAGCATGGTGATGCTTATACAAACAAGCTCCGCTGCATCAAAAACACGCCTTCTTACGGTGCGCCGAAGCCGCAGGTGACGACGTCTCAGCCTGCATCTCAGGCAAATGCCGCTAATAATGCTGCGAATAAGACTGTCTTGGAAAAGTTTATTTTGCAGGGCGTGACGTTTGGCGTTGGCCAGTCCAGATTCACTCGTGAATCTACGGATGGCTTGAACAGACTTGCTGACCATCTGAGAAATTACCACGGCAAGAAGATCGAAATCGTCTCTCATACGGACAACATTGACCGCCCTGAAAGAAGTCGTGTACTTGCCTTGAAGCGTGCCGAAGAAGTGAAAAGCTACTTGGTGATGTCGGGCATTCCGGGTCAAGATGTTATTGCAACGGGTAAGGGCGGTGACGAACCTCTCGTTCCGAATACGACTCCGGATAACAGAATGAAGAATAACCGTATTGAAGTGTTTGTGTATTCGTTCGATGCACCTTCCCAGGCTAAGCAACCGCAAAATTCTCAGCAGAAATCTCAATCTGTTGCAGAACCTGCTCCGAAAAAGTGCAAGGAACGCGATATGGCAAACAATAAGCTTGGTGAATGCTATTCTTACACGGAAGGCACTAAGGACCACAGAAGGTGCATGGCTGCATACAAGAATTTGCTGGACCTTGCAAATTCGAAGTGCAGATAAAAGAAACGCTAAATGTGAGAAATAATGGATCCCCTACGCTTCGCTCCGAGGATGACTGTTCGAGGATGACGGGGTCAACGAATTAAAAAACGCAGCTCAATGAGCTGCGTTTTTTGTCTCTCGTCTGTAGCGAACAACGTGAGCGTTCTTTCGTCTAATTTTAGATGAACATCATCGTATTGAGTTTTGCGCGGTACTTCCAGGTGAGTTCGTGCTTTGGGCCGAGAACGCCGAAGAGCGTGAGCATGGCTTTCTTGGCGGCGCCGTTGTTCCATTCCGGAGCTTCGATATACAGGTTCAGGAATGCCTGGAGAGCACTTTCGAAATCTTCGGCGCAGGCGAGTTTGCAAGCTTCGTGATAGACGATGGCTTCTTTGCCCTGAACGTCCTTCTTGGCGACTTCGGCGTGGAAGTCGAGAAGTTCCAAAAGCGATTTGGCTTCGCGGTACTGGTCGTCGCTTTCGACGAACTTGGAGAGAATGTCCTTTGCCTTTGCGGTATCTCCGAGGCCGAGGCTTGCCTTTGCCCACAGGAGCTGGAGCTTCTTGTCGCTTGGGTTCTTGGCTAGGGCTTCGTCGAGCATCGGGAGCGCCTGGTCGAAGTTCTTTTGTGCGATAGCGTCTTCGAGCGCGGTCTGGAAACGGGTTTCTTCGGAGACGTAGAACTTTTCGAGACGCTTCTTGAGGTCGGCTTCGGGAAGCACACCCTGGATGACGTCTGCAATCTGGCCTTTATCGACCACGTGAATCTCGGGAACGGATTGCACACGGAACATCTGGATGAGGCGCGTGTTTTCGCGGTCATCGCAGCTTACGACGCCGAGCGTAAAGTCCATGCTTGTAGAAAGCTGGCCTAGCAACTGGGAGTACGGGGCGCAATCCGGGTATTCTGCGGAAGAGAAAAGAATTGCGACGGCGCGGGTTTCAGAGGCCTTGATGACCTCTTCTTCAAAATTTTCTGCTGTAATTTGAACTACTTTAGCCATGCGGGTAAATTTAGTTAATAGTTACTAGATACTAGTTACTAGTGATATGTAAAAACAGGGCGTTGCGGGATGTGCCCGCTTGAAGGGGTGGTGAGCGACAAAGTGCGAGCCAGGGGAAAGCTTTCCCCTAAATACTATTTTCTCTCATCTCTCGTCTCTCGTCTCTCGTCTATTATCTATATTAATCTACATGTGTAAATGTTCTTTTTGCGGTTCAGAAGTCGAGTCCCTCAGAATTGTCAATCTTGATCTGAGAATTTGCCCGAAGTGTTATTCCATCTATTTCCCGTGCAACCAGACGTTTGCCTTTTACGGTGGACTCTCGGACAAGACGCGCGAGCTGTGGCTCAACGACTTGAACAAGAAAAACGTGCAGGATCCGCCCTGCGAAAATCCGGTGTGCATTGATCATGGTAAACCGCTTGTTAAAGGCAAACTCCCGCATTATGGTTTTGACGGCTATGTGACGACTTGCTGCGAGATGTTCCACATGCCTCCTTCGATGGTGAAACAGCTTTTGCAGTGGTCCTTGGATATCAAGGCGACTCCGCAGGCAAAAGAAGGCAAACACCACTTCTTCTTTATCCATTGGATTGATTCGCTTGTGAACAAGATTTTTGGTGAAAAGCCTGTGGAAGAAGATCCGCTGGACTACATTCAGTACAATAGAACTTTAAGGAAATTTTTTGAGTAAATGAAAAAATCATATACGATTTTAGCAATCATTGCGATTATTGTTGTTGCCATCTATGTCATGCTTCCGAAAGAGCGATTTGCTGAAACGGTGTTTCCACTAGGGGATGGTGCAAAAGTATCTGCTTATGACGATAATGCAGACGGGGGAAAGTCTGCGGTCCAGTTTAAGTCTGCTGATTCGCTTGTTTCGTTCCAGTGTGCGCTGGGCGTGGACGAAAAGAAATCTGCCTGGTGTGGGCTTGTTTTCAACTTTGACCCGAATGGTGAAAAAAAGTATCACAACTGGAAAAATGTCGATACGCTTTATCTGGACATCGATGCTGCTGGGACGAATGAAATCAACGTAAAGACGTGGACTTTTGACCCTGACGTGACGGACTTGAAGCGTCCCGAGACATTCCGGCTGTTGCTGAAGGAAGTGCCGGTAAAGCCGGGCCGTAACCAGATTGCGATTCCGTTTGAACAACTTTATATTCCTGATTTCTGGTACAATGACCGTGGCGTAAAGCGTTCCCGTAATCGACCGCATCACGAAAGCGTTGCTCGCGTAGAAATCTCGGCAGGCTGGAATCAGCCGCGCGGTAAAAATTTTGCTGTAAATGTCCGTGAAATTTCAGTGAGCGGGACGAGCAACAGGGCTTATGGAATATTCCTGTTTATTATTCTTGGACTTATGATCGTGGCGATTGGACGTAGCCACCCAGTGAAGGAGTACGATGAAAAAAAGTAGGTGGATTGGAATCTCGATTTTCCTAGTCCTGCTTATTGCTTGGGGCTTTTTCTATTCACGCTGTGGGGGAGTGGCTGTGGAGCTTTTCCCTGAGCGGACGTTTGAATTTTTCCCGTTGAACGATAGCGTTGTCGGTGGATTTTCGACAAGTGAAGTGCAGGTGGTAGATACTCTCCTTACTTCTACTGTTGTGATTCATTCTGGCAAGGCTTTTACGTATGCGGGCGTCGGCTTTAATCTGAGGTCTATGGACAAGCGCCCTGGTAGCGTTTTTGACCTGACAAAGTTTGATTCCATGGAAGTTCATGTAGCTTCAAAACGCATGAATTCCATGAAACTTCGCATTTTGACGGATGACCCTGTCTATACGCGTAATGGCGATTATGCGACGCTTCGCGTTCTGGAAAAAGATATTCCGTCGGCGCCTTACATGTTGATGGGCGGCTCGAAGGAGCGCTTTGCGGTGAGCAAGTTCTCGCTTAGCGAATTTCGTGTGCCGGAATGGTGGCTCTCGCAGCAGGGGCTTGAAGAAGACGACGGCAAAACGTACTTGAACCGTGCCGCCTTCTTTGAAATAGTAAGTGGCGCCTCGACGCTTCGTGGCATTCCTGATGAAATGGAAATCCGCTATGTGCGTATTTGGGGCCATAACGCAGATGAAAAGAAAACTCTGCTTATTGTACTAGGAGCCATTTTGTTTGGATTTGTGCTATTTTTAGGATGTTCTGCGAAATTGTGCAGGAGGGAAGATGCAAAGAAATTGGACGCTTGATAGGGTGATGCGCTATGTGCTGATTGCTGCGGCAGTAGCGGTTTCCCTTGTTGTACTTAATTATTTGAGTGGGGTCTTGTTCCCGTTTTTTGCGGCGTTCTTGATTGCCTATATTATGGACCCGCTTGTCTGTAGATTGCAAATAAAATTTCGCTATCGCGTAATTGCCGTTGTGGTAGTGTTGCTGGGCGCAGCCGTAATTATTGGCGGTTGTATGTATTTCTTTGTTCCTAAAGTAGTGCATGAAGTTCAATATCTTGGAACACTTATTTCCAGGATTTTTACGGATTCGACCTGGAGCGACCGTATCATGACTTTCTTGCCTGCGGATACGTGGGCGTCTGTTAAGGCCATGATTTCCTGGAATAGCATTGCCGAGGCGATGGAATCGCTGGATGTGTGGAGCGTTGTCCAGACTGTTTCGGATAGAATTTTGCCAGGTGCTTGGGACGTCCTTTCAAAAACATCGACAATCATTATGGGCGTTTCCAGTGCAGCTGTTGTGTTTATGTACCTTGTCTTCATTATGCTCGATATGCATAAAATAAGAAAGGGAATTCGCCGCTTGATTCCGAGACGTTACCGTCGTGAAGCTGGAGAATTTGCTAGTTCTACGGACAAGTTTATGGGAACGTACTTCCGTGCGCAATCAATGGTTGCTTTTACGGTCGGCGTTCTTTATGCGATCGGTTTTAGCGTGATGGGACTCCCGATGGGAATGGCTTTTGGACTTTTCTCCGGAGCGTTGAACATGATCCCTTATATGCAGCTGACGACCATTCCGCTCGCCTTACTACTGGCGGTGGTTTACGCTCTGGACAAGGGAATGCCGTTCTGGGAAGTGGCTCTTATCATTCTCACGATTTACCTTGTTGTGCAGATCATCCAGGACTTCTTTTTGGTTCCGCACGTTGTCGGCAGGTCCATGAACTTACCCCCGGTAGGGATTCTTCTGTCCCTTTCGATCTGGGGCAAGTTGCTCGGTTTTCTGGGACTTTTGGTGGCCATCCCGTTCACGTGCATCTGCCTTGTGTATGTAGAGAAATTAAGGACTAGGGCTGATCAATATGTGGAGGATGCGGGCAGACTGGCGCCGAAGGCTTGATTTTATAGGGTTTTAAAAACTTTTTTCAATAAAAAACCATCTTATCTAAGAAAAAAAAAGTATAATATTACCAAACAATTCACAAATCTGACTCAAGGAGTTATAAAATGAACAAACAAGATCTCATTGAAGCCGTGCTCGCTAACAAGGAAGCTGGCATTGAATCTAAGGCTGCTGCAGCTCGCGCTATCGACGCAGTTCTCGATGGCATTGCCGCTGGCATCAAGAAGGATGGCAACGTCCAGCTCATCGGTTTCGGTACTTTCTCTGTGAAGTCCCGCGCTGCACGTACTGGCCGCAATCCGCAGACTGGTGCAACCATCAAGATCAAGGCTTCCAAGACTGTCGGCTTCAAGGCTGGTGCAGCTCTCAAGGAAACTGCTGCTAAGAACAAGCCGGCTAAGAAGTAATTTCTGAGCTAGATTTGCTTTTGGCAAAGAGTGGGTCGCTATACGGCGGCCCTTTTTTTATTGTTGCTTTTTTGTTATGTCCTGTAAATTACTTTAATTGTTTATTATATTGAGGGATAACAACTTAGAGGTTTATTATGAAACGAATTTTCTTGGGAATGATTCTCGCTGTGTCGTTTTGCGGATTTGTAGGCTGCGCTGAATATGAAGGTGACGACGAGGATATTCATGAAAAGTGCTTGAAGGATCCGAATCTTCCGGTGTGCCAAGAAAATCCAGGGGATGAAGAACCGGAATCAAATCCTTCGATGAATGAAGATTTATAATTAGTCTGGTTTATAAAAGACTTTTTATATCTTGTTATTGAAAGGTTCGTTCACATATTCTATATTTGCACAAGTTTAAGTCTTTGCGAAATAGGAAAGTGATGAACGTGATTGCAAAAAATGTAATGTACACCTGTGACATGCACAATGTTGTGCCGTTCGCTGGTTTCTCTATTTCCATTTTTGATTTTAAAGATGCTGAACCGTTTGGTTCAGCTTTTTTTGTTTTTTAATAAATAATTAGTCAACGGAGATAAACAAAATGAAGATTGAAGGCATCGACAAAGTCCTTATCATCGGTTCTGGCCCGATCGTGATCGGTCAGGCTTGCGAATTCGACTATTCCGGCACCCAGGCTTGCAAG
>Ga0310695_10005835_pt1 | contig 21018 bp, 11 predicted proteins | sample RumenRJG_04DNA_FD_203882 | JGI IMG/M metagenome (GOLD analysis project Ga0310695, IMG submission 203882) | Bovine rumen microbial communities from Lethbridge, Alberta, Canada - RJG_04 (v2) (version 2) | ecosystem: Host-associated > Mammals > Digestive system > Stomach > Rumen | place: Canada...
CCTAAATCAGTTGAATAACTCGTAAAAGTTTAGTAAAATGAAAAAGGAATTAAAAGATACTATCGTAGTAGAACTTGGACAGAAGCTGACCGAATATCCTCATTTCTATCTGGTAGACGTTACCGGATTGAACGCTGAGCAGACCAGTAACCTGCGTCGCAAGTGTTTCAAGAATGAGATTAAGATGGTCGTTGTGAAGAATACTCTTCTCCACAAGGCTTTCGAAGCTTCGGAAATTGACTTCTCACCACTCTATGACAGTCTGAAGGGTAACACAGCTGTGATGTTCACACAGGCAGCTAACGTTCCTGCAAAGCTGTTGAAGGAGTACAAGAAGGAAGGTATTCCTGCACTGAAAGCTGCTTATGCTGAGGAAGGTTTCTTCGTTGGTGCTGACAAATTGGAAGAGCTCGTATCTATCAAGAGCAAGAACGAACTCATCGCCGATGTTGTGGCTCTGCTCCAGTCTCCAGTCAAGAACGTTGTTTCTGGTCTGAATGCTGGTGGTAAGATTCACGGACTGCTTGACGCTATCGCTGAGCGTAACAAATAAGCGAACAATAAGTAACATTAACATTAAAAAACAATTAAAATTTTAAATAAAATGGCAGATATTAAAGCTATTGCTGAGGAGTTGGTTAACCTCACAGTAAAAGAAGTACAAGAGTTGGCAACAGTCCTGAAGGACGAGTATGGAATTGAGCCCGCTGCAGCCGCTGTTGCTGTTGCTGCTGGTCCTGCTGCAGGTGGCGAGGCCGCTGCTGCTGAGGAGAAGTCTTCTTTCGACGTTGTTCTGAAAGAGGCTGGTGCTGCTAAGCTGCAGGTTGTAAAGGCCGTTAAGGAAGCTTGCGGTCTGGGTCTGAAGGAAGCTAAGGATCTCGTAGACGGTGCTCCTTCTACTCTGAAGGAAGGTCTGTCTAAGGACGAGGCTGAGAACCTGAAGAAGGCTATCGAAGAGGCTGGTGCCGTAGTTGAGCTGAAATAATTAGGCACAACAAACAATAATATGGTTGGGAGCTCTCCAGTAGAGGGTTCCCGACCATTTTCTTGTCTTTTCTAGTCAAAACTAGTTTAACTAGTATGACTAGTGCAACTAGTTTCACTAGGAAACAATAACCCACATTATTAATATATGGCTTCAAAAGTAATAGATAACAGAGTAAACTTTGGCAGCGTCAAGAATCCGATGCCGTTTCCGGATTTTCTCGATGTGCAATTAAAGTCTTTCAAAGACTTCTTACAGTTGGATACCCCACCTGAGGAACGCAAGAATGACGGTTTGTATAAGGTGTTTGCAGAGAATTTCCCTATCACCGATACACGTAATAATTTCGTTCTTGAGTTCTTGGATTACTATATTGATCCGCCTCGTTACACCATTGATGAGTGTTTGGAGCGTGGACTGACTTATAGCGTACCCTTGAAGGCTAAGCTTAAACTTTATTGTACAGACCCAGATCATGAGGATTTCGGTACTGTGATTCAGGATGTATTCCTTGGTCCAATTCCTTATATGACATCCAATGGCACCTTTGTGATAAATGGTGCTGAGCGTGTTGTTGTATCTCAGTTGCACCGTTCACCTGGTGTGTTCTTCGGACAGAATGTTCATGCCAACGGAACGTTGCTTTACTCAGCTCGTATCATTCCTTTCAAGGGATCATGGATTGAGTTTGCAACTGACATCAACAATGTCATGTATGCTTATATTGACCGTAAGAAGAAGTTGCCTGTTACCACATTGCTAAGAGCCATCGGTTATGAAACTGATAAGGATATCCTGCAAATCTTCAATCTTGCAGAGGAAGTAAAAGTTAACAAGGCTGCCCTGAAGAAGGTAGTAGGTTGTAAGCTTGCTGCTCGCGTTCTGAAGAGTTGGAACGAGGATTTCGTAGATGAGGATACCGGCGAGGTTGTTTCTATCGAGCGTAATGAGGTTATCATGGAACGCGAGACAGAGATTACCGAGGAGAATATGATTGAGATTCTGGAGAGTGGTGCTTCTACTATTCTTGTTCACAAGGATGAGTCGATGGCACAAGACTACTCTATTATTTTCAATACATTGCAGAAAGACCCCTCGAACTCAGAGAAAGAAGCCGTTCTCTATATTTATCGTCAGCTGCGTAATGCAGATCCTGCTGATGATGCCAGTGCTCGTGAGGTTATCCAGAACTTGTTCTTCTCAGACAAACGTTACGACTTAGGTGATGTGGGCCGTTATCGTATCAATAAGAAGTTGGGCCTGAACACGGAAATGGATGTTCGTGTGCTGACCAAGGAGGATATCATTGAGATTATCAAGTATCTGATTCAGCTGATTAACTCAAAGGCTACGGTGGACGATATCGACCACCTGTCAAACCGTCGTGTACGTACTGTTGGTGAGCAGCTGTCGAACCAGTTCTCTATCGGTTTGGCCCGTATGAGTCGTACTATCCGTGAGCGTATGAACGTTCGCGATAATGAGGTGTTCACTCCAACAGACCTGATTAACGCCAAGACTATTTCGAGTGTTATTAACTCATTCTTCGGCACCAACCCTCTGTCACAGTTCATGGACCAGACCAACCCATTGGCTGAGGTAACGCATAAGCGTCGTCTTTCTGCCCTGGGTCCTGGCGGTTTGTCTCGTGAGCGTGCCGGTTTCGAGGTTCGTGACGTACACTACACACACTATGGTCGTCTGTGTCCTATTGAGAGTCCTGAAGGACCAAACATCGGACTGATTTCTTCATTGTGTGTATATGCTAAGATTAATGAACTTGGCTTCATCGAGACTCCATATCGTAAGATTGAGAATGGTGTTGCCAATCTGAATAATGATGATGTTGTATATCTGACAGCCGAGGAGGAAGAGAGCCACGTTATTGGTCAGGGTAATGCACCGCTGAACGACGATGGCACCTTCATCCGTCCTGTTGTCAAGTGTCGTCAGGATGCCGACTTCCCCGTTGTGCCTCCTACTCAGGTTGACCTGATGGATGTATCTCCACAGCAGATTGCTTCTATTGCAGCTTCACTCATTCCTTTCTTGGAGCACGACGATGCACACCGTGCACTGATGGGATCGAACATGATGCGTCAGGCTGTGCCCCTGCTCCACAACGAGGCTCCTATTGTAGGTACTGGCATTGAGAAGCAGGTTTGTGAGGATTCTCGTACAATGATTACAGCTGAGGGCGATGGTGTTGTTGATTATGTTGATGCTACCACAATCCGTGTACTTTATGACCGTACGGAGGATGAGGAGTTTGTCAGCTTCGAACCTGCCTTGAAGGAGTATCGCATTCCAAAGTTCCGTCGTACCAACCAAAACATGACTATCGACCTGCGTCCTATCTGTGATAAGGGTCAGCGTGTGAAGAAGGGTGACATTCTGACAGAAGGATATGCTACCGAAAATGGTGAGCTCGCTTTGGGTCGCAACCTGCTGGTAGCTTACATGCCTTGGAAGGGTTACAACTATGAGGATGCTATCGTGCTTAACGAGCGCATTGTTCGTGAGGACATATTGACCTCTGTACACGTAGATGAGTATTCTCTTGATGTTCGTGAGACAAAGCGTGGCGCAGAAGAGTTTACTGCTGATATTCCTAACGTTAGCGAGGAAGCCACAAAGGATCTTGACGATAATGGTGTGATTCGTGTGGGTGCTCGTGTAGAACCAGGCGATATCCTGATTGGTAAGATTTCACCTAAGGGTGAGAGCGATCCCTCACCTGAGGAGAAGTTGCTTCGTGCCATCTTCGGTGACAAGGCAGGTGATGTGAAAGACTCTTCATTGAAAGCTAATCCCTCACTGACAGGTGTCATCATTGATAAGAAGCTGTTTACCCGTGCCGTGAAGACTCGTCAGACCAAACAGCAGGATAAGTTGCTGTTGGCAAAAATTGATGAGGAGCATGAGGCAAAGATTGCCGATTTGAAGGATATCCTCGTTGAGAAGCTGATGACACTTACCAAGGGTAAGACTTCACAGGGTGTGAAGGACTACACAGGTGCTGAGATTATTTCAAAGGGTAGCAAGTTCACTGTAACCAACTTGAAGAATCTGGAATATGGTGATGTTCAAATCAGTCATTGGACAAATGATGAGCACAAGAATGAGCTTATTGCCAAGCTGATTATCAACTATATGAAGAAGTACAAACTTCTTGATGCTGAGATGAAGCGTAAGAAGTTTGCCATTACCATCGGTGATGAGCTGCCTTCAGGTATCCTACAGATGGCTAAGGTATATGTTGCTAAGAAACGTAAGATTGGTGTAGGTGATAAACTAGCTGGTCGTCACGGTAACAAGGGTATCGTATCTAAGGTAGTACGTCAGGAGGATATGCCATTCCTCGAGGATGGCCGTCCTGTTGATTTGGTACTGAACCCACTGGGTGTGCCTTCTCGTATGAACCTTGGTCAGATTTTTGAGGCTATCCTTGGTGCGGCAGGTAAGCGTCTTGGTGTGAAGTTTGCTACACCTATCTTTGATGGTGCCAAGCTCGATGACCTCGCTGAATGGACAGATAAGGCAGGTCTGCCTCGTCTGTGCTCTACTCATCTTTATGATGGTGAGACCGGTGAGAAGTTTGACCAGCCTGCTACAGTAGGTATTACATACTTCTTGAAACTTGGTCACATGGTAGAGGACAAGATGCATGCCCGTTCCATTGGTCCGTACTCTCTCATTACTCAGCAGCCTCTTGGTGGTAAAGCTCAGTTCGGTGGCCAGCGTTTCGGTGAGATGGAGGTTTGGGCACTTGAGGCATTCGGTGCCAGCCATGTACTGCAGGAGATTCTGACTATCAAGTCTGATGATGTTGTAGGTCGTGCTAAGGCTTATGAGGCAATCGTCAAGGGTGAGCCAATGCCAACTCCTGGTATTCCTGAGTCACTCAATGTATTGTTGCATGAGTTGAAGGGTCTGGGCTTGAGCATCAAGATGGACTAAGAGAATTGATAATTGATAATTGACAATTGACAATATTGAAATATGGCTTTCAAGAAAGATTCAAAGATAAAGACGAATTTCACCAAGATTACCATTGGTCTGGCATCGCCAGAGGAAATTCTCGAAAGTTCGTATGGTGAGGTAACAAAGCCCGAGACCATCAACTATCGTACCTACAAGCCCGAGCGTGACGGTTTGTTCTGCGAGCGCATCTTCGGTCCTACCAAGGACTACGAGTGTGCCTGTGGCAAGTATAAGCGCATCCGCTACAAGGGCATTGTCTGCGACCGTTGTGGTGTCGAGGTAACCGAGAAGAAGGTCCGTCGTGAGCGTACCGGTCACATCGAACTTGTTGTGCCCGTAGCCCACATCTGGTACTTCCGCTCGCTGCCTAACAAGATCGGCTATCTGCTGGGTCTGCCCACCAAGAAGCTCGATGCTATCATCTACTACGAGCGCTATGTGGTTATCCAGCCCGGTGTCATGGCCGGTAAGAAGGATTCAGAGGGCAATCCCGCCCTGGGCTCTCAGATGTACGACCTGCTGTCCGAGGAGGAGTATAACGAGATCATTGATAATCAGATTTCTCCTGAGAATGAATATCTGGATGATAGCGATCCTAATAAGTTCATTGCAAAGATGGGTGCTGAGGCTATCTACGACTTGCTCGTGCGCCTTGACCTCGATTCATTGTCATACGAACTGCGTGACCGTGCCAATAGTGATTCTTCCGTTCAGCGTAAGAATGAGGCTTTGAAGCGTCTGCAGGTGGTAGAGGCTTTCCGCAGCAGTGTGGAGAAGGGTATTAACCGTCCCGAGTGGATGATTATGAAGATTATTCCCGTCACTCCTCCTGAGCTCCGTCCTCTGGTACCACTGGATGGTGGCCGTTTCGCTACTTCTGACTTGAACGATCTCTATCGTCGTGTCATCATTCGTAACAACCGTTTGAAGCGTCTGATGGAAATCAAGGCTCCTGAGGTTATCTTACGTAATGAGAAACGTATGTTGCAGGAGGCTGTCGACTCATTGTTCGACAACTCTCGTAAGTCATCTGCTGTAAAGAGTGATTCTAACCGTCCTTTGAAGTCACTTTCTGACTCACTGAAAGGTAAGCAGGGTCGCTTCCGTCAGAACTTGCTCGGTAAGCGTGTTGACTACTCAGCCCGTTCGGTTATCGTTGTTGGTCCTGAGTTGAAGATGGGTGAGTGCGGTCTGCCTAAGTTGATGGCTGCCGAGCTCTACAAGCCATTCATCATCCGCAAGCTCATTGAGCGTGGTATTGTGAAGACGGTGAAGAGCGCTAAGAAGATTGTCGACCGTCGTGAACCCGTTATCTGGGATATTCTGGAGAACGTGATGAAGGGTCACCCTGTACTCCTCAACCGTGCACCAACACTGCACCGCCTGGGTATTCAGGCTTTCCAGCCCAAGCTCATCGAGGGTAAAGCTATTCAGTTGCACCCACTGGCTTGTACAGCGTTCAACGCCGACTTTGATGGTGACCAGATGGCTGTGCACCTCCCATTGTCTAACGAGGCTATCCTTGAGGCACAAATTCTGATGCTTCAGAGCCATAACATTCTGAACCCTGCAAATGGTGCTCCTATCACCGTTCCTTCGCAGGATATGGTGCTTGGCCTGTACTATATCTCTAAGATTCGTCCAGGTGCCAAGGGTGAGGGCCTGACCTTCTACGGTCCTGAGGAGGCTATCATTGCTCATAATGAGGGTAAGTGCGATCTGCACGCTCAGGTAAAGGTAATGGTTGATGATATTGTTGACGGTATGCCCTGCAAACACATGGTGGAAACCTCTGTAGGTCGTGTCATTGTGAATGGCATTATTCCAGAGCAGGTTGGTTACGTTAATAAGATTATCTCTAAGAAGTCTCTGCGTGACATCATCGCTGATGTTATCAAGAACGTAGGTTTTGCTGAGGCCTGTGAGTTTCTCGATGGTATTAAGAACCTCGGTTATCGCATGGCTTATGAGGCTGGTCTTTCGTTCAACCTTGACGACATCATTATTCCTGAGGCTAAGAAAGACCTCGTTGAAAAGGGTAATGAGGAAGTTCGCCAGATTACGGAGAACTATAACATGGGATTCATCACCGATAACGAGCGCTATAATCAGGTAATTGATACCTGGACACATATTAATAACGACCTGGGTAATGTCCTGATGAAGGAAATGACTGAGGCCGACCAGGGATTCAATGCCGTATTCATGATGCTTGACTCTGGTGCCCGCGGTAGTAAGGACCAGATTCGTCAGCTCTCTGGTATGCGTGGTCTGATGGCTAAGCCCCAGAAGGCAGGCGCCGAGGGTGCTCAGATTATTGAGAACCCAATCCTTTCGAACTTCAAGGAGGGTATGTCAGTGCTGGAGTACTTTATCTCTACCCACGGTGCTCGTAAGGGTTTGGCTGATACGGCCATGAAGACTGCCGATGCTGGTTATCTGACCCGTCGTCTTGTTGACGTATCGCACGACGTGATTATCAATGAGGAAGACTGCGGTACGCTCCGCGGACTCGTCTGCACTGCGCTGAAGAACGGCGACGAGGTCATTTCAACGTTGTATGAGCGCATCCTCGGTCGTGTCTCTGTTCATGATATCATCCATCCTTCTACTGGCGAACTCATCGTAGCTGCTGGTGAAGAGATTACCGAGCCTATTGCACAGATCATCGAAGACTCTCCTATCGAGAGCGTTGAGATACGTTCAGTACTTACCTGTGAGTCTAAGCATGGCGTCTGCATGAAGTGTTACGGTCGTAACCTCGCTACCCGTAAGATGGTTCAGAAGGGTGAGGCTGTAGGTGTGATTGCTGCTCAGGCTATTGGTGAGCCAGGTACTCAGTTGACACTGCGTACATTCCACGCCGGTGGTGTGGCTGCCAACGCAGCAGCAAATGCAAGCATCGTAGCAAAGAACGATTCTAAGATTGAGCTTGAGGAGGTTCGTACCGTACCATTCGATGAGGATGGCCGTGAGTGCGAGATGGTAGTGAGCCGTCTGGGTGAACTCCGCTTCGTCGATACGCACACCAATATTGTACTTTCTACCGTCAACGTTCCTTACGGTTCGTCACTCTATTTCAAGAATGGCGATACGGTGAAGAAGGGCGACAAGATTGCTCAGTGGGATCCATTCAATGCTGTTATCGTAACAGAGTATGCAGGTACGCTGAAGTTCCACGATGTCATAGAAGGTGTAACCTTCCGTGCTGAGACTGACGAAACAACAGGTTTGACCGAGAAGATCGTTACTGAGTCACGTGATAAGCTGAAGGTTCCTACTTGTGATATTGTTGATGCCAACGGTGATGTTATTGGTACCTATAACTTCCCTGTAGGTGGTCACGTGGTTGTTGAGGATGGCCAGACCGTTAAGACTGGTGAGACCCTCGTTAAGATTCCTCGTGCTGCTGCTAAGGGTGGTGATATCACTGGTGGTCTGCCTCGTGTAACCGAGCTCTTCGAAGCTCGTAACCCATCTAACCCTGCTATCGTATCTGAAATCGATGGTGAGGTAACCATGGGTAAGGTTAAGCGTGGTAATCGTGAGATTGTTGTTACTTCTAAGACTGGCGAACAGCGTAAGTATCTTGTATCACTGTCTAAGCAGATTCTGGTTCAGGAGCACGATGCTGTACGTGCTGGTACGCCACTCTCTGATGGTGTTATCACTCCAGCAGACATTCTGGCCATTAAGGGTCCCACGGCTGTTCAGGAGTATATCGTTAATGAGGTTCAGGACGTATATCGTCTGCAGGGTGTGAAGATTAACGACAAGCACTTCGAGATTATTGTTCGTCAGATGATGCGTAAGGTACAAATCAACGACCCGGGTGACACCTCATTCCTTGAGTCTGACATCATCGACAAGCTCGACTTCGCTGAGGAGAACGATCGCATCTGGGGCAAGAAGGTTGTCATCGATGCTGGTGACTCCGAGAACCTGCAGAAGGGTCAGATTGTCACCGCTCGCAAGTTGCGCGACGAGAATTCTATGCTGAAGCGTCGTGACATGAAGCTTGTTCAGGTTCGTGATGCTGTGCCCGCAACATCTACACAGATTCTGCAGGGTATCACACGTGCCGCTCTTCAGACCAAGTCGTTCATGTCTGCTGCATCATTCCAGGAAACCACCAAGGTGCTCAACGAAGCTGCTATCCGCGGTAAGGAGGACCACTTGGAGGGTATGAAGGAAAATGTGATTGCAGGTCACCTGATTCCTGCTGGTACTGGTCTTCGTGAGTTCGACAAGATTATTGTCGGTTCAAAGGAAGAGTACGAGCGTATGCAGGCCAATAAGAAGAATGTGCTCGACTTTGCCGAGGAGACTGTTCTTGACGAGAAGTAAGTTAGTATTAACTCATTAAATAGAAAGGCACCGTCGCATGCTGTTGTGGCGGTGCTTTTTTCACTTAAAGATGAAGAAACTGTATATTGAGACCTACGGTTGCCAGATGAATGTGGCCGATTCTGAGGTTGTGGCTTCCGTCATGCAGATGGCAGGCTATGAAACCACAGAGACCATTGATGAGGCTGATGCGGTCTTTCTCAACACTTGTTCTGTACGCGATAATGCAGAACAGAAAATCTACCATCGTCTGGATGCCCTCGATGCTATACGCAGGCAAAGAGCCAAGAACCAGGAGCCAAAAGCCAATGGTATGATTATTGGTGTGCTAGGATGTATGGCAGAACGAGTAAAGGATGACCTTTTAGAGCACCATCATTGTGACTTGGTGGCTGGTCCAGATGCCTATCTCTCTCTTCCTGATTTGATTGCACAGGCAGAGACGGGTCATAAGGCCATCAACATCGAGTTGTCAACCAGCGAGACCTATAAGGATGTCGTACCCCAGCGCTTGCATGGAGCAAAGATAGGTGGCTTCGTGAGCATCATGCGTGGTTGCAACAATTTCTGCCACTATTGTATAGTACCCTATACTCGAGGTCGGGAGCGTAGCCGTGATGTGGAAAGCATTTTGCGTGAGGTTCGTGATTTAAGGGATCGTGGCTTCAAGGAGGTAACCTTGTTGGGACAAAATGTTAACTCCTATCGCTTTGAGGATATAGACTTCCCAACCCTTCTGCGTCGTGTAGCTGAGGAAGTTCCTACGATGCGTGTTCGTTTCACGACTTCTCATCCGAAAGATATGAGTGATGAAACCCTGCATGTCATTGCTGAGGTGCCTAATGTCTGCAAGCACATCCACCTACCTGTTCAGAGTGGTTCTGATCGTATTTTAAAGTTGATGAATCGTAAGTACACTCGTGAATGGTATTTGGATCGAGTGGCTGCCATTCGTCGTATCATTCCTGATTGTGGATTGTCAACCGACATCTTCGTGGGCTATCATTCAGAGACAGAGGAAGATCACCAGCTCTCTTTGAGCCTGATGCGTGAAGTCGGCTACGACTCTGCCTTTATGTTTAAATATTCAGAACGCCCAGGAACCTATGCTTCCAAGCATCTTCCTGATGATGTCCCCGAAGAGGAGAAGATCCGTCGTTTGAACGAACTGATAGCCCTTCAGACAGAGCAGTCTGCTATTGCTAATAAGCGCGATGAAGGTAAGGAGTTCGACGTGCTACTTGAAGGCTTCTCCAAGCGTAGTCGTGAACAACTGATGGGACGCACAGAACAGAACAAAGCCGTTGTTGTCAACAAGGGCAATCATCATATTGGTGAAACAGTTCGCGTTCGCATTACTGGTTCTACCAGTGCAACGCTTTTAGGAGAAATCATTGAGGCTGAATAAAGTCGTTATAGAATAATAGTATATGAAGAAGCAACAGCTGAAGGTATTGTTTTACCAGTATATGCTGGCCTCCATCACATTGGCACTCCTTTTTGCCTCCTATATGATAGACAGTCAGATAACATCGCTGATGGATTTTACAGGATGGACATTCTTCCTGACCTCCTGTCTTACCCATGCAGCCATCATCATGCTGGTACCTTTCCTGGTCATTGGTTTGCCTCTGACTTTATGCAAGGTCCCTGCTCGCATCTCTGGCTCTATCATTGCCCTATTGCATGCCATCGTTTTTATCATAGTAGTCATCAATAGGTTTGTCTTCTCCATATACCATTTCCATATCAACGCTTTTATCATCCAAATGCTCACAGGACCAGCTGCTGGCGATATCTTTGTCTTTGATACCAGCACTTATGTTAAGTCCACCTTATATATTATCGCCATTATTGCCTTTTCATATGTGTTGCTATGGTTGGCTTTTAGGTTAAATAAGCATTCTGTTCGACACTTTACTGTCACTTCGCTCTGTGTGCTACTTGGTGCAGGCCTCTTGTCGCAAGGCATCCATGCCTATTCTGGAATACATAAGATGCGTCCAGTTATGGAGAGTAAGGAAATGATTCCTTATTATTTCCCCATTCGCATGAACACTGTAATCATTGGTCTGGGATTGGCTACCGATGAGAGTGTAGAACTTGCTGACTTTGGTGATGCAGATACCAGTTTCTTAAACTATCCCCTCCATCCGATAGTTTGTGAAGAGCCTGATACGTTGATGAATATCGTCTGGATATGCATTGACTCGTGGAACTATCGAACCTTGCAGCCAGATTGTGCGCCCAATATCTATCGCTTGTCAGAGCGAGGCCAGCGCTATACCAACCATTTCAGTGGAGCTAATGAGACGATGAATGGCACGTTCACGCTCTTTACCGCCCTACCTTCCTACTATTGGCAGAGTTTTGAATATGGCTCTGTACAGCCAGTACTCACAGACCAACTGCTCAAGCATGGCTATTTGTTGGACACCTATCCTAGTGCCACACTACTTTATCCTCCTATTGCCAAGATGTATTATCGTGGTGTTAAGAATATCCGAAAGGAGACACCGGGAGAGACCACCTACGAGCGTGATTGTAATTTGACTAAGCTCTTCTGTGACAAATTAAAGAAGAAGGACCTCAAGGAGCCTTTCTTCTCGTTCCTCTTCTATGACGTTTGTCACGGCATGATGATTCCCCAAGAGTTAAACCATCACTTTACTCCTGCATGGGATGCTCCCCAATATATGGCTTTAGGTAATTCCACAGACCCAACACCATTCTTTAACCTATATAAAAATTGTGTCTATGCTGTAGACTCTTTGGTAGGCAAGGTGTTGACTGCTATGGAAGAAAGAGGCATTATGGATCGCACCATGATAGTGATTACTGGCGACCATGGACAGGAGTTCAACGAGAACAAGAAGAACTATTGGGGTCATTCCAGCAACTATAGCAGAGCACAGGTTGGTACTCCATTGGTTGTCTATTATCCAGGCATCCAGCCTGCTGAGCGCCATTATCGTACCACCCACTATGACATTGTTCCTACGGTTCTAAAAACAGTGTTAGGAGTGAAGAATCCGCCAGAGGACTATTCTATGGGATATTATCTCGATGACGACACTCCACGTAAGTGGCAATATGTTGGAAAGGTGCTCGATTGGGCTTTTATCATCGATGATGATATTATTTTAGAAAAGCAAGGCACCGGTGTTGTCGACGTCTTCGACAAACACATGACTCCGCTTTACGACTACCAGATAAATCCCAAAGAGTTGAATGAAGCCTTACAGCGAGTAAGTCGCTTCATGCAGCATTAATGCTATCTGTCTCGTAGATCTTCGCAAGCCCTTTGCAATAATGCTTTTGACAATCGGAAGTAAGCATCTTCTTCAATGCGATTGTCTTGTAAGTCGTAAAGATGATACTGATTCGTGCTGTCTATCAGTGCAATGTGATTGGTATAAGAATAAGTGGCAAAGGGATAACGATAACTACTGCTCAGCACATCACGACTGAATAGGAACTCCTCGTGGGGAATACCCATTTGCCCCAACAAGGTAGCTGCCAAGTCTGACTGGTTGCAAAGCACATCAATGTCTTTCTGAATCTTTACTGCTCCTCCCGTCCATATCAGGGGAATATGACACGTTATCCGACTTTCATACCCATAGCTTTGATAGCGCGAACCATGATCTGGCAGGATAATCAGCAGTGTATTGTCCCATAACTGATGAGCTTTCAACTTGTCCACAAACTCACCAATGCACTTATCGAGGTAATAGAAAGCATTCAGTTCCTCGTCATCAAACTTTCTCTGCATGGGCACATCCCAAGGCTCATGACTTGACAGCGTCATGATGACGTTCATGCTTTGCATTCCCTTTTTATGGTCGTCGCCTATCACTTGAATAGCCCTGTCAAACACTTTCTCGTCACATACTCCCCACGAACTGCTTTGTTGATCAGCCAGTGAAAAGTCCTTGTCGCTGATGGTCTCGTTGAATCCAGTACCAATCAGATAACCCTTGGTGTTGGTGAAGTTGATGTCGCCACCATAGATATAGCGTGCATAATAACCTTTCTTCCCTAGCGTACGAGCTATGGAGGGCAATTTCCCACACTTGCTGCTGATTTTCATGACGGAAGAGTTGGGGAATGCAGGATATCCACTCAAAATGCTTACATTACCACGATCTGTCCTCCAGCTGTTGGCATAGCAATTACTGAAGAAGACACCCTCATGGGCTAATCGTGTAAGATTGGGGGTCACATCCGCTTTGTCGTTCAACAGCGTAAAGGTTCCTCCGCATCCCTCCATAATTACCATCACGATGTTGGGCGTCTTTGTCGTCAGCAACGTATCCGTACCCTTGCTGTCTGTGAAGAACAGACTGTCTGTCATCTCATGGCAAGTCTTGCTGTCAAAGAAGTAATGTTCAGGCAAACGGTGCGTACTGCTGAACGATGACAGGAAGGAAAATACAGGGTTGACAGCCGTATGGTTCAAAAACTGGTTCTGCGAGAAATACACTTGTCCCACATTCGCTGTCGATTCTCCAATGCCTCCTCGTATGCCTATCACCATCAGTGGCAATAGCAGTAACATGAGGAAAGTCATGATGATCTTCTTGGAACCAGCCAACGAAGGCATTGTTTGGGGTGTGCAACGAATCAACAGCCATGCGATGGCCCAGCAGGCAACGATGCCAACAATCAATAATAGGAGTAATGACAGCCATGAAATGCTGGTAAATGCAGCACCCGTTGTGTCCAAAAACTGCATCACGGATGCTTCCAGCTTAATGCCCCAGAAATGATATAACACCATGTCGGCCATCACACCCACGACAAGCGGAATGGAGATAAGTGCGAAATATCCCTTCAGCAGGTTGCGCATCCATTGCCATTTGTTCCACCAGATGGAAACAATGGTAACGAGGGTGGGGATGGTGATGATATATAGCGATATGGTTAAATCCAATGAAAGTCCGTGCCGGCAAGTGCTGGTGATGTCTGCTATCGAGGGCTTGTCTTCTCCTGCATTGACCAGGATAAAAACCAGCTTGCAGACAACGAATACAAGCAAGAGCGACAGGACGACCTTTAACAGGAAAAGCAGTCTTTCTTTCATGATGATAATCCTTGTTGTAGACTGCAAAAGTACAAAAAAAATATTAATAAGTCATTTCCATTAGCATATTTTTATTACCTTTGCAAGATGAAAGATAAATTTAAGACAGTGAAATCGTTGTTGTCCCCATTGGCTGTTACGCTTTGCAATTTGCTGATAGCCTATGTCGTCTATTTCTTGGCACGACTCATATACTTTTTTGAGAACTATAGTTATTTCTCACAGAACCTGTCTTTTCCTCATGTCTTAGAGATGTTGCGTGGAGGCTTGGTTTTCGATACCAGTGCCATTCTTGTCACCAACATTCCCTACATTGTGCTGATGCTGTTTCCTATTCATTATAAGGAATCAGCTATTTATCAAAAGCTGTGTCGTGCAGTGTTCCTGATTATCAACGGATTGGCATTGGCTATCAATCTCTGCGATGCTGTTTATTTCCGTTTCACCATGCGTCGTACCACCACAACCGTTTTCAGCGAGTTTGCCAACGAAGAAAACCTTGGTGGTGTGTTCCTCAAGGAAACCGTCAATCATATCTATTTGCTTGTGTTGTTTGTTGTCATGGTGTGGGCCATGTATCGCCTCTATCGCATGACAGGGCTGAAATACAAGGAACTGACTTGGTGGCATTACGACTTAGCAACCTTCCTTTCCTTGGCTGCTTTGGCACCCTTTGTGGTGGCTGGCATCCGTGGTGGTTTTGCCACTGCTGTGCGCCCCATTACCATTTCCAATGCCAATCAGTATGTCGATCGTCCTACTGATGCCGCCTTGGTACTTAATACGCCCTTCTCGCTTTATCGCACCATTGGCAAGGCAGTATTCGTTGTTCCTGAGTATTATCAGGATGAAGCAGAGATGGCGTCAGTCTATAACCCCATTCATGTTCCTAGCGACTCTGTGCCTATGACCAAAAAGAATGTCGTGGTGCTGATAGTCGAGAGTTTCGGTCGCGAATATATCGGAGCCTTGAATGGTACGTTGGAGAATAGTCGTTACAGAGGCTATACCCCCTGTGTCGATTCCCTGATAGCCAAGAGCATCACGTTCAGCCATAGCTATTGCAATGGACGCAAGTCGATTGATGGCATGCCCTCTATCCTGAGTAGCATCCCATGTTTCGTTGAGCCTTTCTTCCTCACTCCTGCTTCCATGAACCATGTCAGTGGCATCGCTTCTTTGTTGGCTGGCGAGGGCTATCAGACTGCCTTCTTCCATGGTGCCCAACGAGGCTCTATGGGTTTCCAGGCCTTTGCTCGTAGCACTGGCTTCCAGGAGTATTATGGTCGTGAGGACTATGACGAAGACAAACGTTTTGGTGGCGATGCCGACTTTGATGGCATGTGGGCTATCTGGGACGAACCCTTCCTGCAGTATTATGCTGCCAAGATGTCTGAGATGAAGGAGCCCTTCATGACAGCAGTCTTTACAGCCTCTTCTCATCATCCCTACGTCATTCCTGAGAAGTATAAAGATGTCTATCCAGAAGAGGGCTTGACCATCCATAAGTGCATTCGCTATACCGATATGGCCATTGGTCGCTTCTTCCAGGAAGCCAGTCGCCAGCCTTGGTTCAAGAATACCATCTTCGTGCTGACCAGCGACCATACCAATCAGTCAGACCATATGGAGTATCAGACCGACCTTGGAGGTTTCTGCTCACCTATTATAATATATGAGCCTGGCGTTACTGACCACCAACCAGAAATGCAGCAGAAGATAGCCCAGCAGATTGACATCCTACCCACGCTCATGGGGCGTCTGCACTATCCCAAGCCTTACTTTGCCTTTGGCATCGATGTACTCAACACTCCTGCTGAGCAGACATGGGCTGTCAACTATATGAATGGTTTCTATCAATATGTCAAGCATGGTCATGTCATCCAGTTTGATGGCCAGAAGACCACGGCTGCCTATGCCCTCACTGATTCGCTGATGCAAAACAACCTCGTAAACCAGTTGCCTGAGCAGCCCCAGATGGAGCGCGAGGTGAAAGCCATCGTCCAGCAATACATGGAGCGCATGACGCAAGACCGTCTGCAACCATAGAATTGGAAAATAAATAGTAAATTGTAAATTAAAGATATGCTGAAACAGTTTTTCTCCGTTATGGGCCGCTATCTCAAGCCATATCGCAAGTATCTGGCGTGGTCGGTAGTGCTCAATTTCCTGTCACAATGGATGAATGTGTTCTCCTTTGCGGTGCTCATTCCTATCTTGAACATCCTCTTCAAGATTGATACAGCGGTCTATACCTACAAGCCTTGGTCGTGGGACACACTCGACAAGGACCTCATCGTCAACAATGCCTATGCCTATGTACAGGAGTTGATTAATACCAATGGTGCTTTCCTCACATTGGTATATATGGGATTGGCGCTCATCATCATGACGGCACTGAAAACCCTGGGCTATTTTGCCTCTTCAGCAGTCATGATTCCCCTTCGAACGGGTGTGGTTCGCGACATTCGTATTGAGGTTTACGAGAAAGTGCTGAAGCTCCCCCTGAGCTTCTTCTCCGAGGAGCGCAAGGGCGACATCATTGCCCGTATGTCTGCTGACGTGGGTGCTGTCGAGAATTCCATCACCAGCAGTATCGATATGCTCATTCGTCAACCCATTGCCATCATCGTTTGCTTTGCAACGATGCTTACAGTCAGTTGGCAACTCACTCTGTTTGTCATTGTCGTTGCCCCTTTGGCAGGTTGGATTATGGGTTCCGTCAGTCGTAAGTTGAAGAGCCAGTCGGCCTCTGTTCAGGCTAAGTGGGGCGACATGCTGGCACAGCTTGACGAGACGTTGGGAGGTCTGCGCATCATCAAGGCCTTCATAGCAGAAAAGAAGATGTTGCAACGCTTCGTCAATATCAACGAACAGTATCGCGACGAGGCCAATGCCATGACCATTCGTCAGAGTGCTGCTCACCCCATGTCCGAGTTTCTGGGTACCGTCATCATCGTCATCGTGCTGTGGTTTGGTGGCTATCTAATCCTCAGCGACTCCCATCTCATCGATGCCTCTACCTTCATCTTCTTCATGGTTATCCTTTACAGTGTCATCAATCCGTTGAAGGACCTTTCGAAGGCCAGCTATCAGATACCCGTCGGACTTGCTTCGATGGATCGTATCGACTTCATCCTGAAGGCAGAGAACCCCATCAAGGAACCTGCAAACCCAGCGCCCATGCCTTCGTTCGAGAAGGAGATAGAACTGCGCGACGTATCGTTCAGCTATGTAGAGGGACGTGAGATTCTGAAGCATATCAACCTGCGAGTGCCCAAGGGCAAGACCATCGCCCTTGTGGGTCAGTCGGGCTCTGGCAAATCTACGCTTGTCGACCTTGTGCCTCGCTATCACGATGTATGCAGTGGCGAGGTGCTCATTGATGGCAGAAACATCAAGGACGTACGCATTTCCGAGCTTCGCACCCTCATTGGTAATGTCAACCAGGAGGCCATCCTCTTTAACGATACCTTCTACAACAACATCACCTTTGGTGTCGAGAATGCCACGATGGAGCAAGTCATCGAGGCTGCTAAGATAGCCAATGCCCATGAGTTCATCATGGAGTCCGAACATGGTTACGACACGATGATTGGCGATCGTGGTGGACGTCTCTCTGGAGGACAGCGCCAGCGCGTCTCCATTGCTCGCGCCATCTTGAAGAATCCCCCTATCCTTATTCTCGATGAGGCTACTTCCGCCCTTGACACAGAATCGGAGCGCTTGGTGCAGGAGGCCCTGGAGCGACTGATGAAGAGTCGTACCACCATTGCCATTGCCCACCGTCTTTCTACCATCAAGAATGCCGATGAGATCTACGTCCTCTATGAAGGCGAAATCGTAGAATGCGGTCAGCACGACGAGCTCATAGCCAAGAACGGATACTACAAGCGACTCTACGATATGCAGCAATTATAACAAACAAGAACGTTTATATTACAATAAGGTCTGACGAATCCATCGCCAGACCTTATTTTTACTGTTCACTCTTCACTGTTCAGTTCTGTCCCAAGTCGCCACCACCGGTGTTGCTGTTACCACCCTGGTTCTGGGTTCCGCCATTCTCCGTAGATCCGTTCTCTCCGTCACCCGTGGTTCCGTTCTCAGACGATTGGTGCTCACCACCGTCTTCCTCAATCTCGCCGCTGTCGCCAGAGGTGACACGCTTCAGCACGTTGCCGTCCTCGTCCAGACAGGTAATCTGGATAGCGGTGTTCTTCAGCTCGTCCTTCACGTCCGTGTTGGGAGTGAAAATGATGCGACGGGTAGTAATCAGGTTGGCCTTCACGTCCTCCAGCTCAGCCACCGCCTTCGAGCGTACGCTGAAGCGCATCGTTCCCAGACCGGGCAGGGGTACCGAGTGACCCTCAGTGGCCCATGTGCGGATTACTTCACCTGCGGCATCCCAAGCCGCCTTGATCACACCTGCAGAGATACCGCTGTGGGTACTAGCCTCTGCGAACACCTTCTTCTCCTGGATGGGGATGTAGAGGTCGGGACGCATCACGAACTTCTTTCCAGGGTTCTTACCAAGCTTTACTTCACGTCGTTGTGCAATTACCTTAATAGCCATAATCTTTAATCTAGTTTAATTTTTGTGTTGTTAAAATATTTGTTGATAATCTCATGTCGCCTTGTTCCGCTTTCTGAAGGTACTATTAAGGATTACAATTGCAAAGATTAATGCGCGCAATTTCTAGATTTAAATCTCGCAATTTTTACCCTTAAAGACCGTCTGTCCGCTTCTTCAATTTGACAATGCAAAGGTACGAATAATTCACAAGCAAACCAAGCTTTTTCGAATTTTGTTTTCGATTTATTTTAAATGTTAAAATGTCAAAAGAATCGAAAAATGCACAGACCACCTAACAACCTAACGACCTAACAACCTAACATTAGCTACCGTTAGTGTCGCGCTCCTCACTTTATCCTGTATTATATTTATATATATTATTATATATATTATAATATATATAATAATATATATAAATTAGAAATACCCTTTCCTCCCCTATCCTAACAATCAAACATCCAAATGTTAGGTCGTTAGGTTGTTAGGGCATTTTTCTCCCAGACGCTTGAAGGGTTTGAACGCTTGCCAGATGGCTTTACGACAGAAGACGTAGTCCGCTGTTTCCAACTGAGGAACACTGCTGCTTCCTACATGCGCATCAGTCGTTTGCAGAAGGATCATCTAATAGAAAAGGATGAGGAATTTGCGGAAAGTGGCACCACCAAGTCGCGCTATCGTAAGACGGGAGTTATGATGTGCTAACAACCTAACAACCTAACGACCTAACATACTAACATTACGAATTTAATAATAACGAATGATGAACAATAAGATGAAACTCTCCGAGCACATGACGCTCGGAGAGTTAACCAAAACGAAAACGGGAATTAAGAACGTTCCGAACGAGGAACAAGTAAATAACTTAAAGCGCCTTTGTGGTTGGCTGGAACAACTAAGGTTGCGATACAACCAAATGAGAAATGGAAATGAAGAAATGAGAAATGAAGTGGGTGAGTACCCCATCATCATCAACTCAGGGTTCCGAAGCCCAGCAGTGAATAAAGCGGTGGGTGGAGCGACACTCAGCAACCACCTAACGGGCTGCGCCGTAGATATCCGATGTATCGGCATTGAACAGGCCTTGCGCTACGCAGCGATATTACTCGATATCTCAGACTTGAACAACGAGGACTTCGATGAGCTATTGATAGAGCAGAAGGCGCACGTCTATTGGATTCACTTTGCAGTGCGTCCGTTTGGGAACAGGCGAAAGACGAACTTTAAGCGGTAAGAAAAGTGGGGTCACCTTAGGTGGCTCCATTATTTGTTTCTAACAAGGTTTCTTAATAATTGTGTCATTTCTTTGTAAGTTATAAAAAAAGTCGTACCTTTGCAAAATATGAGAAAAGAATACGATCTACTAATAGTTGGCGCAGGCATTTATGGTGCTACAGCTGCTTATAAGGCCAAGCATGAGGGAAAACGATGTCTGGTAATTGATGTACGCCCGCATTTGGGAGGCAATATCTACTGCGAGAATGTTGAAGGTATCAATGTTCATAAATACGGAGCACACATCTTCCATACTAACAATAAGCGATTATGGGAATTTGTGAACAGTATTGTGGAGTTTAATCGATACACGAACTCACCTATCGCCAACTACAAAGGCAGGCAATATAACCTGCCCTTCAATATGAATACTTTCTATCAGATGTGGGGAGTGTTGACACCAGAAGAGGCTCGTCAGAAGATTGACGAGCAACGAAGAGAAGCTTTAGAACAAATGAAAGCCGATGGTGTTACAGAACCTCGCAATCTAGAAGAGCAAGCCCTATTATTAATAGGTAAGGACATCTATGAGACTCTGATTAAAGGATATACAGAGAAACAATGGGGGCGAAAGTGTACTGAGTTGCCTGCTTTCATCATTAAACGATTACCCGTTCGATTTGTTCATGACAACAACTATTTTAGCGACCGCTTCCAAGGTATTCCTATGGGTGGTTTTAACAAACTAATTGATGGTTTGCTAGAGGGCATTGAAACGAGAACCAACACCAATTTCTTTGATGATAGGAATCATTGGGAAAACATTGC
>Ga0310695_10005837_pt1 | contig 21011 bp, 17 predicted proteins | sample RumenRJG_04DNA_FD_203882 | JGI IMG/M metagenome (GOLD analysis project Ga0310695, IMG submission 203882) | Bovine rumen microbial communities from Lethbridge, Alberta, Canada - RJG_04 (v2) (version 2) | ecosystem: Host-associated > Mammals > Digestive system > Stomach > Rumen | place: Canada...
CCAATCAATTTTTTCATAATGAAAAAACCTCCTTATTTTTTAAAAAACAGAACTAGGTCTGCCTTTTTACTCTAAATATTAACACACATATTTTGCTTTGTCAAGAAAAAAATGATTTTTTTTAGAGCCCTAAAAAACGGCGGCTCTCAGCGTTTTTTACGCTTTGGCCGTCTCCGCGGGAGCGGCCTCTAGCGCTTCGAGAACTTTGTCTAAGGGGGCTCCAGCGTCTTGCGCTGCGGCTTCTAGCGAGGCTTTGTATTTTTTTATAAGCATGACCGCGTCTTCCACGGCTTTTTCTTGCGCGCCTTCTTTGCGGCCTTCCTCTCTGCCTTTGGCCCGCATGTAGGCCATCTCTCTGTCCCATTCCATAAATTGCTGCCTCCATTGCGTGTTGCGCTTGGCGTTCTCGACAAGGCCTCCAACGCGCTGGGTAAAGTCGTCGCTGCTTGAGTTCTGCGTGACCATGCGCAAGAAGGCCTTTTGCCTTGCGTCCAACAGTTTATCATAGTTTTTGCAAATGTAAAAGACTTTTTGCGTCCTATCGCCTAATTTTGTTTTCTTGTCTTCCAGGCATAAATTTTCAAAAGTGTACTTAGCCAGTCCTTTCTTGAATATGTCGTCAAGGCAGATGAAAATGATGTAGGTGGTCTTTAGCTCCTTGTACTGTTGGCCGGACTTAAGCAAGTCCACGTCCATGATTCCCTGGTAATAGCGCGAGCGCTCCGGCAGCTCTTCGGTGTCGGTTGTTTGCATTTCTATGTTGTAGGCCTTAAGTCCGTCCGCGTCCTTTACGTAGACGTCCATGCGGATGCCCTTGCTGGCAAAGTCGATGTCTACGACTTCTTCTTGGCTCATCTCGATCCGCTCTATTTTGAATTCCAATAGAATTTCCAACAGCTCCTTGCAGATGTCTGGATTATTCCTCATTACTTTGTAAAAGATGAAGTTGTTGGCGATTGTCGCCCGCTCCCACTTTTCCTGCGGCGTGAGCGCCTTTTGACTTTCGTTCATAATTCCTCCTTATGCCATATAGATAGGCTTTTTTTGCGTTTTTTTGGGGTTTTTGAGGGAAAATTCGTAAAAATTTCTTGAAATTTTCAATATTGCGCGCTAGAATTGAAAAACACTCGTTTTGGAGGTAATTTTATGAACATAAAGAAGATTTTGGCGGCGATGGGATTGGCCGCTCTTGTTTTGGCGGGAGCTTTTGCGGAAGAGAACGCCGGCGGACACAAAAAGTCTGAAATTTCCTATTACAGCGCTCCTGTATATAAAGTGATGGATTCGGCCAAGGCTTACACAGTCGTTTACGGCAAAGCCGGCCACAAGATGGGAACGGTTACGATTCCCAAAGATTGGGCAAAAAACAAGCCCGACCAGGTAAAGAGGCTTTTGGTGCGCAACTGCCCGCCAAAAATCGGCCCCTACGTCACAATCGTAAAAAAGAGCGGAGACTTCCTTAAGGTAATGCTCACCGTTCCCACAAACCACAACGACAAGATTTGGGGCATCGCCAACGAAAACAAGGTTGAGTCGACAGACGGCGTAGAGTCCGTTGAGTTGGAACTCTAGCTCCACATAATGAAAATTCTAGACTCGGAACAAATCGCCGCCTTTAGGGCCTTTGTCGAATCCCACGAAGCTTTTATTGTCGTGGGCCACAAGGATCCGGACGGCGATTGCGTTTCCAGCAGCCTGGCGGCGGCGGCCATCCTAAAGGCCTTGGACAAAGAATACATTTTGCTCAACGCGGGCCCCTTTAAGCGGCCCGAAATCCGCCAGTACGAAAAAGACTTTACAGACCAGATTCCCTTTTTGAGCCAGCAGGACAGAAAAAAAACCGGCCTTTTGGTCGTGGACTGTTCGGAACTTAGCCGCACGGGCGACTTTGGCGAAAGCCTCAAGGGCTTTGACACCTTTATCGTGGACCACCACAAAACGGCGGAAACTCCTGCCGGAGCGCAGGCGATAATCGACCCGACAAGCCCCGCGGCCGTTTGCCTTTTGACAATGCTTTACGAGGGAATCGTGGGAAAGCCCGACGCCGAGACTGCAAAAATAATGTTCTTGGGCCTTAGCACGGACACAGGCTTTTTCCGCTTTTTGCGCGAGGACAGCGCGGACGTTTTTGAGCTTGCCGCCCGCCTTGTGCGCTACGGGGCCAACCCCAACAAAATGTACAACCACATCACCGGCGGAAAGCCTTGGTCTACCCGCAAATTGCTGGGCCTTTTGCTTTCCAGAACGGAGCTTTACTGCAACGGAAAGCTTGCCGTAACCTACGAGACGATGGAAGACACCAAAAATTACGGGCAGGAAGGCCGGGACAGCGACGCGCTTTATTCCGCCCTTTTAAGCTCGCAAGGAATCCAGGCCGCCGTCTTCTTGCGGCAGGAAACCGACTCTTCTTGCACCGGCGGCTTTAGAAGCCTTGACGACGTTGACGTTAGCGCGGTTGCGGCCAAGTTTGGCGGCGGCGGCCACAAAAACGCCAGCGGCATGAGCGTCCAAGGCAAAATCGCCACGCTTATTCCCCAAATCGTAAAAGAATTTTCCCGCGTCTTGTAGGAAAAAAAAACGCGGAAAAAAGCGGAGCAATTTCCTTGACATTTGAGTATAGGAGCGCTAAGATTAGGAGTAGAGAAGCGCCACAGTGATGCGGCCGCCTCTTTTTGCTTTTGACAAAGCCTGTCCGAGACAAGCACGCTGCGGACAGGCTTTCCTTTTGCTTTACCTAATCAATTGCTTGAAGAGGGTCAGCGCTTCAACAATCAAAGATAGAATTGCGACGACAAGCGTCGCGCGTTCGTACTTGTTCATGTAGAGCGGTCCTCCCGATATTTTTAGTATCAAGAGGCGGCCTGCCAACACTGTGGCGCTTCACTATATAAGATAGAGTTTTTTTTCGTTTTTTTGGCTTATTTTTGGGAAAAAAAAATAAATTTGCGCCGCTTTTTTCCGCGTTTTTTTTCCTTTTCCAAACGCGCTAAATTTCTTCTTTACCATAAAGCGCGGCGGCGATTTTTCCGATATAATAGTTATGAAAAAGTCGCTTTTGATTTTGGCCGCGCTGGCTCTTTTTGTTGGAACGGCGGCCGCCGAAAAGACTGTCGAATCGCCCTATTCTTACGAATACCGCGACATCGCCCAAAAATTGCAAGGCCCTTCCGCTCCCTTTGAAAAAGACGGCTGCATCGTCTTTAGCGCCGAATTGGGCCCCCGCTACGTTGGAATCGCATTTGACTTTGAGAACTACCAAATCATCCATCCCTTTATGCGAAAGACGACCTATGACCAAAACAACGATCCGGTAAACACTTGGTACTTTTACATTTTGGAAGACGTTCCGCAAGTTTCAAAGATTTACTACCGCATGATCATCGACGGCCTTTGGACCACGGACAGCCTTAACCCGCAAAAATATTACGACACTCAGACCGGCATCCATCTTTCGGAGCTGACAGTCCACAAGCGCCAGGGAGCGGCTACAAGAACCGTGGCCAGCGGCAACAGCAACGCCACGCATTTTGTTTACCGCGGAAAAAGCGGACAAAAAGTTCGCCTTGCGGGAACGTTCACTAAATGGGACAGTTGGATTTACGAGCTTAAGGAAACGGCGGCCGGCCTTTACGAGTTGGACTTGCCGCTTCCGACCGGAACTTACTATTACGTTTATTACATCGGAGCGGAACGCTTTCCGGACCGCACCAACCACGACATGGCCTGGACCGAAGACGGCCGGCCAATTTCAAAGCTAGTGGTAGAGTAAAACTGTCGCAAGGCAAAAACGCGCGGCAAACAAAAAAGGCGGCTTTGAGGGCCGCCTTTTTGTTTTACTAAAATTTTTTGCAAGACCAAAACGCGCGCGACTTAAAATTTGAGGCCGCCGCCAAACTTTTTGGCCAGGGCGTTGAGGTCCATGCCTCCTAGGCCGCCCATTCCGCCAGCGCCGCCCATGCCTGGCATTCCGCCGCCGCCCATCATTTGGCCCATAAGTTGGGCCTGCAAGCCCTTGTTGCGGCTTACTTTTTTCATCGTAAGCTTTGTCTTTTCAAACTGCTTTATCAGCTTGTTCACTTCGGCGACGCTCGTTCCGGAGCCTTTGGCGATGCGCTTGCGGCGGCTGGGGCCGATTATCAAGTGGTTGGCGCGCTCTTTTTTTGTCATCGATTGAATGATGGCCTCTTGGCGCTTCATTCCGCTGGTGTCAAGGTCGCGTCCTTGCATGGCCGCCGCCGCTCCCGGAATCATTTCCAAAAGCGACTGCATGTTTCCCATCTTTTTTACTTGCTGGAACTGGGCCAGCATGTCGTCGAGGGTAAACTCGTTTTTGGCCATCTTTTTTTGCATGGCGGCGGCTTGTTCCATGTCGACTTTTTCTTGCGCCTTTTCTACAAGGCTGACGACGTCGCCCATGCCAAGGATGCGGCTTGCTATGCGTTCAGGGTGGAAGACTTCAAAGTCTTCGGTCTTTTCGCCCGTTCCGATAAAGAGGATGGGCTTTTGCGTGATTGACTTTAACGAAAGGGCCGCGCCGCCTCGCGCGTCGGAATCAAATTTTGTAAGAACGACGCCCGTAAGGCCAAGCTGCTCGTCAAAGGATTTGGCGATGTCAACGGCGTTTTGGCCGGTCATCGCGTCGGCGACCAAAATCGTTTCCACAGGATCGGCCGCCTTTTTAATTTGAACCAATTCCTCCATCATCGTTTGGTCGATCTGGAGACGGCCGGCGGTGTCCAAAATGATTGTGTCAAGGCCGTTCTTTTTGGCGTAGTCGATCGCGTTTTGGGCAACCTTTACAGCGTCCTTGGCGCCGTCCTCTTTGTAAACCGGAACGTCAATCTTTTGACCAAGCACGCAAAGCTGCTCGACGGCGGCCGGACGAATCAAGTCGCAAGCGGCAAGGAGGGGGCGGCGGCCGTCTTTTTTTAGGCGGGCGGCAAGCTTGTGGCTGGCGGTTGTCTTACCGGCGCCCTGCAAACCGAGCATAAGGATCACGCTTTGCGTGTCGGGTCCCTTAAGCTTAAGGTCTTGCTTGGTGTCGCCAAGCATCGCGACGATTCTGTCGTAGATTATTTTTACAAACTGTTGGCCGGGGTCAACGGCTCGGAGAACTTTCTCGCCCTTGGCTTCTTCTATCGCTCCGTTGACAAAGCGGCGGACGACGCGAAGGTTTACGTCGGCCTCAAGCAAGGCCATCTTTATTTGCTCTACCGCGTCCTCAATGTTTTTTTCTGTAATCGAAGATTTTCCGCTGATCGTTCTAAAAACGTCAGTAAAGGCGTTGGTCAGTTTTTCAAGCATGAGTTTCCCCTAAAAAAATATGGCCGCCAAAAAAGGCGGCTGCGTTTATTTATTTCCCATCAAGAGTTCAAGCATAAAATCTTCCGGCTCGATCTCGCGGTTAAGGATGCGGTAAAGGCCGTCGCAAATCAAAAGCTTTATGTTTTTGCTTTGCGCGATTTGGTGAACGTATTTGCAGGCGATGGCGCCTTCGGGAAGGTATCCGATTTTTGAAACGTTGGCGATAAGGTCGTCCAAGTCCTTGAATTTTCCAAGCAAATCGGTCTTGATCATTTCTTGGCCAAAGCGGCGGTTGCGGCCGTACTTGCTTTTGCAAGTAACGTCAAGGTCGCCCACTCCGGCGATTGAAGTGAAGGTCTCGGCATGCGTCGCGCCCATGGCGAAGCCCAAGGTTTGGATTTCGTTAAGGCCGGCGGCCATCAAAAGGCTTTCGGCGTTGTCGCCAAAAATGTCGCTGGTTTCGCTGATAGCGTCGAGGGCTCCGTAAACGACGGCGATGATATTCTTTGCCGCCGCGCAGATTTGCACGCCCACAACGTCAAAGCTTGAGTAAGCCATAAGGCCCGGAACGCGCATAAGCTCGCGGAATCTAATCGAAACTTTTGGATTTTCGCTGGCGGCGACAAGGCCCGTTATTTTTCCTATGGCAACCTCTTCCGCGTGGCTTGGGCCTGAAATGTAGCAAACGCTTCCTTTGTAAAAGTCAGGCAAGACGCTTTCCATTGTCTCGACGATAAGTTTGGGGCCGTCGGCGGAGGGAACGAATCCCTTGGTCAAAACGCCAATGTTGGCGGCGCCTTCTGCAATGTTTGGAAGGTCTATGATTTTTTTGAGCGTCGGAGCCAAGTAAAGGGAGGGAGAGGCCAAGACAAGGAATTCCTTGCCGGCGGCCACTTCCTTAATGTCGGTCGAAGCCTTAAGGTTGCTGTCCAATTTTAGGCCGGGCAAGAATTTTTTGTTTTCATGCTCGTTATTAATTGAAGAAACAACGTCGTCTTCCATGGCCCAAAGGGTCACGTCATGTCCGCCGCGCGCCAAGGCCTGGGCAAAGCCCGTTCCCCACGCGCCCGCGCCTATAACTCCAACAGTCTTTTTAGCAGCCATCGCAAAGCCTTCTGTAAAAAAATTAGAACCAAATGGAAGCGTTGTCTTCCCAGTCGATCAACTCTTCCGGCTTAAAGAACAAATTGATTTCGCGCTCGGCGCTGGTGTCGCTGTCCGACGCGTGAATGACGTTGTATTGAGTGTGGCAGCAAAAGTCGCCGCGAATCGTTCCCGGATGGGCTTCGGCGGGGCTTGTTGAGCCAACCAATTTGCGAACCAAAGTGACGCAGTCGTCGCCTTGCCAGCACATGGCCACTACAGGGCCGCTGGTTATGTATCCTACGAGAGAATCGTAAAAAGCCTTTCCCTTGTGCTCGGCGTAATGCTTGGACGCCAATTCGGGCGAAATATTCATCATTTTAAGGCCGACCAATTTAAGGCCTTTGTGTTCAAGCCGGCTGATAACCTCGCCGACCAACCTGCGGTTCAACACGCCAGGTTTAAGCATTGCAAAACATCTTGTTCCCATAATCCTTGCATTATAGCAAGAAACCGCGGGGCAAGTCAATATAGGCTAGAACGAGCTGCTCCGGCAGCGTCCAAAAGGACGCGGTGAAACAGCTCGAACTAACGATTTTGTTTGACTTTCGTTAATACGAGCTGCCCAGGCCGCCGACCTTTACTTGGAAGTGGCTGAACTCCATTTGGAAGCTGGCTCGGCCCTGGGTTACGCTGCGCAAATTGGTGCTAAAGCCGAACATTTTGGCCATAGGAGCCTCGCAGTGAATCAGCTCGGCGCTGGGCTTGGAATCCTGGCCCATGATCATTCCGCCGCGCTGGGTCACTTGGCTCATCGCCTCGCCGACAAATTCCTTGGGGCAAGAGATTTCAACGTCCATTACAGGCTCCAAAAGCTCGGGAGCGGCGGTCTTGCAAGCCTTGTCAAAGGCGGCGACAGCGCAAGCCTCAAAGGCAAAGGTTGTGGAAGTAAGCTCGTTGTAGTCAAGCGCGGTGACTTTTACGGCCGTGTCAACGCAGGGATAGCCGTAGTTGATTCCGGCGGCCAGCGCGTTTTCAAAGCCGTTTTTGACCGCGTCGTAAATTTCTTCGGGAATGGCGGAATCGCGGACAGCGCATTCGTAGCTGTTGCCGCTTCCCGTCTCGCGCGGGCTGATTGTGACCGTGATTCCGGCGGTGTTTTCCTTTCCGCCAAGGACGCGGCTGTAGTTTTCGGTGGCGGTCGCTTCCGCGGTGACTGCCTCGCGGTAAGTTACCTGCGGAGAGCCTACGCGCGCCTTTACGCCAAAGTCGTCCTTCATGCGGGTGACCAAAACGTCAAGGTGCAGCTCGCCCATTCCGCTGATAATCATCTGTCCGGTCTCGGCGTCTTCCTTATGAGTGAATGTCGGGTCTTCGCGGGAAAGGATTTCCAAAGTTTCGTTGAGCTTGTCGCGCTCGCTGATTGAGTCGGGCTCGATGGCGACGCTGATTACAGGCTCGGGGAAGTTGACGCTTTCCAAGAGAACCGGGAAGCCTTCGCTTCCAAGGCTGTCTCCAGTCTGCGCCAATTTAAGGCCGATGAAGACCGCGATGTCGCCGGCCGAAACGCTCTCTAGCGGCTCGGACTTGTCGGCGTGCATGCGCAAAATGCGGTTTACGCGCTCGCGTTTTTTCTTTCCTACGTTAAAGACTTGCGTTCCGGCCGCGATTTTTCCTGAATACATGCGGACGTAGCAAAGGGGGCCCATCTCGCGGTCGTACTGGATTTTAAAGACAAGGCCAAGGGCCTGGCCGTTTTCCTTGCAGGGAACTTCGACGTCCTCTGTCTTGTCGCGCTTTACGTGAACGCCCTTGGCCGGCGGAATTTCGTCCGGGGCCGGAAGGTAGTCGACGACCGCGTCGATAAGCGGCTGCACGCCCTGGTTGTGGCGCGAGCTTCCCATGACGAATGGAACAAAGGCGCGGCTTATCGTACCCTTTCGGAGCGCGGCCTTTAATTGCTCCACCGTGATTTCCTTTCCTTCCAAGTAAAGCTCGGCAAGCGCGTCGTCGCTTGAGGCAACCGCGTCCACCAACTTTTCGCGCCACTCGTTGGCTTCGTCCAAGCGGCTTGGGTCGATGTCGCTCTCGGTGAATTTTTCGCCCTCGCTTTCAGCGTCCCAGCGAATTTCCTTCATTTTTAAAAGGTCGATGACGCCCTCAAAGTCGGGGCCTTGGCCGATCGGGATTTGAAGGGCCACGCAAGTGACGCCAAACTTGTTGCGCACGTCTTCCATCGAGCCAAAAAAGTCGGCTCCGATTCTATCCATCTTGTTCATAAAGCACAAGCGGGGAACGTTGAATTCGTCAGCCTGTTTCCAAACGGTTTCGGTCTGGGGCTGAACGCCGTCAACCGCGCACAAAACGCAAACCGCGCCGTCAAGGACGCGGAGGCTGCGCTCGACTTCCGCCGTAAAGTCAACGTGGCCGGGCGTGTCGATTATGTTGATTTGATAGTTCTTCCAATAAGTTGTCGTGGCTGCGGAACAAATCGTGATTCCGCGCTCCTGTTCCTGCGCCATCCAGTCCATCGTGGCTTGGCCGTCGTCAATCTCGCCAATCTTGTGAATCTTTTTTGTGTAGTAAAGAATTCGTTCGGTGGTCGTGGTTTTTCCCGCGTCGATGTGGGCCATGATTCCGATGTTGCGCATTTTTTCCAATGACATAATTTTCTCCAAAAAGTTCATCTATTATAGTGGAGATTTAAATTGCTTTCAAGCCTAAAAGCGCGCCGCTAAAGGTCAACGTCGGCGGGCGCGGAACCCTTGGGAATTATCAAAACGCTTTTGGCGTCCTTTTTGCGGGACTTAAGCAAACGGCGGGCGGCCTTTTGCAAGTCTTGCGCGTTTATTGTAAGCAAAGTTTTTGTGTTGCCCATAACTTCCTTTGGGTCGATCAAATAAAGTTGGCGCAAGAAGGCTGTGTGGCCCCGGCCCTTTGGCGTCTTTGGCTGGATCGATCCGGAATAAGTTCCCGCAATCGCCTTTTCGACAGTTTCGGGATCGAAGGGCGTTTTGGCCGCCTCCTCCAAGCACTGGTCAAAAGCCTTTAGGCTGGCTTGAGGATTTGGGTCGCGGTAAGTGCACAAAGTCCAGCGCTCCGAAAGCGAGTCGACATGCGCAAAAGCGCCGTACGCTCCTCCAACCGTGCGAATCTTTTCCCACAAGGCGCCGCTGGAAAGCAAGTGGGCCAAAACTTTTTCGGCCACAGCCTCGCGGCTTGCGTAACGCGAAGCCTTAAAGGAAAGCGCGGCAAAGCCAACCATTCCATGGACGGAAATTTTTTCGTCGTTTTGGGGAACGCCTTTTTTTAGGTTTGTCATTTCGTAAAGGCCTTCAAGGGGAACGGACAATTTTTTTTGCGGAGAGCGCAAGTCCATTTGGTCCGCGAAATTTTTGACGGCGGCCAAAGCGGCGGGCATTGTGTCTTTGTCAGCGGTAATGTGAAGGACCGCGCCCGCGCCGAAAACTTTTGACGCTATGAATTTCATTTTTTCTATCGTTCCGTCAAGGTCGGCAAGAATTTTTCGCATCGTAAAAATTTGGCAAAGGCCGCCCCATATTTCGTCAATCGCGCTGGCCCGGTCAGCCTTGCATTCGGCGCGGCCGCTTGCAAAGCTGTGGCCGTTTGGCAAAACCGAGCTTTCCAAGTCGCTTAAAACTTCTTCCGCCAAAGTACGGACGCGCTTTTTGTCGTCATAGCGGGCGCCTTTTAGACAGTCGCGCATCAAGTCAACCGAAGCGGCGATTTTGTCGTCAAGCGCCTTTATCTTGCAAAAAAGCCAAGGCCGGTTGGCAAAAGCCTTGTTGGCCTTGAACAATTCCTTGGCGCCCGCGCTGTTTGGAACGGAGCTGACAAAAGCGCTTGTGCTAAAGCCGCCGCATGTTTTTGCGATTAAAAGCGAACTTTTGTCCCAACGCAAATCGCCCCAGCCCAACTCGTTTAAAATGTAGGCAAAGAACGGAATGTAGGGATACATCTCGGCTTCAAAAATGTCCAAAGGGAATGCGGCGGTAATGTAAGCGATTCCGTTTGTGTTCTCAAGGCTTTTAAATAGCGGAACCTGGCCGCGGCGAGTTTGGACAAAGCCTTTTGAAATTTTTATTTTTTCATCGATCACTTTTAGGTCGCGCGGGCGGATGTGAGGCAGCATGGCTTTGGCGGCCGCGTCGTCCGGCGTTTGTTGGTATTCATGAAGGGCCTTTGTTTCTTTTTGGATTTCTTCCTTGCTGGATTCCTTTAAGAGTTCCAAGGCGATTTTATTTTCTTGGGCGGAACGTTCCTTTAAATATTTTTTGTCGGGAACGACGACGGTCCAAGCGACGCTTTTATTGTCAATCAAATATTCTTTTATCAAACGCTTTATGTAGTTTGAATCAGACTGGATTTTTTTCTTAAGGCGCTCAAAAGCGTCGCGGACAAAAAGACAGTTTCCGGGAGCGGCGCCGTAGTTCCACGAGCGCAAGGCGCGCCTCATCAAAACCAAAGAGAACGGCTCGTGAAAGCGCTTTATTTCGCGGTTGTCAAAGTCAATCGCGTTAAAGGTTGACTCAACGTCTTCGTCGGAAATTCCCTGTTCGTAAATGTTTTGGATTTCCTTTAAAATAAAATCCTTGACTTTTTTTTCGTTCTCTTTTTTTACGCCGCGAAGGCCAACCGTAAACGTTATAAGGCGTTCCGAAGTGTCAACGCCGTTGGCCTCGCTCAAATCTTTTCCCAAGCCGCTTTTTAGCAAGGCCTTGGAAATCGGCGAGCCGTCTTGCGCTCCCAAAAGGTTTGCCAAGAAAACGCTCTCGGCGTAATTGTCCATATTTTCCGCGTTGCCCCACAGCCAAGAGACAAGCGAAGTGGAATCCTTGTCGCCGGGGCTTACAGGTCCGATTTCGCGCGCGGAGCGCATTTTTGAAAAAGGCTTTTGAGTTTCGGAACGAAGCATCTCTTCCAAAAAACGCCTGTCTTGCTTGTCGGCGGCTAATTCGTCCAACACATTTTTCTGCAAAAAATCCAATTGCTTTTCTGTCGGAATGTTTCCGTACAAAAAGACCAAGCAATTTCCTGGAGAGTAAAATTTTTTATGAAAGTCCGTAAACTCTTTGTAAGTGAACTTCGCTATTTCCAGCGGATCGCCGCCGGAGTCCTTTGCGTAAATCGTGTCGCCAAGCAAGGCGCGGTCAACGGCGTCTCCCACCGCTCCCAAAAAAGAAGAGTAAACGCCCTTCATTTCGTTAAAGACGACGCCTACGATTTTTGGCTTTCCTTTTGAGTCCAACTCAAGGCGCTTGCCTTCTTGCATAAAAGTTTGACGGCTCAACGTCGGAAAAAAAACCGCGTCGGCGTAAACGCTCATAAGATTAAAGTAGTCCCGTTCCAACACAGAGCTTGCGGGGTACACAGTCTTGTCAGGAAAGGTCAGCGCGTTCATAAAAGTTTGGACGCTTTGGTTTTCCAAAATCGCAAAGGGATCTTTTAACGGATATTTTTTTGAGCCGCAAAAGACGGAGTGCTCCACGATATGCGCCGCGCCGTTGGACTTTTTGTTTGGAGTTCTAAAGGCAAAGGCAAAAAGGTTTTCCTCGTCGTCGTTCAACAAGTGGTATACTTCAAGCCCTGTCTTTCTGTGCCTTAAATAAATTCCCTTGCTGGAACAATCGGGAATGTCCTGAACGCTAATTAGGTCAAAGCCCTTGTATGATTTAGAAATCATTGAACCCAAACCTCATCGTCGTCGTCCTTTCTAAACACGCGCAAGTCGCCTTTTTCCCAAGCGGCGCGAAGCTGGGCCATAAAATTCTTTGTAATCGCCTCGACGTCTTTTTTTAGCATCGGCTTCGCCGCCTCTTGTTCTTCCATAATAACGGACGCGCGCGATACGGAAACATTGTCCAAAATCTTTTTTTCAAAGTCTTTTTCTTTTGCCGCGATCAAGTAGGCGATGTCTTTGTCGGACATAGAGGCCAACTTTTTTTGCAAGTATTTGTCGTCGGCGTTGACGACGTCTTCCAGCGTAAAAAGATGCTGCTGCAAATCATGGCTAAGCTCGGGGTCTGTCTTTTCCAAGTTGTCCAAGATTTCTTGCTCGGCGCCGGAATCCATTCGCTTTAAAATTTGCGCCAAGGCTCCGCGGCCGTCGATGCGCAAAGAGTCGTCGCGGACTTGCTTTGACGCCTTTTCGTGAATCGTCTTGTCAATCGCCTGGATTACGTCGGGCGAAACTTTTTGCATTTTCGCAAGGCGCAAGACAACTTCTTTTTTTTGCGCCGCTTCCATCATGTTGATAAGACTGGCCGCGACTTTCGGCTCAAGGTAGCTCAAAACAATCGCGGTGACTTGCGCGCTTTCGCCCTTGATCAAGGCCAAGATTTCTTCGTTTGTCTTTTCTTTTAAATAGGTGAACGGATGGGCCGCGTCCAACTGGGCCTCGACTTTTTTCATCAAGTTTCCGGCCTTGCCGGCGCCAAAGGCCTTTTCCAAAATGTTAAAGGCCGTGGCCTCGCCGCCGTTTTCCTTTTTGACTTCGACCAGGGAACGGAACTCTTCAAAAATCGCCGCGGCCTCGTCTTGGTCAACCGAGCGGATTGTCGTTATTTCTGGAATGATTTTTTCAACGTCGCTTTGCGGCAGGAACTTAAATACCTCGGCCGCTTGGTCGCTTCCGATTAAAAGCAAAAATTTGGCAACCCGGCGATAAACGGAGTCGCCGCCTTGTTCTTGCGCAGAGGGCTTTTGCTCATCGCGCGGAATTTTTAGCAAGCCGCCCTGTTTTAACGCGTTGGCCGCCGCGTCAAGCTCTTTTTTGTCCTGTTTTTTATTATCGTAATTATTGGCCTGAGCGGCATAAGCCCGCAGGCGATAGTCGTTTCCGTTCATATTTTATATAGAAGTTTAGCGCATTTTATGTGGTTTTGCTAGTAGTGATTACAGAACGATTGCTCGCAGATTCTTGGTTTCTTTTTCCTTGACTTTTGGGCATTTGCGCGCTAGTATTGAAGACATAGAGAAGCGCCACAGTGATGCGGCCGCCTCTTGAGTTTTTTGTATAAAAGCCTGTCCGAGGTAGTCACACTAGGGGCAGGCTTTTTTTTACGCTTCTACTTCTTTCGGTTGAAGAGAGCGATCGCATTTACAATCAAAGTTAAAAAAGCAATGACAAGCATTGCAACTTCATACTCAGTCATGTTCTGCGATTCCTCCCGATATTTTTAGTATCAAGAGGCAGCCTGCCAACACTGTGGCGCTTCACTATATAAGATAGAGTTTTTTTTCCTTTTTTTCGTTTATTTTTACGATTTTTCTTAAAAAAAAGCAAAATATCGTGGTATACTATTCCCTACGAATATGAAAAAGATTCTTCTCGCGGTTTACATTCTATCTATATTGTTTTTCCCGCAAGTCGCGACTGCCCAAGGCGCGGCGGAAAGGAACGCCTTGCGCGAATGCGTCCAAGCGATGACGGCGCGGCAAAAAATCGGAGCCTTGTGCGTTTTGAATTTTCGCTTTTGGACCGACTCGCCTTTAGGCCATCAAACTTACAAGCCAGCCTTGGCCGCCGAAAACCCAAAAATCTTTTCTCCCGTAAACAAAATAAATTCCGCGATGTACAAGACAATCCGCAACTACAACATCGGCTCCGTCATACTCTTTGGCGAAAACATGACCGACGGCGCGCAAGCCAAAAAATTCATCCGCGACCTAAACTCCGCCGCGCTTGACGGAGGCAACGCTCCCCTTTTGTTCTTTGCCGACCAAGAAGGCGGAAACGTGGCCCGCGTCCTTGACTATTCAACGCCAAGCGCGATGGCAATAGCGAAAAGCGGCGACAAGCAAAACGCCTTTTTGTGCGGAAAAGCAAACGGCCAGCTCTTGCTTGACTACGGAATCAACGCGGACTTGGCGCCGGTTTGCGACGTGGCTTCAAACCCGCAAAATCCGGTCATCGGCATAAGAAGCTTTTCCGACAACCCGCAAGAGGCCGCCGACTATTCCGCCGCCTTTAGCCAAGGCCTTGCAAACGCGGGCGTTTTGGCTTGCGCAAAGCATTTTCCCGGCCACGGCGACACGTCGGTTGACTCGCACTTGGACTTGCCGCAAATAAATTCCTCGCTTGCAAAATGGAAAAAGCGCGAGGCGGTTCCGTTCAAAGAAAACATAAAGAACGACATCCCCTTGATAATGACCGCGCACATCCAATGCCCCCGCCTGGACAAAACAAAATTGCAGTCAGGCAAGGATGCAAAAAAAATCACCGCGCCGGCGACACTTTCCAAAAAAATTCTTACAAAGATTTTGCGCGGCTCGATGGGCTACAAGGGAGCGATCATAAGCGACGCGATGGACATGAAAGCGATCTTTGACAATTGGTCGCCCGACGAAAGTTTTGTCCTTGCGGTCAACGCGGGCTGCGACTTGATCATCAATCCGATAAACGTTTACTCAAAAAAGGACTTGGATTTTTTGCAGGACTTTTTTGAAAAGGTTGAGCAGGCGCTTCAAAGCGGAGCGTTAGACAGCAAGGCGCTTGACGCGGCCGTCGTCCGCGTTTTGGAGCTAAAGCAAAAAGCAGGCCTTATAAAAGTTGTTGCGGACAAGGATGCCGGCGCGCGCGTTCTTCCGCTCCCGCAAAAAATCGTTCCGATGGACAAGGAGCAAAAACAAAAAGCCGCGCAAGCTTGCTCGCAAATTCAAATCGACGCGGCGCGCGCTTCATTTAACAACGTCAAGCGCGACCGACTCAAAAAGAGCGCCCTCGCCGGCAAAAAAATCGCGGTCTTTGTTCCCTTCCCCGAAAAGGCTGAAATCGTTCAGCAATATCTTTTGGCCCGCTCCTACGCAAACGTCGAATACATTTGCTACGAAGAAAGAAAAAGCGTCTCCGCCGCAGACAAGGCAAAAATAAAGGGAGCGGACCTGATTTTAGTTTTTACCCAGCTTACGGGCAACGCGGTCAAAGACAAAAAACTTTGGCAAGCCGCCTACCCCGCAAGCCTTGCGCGCGAAATTAAAAAAGCCGGCGCCGCAAGCAAAACGATCGGCGTCAGCATGAACCTTCCATACGACAAAAAAATATTTTCGGCCGAAGACGGCTTTGGCTGGGCTGCGCTTTACAACTACACTCAAATCGGTTACGCCCGCGCCATCCAAGCGCTGTTCGAGTAAAAAAAAACACAGACTTAATAAGCGGGTCCCAGCGACGAAAAAAAATCAGGGACCTTCCCATAGGGAACCCTCCCTAATTTTTTTTCTGCGTCCCGCCCCTCATGTCTGTGTTTTTTTACTCTATAATATATGGCCCATATGTGAATCGAACACACAACCTGCCGCTTAGGAGGCGGCCGCTCTATCCAGTTGAGCTAATGGACCTTATAAATCAAAATTATAATAATAGCCGCGCTTTACAAAACCTACAAAGCCGTCTTTCTTTGCGTCAACGCCGGCAAGCTTTTCGTCGTAGTGGCACAAGTAAATCTTTTTCTTAATCTCGGCGGGCAAAGTCTTAAGCTCGCCGTAGCTTGCGTGAACTTCATTCTTCTTGGAGCACGAGTCGTGGAAAATCCATTCAATGTCAAAGTCAGCCATAAGCTCGTCCAGCTGCTTTGGATTGAACTTTGTGTCGCTGGTAAAAAGAATTCTGTCGTCAACCACAACTCCGCAGGAATGAAAGCGCCTTCCGCGCGCGTCGCGGACGTTTGAGTGGGCGGTTTCAAAAATCTTCAAGTCGATGCCGTTCTTTCCTCCTACGACTGCATGCTGGTACCAATGCTTTCCTTTGCGAACCCGTTCCGGCTTTTGCTGGATAAAAAAGTCGTCAAAGTCCATGACCTTGCCGTCATAAGTTTTGCTGTAGCCCAAGCCGCCGCGCAAGGAATCGTTCCACAATGTTTTTTTGTACTTGTCGTCGATGATAATGACGGGCCTTTCCTTTTTTTGATAGTAATCGGTAAAGGCAACTTCTTCCATTCCGCCAATATGGTCGGCGTGGGAATGTGTGAGGAAAATGTTCCGAACGTCGGAAATCTGCGCTCCAAAATGCGAAATCGCCATCGCGCAAAGATTTCCGCAATCGATAAGGACGTGGTTCTTGCCCTTTATAAAGAGAACGTTATTCTGAAAATTTACTTTTGAAAAAGCGCTTCCCGCTCCGATGAAAAAAAGCGAAAGGCCGCCCGAATTCTTAAGCTCAAGTTTTCCTTGAACTTTGGAAACTTTCATAAATTCCTCGAATTTCCATTATATAGTAAAAATCAAAGTTTGTCTACAACAAATCCGGCAGGCGGTAAACGTCGGCCACGCCGCGGACCAAAATTCCGCCCATTCCAAGCTGCAAGGCGGGGGCCAAGTCCAAGTCGTAGCGGTCGCCCACGCTGACTATGCTGGCGGGATCCGTTCCGGCCTTTTTGGCGGCCAAAACAAAGGGCTCTTTTGCCGGTTTTGAAAGGTTGCAAGTGTCAAGGCCAACCAAAACTTCTATTAAATCCGCCACGCCCAGCGCGTCCAAGGTCTTTTGGGCGGGCAAAACCGGGTTGTTGGTCACGCAAAGCAGTTTGTAGCGGCGGCCAAGCGCGGCCAGGGCCTCTTGCAATCGCTTGTCCGCTCCCAAAAAGTCCGCCGGCTCTATGAGTTCCCGCCGCCACTGGACGCTTTGCTCTATGCTCACGCCAAACGAAAGCAGGGTGTTCGAAAGCGAAACTTTTTTTCCGCCGTTTTCCTTGGCGTATTTTTTTCGGTAGTCGGCCACCATTTTGCGGGCCTGGTCGTTTGTGATTCCGCGAAGGCTTGCAAAGCGGCGCACTTGGCAGTCAACCTGCTCAAAGGCGTACTCCGCGTTTGTGTAGAGGGTGGAGTCTATGTCAAAGATTATGGCCTTTAGGCCGGAGGGAACGGAATAAAAGCGCGGAAATCCGCCCGTCTGGGAACTGTCGCCAAACCTGACAAGGCCGCAGGCGGCTTCCTCAAGGCTGGAATATTTTCCAAGCCTAAAAAAGGCGGCCGCCGCGTCGCCTAAAAGTTCGGCGTCGGCGGTTTGGGCCGTCGTTATGGTCGCGCCCACAGCGGCTTCTTTTTCCTTTAACAATTCTACGTCGCGAGCCTGGCCTCCTGTCACGACCACCCTGCCCCCAAACGGAACTCCGTTTGCGGCGGCCGCCGCTTTTAGGGCGTTGAAAGCCTTTTGGAAATTGTCGGCTTTTTCTTTACGGCTGGAACCGGGGTCGGCGATCAAGCAGGAGACGTTCCATAAGCCCTTTGCGGGCGAAGGCATTGTCCTAAGTCCCGGCGCCTCAAAAAATTTTGGCGAGCACAAGTTGAGCCCTTCGCTGGAACCCGCGCGGTCGCAAAGGCGGCCGGGAACAAGCGTCGCCGTTCCCACAAGGGCGGCCAAAAAGTCCGGGCCCGCGTCAAATACGGGAACGTCCGGCGCAAGGCCAAAATCCGCCGCGTTCTTTTTTATCCAATCGCAAAGCCAAGAGGAGGATGTGTAAAGGCGTTGGTCTTGATTCCACGCGTCAGGAAATTTTTCTTTGAACGCGGCCAAGCGGGGCGCGTAGATTTTTTTTTGCTCGTCGGGAATGTCGATTTTTGCAAAGAGGCCGTCCTCAATCGTAGTCTTGCAATCAACTTGCGCGCCCCACGGCAAGGTCGTTCCGTCGGCGGCGACGATTGTGGGGCCGTTCCCCGAAACGCTGACGGCAGCGCACTGCCCCGCAAGCTCGCTTGGAAAAAAGCGTCCAAGAGCCGCCGTCCACGAAGCCGCGCAGTTTTTGTCTTGCAAAGCCTCTTGGCTGGCCGCGCAGTTCTTGGAATATTCAATTCTTTTAAAATCAAAAACTCCCCCCGCCGCGCTTACAAAGGCGGCTTTGAGGGAAGTCGTTCCGACGTCAATCGCAAGGGCAAGGGCGGCCGTTTCCGGCCCGCCGCTTTCGCTATTGTTCGTCATCGTCGCTTACGCTTGCGTCCTGCTTGACGAGTTTTTCGATGATGTTGCGGTTGTCAAGCAAATCGCTGAGCGACTGGTTGTGGTGAACGCGAGTGATTACGTTTGCGAACAAGCCGCTTACGTTTGTGTTGATGTACCATTCCTTGTCTTTGAGCGCTTCGTGGTAAACGGCGTTGGTTCCGATTACGCGATAGAAAAGGCCCTTGTGGTAGGCTTCGTCAAAAAGTTCGATGGCGTTTCCTGTAAAGAACGGAAGCGAAATCGCGGCGATGACTTTTGTAGCGCCCTGCTCTTTAAGGAACTGCATGGCCTTAAGGAGCGTTCCGCCCGTTCCCAACATGTCGTCGGCAAGGAAGGCAACCTTTCCGTTAACGTCGCCCAAAAGCTTTATCGCCTTGATGTTTGTTGAATGAGCGTCCTGCGTTACGATTGAGTAGTCGCGCTCCTTGTAAATCATCGCAAGCGGAAGCTTGAGGCCCGAAGCGTAGAACTTGTTGCGGTCGATCGCTCCTGTGTCCGGAGAGACGACGACAAGGTCTTCTGTCTTTCCTGTAAGGTCGACGATCTTTGCAAGCTCGCGGATGATTTGGTACGAGGCGTGCAAGTTCTCCAAAGAAATTTGGTTGAAGGCGTTGATAATTTCGCGCGAGTGGATGTCAAGCGTGATGATTCTTTTTACGCCCAAAAGTTCGTAGATGTGGCCAAGCATGCTGGCGGTCAAGCCTTCGCGGCCCTTCTTTTTGTGCTGGCGGCTGTAAGGATAGGCGGGAACTACAAGCGTGATGTTTGCCGCTCCGGCTTGGCGCACGCAGTCGATTGTAACCAAAAGCGACATTACGTGGTCGTTGACCGAAAGCGAAAGCTTGTTCTTTCCGTCGTTGAGCGAAAGGACTTCGTGGTTCTCAACGTCCTGGAAAATGAAAACGTCCTTTCCGCGAACGCATTCCAAAAGCTCGGTTTTGAATTCGCCGTTCATAAAATAAGTAAAGCGAGCCTTAACCTTAAATATTGGCGGCCTGTACTTGTCGGTGGCGCCCTTCATGCAAATGTCTGAAGTGTTGATGTCGCTGCCCAAATTGATTTGCTTGATTAGATCGTTTTTGTCAAGTTGGTAGCGCTTGGAAATGACATCGTTCTTTAGGGTAAAACGATGTTTGTACATGTGGCGAAGATGAGTTATAACTTCATCGGCAAATACTTCTCCACCCGGGCAAGCTACAATCGCAAGGTTTGTAGGTTCGGAATATGGCATATTAACCTCTGTATGTCCGCAAAGCCATGCTCTGGGCATCTGGTCATCGCGGCGAATTCTAACAAAAACATAATAGCGCAAAAGGGCTTGCTTGGTCAATTGCCGCGCGATATAATGAGGCTATGACTCTTACGATTTTGGGGAGCGGAACAAGCCACGGCGTCCCGGTAATCGCCTGCAATTGCAAGGTTTGCAAGTCCGCGGACCCGCGCGACAAACGCTACCGAGCAAGCGCCCTTTTGGAAAATGACTTTGAAGGAAAGACTTGGCGCGTTTTGATTGACGTAGGCCCCGACTTTAGAAGCCAGGCGCTTGCTTGCGGCCTTCCGTCCTTGGACGCGCTTTTGCTGACCCACGGACACGCCGACCACTTGCACGGCCTTGACGACATCCGCATTTTTAGCCATACAAAAGTTCCGCACGCCCATTCAAAATACACAGACGCAAACGGCGCGGTCCACGGCTCCAACGAATTCACAAAGCCGATGCCGATTTACGCCGACAAGGGAACGACAAAAATCGTCCGCTCCCACTTTGACTACATCTTCAAACGGACGCAAATCGGCGGCGGAAAGCCGCTTGTCACCCTTAACGGCGCCGAAAACCTCGTTCCAACCGCTCCCCTAAAAATCGGCGGAATGGAAATTATCTCGATTCCGATGAAGCACGGAAGAATTCCGACGACAGGCTACTTGATTTCCTCAACCGGAGCGGACGGAACAAAAAAAAGCGTCGTCTACTTGACCGACTGCAACTACATCAGCCCCGCCGCAATCGACTTGATAAAGCAAAACTGCGGAACGCTGGTCCACGCGGTGATCGACGGCCTGCGCAAAGAAGTCCACACCACCCATTTTAGCTTTGAACAAGCCTTGGGCGTCGCCGACCTTATCCAGCCCCGCCACACATGGACAACCCACATGACGCACGACTTTAGCCATGAGGAAATTTCTAATTATTATCAGGAAATTTTGCCCGAATATCCGGGGCTAAAAAAAATCGTCGCAGGCGGAGGCTCTGTTTTGCCTGCCTACGACGGTTTGAGATTGGAAGTCAACTAAACTTTTGGCTTAGTTGGCGGCCTGAGCCGTCTTTTCCTTGGGAACGTTAACTTTCTTTGTGACAAAGCCGCTTCTCAAGCACTGTGTGCAAATCTTGATTGTGCGGGCTCCGCCGTCGCCAAAGTCAGCCTTTACGCTTACAAGGTTGGGCTTCCAAACGTGGCGTGTGTGGTGGTAAGTCTTGCTTACTCGGTTTCCGTGCATCGGAGATTTTCCGCAAATCGCGCATGTTCTTGACATAATATTTCACCTGCCTTTAATAATCAATCGTGAGTTTTAATATATTATAGAAAAACGCAGTTTATGTCAATAGCGAAGCTTATTTTCCATACGTTTTTTCTATATCAATAATCTGGTCGCGGATGGCGGCCGCCTGCTCGTA
>Ga0310695_10005838_pt1 | contig 21010 bp, 20 predicted proteins | sample RumenRJG_04DNA_FD_203882 | JGI IMG/M metagenome (GOLD analysis project Ga0310695, IMG submission 203882) | Bovine rumen microbial communities from Lethbridge, Alberta, Canada - RJG_04 (v2) (version 2) | ecosystem: Host-associated > Mammals > Digestive system > Stomach > Rumen | place: Canada...
AAGGCCGACAAGGTGCTCTGCATCCCCGAGAGTGCAATCGAGTTCAGCGGCGACTCCACCTTCGTTTATGTCATCAAGGGCGAGGGTAAGGGTAAGACCTATGAGCGCACTGCCGTTACCACAGGTCTCTCTGATGGAGTGAATATTGAGATAAAGAAGGGTATTACAGCGAAGGATAAGGTTCGTGGCCCGGAGATTGTTGCAGACGATAAAGACTAGGCATTATGAGCAAGAGATATAATCACAAATTGAGGGTGATAAGTTTATCATTTATCATTTATCCATTATCATTTCTCCATGCTGGGGCCCAAGATAAGCAGTGGAGCCTGCGTGAGTGCTGCGACTATGCCGTAGAGCATAACATCGGCATCAAGCAGAAGGCAAACACGCGTCGACAGAGGGATATACAACTCAATACCGACAAAAACTCCCGTCTTCCGGATGTAAATGCATCATTAGGCCAGAACTTCTCTTTCGGACGTGGTCTTACTGCTGATAACACTTACTCCAACACCAACACCTCGTCGACATCCTTACAGCTTGGTGCCAGTGTGCCCATCTTCACTGGTTTCAAGATCCCTAACCAGATAAAACTCGACAAGCTGAATCTTGAGGCAGCAACCGCCGACCTGGAGAAGGCAAAGGATGATATCCGTATGCAGGTGGCTCAGGCTTACGTTCAGATACTCTATGATCTGGAGATTGCCGATGTGGCTCGTCGACAGATAGCTATCGACTCTATGCAGGTGGTTCGTCTTCAGGCTTTCGTCAACAATGGCAAGGCCTCTGAGGCACAGCTCTCCCAGCAGAAAGCCACCCTCGCTAACAGCCACCTCACATCTACCCAGGCAGATAACAACACCCGCCTGGCGATACTCACGCTTACCCAACTCCTCGAGCTCCCATCGCCAGAGGGATTCTCTATCGTCAGGCCTAATCCAGATACTCTTGGATCTGTAGGAAATATAGGATTGCCTACACCCGATCAGATCTATGCTGATGCCTTGGGCATAAAGCCTGAGATCGCATCTCAGCAGCTTCGCCTTAAGGGCACAGAATACAGTATCAAGATCGCAAGGGCAGGGTATTACCCCACACTCTCTGCTAACGGCGGCATGGGAACCAACTACTACACCACATCGGGTTTTGACTCAGCTGGCTTCGGTACTCAGATAAAGAATAATTTCTCGCAGTATATAGGCCTGAGTCTCAGCATACCTGTCTTCAACCGTTTCCAGACGAGAAACAACATCCGTAATGCTAAGATAGAGCGACAGAACCAGCAGCTTCAGTTGGATAATGCAAAGAAGACCTTGTATCAGGATATCCAGAAGGTGTACTATAATGCCGTTAATGCCCATGCCAAGGAACAGAAATCGCTCGAGGCGGTAAAGAGTTCTGAGGATGCCTTTACACTGATGCAGGCAAAGTACGAGAACGGAAAAGCTACTATCACAGAGTTTAATGAGTCGAAGAACAATTACCTGAAGGCAGAGTCCGATCTTGTTCAGGCGCGCTATGAGAATATCTACCAGAAGGCGCTGATAGATTTCTATCGAGGCAAAGACCTGAGTTTCTGATGTGATATTATTCGAAATAGAATGTAAGGACAATCATTTTTGTATGCCCGCTCTTAACCGAGTTGGCATACATTTTTTTATTCTCGTCCATCAGCTCGTTGGGGTGATTTCTGTCAAGGGCATCGATAAGACTATAGCAGAACTTTATCTCAGGAATCAGTTTGAAGAATGGCAGATACAGGTCGCAGCCCATGCCTATCTCAATCATCGTGTCTGACTTCTTCAGGCGGATATACTCCTGGTCCTTGCCTGTCAGGTTTATCATCTGGTTTATTCCTGCAATAAGATACGGGCGATAGTTGTTCCATCGCTGGGCGGAGAACTTAAGGTCTAAGGGTATTGAGATATACGTGTTCTTCATGTCCTGATGCTCTTCATGCGGAATCCCCTCTGGCGACAGCTGTGTGAGGTTGTGGAGAGTGAGGTGCTTGGCTCCGAAATGCATGGTGGGCGACAATCGCAGGTTCAGATGATTGGAGAGTCGCATGTCTGCAGTCACTCCCACGCTGAAGCCCGCTGTCCACTTGTCGGCATCGGTCACTATCGTCTGCTGCATCGTAGTTCCGTCCTCGAGGGTTATCGTCTGAGGACCTACGTTCTCAAACTCAATATCCTGTAGGTTCATTCCCACGTTGATGCTGAAGTGCATAGGGCGCAGGTCGATATACGGCTTGTACTGTACCCTCCGTGTCTGAGCCGCAGCGCTGAAGGGAAATGATAAATTGTAGATGATAAATGATACTAATATCAGGTGTCTTATTACGTTCTTATAACTCATACTTAAATAACGAACAAAAAGTCGCTTTATTATATCCTGTTATTTCGACATTGTATAAATTGACCCTGAAAAATGAAGATTTTATACCTAAAGTTTGGTATTATCCAAAAAATATCCTTATCTTTGCATCGTCAAAAGTGAGTATTAACATTAATATTAATTTAAATTTATAAGAATTATGGCATATGTAATTGGTGACGACTGCATCGCTTGCGGTACATGTCAGGGTGAGTGCCCAGTAGAGGCTATTTCTGAGGGTGACAAGTATTCAATTGACCCTGATCTCTGCACAGAGTGTGGTACTTGCGCTAGTGTATGTCCTTCTGAGGCTATCAGCCTGGGCTAATCACTTAAGCAAACAAACAAAAATTAAGCCGCTCGATATCGAGCGGCTTTTATTATTTCTCTAAGTTGAGTATCAGCTTACCAACGAAAGCTCCGTGTTTTCCGTTCTGGTCTACGGGAATCATCTTGCCGTTCTTGTCGGGTGCATATTCGAGTTTTGGCATATAGGTGTGGGTATGTCCGCCAAGTACGAGGTCGCAGCCTTCGGTAAGACTGAGGAACTTCTCGTCAGGATATACAGAAACCTCCCATCCCAGATGTGAGATACATATCACCAGGTCGCACTTCTCCTGTTTGCGCAACAGGTTGATATACTTCTGAGCTGACTCGGCAGGGTCAAGGAACTTGATACCCTCGCAGTTGCCGTCGAATACCAGTCCCTTCATAGGAGGATCGAGAGCAAAGACGCCAATCTTCAGGTCGCCGCGACGGATGGTAATATACGGTTTTGTGAGTCCTTCGAGCACCGTACCTGTGAAGTCGTAGTTTGAGCATACGATGGGGAAGTTGGCCATACGGAAGAGTTTAGCCATGTTCTCCATACCGAAGTCAAACTCATGATTACCGATAGTAGAGCACTCGTAGCCCATAAGATTCATCAGACCTATCTCCACTTCGCCTTTGAATAGGGTGTAGTAGCCTGAGCCCTGACAGAAGTCACCGCTATCGAAGAGCAGGAGGTCGGGATTCTTCTCTCGCTCCTCCTTAATCATGTTGATACGACGCAGGAAACCTCCACGCCCTGCCAGATCCTTATTGTCGAGATTAGGATTGAGCGGATAGATACAGGAGTGGGTATCGTTGGTGTGGAGCACAACGAGCTGTTTGTTCTTCTTTGCAGAAGCGGCAAAGGGCATCATGACGAGCAACATCATCATCACCGCCCTCATCAACACCTTATTATATATATTATATCCTTTCATATATCTTTTGTTTTATAGGTTCAATATATTTTTATTTTATATTTTTTATTTGACCCTCACGATTCTCCCTTCTACCTTCGAGTCAACAATCTCTCCCTTCGCCTGCTTGTCGCGGAAATAGTTCATGATGAGATATCGGGTGTTGTTGCTGGCATCATCAGGAGCCACCTTGTTCGACCCCTCTCTGAGCACAGGCATACCGTCGTTACCCTCAAGCAGATAGTTGATGGTTGCGATGCGGTACTCTGCCTTCGGGTCAATCTCTTTGCCGTGAAGACGTACTGACTTAACCTTACCGTCTTTTTCAGGCCCCTCGATTACGAGCTCGAGCCCTCGGCTCACACCCTCACCGCCTCTTTTGGCCATCTGTTGGAAGAGAGTCATCATCTGCTCACCGTTAAGTGTCACGAAACATATCTTATTCTCGAATGGTGCCACGTCGAGCACATCGCCATAGGTCACATTACCCTTTGTCAAGTCGGCACGAATGCCTCCCATGTTGTAGATACCTAACACCGGCTCCTCGTTATAGTCCTTTGCTGCCCATACGAGGATATCTGCCAGCAGGTTCGAAAGGTCGCTCTCCGGACGCTGTGCGTGCATGTTATGAGCCACCACACCCATGATGGGACCCATGATGGAGTCGTTGACTTTCTTATACGGTGCGATAAACTTCTCAGCCTCTGCATCAGTTTTCTGATCATACCGGCTGTCTACGATGATACGGCTCCTGTCGACACTCACCAGACGATAGTGCTTTGGTGCACACGATGCCATCATCAGAAGTGCCATAGAGCCAATAAAGATTTGTTTCATATTCATATAATTTTCGGTTTTACGTGGCAAAGATACAAAAAATCGCTCAATATTCAATGCCTATCGTACAATAAATTGCTAAAAAATGTTAAGGCGTCCACGTTTATCATTTATCCATTATCATTTATCCATTAAAAAGTAGTACCTTTGCACCCGCTTTCCGCGTAATCGCTGGCAGGAAGTATCGAGAGGCCTGTTATGTTGCGTTGGAACGATACAACAAATTTAATTGCAATTAAAGAAATGGATTTAATTAAAGTTGCTGAAGAAGCATTTGCAACCGGCAAGAAGTTCCCAGAGTTCAAGGCTGGTGACACTATCACTGTCGCTTACAAAATTATCGAGGGTTCTAAGGAGCGTATCCAGCTCTATCGTGGTGTAGTAATTAAGATTGCTGGTCACGGAGACAAGAAGCGCTTCACTGTTCGTAAGATGTCAGGTACAATTGGTGTAGAGCGTATCTTCCCAATCGAGTCTCCGAACATTGAGAGCATCGAGGTCAACAAGGTTGGTAAGGTTCGCCGCGCTAAGCTTTACTATCTGCGCAAGCTCACTGGTAAGGCTGCTCGCATCAAGGAGAAGCGCCACAACGTTGGTGAATAAAAAAGAAAAAAAGAGGCTGCGCCCAAGTGTGCAAGCCTCTTTTTTTATTCCCCATGCAATGCATTCTGGAATTCTTCCCAACTCTGGAACCCAGCTAAAAGCGAGAGACGGTCGAGCGTCTTCTTATCAGGTTTTCTCAGGATTTCCTTCTCTACTGCCTCAAGCAGTTTTTTAAGCGCCAAACGTTTCTTTTCCATATTATTAAAAAATTTGCTGCAAAATTACAAAAATATTTTGTACCTTTGCACACAGAAATAGAAAATATCGCAAAAATGAAAGAATTAGCACTCAAGTACGGATGTAATCCCAATCAGAAGCCCTCACGCATCTTCATGACCGAAGGCGAGTTACCTATCGAAGTTATCAACGGCCGTCCCGGTTACATCAACTTCCTCGATGCCTTCAATGCCTGGCAGCTGGTGAAGGAGCTGAAGGCCGCTACTGGTCTGCCTGCCGCTGCTTCGTTCAAACACGTCAGCCCTGCGGGTGCTGCTGTGGGCCTGCCTCTGAGCGACACACTGAAGCATATCTACTTCGTGGATGATATCGCTGGTCTCGACGATAGTCCTATTGCCTGCGCATACGCCAGAGCACGTGGTGCCGACCGTATGTCGAGCTATGGCGACTTCGTGGCTCTCTCTGACACCTGCGATGCCACAACGGCACGAATCCTGAAGCGTGAGGTCAGCGACGGTGTGATTGCTCCCGACTATACCCCTGAGGCTATCGAGATACTCAAGGACAAGCGCAAGGGCACATATAATGTCATCAAGATCGATCCTGGATACCAGCCTGAGCCTATCGAGCGCAAGCAGGTGTTCGGCATCACCTTCGAGCAGGGCCGTAACGAGATAAAGCTCGACGATGACGCACTCTTTGAGAACATGCCCACACAGAACAAGACCTTCAGCCCTGAGGCAAAGCGCGATCTTATCATTGCCCTCATCACTCTGAAGTATACACAGTCAAACTCTGTATGCTACGTTAAGGATGGTCAGGCCATCGGTATCGGAGCTGGTCAGCAGAGTCGTATCCACTGTACCCGTCTGGCCGGCAATAAGGCAGATATCTGGTGGCTCCGTCAGCATCCGAAGGTAATGAACCTGCCTTTCCTGGATAATATCCGCCGTGCAGACCGCGACAACACCATCGACGTGTATATCTCTGAGGATTACGACGATGTGCTCCGCGAGGGCACCTGGCAGATGTTCTTCAAGGAGAAGCCCGAGGTGCTCACCCGTGAGGAGAAGAAAGAGTGGATTGCAAAGAACACTAAGGTGGCTCTTGGCTCTGACGCCTTCTTCCCTTTCGGCGACAATATCGAGCGTGCTCATAAGAGCGGTGTAGAGTTCATCGCCCAGGCAGGTGGCTCAGTGCGTGATGACAATGTCATCGAGACTTGCGACAAATACGGCATAGCTATGGCCTTCACCGGCGTCCGCCTCTTCCACCATTAAGCCTATGGACGATTTTCAGAATATCCTCGAGCATGGCATCAGCTTCGGACGTGGAGGTGATAAGCCAAAGGACGATGGCAAGGTGAAGACCAAAGCCAAGAAGAAGCAGTATATCACCGGTGCCCACGGTAGCGGTTCTGCACGTCAGAAAGCCAAGTATCGTGAGCAGCGTGCCAACAGGCATAAGAAATAATATGACTAACTATCCCCCGCCATCTGGCGAGGGATTTTTATTACTTCATCGGTATCGAGAATATAAACCTGCAGCCTTCCGTATATTTCTCATCGAGGGTTAAGTCAGCTCCTAAGGTAGCTGCGAGCCGCAGGCTGATGGGTAGTCCTAATCCGATACCCTCTTTGAAGTTGCCAGTGGCTTTCTCAAAGAGTTCGAAGATACGTTCCCTGTCTTCGGGCTTGATGCCTACGCCGGTATCTGTCACGATGAGATTGACCTTTTGTGCTGACTTGCTGTAATCGCAACTCAGTTCTATATGGCCTTTCTCAGTAAACTTCTGGGCATTATCAATCAGATGTGTGAGTATGCGGTTCACTGTCGAAGGGTGGGTGCGTACGGTAAAGTCGTCGGCCACATTCGTTGAATATCGGATATCCACACCCTCGTTGGTGTTGTTTTCCAATGTGTGAAGCAGCTTCCTGCATAATACGTTGATCATCACATCCGACATCTCTGAGTCAGGCTTCACGCTGTGCTCGCTCTCGCTGTTGGCCAGTTCCAGCACCTCGTCAACAATAGTGGTGATAAGGTCCACATTAGACAATATGCGTTCCTTGGCCTCTTCCCGCTCTTCATCACTAATTTCGATGCCTGGTTCGCACAGCAGACTCGAGAATCCTCCGATGGCATTCAGCGGAGTACGTATCTCGTGACTCATGTTTTTGATGAATGCCGTCTTCATGCGGTTCGACCCCTCAGCACGGTCGAGGGCTATCTTAAGCTTCTTGTTCTTGTCCCAGATGATACGCGTAAGTCGCCTGCGCCCCATGATATATATAATAAAGAATGCGATGATGATGCCTATAATCCAGTTTCTGCGCTCCTCAGCTAATTCCTTGTTGGCTGCACTCTCCTCATGCGCCTTAGCCAGCTCACTTTTAAGCGAGTCCAACTCAGCTGATTTGCTGTCATTCTCCGCCATAGCAAAGAGTGAGAAACAACTTATCAGCAGTAATGAGATTAGCCGGCAAAGATATCGTTTGTTCATCAAATTAGTTTTTTCCGCTGCAAAAGTAATATCTTTTTGCCAATTGTGCAAATAAATGAAAAAATAATGCCTATTTTTTTTGGAAAATTTGCTAAAATAGACTATCTTTGCAGATGAGTTTCAAACAGCTAACAATAATTCACAATATGAAATCAATCAGACTATTGGCTCTTGCCACAGTGCTTTTCTGCACAAGTATCACCAATGCCCAGAAATATGTAGGAGGCGACATCTCTTTGCTTACAAAATACGAGGAAAACGGAGCCAACTACATGGATAAAGATGGCAAGAAGATTACAAATGTGCTTGAATTCCTGAAGGAACAGGGTATGAACTCTATGCGTGTACGCTTGTTTGTCGATCCTTCGAAGGCTCCGACAGATGAAAAGGGGCAAGGCGTATGCCAAGACTTGGAGTACGTGAAAAAGCTTGGAAAAAAAATTAAGGATGCCGGGCTTAAGTTTATGCTTGATTTCCATTACAGCGACTCCTGGGCAGATCCTGGGAAACAAAGGATGCCTGAATCATGGATTGCAATCAATACACCTGCCTATGAGTATATATACACTTATACAAAGAATAGTCTTGAGGAATTAAATGCTGCTGGTGCAACTCCAGATTTCATCCAGATAGGCAATGAGATAAGTTTTGGAATGCTCTGGGATGGTTGTAAGGTTTCTGCCAATAGCAGTTGGACGGCTTATACTGATGATAACTGGGACCATTTCTCCACAGCCCTGAAGAATGCTTCCAAAGCATGTCGAGAGGTATGCAGGGATGCCAAGATCATTATTCACACAGAACAGTGTGCCAACAATCCTACGCTTGACGTGGCGTTTTATAATCGTATAAAGGATAATAATGTCGATTATGATATTATTGGTGTTTCGTATTATCCTTATTACAAAGGACGTGTAACTGATTTGGAGAGAGGTCTTAATAAACTTGAGGAGAATTTCTCCGACAAGAAGATAATGATTGTTGAAACTGGATGTGGCTACCATTATGAAGTAGGAGATAAAGATAAGCAATACTATCCTAAAACCTATGAGGGACAACGTCAGTTTACAAATGATCTTGTAACCATGCTTAACAAGCACGAGAGTGTCAACGGCCTCTTCTGGTGGTTCCTTGAGGCCAACGAGTATGGTCTTGACTGGAGTACAAAACGTGTAACTGATAATTGGTATAATGCATCGCTTTTCGACAACGAGACTGGAAAAGCCCTTCCTGCGCTCTACGAGCTGAAGAACTTTCTTGGCAGCGAGTCAGGCATCAGTACTGTAGATGCGAATAAGGCTGAAACTGATACCAGTTGGTATAGCCTCGATGGGAGGAAACTGAGCAGCAAGCCTACTGAAAAAGGCATCTTTCTGAATAGCGGTAAAAAGATTGTTATGAAATGAGAAAGTACATTTTTTCTATTGCCTTGTGTTGTTGCTGTCTGACGTCATGCATCAAGGACGAGGCTCCTAACAAGGAGTGCGATATCGAAAGCGCCTGGATAGAAGGTCAGGAGTATGAACAATATTTCTATCGTACAAATGAGATGCGTAAAGAGTCTCTTGGCTCAGTATATACAGACATCATATTCTCTGTACGTTCGCTTATCTCTTTGGATAAACAGATTCCCCTGTATTTCAAGATTACCGAAGGTGCCACTATCGAACCAGCCAATGGCTCGAAGCAGGATTTTACAAAAGGCCCCGTTACCTATACTGTAACCTCAGAGGATGGACAGTGGAAACGCACATACAATGTGATCTTCAGGGAAATGGCATTGCCTGCATCGAAGTACAGCTTTGAGAATGTGGAGACACGTAGGGAGAGAACTATGCTGGCCCAGTACAACGAGCTCCATTACTTCTATGAGATGGCGAGTGATGGAAAACCGGATTATTGTTGGGCAACAGGCAATCCGGGAACTGCACTTTTGATGAAAGACGCTAAGCCTGAAACTTTCCCCACCTATTCCGTAGCGGAGGGTAAAGAGGGTAAAGGTGTCTGTCTGAACACCCAGTCGGCTGGCGCTATGGGAGAGGCTTTCAATAAGCCTATCGCTGCAGGAAGCCTTTTCTTGGGTAAATTCGTAACAGAATATGTGATGTCAGATCCCCTGAAAGCAACTCAGTTCGGTGTGCCCAACGCTAAGGAGCCAGTGCGCATCACCGGTTGGTATAAGTATAAGCCCGGCGAGAAGTTCACAGACATGAAAATGAAAGAGATTCCTAATCGTGTAGATGAGGCGAGTATCTATGCCGTGTTCTATCGCAACACTGATGATGCAGGCAATACCTTTGTCCTTGATGGTCACTCTGTAGAAGACCTCGACAAGATACTTGACAATCCGCTTGTGTACAAGGTGGCTCGTGTGAAATCATTACCAGCTACTGATACGTGGACACGCTGGGAGATGTTCTTCGAAGGCAAGGATGCGCCAGACGACATCGTTAATGCCATGGGCTGCAACCTGGCTCTGGTGTTCTCGTCGAGCAAGAGCGGAGCTCAGTTTGAGGGTGCCGTCGGAAGCACTCTCTATATTGATGAGGTAGAAGTATCGTATGAGAAATAATCCTGGAGTCGAATATGAAAAAGAATATAGCATACATTATACTTTTAGCAACGGCTTTGTTTATCGGCAAGACGGCAAATGCTGCTGAACTCGACAGCTTGCAATTGAAGGCCCGAGTGGGATATAATATCGGTGGTACGTCACCACTCCCGTTGCCAGAGACCATACGCAGTATCGAGAGTTATAGTCTGACGCCATCATTCATGGTGGGAGTTGATGCCATGCTGCCACTATCTCAGAGGTGGGGCGTTTTGGCTGGCCTGCGATTCGAGAACAAAGGCATGAAGGCTGCTGTCACCACCAAGGCTTACTATATGGAGGTGGTGAAGGGCGACCAGCAGATGGCGGGTCTCTTTACAGGTCATGTAGAGCAGAAAGTAAAGCAGTGGATGCTTACCATTCCCGTTCAGGCAACATTCAAGTTAGGCAACAAGGTGATGCTGAAAGGCGGACCTTATGTGTCGTTTCTTCTGAGTAAGGAGTTCAGTGGTATTGCATCCGACGGGCATCTGAGGAAAGATAATCCTACGGGAGCTAAGATTCTGATGGGCTCTAAAGAGGGAGAATGGGCCACTTATGAATTCAATGATGATATGCGTAGCGTGCAGTTTGGTATCGGTATTGGTGCCGACTGGCAGGTTCACAAGCGTATAGGTCTGTCTGCCGACCTGAACTGGGGTCTGACAGGTGTCTTCCCTGGTGACTTCAAAACAGTAGAGCAGACTCTTTATCCTATCTACGGCACCATCGGCGTATATTACCGATTCAAGTGATTTGATTAGTCGTTGGGACAGGCACCTGAGTGCAGTTCATACCAAGGTACTGTCCCACTGACTACCCTACACCAAGGTACCTGTCCCACTGACTAGTTCTTGCTATTCTGTCTCACGCCAAGAGGTAAGCAATGGCTACAACAGCACAATATGCTGTAACAATTAATTCGGTAATAATATTAAAAGAAGGCAGTCGATTGACTGCCTTCTTTGTCTAGAAGCCCAAACAGGATGTTGCTCCGAGGGCCGTTAGAATTGCTGTTGCGATGCTCGCTACGAGCTGCACGATCCACTTGAGGGTTTCCTTCTTCGTCATACGTTACCTCCTTTCATTACGTTTATCATTTATCCTTTATCATTTATCATTTAAGGATTTGATCAGTTGCCCGTCTCGAAACCACCGCTACCTACGTTGCTGCCGTTCTTGGTGAACACCTTAGTGGCTGCCTCGCTGCTTTCACCGTTCTTGATGGCGATAGCCTTAACGGTTGTGGTATCAGTCAGGGTGATTGCCTCGCTGTACAGGCTGCTCTCTGCATCGGGTCGCCGCCTCCCGCTTGCCATCACTCAATACTCACCTTGGCGCCTTGTGGCTTTCTTTCATTTTGACAATGCAAAGATACTAAAAAAATCAATGCGAAACAAGCATCTTTTGAATTTATTTCCGGAATATTTCAAATGTTAAAATGTCTCGTTAACAAACTATCCGTTTCTCGTAAATACAGCCGAGGTTTGTCGTTATGACCTCCACCGTATCCTGTCGCGGTAACGCAGTAACGCGGTAACTTCTACCGCAATCCGATGTGCATTCTGCGACGGAGTATATAGTATTTCTAATTTATATTATATTATAATATAATATAAATATTAATAAGATATATACCCATTTCTGCATATCCCCATCCACTTAATGTTACCGCGTTACCGCGTTACTGCGTCAGGTAGTGCCGCCTTGCCGCTATGCTAGAGTCATGAGAGCCCTTTTTAGATTATTTAACAGAGAATGTGTATAAATAACCAAAATTATATCGTATCTTTGTCACGAGAATTTTTGTAGTAAATATTCTATTAATATTAAAATTTGAAGATTATGGCTAAGAATGACAATCCATTTGCAATCAGGAAATCACCAGTAGAAATTATTTCTGTTCAGGCGCTGACCCTCGACGACTATGTTAAGCGAGCTGAACATGGAAGAAAATACTGTGGCAATACTGGTGCGCGTTTTTGTCTTTCTTCAGATAAAAAGTAATTGAATACTTCATCTGAAGCAGGAATAGCAAAGATCAACACCACATCAAGGCTGGTGTTGTTTTATTGTTTGTCGGGGCGGACAAGTGAAAGATAGCAGATGATGCAGCATAACAAATATGTCTTGAAGAACATGTTCGGGGCGTTCATCCTAGCGAACGTCATGTCGGCCCTGATGACCCAGTTGGGTGGTCTCACCGACTCGATTGTGGTGGCTCATCTGGTGTCGCCGGATGCGCTGTCGGTGGTCCGCATCTGGATACCCATAGAGTCGATCATGTTTATCATCATCGGCATAATGGGTGCCGGCGCCGATTTCCTGAGCGCACGCGGCATTGGTGCCCAGAACTACGACAAGGTGAACCGCGTGTTCAATAACCACCTGTACTATGTCATCTTCTCCACGCTGTTGGTCATCGGCCTTGTATTGCCTTTCCTCGACGAGGTGGCTGACATGTTAACCAGCGATGAACGGCTGCTGCCCATGCTGAAGCCCTTTATTCATGCCGACATGTTCGCCATCTTCATAGCAGCCGTCTGCGGTGTGCCCATCTCCTACATTATCATCAACGGCAGTCCGAACATTATCACCCGCTATATCATCATCTCACAGATACTAAATGCCGGTTTCGACCTGCTACTCTGCGGTGTGTTTGATACGGGCATAGCTGGCGCTGCGTATGCCACAGCCATCGGCGATCTGCTCGCTTTCACCTCACTGACAGGCTATCTGCGCAAGAACAGTAAGATATTCCGTCTCAGGCGCCCAGAAAAGATATGTAGCATCAAGCAATATCGCGAGTGCTTTTCCATCGGCCTTCCCATGCTCATATCATCTTTCCTTGCACCTGCTCTAGCCTTCACCATGAACTCGTTGGTTGTCGATAAACTCGGTGCCGACGGTATGTATTTATTTACTGTCTATTTTCAGATCGGCGGTATTTGCATGCTGGCATTATCAGGCTCGAACATGGCTATCAGCAATATCGGCGGCATCCTGTTGGGCGAAGAGGACTTCGACGGCTTCCGCATGCTCACACGGCACATTTTCCGTTGGTTGATTTCGCTCATGCTGGTGGTGACCCTTCTCATATTCTTATTCCCCGATGGACTGGCTAGAATCTATGGCGCCGACGACAGCCTGATAGAGCAGTGCTATACACCGTTTCGCCTGATGAGTATAGCCTTCCTGCCCAATGCCATATCACAGACACTGAAGGAGCTTTACTTTGTGCAGGGCCATCAGAAGCTCTGCCGCTGGATAGAGATCGTGTCCAACGTGGGAAGCATCGGCATTATTGTCATCATGGCTCTCTACACCCCCGAACTCATCTGGTATATCCTGCCCGTCACCGCCTGGCTCCTGCTGCTGGTGATGGTGGCAATGGCGTATGTGGTGCATCGCAAGAATAAGCTTTATGCATGGCCTACACTTGAGAATACGGTGCCGTCGAATCCTTCCATCACTTTCTCCGTGCCTTATACCAACGAGGGGGTCGAATCGTTACTGAACCAGGTGCATCCCTTTGTCGAGGCATGCGAGCTGCCTGACGGTCTGGCTGTGGATATGGCACTCGAGGAACTGCTCTATGAGGTTGTGGAGACACATGAACCGCAAACCTCCAAGGGACACGAGACCTTCGATGTGCGTATCATCGACAAGGAAAAGGAATTCACAGTGGTGGTCAAGAGCAAGGGTCCCCTGAGAAATCCGATTTATAAATTTTCTGATGAGGAATTAATGGATATCGATGAGAATAACCTGCGACGGGCCATCCTGTCGCGCTTGTGCAAAAATATCAATCACAAGTATATGAACGGAATTAACTGTATTTATCTGAATTATAACCGAAACGAGACATGAACTAGCCTCAAAAAGATTAATTAATGTTAATTATCATGCAAAAGAAGATAAGAATAAGGGAATTATACGTATATTTGCCCATGAAAAGTATAGCGCAAGCTTTCTATTAATATTATTATACTTAAAATTTGAAGATTATGGCTAAGAATGACAATCCATTTGCAATCAGAAAATCACCTGTTAGTATTATTACCGCTCAGGCACTGACCCTCGATGACTATGTGCAGAGAACGATAGATGATAGTCCTGTAAGAGTTTGTACAACATCGAATAAGAAATAAGTACCATTCTATTAACGCTCTTGGAAGTTGCTTGAGTGGTAGATCTTATTAGTGTTGAATACAGTTTCTGAAGAAGGAATAGCGAAGATCAACACCATATCTGAATTGGTGTTAAGGAAAAGAGGCGATTCGGCGGTGGAGTTTTACAATGCCGCGAATCGCCTTTATGTGCTTCACTTTATTGAGGTGGCGGAGATGGGCGGTCATCGGGTACTCTACTTTTTGCTCAGGCTTGCCGACGGGAAGCGTGGCGGTGCGCCTGACAAGGAAGTGGGGCGGATGATTGTGGCGGTGATTACCCAATACCTTGAGGAACATCCTGACGAACTGGTTTGTTACTGCCATGCCGACGGCGATCAGAATTATGCCATTGACAGGATATTCCACCTGTGGGCGCGCACCAATAAAGATGTTATTGACGGCAGGGTGACTTCCTTCGACGGTGCCGGGCATAATGCCGAAGGATGGGGCCTGCACTTTACGGTGATACACCATCTGAAATGTAAGGACATCGCCGAACTGAAGGCCTGCATTCTGGAAAACGGCGATGCGTTTGCCGCCAGTGTCAGAGAGCAGATCATTCTTCTTCATACTATAGAAGAAAAAATGCACGAGTCCGACGATGCGGTATGTTAAGCTACATAATGATAGGTTGCAGGCACCTCTGATCGAGGACTTGAAGGTTTGTCTGGTGTTAGGTGCCAAACTGCGTCCAGACGACTCGCTGTCGCCTATCCTGCAGCTGCGGGTGAGACTGGTGAGCATCCTTGCCAATGCCTATCCTGACTGGACGTTCTACATCTCAGGTTGCCGTTCCGACACTTCCGTCATCTACCGCACGCTGGTAGAGGAATACCATATTCCTGAAGAGCGCTTCGTGCTCGACTCCTGTGGCTATAACACCTTCCGCTCGGTATGGAACATGGAGATGCATTTCGGGCAAACCCGATACTACATCCTGACCAGCAGTTTTCACATCGCCCGTTCGGTGCGCATTGCCCGATGGCTGGGTTATGATGCCTGGGGCATTGACATCAGCGACTATGAGAGGGTGAAGACCAACCCCTACTTCTGGCGCGAACAGTTGGCAGCGCTGCGCTCGCTGTGGCTCGTATTCTGCATAAAGACACCTATCTGTGATATCGAGAGTTGGATCTATTGGAAAATTCTAATCCGCCGCCTGCGACGCAACGAGCAGCAGTTTGACGCGCAAAACGAGCAGATACTGCAGCGTGCGATGAAAAACGTGGATCAGTCGATGCCGCTGACGGAATATTTCTTCCGCCAACTGATGGAGGGCGGCACACCTACAGAATTCACACAGCCGATGGAGGAAGAGCGCTTGATAGTGAGTCTGAGTCATGTGGACTGTACCACCGTGATGGAGGACGTGCTGGCATTGGCACTATGTTACAGAGACGGGCGCACCACACTGGAGGACCTGAAGGACTACTACCGGCGGATGCACTATCAGGACGGCATAATCTCGTTTGCCACCCGCAACCATTACTTCACCTGGATCATGCAGTCGGCCATCAAAGAGGGGTTCGTGGAGCGCATCAGTCCCGACGAGCCTGTCTTTCCCTTTACGGGGGTGCAGGATATGCAGCCGAGTTATATGACCAGAAACAAATATCTATTCTACCCCCAAATGGATGACGAAAAGAACTACGAGGCCATCGCCCTTCGCCAGCAGCAGGGTGTGCGCTTTACCTATATCCCCCGCGAACTGCTGAACATGCCTCAGGATTCAGAGCTGGGCGTGATTCACGATGGCGACATCATGGCCGTGGTGTGCGACCAGCACAGCTGGGCAAGAGGTGTGGAGGTCAAGCACCTGCTGATAGCCAAATGGATGGAGGGCAGGCTGCATTTCTACCATGCCACTAATGATGGATTGCTACTATCAAGTCAGGATGCCTACACATATATGAAGGATAAATTCACGATGATAGGGGTGGCGGTGTACAGGTTTAAAGTTTAGAAGTGAGAGGTTATGGAATATATTCGCCCACTATATACTTGCGGCGCTTTTAATCGCCAGGCACAACGAGCCGTGATGTACAACACGGCCCGCGGCACTTGCTATACCTTTGACGACGTGTCGGCCCTGCTGGTCAACGAGTTGCTGAAGGGTGGGAGAGAGAAGCCTGTCGATATAGCGCATATTGCTGCGGTGACAGGCGCTACCGAGGAACAGGTCACCGACTTCTGCCATGAACAGCTGATGCCTATCGGACTCATCCACGACCATGTGTGGAGCGACGAAGAGTGGCAGCAATATCGTCAGGACTATCCGCCCTGCATCGGCAATAAAGGCAGTGAGCCTGTGGGCGACTATTGGGAAACCCTGCCTCAGGAACTGCAGGTTTCACTGAACCTCGAACTGACCTATGCCTGCAGCGAGCGCTGTCTGCACTGCTTCAACGAAGGTGCCGCCCGCAGCGACCTGCATGAGGAGCACCGTCTGCGCCCTGACATGCTGACGCTGGATGACTACAGGCGCTTGATAGACGAAGTCGTGGAACTGGGAATACCCGCGGTGACCGTTACTGGCGGTGATCCGTTCAGTTATCCCCACTGCTGGGATGTTCTTGAGTATATGCACGAACGTAATCTGGCTGTGAACCTGTTCACTAACGCTCTGGCCCTCAACACCAGCGAGAAGGTACACCGTGTCGCCCGCATGGGACTGCTACAGCTCAGCGTTTCCATCTACAGCACCGATGCTGAGGTGCACGACCAGATCACACGTCGAAGCGGCTCATGGGAGCAGTCGATGAAGGTGCTGAGAGAGATGGCAGAATGGCCTGTGCCCCTGAACCTCAAGACACCCGTGTTCTGTCTGAACACCCGAACCTATTACGGGGTGCGCGAGATAGCCCACCAGCTGGGGGCTGAGAATGAAGTCTCGTGCGTGTTGATACCAGGTGCCGATGGCGATGTCTCTTTGATTGAACATCTGCAGACACGTCCTGAAGCCCTGCGTATCATTTTAAATGATCCGCTTGGGAAGACTCATGTGCCTACCGATGGGAAAGCCGACGGCTACGAGTTGGGCAGCAAGCCTGGGTTCCCCTGTTCTGCCAATAGCACGATAACCGTTTCGCCTAGCGGAGTGGTCAGTGGGTGTGGCAATATTCCCATCACCTTTGGCAACCTGCATCACGTGTCGCTTAAAGAGGCCATTCTGAGCCCCCAGCGCCTGCAGATGCTCCAGACTGACCAGAAACAGGCGTTTATGGCCTGCGGCGGTCACGACTATTGCCAGTATTGCCCTGTGCCCTGTTATGCGGGTGAGCATTTGGAAAAGCATGCCGACGGCACCTTCACGCTGAAAGAGATACAAGGCGACACATGTCTGACAGCCCAGATCCGCATGGAACTGTGCCAGCAGATAGAACAGGGCATCGACCCACTGGGTGGCAAGAGCATCGAAGAATGCCTGGCTGCCCAGCCCGTGGAAGAAGTGCCGGTGTTTCGAAAAAAGATAAGGATATGATACAACGTAATGAATATGTGTTGAAGAACATGTTCGGGTCGTTCTTCCTGGCGACCGTCATGTCGGGTCTGATGGGACAGTTGGGTGGTTTCACCGATTCTATCGTAGTGTCTCATCTTGTGTCGCCCGATGCACTGTCAGTTGTCCGTATCTGGCAACCCTTTGCGACCTGCATGTTTATCATCATCGGCATAATGAGTGCCGGCGCCAGTTTCCTGAGCGCACGAGGCATTGGTGCCCAGAACTACGACAAGGTGAACCGGGTGTTCAATAACCACCTGTATTATGTCATCTTCTCCACGCTGTTGGTCATAGGTCTTGTATTGCCTTTCCTCGACGTGGTGACTGGCTTGATAACAACCGATGAGCGGTTGCTGCCCATGCTGAAGCCCTATGTTCATGCCGACATGTTCGCCATCTTCATAGCAGCCGTTTGTGGCGTACCCGTCTCCTATATCATCACCAACGGCAGTCCGCGCCTCATCACCCGACGTATCATCATCTCTCAGATACTCAATGTCATTTTCGACCTGCTGCTCTGCGGCGTGCTGGATATGGGTTTGGCTGGTGCCTCGTATGCTTCAGGACTCAGCAATCTGCTCGCTTTCACCTCGCTGACAGGCTATCTGCGAAAGAACAGTAAGATATTCCGTCTCAGGCGCCCAGAGAAAATATGTAGCATCAAGCAGTATCGCGAGTGTTTCTCCATCGGTCTGCCCATGCTCATATCCGCCCTGCTTGGGCCCGCTCTGGCCTTTACAATGAACTCGCTGGTTGTCGATAAACTCGGTGCCGACGGTATGTATATCTTTACCGTCTATTTCCAGATTAATGCCATCTGTATGCTGGCCTTGTCGGGTTCGAATACGGCTATCAGCAATATCGGCGGCATTCTGTTGGGTGAAGAAGACTACGACAGTTTCCGCATGCTCACAAAACGTATCTTCCGCTTGTTGATACTGGTGATGGTGGCGGTGAGCCTGCTGATATTCCTCTTCCCCGACATGCTGGCAAGAGTCTTTGGTGCCGACGACCATCTGATAGAACAGTGCTACATCCCGTTCCGTCTTATGAGCCTCGCCTTCCTGCCCAATGCCATATCTGAGACACTGAGCGTGCTTTACTTCGTGCAGGGGCATCAGAAACTCTGCCGATGGATAGAAATCGTGACCAACGTGGGAACCATCGGCATTATTGTCGTCATGGCTCTCTACACCCCAGAACTCATCTGGTATATCCTGCCCGTCACCGCCTGGCTCCTGCTGTTGGTGATTGTGGCAATGGCGTATGTGGTGCATCGCAGGAATCAAACTTATGCTTGGCCTACACTGGAGAATACGGTACCATCCAACCCGGCTGTCTCTTTCTCCGTGCCTTATACTACCGAGGGTGCCCAGCAGTTCCTGACTCAGGTACGTCCCTTTGTCGAGGCGTGTGAGCTGCCGGACGGCATGGCTGTGGATATGGCACTGGAGGAACTTGTCTATGAAATCGTGGAGACCAATTCCGACCGCCGACCTGATAAGACTTTCGATGTGAGAATCATCGACAAGGAAGCCGTCTTCACGGTGGTGCTGAAGAGCAAGGGCCCCCTGAGAAATCCCATATATAAGTATTCGGATAGCGATGTCATGAACATTGAAGACCATAACCTGCGACGGGCTATCCTCTCGCGCGTGTGCAAGAATATCAGCCACAAGTATATGAACGGTATCAATTGCATCTATCTGAATTACCACCGTCAAGGTAATTAGTACGCTTTAAGTATTCTTTTAGCGTGTTACTATTTTCCCATTGTGAATATAGAGGCCCTTTTGGGTTGGTTTCCCTTGCAGGCGTCGTCCTTGCAGGTCGTAGTAGGGAGCATCCAGGTTGCTGTCCACCGTGCGAATGCCGTCGATAGCAGTTACGCCCTGAGGTGTCACCTTAGTGCCCATCTTGACGGTGACATCCAGCAGGTAATCGCCTAAAAAGAATCCGGCATAATCGGGATATACCATGATGTGTGCGTCTTTCTGCACATCCACTTTGTGTAAGATAGCATCCAAGGCCAGTGGGAGCAGTTGGAGAATCTGCCCCGTTGGTATGGGGTCATACGATATGCCCTTCGCAGGCGTCTCTGCCCCTTCCATGTCCGCCAGCATGATAATGCTGTTGGGCCTCTGCCATGTGCGTGTGTCGTTGTTCTTGATGTAGAACTCGGCCTCTAGGGTCATGTTATCCAGATATTCTATCGTGTAGTCCACCATCTGAAGTTCGTAGAAGTGCGGACTGTTCTCCACGGTGACTTTGGCTTTGTCGTGAGTTACCAACCCTAAGAAATACTCTAACTCGACATTTATGTCTCCTTGACAGGGTACGGTCATGGGATAGGTCAAAGTGATGCGCTCACCGGGATAGATTTCGGTAGGACGCAAGGTTGTCTTGATGTCCAGTGCCGACAAGGACTTTCCTTGTTTTGACTTGCCGGTAACGTTGAGTCTGGTGACTGTGCTGACTTCCTCTTCGGCCTGGTTCTCAACGACAACTACCAGGGTGTTCTCCTCCAGCGGTGTCGGTGTTGTTTCAAAGTGGGCATCTACGATTTTCAGTTTCATGGAACGACGAAGGGTCGGCTTCGCATCCTTTACATCCACATAGAAGCACTGTCCCTGCTCAGAGAAGGTCTGCCATGTCGCGGTGGCATCGTCGGCCTCGCGGGCTATCGGCCAGAGTGCATAGCTACCGTCGGCCAGCGAAAGTTTCTCGGTCTTGTATAACTGACTGGCAATAGCCCCATTTGAATACTTGGTGGTCGTATCGTTCTTCAATACGGGAACGAAAGTGCCGTCATCATTCCTGATGCCTATGCCCATATAATAGGCCGCATCCTCTAAGTTGAAATCGGTGTATGCCGCCTGATAAGCCATGATAGAATCGACTGTGATCAGTTCGTTGTAAAGAGTCAGTTTCTTGACGACTTCCGGCACTTCCGTCTCCTGTCCAGTGCTTTTCTCCATACCGAGGATAATCTGCTGGTTGGTAGCAAAGCCAAGGTCTGTG
>Ga0310695_10005839_pt1 | contig 21002 bp, 16 predicted proteins | sample RumenRJG_04DNA_FD_203882 | JGI IMG/M metagenome (GOLD analysis project Ga0310695, IMG submission 203882) | Bovine rumen microbial communities from Lethbridge, Alberta, Canada - RJG_04 (v2) (version 2) | ecosystem: Host-associated > Mammals > Digestive system > Stomach > Rumen | place: Canada...
CCCCATACCCTCGCCCCCGCCGATTTCGATTGATAAACGGACAGGGCAAATGGTATCATACGGACTCTTTCATTCCACATTCCGCCATTTACCGGCAACACAGCAACACAGGATAAACGACATGGCAAAAATCAATGCATTCTTGAGTTTCATATCGGTCTGTGCGGTCGCAGCCGCCGCTAACGCGAGGCCCTCGATCACAGCCCATTCCGGTTGCATGAAAACGCCGCCAAATTCCATCAAGAGCATAGAGAAGGGCATTGAAAGCGGCGCGGATTTTGTCGAGATCGATCTCAATTTCACCGATGACGGCACACCGGTCCTCTCGCATGACAGGCCGAAGGGCGGCGAGGAACTTTACAAGAATGCTCTCGAGATTCTGAAGAAGAATCCGAAAATCGAGTTCAACCTCGATGTGAAGTCGACGGCGAATCTGAAGGAGGCTCTCGCCATGGCGGAGAAGGCAGGCGTTGGCGGCAGGGTGTTCTTTTCCGGGGTGAAGGAGGAATTCGTCGCCGAATTCAAACGCCAGTGCCCGCGCGCCAGATTCTACTACAACGTCTATCCGGGCAGAAGGACCGATATCGACGCTCTCGTAAGGCGCGCGAAGGAAATCGGCGCGATCGGGCTGAATCTCAATTATAAAAGCGCGAATGCGGGTATCGTGCGCAAGTGCCACGCTGCCGGGCTTCTTGTATCCGTGTGGACCGTCGATGGAAAGAAAGACATTGACCGCATGGTGAAACTCGGCGTCGATGCCATTGCGTCCAACAATCCCGTTCTTGCCCGGAAGCGGGCGGCCGCCTCTAAAGAGGTCTTGCCGTGAAGCGGGCGGGTTTGCTTCTTTTGGTCGCGCTGCGGTGCGCCGCCGCATCCGCGGCGGAGACGCCGGATCCTAGAACGCGTATGCTGATCGATCCGGTGCGCGTTGTCGCATCGTCGGACGGTTTGAAGAACGCGGGAATCCTCTGCGCTCCGAAATACGGGCAGGTGCCCGAAGGAAGGTTTTACCAGGGGAGCGGAATCGTCCTCCCTCCCGGAGGCTGGACGATTCTCGACTTCGGGCGGGAGCTTCACGGCTCTCTCCAGATCGGAAGCGGCGCGAGGAGTCCGAAAAACGGCGCGAAAGTGCGCGTGCGGTTCGGGGAGTCCGTGTCGGAAGCGTGTTCGGGGCTGCTGGGAAGCGCCAAGGGCGCGACCGCGACGAACGACCATGCGATTCGCGACGATGTCGTTCTTCTGCCGTGGCTCGGGCGTCGCGAGACCGGCGAGACCGGCTTCAGGTTCGTCCGCATAGACAACCCTGGAAAGGCGCCTGTGCATCTCGAATACGTCCGCGCCGTATCCTTGATGAGGCCGTGGAGAGCGGCAGGTTCCTTCAAATGCAGCGATGGGCGTTTGAACGCCGTTTTCGATACAGCCGTGCGCACCGTACATCTCTGCTGCCAGGATTACATCTGGGACGGCATCAAGCGCGACAGGCTCGTTTGGATGGGCGATACACATCCTGAAACGATGGCGATACTGGCTGTTTTCGGCGCGCAGGACATAATACCCGCCACGCTCGACTATGCCGCCGCAACGACTCCGCCGGACGCCGCATGGATGAACAACATGCCGACTTACACTTTGTGGTGGATGCGCAATCTTGCGGCATGGTATCGCTTTACCGGCGACAAGGCCTGCGTCGCGAAGCACGGCGCCTATCTTGAAAAAACCATTGAGCGGGTTCTTTCGAAAATCGGCAGGGACGGCGTCTGGAAAGAGGATACGTTCCTCGACTGGCCTACGCGCGGCGACAAGAAGGCTTCGGCCGCCGGAACGCAGGGGCTTCTCAGGCTGGCGCTCGACGATGCCTTGTTTCTGCTGGGCGCGCTTCCGGAAGGAAACGCCCGCGTGGAAGCTCTCAGGAAGAAAACAGCCGCCGCGCGCGGACGCATCGTGCCGCTCGACGCGCGCGGAGTCAAGTCCGCTTCCGCGCTTCTCGCGCTTTCCGGCCTCTGCGGCGCGAAGGACATGTTCGCGGCGTCGCTCGGACGCAACGGATCGTCCGGCGTGTCCACATTCTACGGCTATTACATGATCGAGGCTATGGCCGAGGCCGGCGAGATGCGTCGCGCTCTTGATACCGTGCGCGACTATTGGGGCGGCATGCTCGATATGGGCGCTACGAGTTTCTGGGAGGATTTCAATCTCGCCTGGACGAACAATTCGTTTCGCGTCGATGAAATGCCCGTAAAGGGCAGACGCGACATCCACGGCGGGTTCGGCGCACATTGCTACATAGGTTTTCGCCATTCGCTCTGCCACGGATGGAGCGCGGGCCCGGCTCCGTTTCTCATAAACCGCGTTCTCGGAATCAGACCGCTCGCTCCGGGATGCGGGTCTGTTGAGGTTAAGCCCGATCTTGGCGGGCTTGAATGGGCCGAGGGCGCTATGGCCCTTCCCGGCGGCGGAAGCGTGGAGGTGCGCGCATGGCGCAAGGCCGACGGCTCTACGGGCTTTTCCGTGAAAGCGCCGCCTGGCGTGACGATTGTCGCGCCGGGTCGGGAGAAGGACGATGCCCTCCCCCGGCGGACTGCTTCAGTCGCGTGCCGCCGATGACGCTGCGGCGCGCTTGCCCGCCGGCCGGGGTTCCCATCCGTGTCGGGCGGCGAAGTCCATGTAGCGGTTCCAGTCGTACGGCGCAAGGAAGTGCTTTCCGGGGCGGAGGCGGGAACGGAAACTTTTATGCGCTTCCCCGCCGCTGAAGCGGCGAGAGAAGCGCATGTCATCGATATAAGCGAGAAGAGACGCAGGCCCGGCGTCATGCGCGCGCGAGCTCAGCGAGATACTGCTTCACGCCGAACCCTTCGCGTTCGTCGCGGAAGAGCATCCTGTTCGCTTCGGCGTCGTCGATGAACTTCTCTGCCTTGGCGTCCCACTTGAGCTTCCGGCCGAGCTTCATCGCCATGTAGCCGAGGATGCAGGCGTTGGATGTGACCTGCGCCTCTTCGAGCGGCATTGCGAGCGGCCCGCGCGTGCGCATTTCCTCGACCCATTCGCGGTTGTGCTCCATCGGACGCGGAAGCGGCTTCGAGACGGGATCTTCGATAATGCCCTTGCGGCTCGCGGCGATGGGCATTCCGGCGACCTTGTCTTTCGAAACCCCAACGGGGTCGCTCTTCGTCTGCTTGCCGGCGAATCCGCAGAACACCCAGTCGCCGTTCTCGCCGTAGAACCTCACGCCGCACGGATACTTGCGCGTGGAGCCCATCTTGATGACGGCGCCGGAAGCGTAGTTCCACGCGATGTCGCACTCGCCGTGGACGTCCCACAGCTTGCGGCCCTTCGGGTATTCGCACGTCGCGTCCACCGATACGGGCCCGCCGAGCTCTTCGCCGAGCCCGCGAATGGCGGTATCCATGTGGTGCGCGCCCCAGTTAGCGACCATGCCCATCGAGTACGCCTGAATCGTCATCCAGCCGGAGCGCTGGAAGATCACTTTCCCCGCCTGCTTGCCTACGCCGCGGTTGTGGCTGCGGAGGCGCGAATACGGGGCTTCCGCGACAGGCCCCTGCCACATGTTCCAGTCGAGGTCGGCGGGAACCGGCTCCTCCAAAGGAAGATTGTACTCGACAGGATCGTCGGGGACGCCCACTTCAACGCGCACGACCTTTCCGATGCGCCCTTCGCGGACGCATTCGACGGCGTGGATGAAGTTTTCTTCGGTGCGCTGCTGCGTGCCGGTGCGGAGAATGCGCTTGTACTTCTTGGCGGCGTCGAGAATCGCGCGGCCCTCGCCAACCGTGAGCGCCATCGGTTTCTGGAGGAAGACGTCCTTCCCCGCACGGCAGGCCTCGACCGCCATCTGCGCGTGCCAGAAGTCCGGCGTCGCGATGAGGACGCCGTCGATCGCGGGATCGGCGAGAAGCTTGCGGTAATCCTGGTAGCAGCGCGAAGCGTCAACAAGGTCGCGGCCTTGCATCTTCTTTTCCGCGAGGCGCCGCTTGAGGCTTTTCATGCGCGGGATGTCGACGTCGGAAAGCGCGATGAAATTGCAAATTGCCTTGCCGCCGTTGGCGAGGCAGGACGGCACGTTGTACCAGTGGGCGATGCGTCCGCATCCGATGACGCCAAGCGCGATCTTGTTGGACGGCGCCTCTTTGCCGAGGACGCTCGCCGGGATGAATACAGGAGCCGAGCCTGCGGCGATCACGCCTGCGAGGCCTGCGAACGAGCGCTTGCAAAAGTCGCGCCGCGACATTCCGGAAGTCAGATTTTTGCGATTGTCTTTTTCTGTCATAGCAAACTCCTTGGAGGTGATTTTCGATTCCGTATTTTACACATTATCCCTCCGCCTGTCAAATTCGGTTGCCGTTCGCTTGTATTCCCCCCCCCCCAATCCCCCTCTTGTTGTCGTCCGCTTGTTGTTCCCTTCACCCCAATCCCCTTCTTGTTGTCGTCCGCTTGTTGTTCCCCCCATCCCCCCCCCCTCACCATCCCCCCTCCCCCCCCAAAAAAAAGAAAGTGCTCTGGCCCGGACTTTCGTTTGACCTGCCGCGCGGGGTTTGGTAAATTGTCGCCTGTCTTTTCAAGGAGGAAACCAATGAAATTTTTCGCATTCTGTCCGTCGAAACGCAAAGCGGCGCGTGTCGCGCAGGAATTCTGCGGCAATCGTACCGCCGTCGGGAGATTTTCCGTTTTTGCGGCGGCTTCCGCTTTTGCGCTCTTTTCCATGGGCGAAATCGCGGTTGTGCCGCGTCCGGCGAGTGTCAAGGAACTGGGCGGGCGCGTTTCCGGTCCGCAGCCCGTTTCGTTTTCCGTCGACAAGACGATTCCCGCGGAAGGCTACAGGCTCAAGGTGTCGAAAGACGGCGTGTCCATCGCGAGTTCCGGCGATGCCGGACGCTTCTACGCCGAAGTAACGCTGCGCCAGTTGAAGGATGCGGACGGCGGATACCCCTGCGTCGAGATAGAAGACGCTCCGCGCTTTCCGTATCGCGGTGCGCATCTTGACGTCGTGCGGCATTTTTTCGATAAAGAGACCGTCAAGCGGTTCCTCGACGTAATGGCTTGCCACAAACTCAACCGCTTCCATTGGCATCTTACCGACAGCGAGGGCTGGAGACTGCCTATCCCGAAATATCCGCAGCTTACCAAGAAGGGTCCTTCATATACCGAAGCCGATATTCTGGAAATAATTGCATACGCCGAGAAACTCCACATAACGATCGTTCCCGAAATCGAGATGCCTGGCCACAGCGGTGCCGCGGTGAGAGCGTTGAAGTGGCTGCGTTGCGACGTGCGCGGAAAAAAGAACCTCCCGCGAGGCGTCGGAGGCACGCTCTGCCTTGGCAGCGAGCGGACGGTCAAGTTTGTCGAGGATGTCCTTGACGAGGTGTGCAGGCTTTTCCCGGGAGAATTGATTCACATAGGCGGCGATGAAGTTTACGGCCCCGGGTGGCCGCGCTGTGGCAGATGCAGGGCCCGCATGGCCAAAGAAGGCGCCAAGACGGAGCAGGATTTCCAGGCTTTGTTCACTGCGCAGGTTTCCGCATATCTTGCAAAGAAAGGCCGCCGCGCCGTAGGCTGGGATGAAATCATCCATAAAGGATCGGTTCCGGATGGCGCCGTCGTGATGAGCTGGCGTGGAAAAGAAGGCGCGATCGCGGCGGCCGAGGCGGGGCGTGATTCGATCTTGTGCCCGACCAGCCACTGCTACTTTGACTATACGCAGAATCTGAAAGGCGACAAGCTCGACTACTTCGCGAGCAGGAAAAAGGACCGGGTCGTCACTCTGGAGAGGGCGTATTCCTTCGATCCGCTTGACGGCATCCCGGCCGGCAGGACGGAGCACGTTCTCGGCGGGCAGTTCAACAACTGGACGGAGAAGACAGCGAAGGAATCGGCGCTCCAGTGGAAGGTGTGGCCTCGCGGATGCGCATTGGCCGAGGTCCTTTGGACGCAGCCGGGACTGAAGGATTTCGCCGGTTTCAAGCGCAGGATGTCGATACACCGCAAACGCCTGATCGACATGGGCGTCAACTGCGCCCCGCTTGAATAGCCCTGTTCCCGCAGCGGCCTCTCACACCTTTCGCGGCGCAGTTAGCTGCGGAGGCCCCCTCCGCAACGCTCCGCGCGGCCATTTGCATCACTGTTTTCTTGCTTTCAAATCGCCCAGCCTGTAAGACATTTCGTCCAGTTCCAGGTACGGTTCTGAATGTTTATTCTTTTTGTAGTGGGCTTTGATCTTCTTGTAAAATAATTCGTGCAGCCTGCGTGAAATCAATCCAAGTTCTTTCAACCTTATGTTGAATACTTCAGCCGATACGCCGAAGCGCTGCTTTATGCGCAGAAGCAACTTCCACGTCCAGTCGTCCCGGCCTATTTTTAGACTGTTGGCTATGGCGGTTACCGCCGTTTCCGGCAACAGGAACGTAGCGGCGAAGTGGTGTATGAATCTGCGGCTGGTATCTGTTTCGCGATAAGTTTTAAAGCCGTTTCCGGCGAACAGGAACATCTTGCCCGTCTCTGATAGAAACGAGAATTGCCGCCTGCTCCTCATGCGATCCCCGCGGAGGGAAGAGGAAAGGAAGACGGTGAAATTCCGGTGTTGGGGGCAGTAGAACGATGAAGAAACGCAATCGTCCGGCAGCGTCGCTTCAATGATGCTGATGCCGTACGGTTCGAATACGGATAGGGCGTCGTGAAGAATGGCAGAGCCGAGGTCGCAATGCGCTCTCAGCGCGAAAGCAAGTCTTCGCGCCCCCGCCTCGCTTTTGGAAATCGGCAGCGAAAGCGGCAGGGTGCTCGGCATGGAGGTGTTGAACTCGGATTCAAGGGACATGGCCTCTTCGATCTTCCGCGAAAGATATTTCATCGTAGCCTGTGGAAGTACGCACTGCTTCTTTCCTTCGCGCATCAAGGGTACGAAATCGGCATCGCCTGCGTGCACGACGGCGCATGGCGGTTCGCTCGCGGCTTTTGCCGCGGTGGAATGCGGTTTTTCGCCGGGCAAGTCGTCCTCCTGCGCCAGAAATCGCGGCAAGGCGACGCCCAGGGCTGATGCAATTCTCGAGACCGTTCGCATCGACGGGCTGTTGCGGTCGTTTTCTATGGACCAGAGTTGAGTGACGTTCATGTTTAGCCTTGCAGCCAATTCCTTTTGAAGGAGGTTGCGTTTTTTTCGCCATGACCTTATGCATGCTCCGATTTTGAAATCGGCGTCTTTTTCGCTGTCCACTGTCTTCTCCTGTGTCGTAGATCGCTCTTATTTTATCAGATTTGTTCATGCGTTGATATGCTAATTTGTTTATTTATTTTGATTTGTGTATTTTGCATGAAAATAAATACTTATGCGCTATGGACAAAGGCGGGTGCGGTGCGCTATAATTGTCGCGCTTTCACGGAGCCTGAAATGCAGACCTGCTACGCACATAGCCTTCCGGGGCGTCCGCCTGCCGAATGGCAGACGCTCGACGCCCATTCCAACGCGGTCGCCGCGCTGGCGGAGTCGTTTGCGAACTCATTCAGTAGCGGTATGTTCGGACACTTGGCTGGCGAACTTCATGATGTTGGAAAATCGCGTTCGGCTTTTCAGGATTATCTGCTCAGATCTAATGGACTTGAAGATTCTGAAGGGGATTTTGGCGATCATTCGCATTCTGGAGCCGGAGCATGCTGGCTGTGGAATAACAAAGGTTTAGCCAAGGCGCTTGCATATTGCGTTGCCGGTCATCATGCGGGACTTCCAGACTGGTCCGGGGGCGAAACGCCCAATGGCGCACTTGCGGTTCGGATAAAAGAAGACGCCACGGTACTTTCAGAATCTCATGTCAAAGACTGGATTGCCAATCGAGAGTCTGCATGGCACGGTGAACGCATATCGCCTCCATTTGTATTCAACCGCGACGACAGCTCGCTTTCGTTCTGGATAAGGATGATGTTTTCTTGCCTTGTTGATGCCGATTTTCTTGATACGGAGGCTTTTATGGATCCGGACCGCGCGGCCTTGCGGCCTTCGACAGTTTCGCTTGATGTGTTGGCGGCGCGTTTTTTCGCTAAGCTTGACGACAAACAGCGTTTGGCGGCGGATACTCCTGTCAACCGTATCCGTTCCGAGATTCGCGCTGCGTGTGAAAGTGCGGCGGAAATGTCGCCAGGCCTCTTCTCGCTTACAGTTCCTACCGGAGGCGGCAAGACGTTGTCTGGAACGGCTTTTGCTTTTAGACATGCGCTCCTGCACGGGATGAAACGGATCATATATGTTATTCCCTATACTTCGATTATAGAACAGACGGCTGACGTCCTGTGTGCATTTCTCGGCTCAGAAAATGTTTTGGAACATCACTCGAACTTTGACCCAGAAAAGGAAACTCCACGGTCGCGTCTAGCTTCAGAGAACTGGGATGCTCCGGTAGTGGTCACTACGGCTGTACAGTTCTTTGAATCTCTTTACGCTTGCAAGTCAAGTCGTTGCCGCAAGCTTCACAATATCGCAGACAGCGTGGTCATACTTGATGAAGTGCAGCTGTTGCCTACTCGGCTTTTGTTGCCGTGCGCCGAAGCGATACGTCAGCTTGCTGAACATTATCACACGTCGGTGGTGCTTTCAACCGCTACGCAGATTAATCTGCCAGGCGTCGATATGTCGAAGGTACGCGAAATGATTCCACTTTCTCTGAATCTTTATTCGCGCCTGAAACGTACGCAGATTGAGTTCCCGGCAGATCGTTCCATCCGTCAAACCTGGGACGATATCGCAACGATGCTTTCGGAGCATGATCAAGTCCTTTGCATTGTCAATCGCCGACGGGATGCCGTTGAACTCTTTTCCAAAATGCCAGAAGGAACAATCCATCTTTCCGCTTCCATGTGCGGAGCCCACCGTTCACAGGTGATAGCCGAGATAAAATCCCGTCTGGCGCGTTTCGAAACCGTAAGAGTCGTCAGCACGCAGCTTGTGGAAGCGGGTGTCGACATTGATTTCCCTGTCGTCTATCGCGCCTTTGCAGGGCTCTCGTCTGTCGCACAATCGGCAGGCCGTTGTAATCGAGAAGGAAATCTCGACGTGCCTGGGAAAGTTGTCGTGTTCATTCCGCCGGAGCGGTCGCCGAAAGGCGAATTGCTGCAAGGTGAATATGCGATGGAGGATTTGCTGGATCGTCCCGATGGAGTCGATCCCGACGATTCACAATCCTTCCCCGATTATTTTGTGAGACTGCATCATCGTGTTCGCGATCTTGGCACTGCCTTTCGCGGGTGGCTTGGCGTCCCTGTGCCGAAAGAGTTCCGAAATGGCATTGTGCCGTCTGCCCCGACACCGCCGCAATACCAGTTCCGCGAAGCGGCAAAGGCGTTTCAAATGATAGACAATGCGCAGACCCCGGTTATCGTCCGTTACGGCGGCAGCAACTCGCTAATTGACTCACTTCAGAAGACAGGTCCGAAGCGCGACATCATGCGCAAATTGCAGCGTTATTCCGTAAATGTTCCGCGCGGAATGATTTCCAAACTTCTGGAGAACGGCACCGTGGAAGAACTCTATCTGCCGCCAAATCGTGATTTGCCGTCCGGCATCTACGTCCAGACCGCACCATCTGCATACCGCGAAGATATCGGCCTCGACATCTTTGGAGACGGGCTTTCAACCGAAGATTGCATGATATGAAAAAGAAAGGAAAACCATGAGAGGATTCTGTTTAGACGTTTCAGGCGACTATGCTTGTTTCACCAGACCCGAGATGAAGGTCGAGCGCGTAAGTTACGACGTAATAACCCCGTCTGCCGCGCGCGGCATATTCACTGCGATATTCTGGAAACCGGCGATCCGATGGCGCATCACACGGATAGAAGTGATGAATCCGATTCGCTGGACATCGATTAGACGAAATGAGGTTGAATCTGTCGCTTCGCCCAAATCCAAAGGGATATTCATTGAAGACGACCGCCAGCAACGCGCTGGACTTATTCTACGAGATGTCCGATACCGCCTTTACGCCGAATTCGATTTCATTCCGCCGGAGAAACGTTCACCGGCAATCAACCCATCGCCAGAATGGCTCGCCGACGACGAAGAGAAAGAGCTGTACAGACAAGTCGAAGCCAAGCCGGACGAAAAGGAAGCCAAATACGCCGCTATGTTCGACCGCCGTGCTACGAAGGGGCAGTATTTCATGCATCCCTATCTCGGTTGTCGGGAGTTTTCGTGCAAGGAGGTCCGACTGGTAAAACATCCCGATCAGGAATCGGCGCGGCCGATTCCCGAAACGCGCGACTTTGGTTTCATGCTTTACGATATGGACTATTCCGATCCTAAGGACATAAAGCCCATGTTCTACCGGCCAAAAATGGTTGACGGCGTCATAATCGTTCCGCATCCTGATTCGCAGGAGGTTTTCAAATGATTCTTCAGGCGCTTAAAGAATACTATGATCGCAAGGCCGCCAATCCTGATTCCGGCATTGCGCCTCTCGGCTATGAATGGAAGGAGATTCCGTTTCTGTTGGTCATAGATGATAAAGGTAATTTCAAGCGCATTGAGGACACTCGTGATGGCAAGAAAGCAAAGCCGTTTTTGGTTCCAACATTAGGAGAATCTAAAGGTAATGGTATCAAATCAAATTTTCCGTGGGAAAATGCTGAATACTTATTTGGCATTCCGCTCAAGCAAGACAAGAACAACGCTGTACCCAAACGCAAAGCACAATTTATGACACGGCTAAGGGAATACGAGTCAGAGGATTGGGCTAAGGCCATAATGGCATTTTTGAAGGATGTAAAAATAAGCGACATCAAGAGTGCGTATCCCCAAGAATGGACACAGATTATGAAAGGCGCATATTTGCTCTTTTCTATTGAAGGCGTTCCCGTCTCTGATTTGGCTGCGTTCAAGCGATGCTATCATCTTCCCACAGGGGAAAGATGTGTCTGTTTAGCTACAGGGAAATACGACTTCTTGAAAGAAAAAGAACCGGCCATCAAAGGTGCTGGATTCTTTAAAGTTTCTCCTAAGGACAATATAAAAAGCGAATTGCATGTTGTTTCATTTAACAAGGACTCGTTTACATCTTTTGGGAAAGAACAAGGATGGAATTCCCCCATTGGACAGATAACATCATTCGCTTATACCAATGCATTGAATCATCTATTGGCATTCAATTCCAAGCAAAAGATGCAAGTTGGCGACGCGACAGTGGTGTTCTGGGCATCGCGAGAAGCAGCACTCGAAAATGATTTTGCCGACATCTTCGACGAGCCAGACGATCCAGACCGCAACACACAAGCAGTGGAAAGATTGCTGTCGTCCGTTCGCACCGGCGCGTACCTTCCAGAAGAAAGCAAAGCCAAGTTCTATGTACTGGGGCTATCGCCCAATGGCGCAAGAATTTCTGTTCGTTTCTGGCATACAGGAACCATACCGGAAATGTCCGAACGCTTCGCCGACTGGTTCGAGAACCTGCAGATCGTCCATTTCGACAAGCAGAAGGAGCATCTGTCCCTAAAGGCGCTTCTGCGCTCACTTGCGCCGCAAGGCGATCTCGAGAAACTGCCGCCGAATCTCGCAGGAGATGTAATGCGGAGCATTCTTGAAGGAACGCCATATCCGGCTACATTGCTTTCGTCGGCACTTAGGCGTATCAAGGCCGAACATGACGTCACTTACGAGCGGGCAAAGCTCATTAAGGCTTTTCTCGTCAGAAACAAAGAAAGGAAAATAACCATGTCTCTAGACAAGACCAATTCAAGCGTCGGCTATCGTCTTGGCCGGCTCTTCGCCGTACTGGAGAACATCCAATGCGAAGCGGCAAAACCAGCTAAGCTAAATGCTACAATCCGCGACAAGTTCTACGCTTCGGCGTCGGCTACGCCCGTCGCCGTATTCGGAAACCTTGTCAGGCTCGCCGGGCATCATCTCTCAAAGCTTGATTCCGATAGGAAAGGTCTCCGCATTTGGCTGGAGAAGCAACTTGAGGAGATCATCGCGGGCGTCGCCACATTCCCAGCGCACCTTCCCATAGAAGAGCAGGGAATGTTCGCCATTGGCTACTATCATCAGCGTATGGCACGGAAGAGCGAAGCTTCTGCCGAGACTGCAACTTCAGAATCATCCAACTAAACTCTCACACTGAAAACAAGAAAGGACAAATCATGGACACAAACCTGAAAAACCGCTACGACTTCCTCCTTCTCTTTGATGTGAAGGACGGCAACCCCAATGGCGACCCTGACGCCGGCAACCTCCCTCGCGTCGATGCCGGGACCGGGCAAGGTCTTGTTACAGACGTCTGCCTGAAGCGTAAAGTGCGCAACTACGTGCAGCTCGTCAAGATGGGGGGCGAAGGTTTCGACATATACGTGAAAGAAAAGGCTGTTCTTGGACGAGCTCACGTCGAGGCTTTCAAGTCGCTTGGTATTGATGTCGGACAAGAGGCAGCAATGGTTATACCATCTGAACTTCTGCTAGAATTAGATGAGCTCGAGCTGTGTGAAGGTCTCTCAATCAGAGATGATGGAGATGACAACAAGCAACTTGTAGTGGCCTCGGATGCTGACAAGAAAGAGGTTAAAGCATGGGAGAAAGAAGCATCACTTTCAAAACAGTTAAAGGCATTCATTGACAAACTCCTAAAAGACTCTAAGCCTCGCAGACCGAAAGCTGAAGAGACGGAAAAAGGACGCGATTGGATGTGCGGACACTACTTTGACATCCGTACATTCGGAGCGGTAATGTCCCTTAAATCTGCTCCAAACTGCGGTCAAGTTCGCGGACCTGTGCAACTTACGTTCGCGAGATCGGTCGACCCCATCGTTACATTGGAACATTCAATAACACGCATGGCCGTGGCAACAGAGGCCGAGGCTGAAAAGCAGAGCGGCGACAACCGCACGATGGGTCGCAAGAATACCGTTCCGTACGGTCTTTATGCGGCGTATGGCTTCGTCTCACCGGCGCTTGCGGCGCAGACAGGCTTCTCTGAAGAGGATCTTGAACTTCTCTGGAAAGCGCTCACGGACATGTTCGACCAGGATCATTCTGCAGCACGCGGCATGATGGCTACGCAAAAGCTGATTATCTTCAAGCATGACTCTGCGCTTGGCAATGTCCCGTCGCACAAGCTTTTCGACCTCGTCAAGATTGCCAGGAAGGATGATGTGGCCGTTCCCCGCAAGTTCGCAGACTATGAGGTCGTCGTGCCGAAGAAAGAAGATGTCCCTTCCGGCGTCGAAATCATTGAGAAGTGACCCGCCGGGAAAGGACTTCGGACTTGACGAAGGGAAAGGACTTCTGACTTATGACTTCAGACTTCAGAAAGCCGCCTCGCGCCATCACTGGAAGTCAGAAGTCTGATGTCCGAAGCCCTTCTCCCGTCTGAATCAGCGTCCAGCAATCTCAATGCCATGAAAGGAATCGCGCCATGAGTTCAGCGATTGCCCCGTCCGGCGGTTTCCGGAAGATGTTCTCTTTCGTCTACACCTGCCTCGTCTATCACGCTACGACTGCATTTTGCAAGCGCGTCTATTCGTGGAAAGACGATCCCCTCGGCAAGACGAGCGGGCAGATGATCGGAGCCGCGCGTTCGGCCCGGCAGAACATCGTAGAGGCTTCCGCCCGCGCCGGAACTTCCAGGGAGACCGAGCTCAAGCTCCTGGATGTCGCGAAGGGCAGTCTTGCCGAACTGGAGGGCGACTACGAGGCGTTTCTGATTGACGCCGGCGAAACCATCTGGTCAACCGCCGACGAACGCCATCGCGCCGTTTCCGCATTGAAGCTCGATCCGTTTGAAGTCGGCGAGGACGTCCTTCATGCTTTCAGCGCTTATCTGCTTCAAATGAAAGAACGTTTTGCGCCGTGGCTTGAGAATGAAAATCCTGTTGTCGCGGCGAATTCTATAATTGTCGTGATTGAAAGGGCGAAGGCTCTGCTGCATGGACAGATCCAGAAGACCATGGATGGCTTTGCTGTCGAAGGCGGTTTCCGCGAACGGATGACGCGTCTGCGACTTGAACAACGCAAGAACCTACAGGCGCAAAAGGCCGACGAGCCACCTCCGCCGACATGCCCTGCGTGCGGCAAACCAATGCGAAAGCGGATCGCCAAGTCGGGGCCGGGCAAAGGAAAACCTTTTTGGGGATGTTCCGGCTATCCGGTCTGCAAGGCGATCAAGGAGTTCGAAGAGGGAAAGACTTCGGACTTATGAGTTCAGCCCTCGGAAAGCCGCTTCGCGTCAGTCCTGGAAGTCCGATGTCCGAAGTCTGAAGTCCTCGATTCTCGGAGGTCAGAAGTCCTATGTCCGAAGTCCTTCTCCCAATGTCAGCCATCTCGTCAGAAGAATCGCCAGTGATGCTTTCCGCGCTGCAGCACTATCTGTTCTGCCCGCGGCAGTGTGCTCTCATTCACGTCGAGGGCGTCTGGAGCGAGAACTTCCTCACGGCCGCCGGACGGCAGTTGCACGAGCGCGTCGACAGAAGGGGCGGCGAAACGCGCAAGGACGTCCACTCCGCGACGGCGCTTCGCCTGACATCGCAACGTCTTGGCTTTACGGGTGTCGCGGACATGGTGGAGTTCCATCGGCAGGAATCGGCACTCGACGGAAGTGGGCGGATAGTGGCGGCGCGGTTGCCCGGGCGCGGCGGATATTGGCGACCGTTCCCTGTTGAGTACAAGCGCGGCGCGCCGAAGCCGCATCGCGCCGACGACGTGCAACTTTGCGCCCAGGCGTTGTGCCTGGAAGAGATGCTTGGCGTCGCAATCACCTCTGGGGCTTTGTTCTATGGCGCGACTCGGCGACGGATGGATGTTGCGTTCGATTCCGGCTTGCGCATTTTGACAGAAAATGTAGCGAATAAGGTTCGGGGGTTTATACGGGCCGGTTTGACACCTCCACCGGTCCTAACGAAGGGATGCCGCGCTTGCTCACTTGTTGATGTCTGCCGTCCTGGCGATGTCGGCGACAAGGTGTCTGTACATCGCTGGATACGCAACCAGATTGACGAGATTTGCCAGTGAAGAAACTTCTCAATACGCTTTATGTCACAACCCAAGACGCATATCTCCGCAAGGAAGGCGAAACTGTCGTTGTCGATAAGGATAAGCACGTGCTTCTCCGGCTGCCGATCCATACATTGCAAGGGATCGTCACATTCGGCAATGTTATGACGAGTCCGTTCCTTCTCAACCTTTGCGCCGAGCGAGGTGTATGCGTTTCATTCATGTCGGAATCAGGGAAGTTTCTTGCTCGCGTGACAGGGCCGGTATCGGGGAACGTCTTGTTGCGTCTTGCACAGATGCGTGCATACGAAGACAAAGGAAAGAAAGGCGATATCGCGCGAAGCTTTGTGATAGGCAAGTTGCTGAACGCCCGCAATGTCATTATGCGCCGAATCCGCGATCATGGAGAATCCGCCGTATTGCGCGATGCGGCGGAGAAACATGCGGATGTGATACGCCGGGTCAGGGATTCCCCGCCGGACGTCGAGCGCCTGCGGGGTTTGGAGGGTGAAGCCGCTTCCGTGTATTTCTGGTGCTTCAATGAACTGCTTGTGGCGCAGAAGGAAGAGTTTTCGATAATGGGACGCAATCGCCGCCCGCCGACCGATCCCATGAATGCATTGTTGTCGTATCTTTATACGCTTCTTGCCCATGATTGCAGAGGTGCGCTGGAGGGGGTCGGTCTTGATCCGCAAATCGGATTTCTCCACGAGGTGCGCCCCGGGCGGTCTTGCCTTGCTTTGGATTTGATGGAAGAATTCCGCGCCATTTTCGCCGACCGGGTCGCGCTCTCGCTTGTAAATCTCCGGCAAGTCGGGCCGCGAGACTTCAAAACCACCGAGTCCGGTGCGGTCGAAATGAGGGAAGAAGCGAGGAAGACGGTTTTGCAGACATGGCAGAAGAAGAAACAGGAAATGATCCTTCATCCGTTTCTCGAAGAGCGCGTTCCGGCGGGGTTGCTGCCCCATCTGCAGGCGTTGCTGCTTGCCCGGCATCTTCGCAAGGATCTTGACGCATACCCGCCTTTTATAATCAAGTAGGAGTGTTTCCCGTGCTGATGATTGTCAGTTATGACGTGAACACGGTCGACGCATCGGGGCGGCGCAGGCTTAGAAGAGTCGCGAAGGCCTGCCTCGACTGTGGGATTCGAGTACAGAATTCGGTATTCGAGTGTTATCTCGACTGGACGCAGTGGATTGTCCTGAAGGCGAAACTCGAATCTATTTGCGATCCTGCGGTAGACAGCCTTCGTTATTACAACATGGGAAACAACTACAACGGCAAAGTGCTCCATTTCGGAGCGAAAACGACAGTCGATCCCGTTTCAGACGCATTGCTCGTTTGATGGAAACATCCTTCCGCGAACCTATGGCTCGCACGAATGAGCCGGGAGGTTCGCGGAATGTGTTTGCGGCTCTTTGACATTTTTAATGTGATTTTGCGCTGATTGGGCAGAAAATATGCTATCCTGTTGCCGCTTTCGTCGATCTGATTTGGCGACAAGTCGCAGAAAGCCTTGTTTTTCTGCGGTCGCCCGTCGCAAGACGGGCGTGAATTGAAACGGTATAAATGGGAATAAGCCGAACCGATAAGGGTCGCCCGTCGCAAGACGGGCGTGAATTGAAACTTCTGTTGCAGGCTTTGCTTATATGTGCTTAAAGTCGCCCGTCGCAAGACGGGCGTGAATTGAAACCATCTTTCTCTTCTGTCTGTACCTCGTCGCCACGTCGCCCGTCGCAAGACGGGCGTGAATTGAAACTCTTCGTCTTGTCTAAACGTTTTATTGTTAAGGTCGCCCGTCGCAAGACGGGCGTGAATTGAAACGACTGCTCCATGTATGCGCGGCGCGCGGCAAGGAGTCGCCCGTCGCAAGACGGGCGTGAATTGAAACATGGTTGTCCTTTCTTGCTGTTGTACGCTTGCTGGTCGCCCGTCGCAAGACGGGCGTGAATTGAAACTTGACCATTTGTCAAAACATAAGCAAGCGCAACGTCGCCCGTCGCAAGACGGGCGTGAATTGAAACAGAAAATCCGTTCAAAGTTTCAACGCGAGTTTGGTCGCCCGTCGCAAGACGGGCGTGAATTGAAACCTATCGTTTGCGTCAGCGGTTGGCCTGTTATACAGTCGCCCGTCGCAAGACGGGCGTGAATTGAAACAATTCATATCGACCATACACAACCTGGGACAATCGTCGCCCGTCGCAAGACGGGCGTGAATTGAAACCTTCTTGCTGTTGTCCGCTTGCTGTATCGGGGCGTCGCCCGTCGCAAGACGGGCGTGAATTGAAACAACAATGCACGCGAAGAACTTCCCCGGCGGAGCGGGTCGCCCGTCGCAAGACGGGCGTGAATTGAAACGCGCTTATGTAGATATTACGGACAAGCGGGATGCGGTCGCCCGTCGCAAGACGGGCGTGAATTGAAACTCCAGACGCTATGCATGGGTTATATTTACAGGTATGTCGCCCGTCGCAAGACGGGCGTGAATTGAAACTCGTTGTGGTTTTGTCTGGCGGCATGAATTGCAGGGTCGCCCGTCGCAAGACGGGCGTGAATTGAAACTTTGCTTGTTATTTATCCGGACGGTGAGGTTTTGTCGCCCGTCGCAAGACGGGCGTGAATTGAAACAATTACGCCATTACTAACCCCGATTTTCCGGGCGTCGCCCGTCGCAAGACGGGCGTGAATTGAAACACCCCAAAAACAACCCGCCAAAGCGTCACCCGGTCGCCCGTCGCAAGACGGGCGTGAATTGAAACGCAACGGAAGTCCGGAGGGCATTCGGCCTTGAGTCGCCCGTCGCAAGACGGGCGTGAATTGAAACTCCTTTCAGTAGATGGCGCAGGCGACAAGACAGGGTCGCCCGTCGCAAGACGGGCGTGAATTGAAACGCTACAAGCGTGGCGACGTCGGTTTTGATTTGGGTGTCGCCCGTCGCAAGACGGGCGTGAATTGAAACCTCTCCTTCGGCGGTGGAGTTCACGCCGACGGGTCGCCCGTCGCAAGACGGGCGTGAATTGAAACCCCCTTGGCGTTTTTTCTCCGCGAATGCCATGGTCGCCCGTCGCAAGACGGGCGTGAATTGAAACACGTGCCCTTGCCCATCGAGCAGGACGGGCGAGTCGCCCGTCGCAAGACGGGCGTGAATTGAAACTCCTTGGTTTTGTTGTTGCTCTCGTCAGAAGTTTGTCGCCCGTCGCAAGACGGGCGTGAATTGAAACACCGATGCGTGGCGCAAGACACGGCGCAAAGACGTCGCCCGTCGCAAGACGGGCGTGAATTGAAACACCCCCCGCGGCGGTGAGAAAATCTCTACTAAGTCGCCCGTCGCAAGACGGGCGTGAATTGAAACGGTCGACGGCAAGTTCAGGGGTCTTGTCATCTCGTCGCCCGTCGCAAGACGGGCGTGAATTGAAACTTGCGCGGGGGGTGGAGTATTTCGCTTTGAGCGGTCGCCCGTCGCAAGACGGGCGTGAATTGAAACGCCATACGTTTGACGAGATTCAGACCAAGGCGCGTCGCCCGTCGCAAGACGGGCGTGAATTGAAACCACTTTTGGAAACGCCCAACACGCGCAAAACGGGTCGCCCGTCGCAAGACGGGCGTGAATTGAAACTATGTATATATACTCCGGCGCTACGTCAGAAGATGTCGCCCGTCGCAAGACGGGCGTGAATTGAAACCTTTGTTTTCGATTGTCTTGCCCTTTTTCGGGGTCGCCCGTCGCAAGACGGGCGTGAATTGAAACACAGGCCATGCCGGGGGGGCAATAGCCTGACTGGTCGCCCGTCGCAAGACGGGCGTGAATTGAAACTTGAATTGTTCCAAGGCGCGGCAAGTCTTATCTATGTCGCCCGTCGCAAGACGGGCGTGAATTGAAACCGCTTTCCCTCATATCCTTGACAATCAGACCGCGTCGCCCGTCGCAAGACGGGCGTGAATTGAAACTCGCCTATATTCGTAGGTATCGGCGAGAAAAGCGGTCGCCCGTCGCAAGACGGGCGTGAATTGAAACTGGTTCGCTTTGGTCTGCAACTGTCAAAAAGTAGTCGCCCGTCGCAAGACGGGCGTGAATTGAAACAGTTCATGGTGCTTGCTGTTTTCTTTTCTTCGGGTCGCCCGTCGCAAGACGGGCGTGAATTGAAACGTCCCAATCATTCGGGGATTTTGGCAATAGAAGTCGCCCGTCGCAAGACGGGCGTGAATTGAAACCGCTTTTAAATCGAAGGGGCCGGGTATCTTTGGTCGCCCGTCGCAAGACGGGCGTGAATTGAAACCATCCGCAACACCGCGATCTCCATCCCAAGGAGGTCGCCCGTCGCAAGACGGGCGTGAATTGAAACTCCTGCTCGGCGTCGTGGCCTACGGCGCGATAGGTCGCCCGTCGCAAGACGGGCGTGAATTGAAACGATCACCCAAAAACGTGTGGACGAGATGAAAGCGTCGCCCGTCGCAAGACGGGCGTGAATTGAAACGCTCTTGCCGGATTGGGGGGCGTGATGGCGTTCGGTCGCCCGTCGCAAGACGGGCGTGAATTGAAACCGTTGGGCTCCCGTTTTCCCGCGAACTTCTCAGTCGCCCGTCGCAAGACGGGCGTGAATTGAAACACGGAGCTGTGCAGGATCGCCGAGACCACGGAGTCGCCCGTCGCAAGACGGGCGTGAATTGAAACGAGCCGAGCCCGCTTGCGGACATCCTCTCGTGGTCGCCCGTCGCAAGACGGGCGTGAATTGAAACGGGATGAAGTGCGCCATCCCTTGCGCCGTAGGTGTCGCCCGTCGCAAGACGGGCGTGAATTGAAACGGCAAATGTCACCGAATCTTCGAGGTCGATTTGTCGCCCGTCGCAAGACGGGCGTGAATTGAAACATGCCGGACTTCACGAGACTGCCCACCAGCTCGGAGTCGCCCGTCGCAAGACGGGCGTGAATTGAAACATCAGGAAGTCGCGCTCGCGGTCGTACGCCTTGGGTCGCCCGTCGCAAGACGGGCGTGAATTGAAACAAACTACAACGTCACGCAGCTGGTAGTCGGCGCGCGTCGCCCGTCGCAAGACGGGCGTGAATTGAAACCTTTGTCGATTGCTTTCGCCGCGCGCGGCGGCGGTCGCCCGTCGCAAGACGGGCGTGAATTGAAACGGTTAAGGCCGGCATTGCGCTCGGAGCGTAATAGTCGCCCGTCGCAAGACGGGCGTGAATTGAAACCGCGCGGCTGTCGCAGGGTATGCCGCCTTGCGGTCGCCCGTCGCAAGACGGGCGTGAATTGAAACTCCCCGATGCGAACGGCGCGCCCGCCGCACTCGTCGCCCGTCGCAAGACGGGCGTGAATTGAAACAACCATCCACCCACATTTAAGCGCAAAGCACAGTCGCCCGTCGCAAGACGGGCGTGAATTGAAACTCCTCAAGATTCTATTAATGCTTTTTCTTCGGGTCGCCCGTCGCAAGACGGGCGTGAATTGAAACAAGGCATACATCGTCGCGCACTATTGCCAGTGCGGTCGCCCGTCGCAAGACGGGCGTGAATTGAAACATGCCTTCGTATGACTTCGGCAGATCGGCAGAGGCGTCGCCCGTCGCAAGACGGGCGTGAATTGAAACTCGATGGGCGGAGGGTTTGCAATCCTCCGCTACGTCGCCCGTCGCAAGACGGGCGTGAATTGAAACAAGTTCTCGTATAAAACTGATATAGCGAGTAGCAGTCGCCCGTCGCAAGACGGGCGTGAATTGAAACTTAAGCCGGGATTGTAGGCAACGCTTGCCGCCGGTCGCCCGTCGCAAGACGGGCGTGAATTGAAACTGCTCCCTAAATCGCCTAATGATTGGGACGAAGTCGCCCGTCGCAAGACGGGCGTGAATTGAAACCTGGACACTCGCAAACTGATTAGAAGGGAAAATGTCGCCCGTCGCAAGACGGGCGTGAATTGAACCCCCCCTCCAAAGAAAACCGGAAGCGAATATGCCGGTCGCCCGTCGCAAGACGGGCGTGAATTGAAACATTATAAAAAAAGCGGAATCAGAAAGCGGGAAA
>Ga0310695_10005840_pt1 | contig 21000 bp, 24 predicted proteins | sample RumenRJG_04DNA_FD_203882 | JGI IMG/M metagenome (GOLD analysis project Ga0310695, IMG submission 203882) | Bovine rumen microbial communities from Lethbridge, Alberta, Canada - RJG_04 (v2) (version 2) | ecosystem: Host-associated > Mammals > Digestive system > Stomach > Rumen | place: Canada...
TTAAACTCTTCTGTAGAATAGTTGTCTTTTACTTCTGCAACTCTCATGATAATAATGTTTGTAAATTATAAGTAATATTATTTTCGTAAAATACTATAATTACAATAACATTAATAATACAAATAGCTGGAGTTATTTTAATGGCTTACTATTGAGTTTTAAAAATATGCATTGTTATATTATTGCGTGTTTAATATCTTTAGTACTAAAAACTTGGAGTAAAATACTGTCTGGTTTCTGTAAGTGTAACCGTTCAAACAGTAAATTTACCTCCTCTGGAGTTAAGTATATCGTTTCCAAATAGTCGTAACCATTCTTAATAAACTTTAAATAATAACCGGGTTTTACTAAGCTCTGTTTAAAATGAAACTCAGTAATATTAAACTCTTTCATAACTTGGAGGATAAAATTAATTATCGTTTCCATTATTAACAGCCTCTGGAGTAAGTGTAATATTTTCCTCGTTACCGTCCAAGTCTGTAGTATCAATATACAACTCTTTTACATTAATCTTATTTTTGGAGGTATTTACTTGTATTTCACTTATACGACTGGCTGGTATTTCGATTGGTTTAACGATACCCTCGTAATTAATACAATACTCTTTAATTTCCTCGACATTATCCCGAATACCATTAATTTTACTGGTATCAATATCCAATTTTAAAGTATCTTTACTAAAGGCTCGGGTAAACCAATTGGATTTATTAACCTTATCGTTATGGTTATCCCGTTGGGTTTCCAACTCCTCCAGATAATCAAATAAATTGTTAATAGTATCTTTGGTTAATGCTGTAAAAGTTTTCAATTTATTTAAGGTATCTTTTTTGGCTTGGTTAATTTCATTATCGTACAATTTACATACCTCTGTAGTATACTCGTTTAATAAATCTGTTAAAGCTGTTTGAGTATTCAATAATAAAGCATTTCTATTATTAATCGTATCCTTTAAGGTACTTATTTCCTCGAGGCTTTTTATATAATCTTGAGTATGCTTTTGGTTTTCTGGTATTGTATCTGGAGTATCATTTTCCAGCTTATCAAGTTTGGTTTTACAATCTTGTAATTGGTTTTTTAGATCATTAATTAAAATATCATTATCATTAATTTGGTTTTTCAAGTCGGTAAAATCTTGTTTTTTAATTACGATTATTTCGTCGTTATCCTCAAATTGTGAGTTTACACTTAAACCACTTACTCCGACTTGAGTAACTTTTTTCTTTCCTCTTTGTCTTTCGTATCTTTTAAATTTTCCAGTCTCAGTATATACCATAATATTAACTCCCGAGTATTATATTTGTCATTATTGGTATATTAACAATAACTTACTGGTAATGTATTGGTAATGGTTTTAGGGTATTGTTTCCAGCCATTTTTTGTATAATATTTTATTGGTAAGTTACCAATAAGTTACCAATAACACTATTAAACCAAAGCATTACCAAGAGTATTTTACAAATCTAAAGAGTTTAAGACAAAATAAAAAGTATTGGTAATTTCGATAAAGTTACCAATAAGTTACTGGTAAGTTACCAATAACGATTTTACAGTATTGGTAAAGTACCAATACATTACCAATACTTTACCAATAACATTTTTTAATAAAAAATGGTACTATCCAGCTATTGAAAACGAGACATTATAATTACATTCCCGTACGAGTATTGTATTGGTAATGGTTTGGAGTTTCTTTTTTCTTTGGTTACTTTCTTTTTTCTTTATACCATAACAATAACTTTAAAGTATTGGTATAATTTATATAGCTGTGGTTATCAAAATATTAATTGGTTTACATAAAAACCAAGATACCGGCGAGGATAAAAAAATGACTTTTGGGACTGTCCACTAATTAATTTTTTTGTTAAATTAAGGTTACATTTAGATTTTGGGATATTTTTTTGATGTTAATCACTATTGCTTCGAGTTTTAAGTCTATATCTACATTTTCTATTCCTATTCTTCGGGATTTTGTGAATTCTTGGTGGCTTTTAATATTAGCGAAGTTTCCTTCGCTGAATATGGGTCTTAATTTGTATAATTCTTTTCCTTGGGGTGATTGGAAGATTATTTTTTCATCAATGAAAGCAGGGCTTGTGGGTTCGTAGAGTTTACGGAATTTCAGTGTTTTTTCGCATTTGTCTTTATATGGACATTCTGGACATTTATTGGTGGTGTATTCATCATTTAAAACTCCATTAATCATTTTTTGATTAGATGGTTTTAGTTTTTGTCCGTAAGGACAGGTGAAGTGTTTGTTGATGGGATCAAAAGGGAAGTTGTTTTTTGCAAATGGTTTGTCTTGGTTTTTTCCGTTGTTGTTCATGCTTTCGCTTCGGTCTGGAATTATAGGAGTTATTCCATTTTGGAATGCATATTCAATGGATTCTATTTTGTAATATCCGTTATCAGCCAGTATGTATTGTGGTGTTTTGCCATATGTGTGTTGTATGTAGTCTATTGCGTGTATTAGCTGATTGGCATCGGTTTCTTGTTCAACTACATTTTGCATTATGATTAAACCTGTTTTAGCATCAGTGAGTGTTTGTATTAAATATCCGAACATTACTTTGCCTTTTTTCATTAAAACGCGTTTTGCTTCAGGGTCAGTTAAATTTACATATTTTCCTTCTTTGCAATTGTATTTTAACCATTTGGTGAATTCTAAGATTTCTTTTTGTGCTTTTTTAGACTTTAAAGCAACAATTAATAATTCACGACCATGTTTATTTAATTTTTTGTAGATTTCTTCTACTAAATCGACTAAATCGTCCTTTAATTCATTATTGTAGAAGTATCTTTTTAATTTTTTCCAAATGCTCTTTTTTCCTTTGGATTTACCATATTTTTTAATTAAATTTTCCAAGTAAATGATTTGTTCGTATTTTAAACGGCGATATTCATCTATACTGGCTTCAATAGTTGTACTGTCGAGTGTTACTACTTCAAAATCAACTAAATTAAATCTGGATCCAAATTCAACTGTATAGATTAAGAATTCGTTGATTAGATAATCGCATTCATTTTTAAATTCATTGATTTTAGATTTTTTTGGTAATTCGTTGTTGGTTATGTATTTGCATGCTTCATTATTGTCGGTTAAGAATGATTCGATTTTTCTACAGGTTCTTTGGAGTCTAAAAGTTGCAAAGACATGCAACCCCAACATTTCTTTAAGATTATTTTTGAATTTTGGACCAATTTTACCTTCAAAGTTTCTTTCAGGAAATAAATAAGATTTTTCCTTTTCAAATTGATTTATCAGATAAACAATGTTTCTAGCAAGGTGATCATCTTCTAAATTATCACCAGGACATTCTAATTCAAATTTAGTTTGCATTTTACGTATAATAGGAGCAATTAGAGCCATAAATTATCACATTTAATCATTTTTTTATTGGAAAATTAAACACAAAAACAAAAATATTAAATATTATGACTCTCCAAAAATAATAAGTGGAGAGGTTTTGTTTTTGGTTCATAATAAATAATATCTCTCCGATACATATATAACTCTTTCTAAATTAGTTTATACTTGAAATTGACCTTTAAATGTTTGTGAAAACCCAGTGTTGGATTTTATAAAATGTTGTTTTAATTCTTTTAAATATTATTTAATTTAATGGTGAATCGGTTAAATTGCCTCTTGATATGGTTTATTTGATTTTATCGGAGTCTTAATATAAGGAAACAGTGGTTTATTTGTGAATTTTTTGTTCCTTATTGGAAATTAGACGAAGTGAAATTTCCAATGTAACTGCAAGATTCACTGCCAAGTGGTTATGGAAAAATATTAATTAATGGACAGTCCCTTTTGTATTTTTTTCTGAGTACTGCAATACTTGGAAAATATAAAAGGGTATTAACTTAGTCTGGGAGTATTTGCGGGTACTACCAGATTAAGTTAATAATTAAAAAATTTGTTTTTTGATTGCTTTTATGACAGCCAATAATCGCCAATAATCGCCAATGATTTAAATAATTTTTACTCTTTTGTTTATGTAGTTAAAATAGTAAAAATACATTTTTTATATATTTAATTGTGAAAAAATACGGGAGGCTGTGGAGGTTCTAAACCGTTCAATAAACTACTCTAATAGCTCCGATACAAAACAATTTTTAAAAAAAATTTTTGGTTAAAGTGTTCATAATTGTTTCGTTATGTTCTCTTTGTTTCGTTATGTTCACTTTTGTTTCGTTATAACATTTTTATTAAATTAGTAAATTACCCCCTTTTATCCCTCATTATCTCCCTACTTTTTTATTAAAATATGGTATATGGTTTCTTTATGTTTCCCTATGTTTTTATTAAATTGCCAAATATCTCCCTCCAACTTCCGTTATGTTCCTACTTTTTTATTAAATCATAAAATATCTTGGCGTATCTTGGCGTATCTTGATTTTATTAAATTGGTTTATAAGACTACTTAAGACTACTTAAGACTACTCCCAAAAAAATAGTAATTGGTAATGATTTCTGGAGTTTTTATACTCCAGATAGTAAAAAGTTATAGTTTTCAATAGATCCAAAACAAATTACAAATAATAAAAAAAGTAATATTATTCCAGCTATTATAATACCTGGAGTTAATGTAATTGTAATTGGCTCGTTTTTGTATAAAGTCTTTGGTTTACTGGTATTGTAACCATTTCCATTACCATTTAATAAAATAAACAAATTTTTTAACATTTTCGTTTACTCCTTATATCGCTTGTTAATATACTAAGTAAAAACTAAGTATATAATAATAGTTTACTAAGTTTTTGTATTTAAAATTTTCCAAAATTGTACTGGGTGGTAACCATTGGAGTACGGTGTACGGTAACCGGTAACCACTTACTCCCGCCCTATATTCGTATAATAATAATAATAAAAAAAATATTTTATTTATTTATTTATTATTAGCCAAAACGAAAACAAAAAATAAAAAATAATCTTTTTGTTTAAAATCGTTTGTATTGCTTTTAAAGAACCGAAAAAAGTATTTTATTGTCGTTTCAAAAAATGATTAAAAAAACTGGTAACCATTATGGTAAAAATTGGTAACCACTTAATACAACTGGTAACCATTTACGATAAGAAACGGTAACCACTTTTGGTAAAACTGGTAACCACTTTAGTAAATTTCTGGTAACCAGTCTGGTACTGGTAACCACTTTGGTAAAATATTGGTAACCAGTAGTTTAACCAAAATGGTAACCAATTTAGTAAAAAAATGGTAACCATTATGTAATGTAAAAAATAGCTTGTATAAACATTTATATAATCATTCAAGTAAAAAATAATAGTAAGGAGTAAAAATACCTTAGTTAATATAATTTACTCCTTATATCGCTTTAACTATTTTTTTTATAAAATTTCTTTTAAATCCTCTAACCTAATTGGTTTGTATTTTTTACATAATTGTTTTAATACAGCCTCTTGGTCTACTTTGTCTCCAAATGCCGAAACTCTTTTATTATAATCCTCTCTTGCTTGTTCAAGCTTTTGGGTATATTCGTCTTTAAATTCATCGAGTTTAGTATTGTTTATTATATTTTCATTTACTTTAATCTGTGCGGTTATTTCGTTTTTTTCATTGGTTAAAATCTCTATTTCTTTGTCTATTTCCTCAAGTCTATTTTTTAGTCGTTTGGTTTCGGTTACTAATCCATAAGGTTGGGTTTTAGTATACTCTTTCATAAAATCCCAGACGATATTTTTAACTCCAAAAGCTTTTTGGTTTGGTTTCCTTTTACTGTTAATATCGTCCAGTATTTCGTTTAACTCCTCTATAAAAGGGTCTTCAGCTCTAAAGCTTACTCGTTTGTTAGTCATTCTTTATACTCCTTATATCGCTATATTAAAAAAATAAAATATTATTCTTTGATTTAGTATATACCTCTAACTGTTTATTTAATTGGTTTATTTAAGTTTTCTTTAATCCAACGAGTTAATAATTCTTTTTGGGTGGTTCTTTCGTCTAATGCTCTTTGTTTAAGTTGTAAAGCTATTTCGGTATCTAAATTAAAACTTACTCTTTTTTCTGCCATATTATAAAACTCCTATAAAGTTTTGTTGTATTGTATTTTTCTTTGTTTGATTATATAAACTTATTTACTTATTTTCTTTTAAAGAAATAATAAAAAGATACTGTATTACAAAATTTCCAATATCTGTAATACGATTGTCAAAAACCGCCTATTTGTAATATATTATTTTGTAGTATTTGGAGCTGTTTTAATTATCATTTATTATACTCTGTTTGTAAATGATTTTTAATTATTTTTTGGGAGTTTCTTTGGGATTATTCTAAGTTTTATTAATGCTGGATTTATAACCATTATTGTATTAAGGCGGTTTTTGGATCCAGATTATATTTTATACTGGTTTTATACTAAGTACTGTTTTTGGCTTATTAATACATTAACATTACGGATTAACTTAATTAATCATTTTGGTTAAGTTATTTGTAAAATAAAGCTCTTAGCTATCTCAGATTTGTTATCGCTGCCGAAAGGACCATTTAAACGGAGCATTATCTGAGCCTCAATTACTGTATAACTCTCTTAAAACTCTCCTTTTGATAAAACAAGTATTTTGTACTTAATACATACTAAGTACATTAATTAAAAAACAAGTTTGTTATTGGTTTGTTATACGGTAAGATACTGAACGAGTACCGTACAAATACTGAAAAAATAATAAAAAAATAAGTTATCTTTTGTAAAATACTCCTTTCAATATCTTTTTAATGTCGGATAAATCACAGCCATAACAATACAAGTAAATAATTATATTGGTAATTAACTCCTCGTTTTCCTCTGTAGTATTCCAACTTAATTGGAGGAAATACTTACCATTAATATATAATTGTGTTTCCTCTCTTGGAAAATTAATTTTACCGGTATCGTCAATGGTCGGGTATTTGTTTTTACCTCTATGATAAAATTTAATTTTAATATCGTTATCCCAATACCTTACTTGGTTTTCTGGTAAACCGTTTACATTTGTTTTCTGTCCATTCCAGGTAATAGTAAAAACCATAATAGTTACCTCAAAAAAATATATTTTTTTAACAGATCTGTTTAAATTGTATCTGGTAATGGTAATGGATTAAACCAACTCGGGTTTAATCGGTCTTGGTAATTTCGTCGTTAATCTCTTTTAGTATTTCCAATTGTTTGGAGTCGGTAATATTACCCAATAAGTAATTAACAATATTTTTGTAGTATGCTTTAAAATCTGGGTTATCATTTTCGTAACTGTCTAATATGGTCTCTTTTATTGTTTCGTCTGGTAACTTACCGGCTTTGTTTAATTGTACAAGTATTCCGTTTGCTATTGTACTGTAGTTAGTTACATCATTAAAAATAATATCGTTTAGTATTTCATTTCCAGCCTCTTGGGATTTATCCGGCTCGGTTTCTGGAGTAATTACGATTTTATCATTTTCGATAATCCAGTACAAGTTTTGTTTTTGCATTAATCCGAAATTATTTACAATTGGTTTAGGTATTACAGTACTAAAAGTAAAACTTTTACCTTTTTTATTATTTGACGCACTAATTTTAGTTTTAGCTATGTATTTAACTGGAGTTTTATTTTCCATTTTTTTACCTCGCTTATTTTTTTGATATTCTTATATTTGGTTTCCAATAATATATAAAACTTAGTACTTACTATGTTTACACTTGAAATTATACTTAGTTTAGGCTTACCAAAAACTTAGTTTTTACACTTGCAATAGTTCAACGATAACAAAAAGTAAAAAAGTTACCAAGACATATAGGGTAATTAATTAAAATATGCTATTTTTTACTAAGTTTTTACTAAGTGTAAAATTTGAGTTTCCCGGATTTTGCTAATTTCATACCATTAAAATTACAGCAATGGTTAATTAAAATAAGGTACTAAGTATGTACTTAGTAAATTATTATGGGTATCTTTCATATAATTAAACTACTTGACGAAATTGCCGACAGTCTCGTACGACATATAGGTGTCCAAAAAATGCCCTTTTTTCGTTCCGTACAAAAGTCTTATTAAAATTACTAAGTATTTACTAAGTACCATTTTAATTAATCGTACAATCATTTTAAACAAACTTGGTTTTTGCCAATTTTTGAGGAAAATTTTAAGCCTAACCTAAAAAACTAAGTATATACTAAGTACTGTTTCAAGTGTAAAACCCAAATACATACCTCCAGAAAACATAAACAGTACCAACAATAAAAACCGGATCCAAAAAATTATACCTCCAGCCAAATACCCGAAAAACCAAACCCAAAAGAAATTACCATAAATTAAACATTTGCAATAGATAACAGAAAACAATAATTTACAAAAAAATAACCCAATCAAAATAATAAAAGAAACGATTAAAAATAACAGTACTTACAACAATCCAAGTAAAATACTACAAAGATAATACAATAAAAACGAGAGTAAAATTGGAGCTGGAAAATAATAACAATTAGTTAAGGGAGTTAATTTAATCATTGGAAAATATTTTACCAGATACTCCAGCTCCAAATAAGTTTTTACTATTGACTGTATTATTTATTAAAACTTTGTAATAGGTAAAACCATTTAAATGGTTAAAATTCCCAATCTATGTTTATATATTTCCTTTCATATTAAATTAACTGTAAAGCATTATAAACCATTAATTAACACTTTAACGGATTACTCCCGTACCTCTGTCAAAATGTCTACTGTTTTTCTACCATATTTTAAAGAAAATACTATAAAAAACAAGTTTTAACTATATTAAAAGAAACGAGTATAATACTCCAATTGACTAAAGGAGTATTTTAAGTTAGTACCTCCAGTAAATTATAGTTTCGTTCTATACCGTAACGAATAATGGACATTTATACCCGTTAAAGTACCAATTTTGTAAAGAAACCGGGTAAAATGTAATGGATATGGTAATTATTTCGTTATAATTTACCCACTATGGTACGAAATAATGGTGTTAATGAATACAAAAATGCTGGAAAGTTTAACATTTAACATTAATAATAAATCCAAGCTAATAACTCGGATTTATTTAACCGTATCCTTTAAGGCTTGTATAAACTCCTCTGGGTTTCCATTAAATTGGAGTAAATTAAAATATAACTCTTTGTTTTCTGGAGCTATATTTAAGAAATTATAAGTAATAATTTTCTCGAGTAAGTTAAGCCTATCCTCTTGTATCTTGTTATGGCATTGTAAACAAGAGGTAATATTTTGGTTATAATCAAATTTAACTTTATTAACCTCCTCCTCCGTTCTATAAAAACTATACTTTTGTTTATTTTCTACAGCTTTATCTTTAGCAATATACAAACGGTTTATATTATCATTACTGTTACTTACAGTATTTGGAGGTACTATATCACATAACCCAAACTTATCCGTACAGAAACCCGTATAATTATTAAAACATTCCAGGTACTCGTATTCTTTGTTTTTAAAAAACTCCTCCAAAAAGGGATACTTAATATAAGCCTCCTTAATATTGTTTAATGTTTCGAGTTTCTTTTTCTGTTTAAACTTTTTACTCTGTGGGTAATGATTGGTAAAATGTCTGGATAATGACATTATACTAATATCAAGATCAAACTCGGTAACTATTTCCTCGTATGTAAATCCGTTCTCTCTTGCCTCCTCTATTTCGTCAAGTTTACTATTAGTACAAACCTTACATTTGGGAGAGTACCCAATTTGTTGGTACTTATGTTTTTGTTTTTCTTTCCTCTGGCTTTCCTCAATATTGTTAATTAATTTTGTTAATGCTTTTAAAGAGTATGACATTTACTTTACCTCCATATAATAAAAAACTTTTATTTTTCATTATAACCAGCTATTTATTGTTTGTTTTTTAAACCAAGATTTGAAACCAAGTAAAATTACAATATTACCGAGACATTACCAAGTAGTTTTTAATTTTAACCGTCATTACCGAATAATCGGGATTTTCCCAAAAAGTTTTTTTTAACTCACTTTTTACTTTTTTATTGGGATTTTTACATTATGTATCATATCCTTATATGCTTGGTAATATCTCGGTAATTTCTTTTTTATACTTGGTAATATATCGGTAATTAGTAATACAACAACGGTAATATATCGGTAATGGATATTAATTTAGCTTGTAACCTCCTCAGTTTCCTTTAATATGGTTTGGCTTGTTGGATATATTAAACCAAAACTATTTAATTGTTTTACGGTTTCCAATATGTTTATACTTGGTAATTTCTTTTGTAGTATACTTATGGTACAATTTCCTTGTTGTATTTGTCTGTAAACTACATTAAAATTATTATTTCTTTCGAGTACTGTTAATTGTTTGTCAGTAACTCCCTCGTTTATCTCGTAAACTTGGTTATACTCTCTTTTAATATCCTCAAATGATTTTAATTTAAGTTTGTATAATTTTCTACCAGTACCGGTTTTTTTATAGTTGTTACCCTCTTGGTTAAGCTGTGGGTATATTTTTCTGAGTTTTTGCCCTATTTCTTTGGCTAAACCGTCTTGGTCTACTTCTTTACCTATATTATCCATATACTCCAAGTAACCGTTTAGTATCTCAGCATTACCCGTAAACTCCTCCCGTCCTAAGTCCTCGACATATTCGGTATAAGTTAATAAGTATTTGGTTAAGGTATCAACTCCCAAGTATGTATTAATAGTTTCCTCTTTCGTCTGTTTACAAGTGTAATTACTTTTGGTTTTTCGCATTTCATTAAATAACAGTATACTGGCGGTAATTAACCAGCTTAAACCCTCAGTATCTTGTAATAATAACTCCTCGATATTGTCAAGTATTGGATAAACATTATCCTCCGGTTTATACTTACTTAATTGGTTTTTATCGACATAAGTATTAGGTAATTTTAAATAATCTAACCTAATAAATAAAGCTCCGTCCTCTACTGGTTTTAAATTAAGTAATTCGTTTGAGAATATAAATATATTAGGGTATCCGTAAAGAGTAAATATATCTGTTGTATACATTCCTCTTTTTTCTGTTTTTGAGAATTTACTTGACATTTGTTTTAGTTTGTCTTTCAGCTCCCTAAAACTCTCTCGGGTTACTTCGTCAATTGTAATAGCTAATTTATTGTAAAAGTTTACTAAATTAAAGTCGTCTTTTAGGGTTTGCGGTGTTATTTCGTAACTTAGTTTATTGTAAATGGTATTAATAAATAAGTTTAAGATACTTTTACCGTTACTCCCGTCTCCATAATAAAAAGTAATTACTTTGTACAAGTTTTTACCTAATATGTTACTCCCTAACCGTTCCAGGTAATCCCGAAATAGTTTTATATCTGTCTGGTTATTTTTTGGTATAGTGATCTGTCGTAAAACTATCTCGGTTAATGTCATACCATATACTTTTTTATAGTCCTCTAATGGTAAGTCCAAGTTTTCAAGCTCGGGAGTTTCTTTATATTCGAGTATGTCGGATAATTTTAAACTTTTGTCAAAGTCAAGTAAGTTTATTGTATTGTTACTTTCATTAAATACGCCAATGTTATTTACTGTTAGATAATCCCGCCTATTATATGTACTAACCTCCAGCAATGGTTTAAACTCCTCCATTGTATCGGTATTATAATATATATTTCCAAATACGATTAAATTACGGTTTAATATATCCTCAGTACTAATACTGTTTAGTATTGCTTTAATATCTGGCTCGGTTAAATTGTACCCTAAAGTTTCGTACAATTTCTTTTTAAGCTGTGGAGTAGTTACCTCGCTAAAGTAGTTTAAAGTATCATTGTAAAAATATAATGTTTCTTTACTGTCTTTTAAACTCCGTTTAAGTCCAAGCTCTTTTACTATTAACTCTCCCGCCTCCGCTCTGTATCGTTTTTCTGGAGTTATACCGAGTTTTAAACATAAAAATGGGTCTTTACTGGTGTTTCTGGCTAAACTACTAATTTGGGTGTTAATCCATTTATCTGACATAAACAAGCTATTACTATTATATATGTCTGTAATTGCCTCGATATGAGTTTTAATTTCCTCTTTTAATGCTCGTATGTCCTCTGTTTCCTCTTCTCCAAATGTTTGTAAATTGTATATGTTTACTGGGTCTTGTATATACTCTTTTAACTGTTTTGGGTAACTCCTCAAGGTTGTAAAATGGTTATTAATATACAAATCTTTTAAGTTTCGTAATAATGTCTTAATAATCTTATTTGTTATTGTATCCATTTCATTGGGTTTTACTCCGTTTAGTATTTCTTTTACTTGGGTTTCTATTTCCTCCCAGTTAGCATTACCAGAACGATTATACAAGGTAATAGGGTCGTAATTAATATCTAAAGGATAAAAATAAAAATCGTTATCTTTTTGGGATATTACCATATAAGTTTTTAATTGGTAAATGTATGTCAAGTAAATTTTATCGTTGTACTCAGTATTAGCCTCTAAATATTTATGTATGTCGTACGGTTTACTTATTAAAGGTCTTGTAATTCGTTTTTTATAATCTGGGTAACAAATACTGTTTAATGTTTCGGTAAACTTACCAATATTAAAAGTACTATCTCTTTGTTGGAGGAGGTTACAAAGTTTTGGTAAACCAGATTTATTTACCTTACGAGTATAGTTTTCGAGTAATGTTTTCTTAAAATCGTTTTGACTGTTAAAGATATGTCCGATTTTTTTATTAATTCCGTCAGCTATTTGGCTGGTACTGTCCTTTGTAATATGATAACTAAAGTACCCGCCTAACATTAATGTAGCTGTATGTTTAGTACCCTCGAGTATTGTAAATATTGGAGTTACTGTATCGGTTATTATTTGTATTTCCTCTGGTGTTAATTGTTTCAAATCGTAACTTTTTTTGTTGGATCTACTTTTACGGTTTTGTTTTCTGGTACTGGTTTTGGGTTCTTTGGGTATTGGTTTGTAACCATAACCTTTACTTTTTAAGGTATCTATTACTGTCTGGTTTAAGTCCTCGACTATATCCATATCGGAAAACTTATTTACTTTACTTATTACCTCGTATTTACGGATTTTAAAATTATTCTCTTTTAATTTGGTCATACTACCAGGTAATACGCATTGTTTTTTGTCTTGATTGGTAAATACTTCGATACTATCATTAAGACATTTACCCGCTAACTCTTTGATTGGGAAATCTTTAGGATAATACAAACTACTACTGGTTTGTTTAGTACTTCCGTTTACTTTTTTAGTCCAGTAATAAATATGATAACCGCCAGATTGAGTTTTAACTTGTATACTATTAGGTAAGTCTTTTAAAGCTTGATATATATACTCTTGAGTAGCTTTTTTAATTTCTAAGTCTGGGTTATCCTCGTTTGTTTTGTACCCGTCTATATCGATACAGCCAATACTATAACCGTTTTGTTTATTTCCATATCCAATTAAAATACCATAATTACCGTAATGATATTTTAAACCTTTTTGAGTATATCGTTTACCATTACTGGCGGTATATGTTAAAGGTTCGGTTAATGAGTACTCTCGATTATTCCATTTTCTAACTACTGGTCTTTTAATATTTTTTGGTATTGGTACGACATTTATTTTACCTTGTTTTATATACTCCTCTATATCGGGTAATTGATCTGTTAATCTGGTGTAACTCTTACTTACCTTTTTTTTAGACATTTTCTTTAAACCTCCAAAACAAAGGTTTTATTAACTATTACCAACAAACTAAGTATAAAGTTAGTATTAACTTTGTTTTTGTTGGTTTCTAAAGTTAATATCCTTTTTTGTGTTTCATTATCCATTTAACCAACTCTGTTTTACTTTTTTATAAATCCATTAACCTATTAAAAAGGAGCTGGAGGTTATCCAACTCCAATTAATAACCTATTCACTTAACGGGTTATTTTCCGTATTTTCAACTTTAATAGCTCCAAACCTTAACAGATTTATTAATCTTAGTAAATACTCGTATTGTTGTACGGTGTACTTAGCTTGGTTAATTTCCTCCTCAGTAACTGTAATTACTGGGTTTTTTACTCCAGTAACAGTACCGTAAATGTCCTCGTTTAAATCAAGGTTTTTACTATATAATACTGTATCCGGCTCCATTTCGGCTATTAATTTAGCTCCGTTTAATTCACCGTCTAACATATAACTAATATCTAAAAGTATGTCTATTAATTTAGTATTGTAACCATTGAGAGTTTTATTTACTCCGTCTTTTTCGTATTTTCTTATAGGTTCTTTACTAAAGGAAATGCTTTTAATTATTGTTGGTTCGACTGGTTCGTCCTCGATTACCTTTACTTTTTTATCCTCGATTATTGCCATAAATTTAAACCTCCTCGTTTACAGTAATTAATTGATAATACGGGTTATAGGTTGTTTTTTCTATCAAGACAGATTTACCAGTAAATTGGAAACCTTTTAAAGCCCCCGTTATTTCCTCAAAGGAAATATTATTAATACCCTTTTGGTTTCCAGGTTTAACCATTTCTTTACTTATTAATGCTGGATTTAAAATTTTAAACAAATTGGTTTTATTGCTAACGACATATAAATTAGGGTCTCTACTTGGTACTAATGGGTAAGGTATCCCGATTATTTCGTCTTTAGCATTAATAAAAGTAGTTAGTTTACTTCCGTCCTCGTTTAAAATAGGGTCTCCAACTTCATTTAATTGTAGTATTTCACAGTCTGGGAAATCTGTTAATATTTCCATTTCAACAAAAAAGTTAGGTTTACCGTTCATTTTACTTTTATAAATGTTACCTATTCCGTTTATTTTAAACCTTATTGGTTTGTCTAATTTATGTAAGCTTTTTAAAAATAATTTTTTATCAAACGCCGGGTTAGGCTCTTTAATCAAATCCATAAATAAACCTCCTTTTAATAGCTGAGTCGTTTATTTCTACTAATTCGTTTGTAATAATAACCATTTTTGGTATAGTTTTTGGTACAATATTTTTAATTACTCTTGGTTCGTTATTTTGAGTAATAACCTTTTTTAAATCCATAATAATTACCTCGTTTTTTTAATAATGCTCCAAATCGCTAAAACCGTTTTTATATAAATTCATATCGGCATTAGTTTTAAATTTAGTTTTATTATAATATTTTCGTCTATTAGCTAATTGTTTAGCTCGTTTAAATGGTAAAATTACCTCGTTTATTTCTTTTAATATCTGGTGTTTTTTTGCATTAACCATAAAAAATTACTCCTTTGTAAGTTTATCAATTTCTTTTTTTATAGTTTCGTTATCCATATTGTCTACAGCCGTATATCCATATTTAGTTACCAATTGGTAAGCCAAATACTCTAAATCAACCCAATTTAAACGATTAGGATAAACAACTCCTATACCTTGCATAATAGCCAACACTTAAATACCGTCCTTATAGTTTCTACTAAGTAAATGTTTACCTATATCCATATTAGCACATAAAACATTAGTTTTACTTTTATTCACTTTAGTTTTAAGAGTATCTAAATGTTTAACTTGTTTAAACATATTATCTATTTGTTGCTGTTTTTTCTGTCTGTGTTTCTCAGCATTAACCATAGTAATTACTCCTCTTGTTTTTCGTCGTTACGAGTATTGTAATCCTCTTGTAATTTATCCATAAAACTTAAAAAATCGTCTGGATTATCAAATAGTATCATATCCATTTTTATTACTCTCCTAACTTATCGAAATTACTTAAATCGATTTCCAGATTATCAAAATTTTTTAGATCCAACTCGAAATTATCCAAGTCAATACCCGATTTGAAATTAATAAGATTATTGAAACTATCGAGTTTTATACTATCCAAATCGATTGGTATATCTGGTAAACTTAGCTCCTCCAATGGTTCTAAGTCAATAAACAACTCGTTTAAATCTATTCTAATTGGAGTTAAATTTACCTCTAAGTCTGGAAAATCAAACTCTTTTTTATCCATAAAGTATAAGCTCCGTTTTAATTATCTTTAATAATGGATAATACTTTATTTACAGCCATTTCCTCGTTATCTTTGGCTAATTGTTCAATCTCGTTAATATAGGAGTTTACAATACTGGTAAGTATTTGGTTTTGGCTTACTTTGTAACCTTTTCTGGAGGTACATACTGTTTGTAACTCGTCAATTTTCACCGCTAAAGGTACATCAATCCGTAAAGTTTTCAGTACCTTACTTTTGTTTTTATATAAATCAATTTCTGTTTTACTAAACATAGACATAATTATATGCTCCAGTTTTTTATTTACAGACAAATTAATTTAAAACAAGTCAAATCAACTAATTACAAATAGTATCTTTTATAAAAGGAGTATTTTATAAAAAGTATACTTTTGTATACTTGGAAAACTAAAATAATCTACTTTATATGTAAAAAGCTAACAAAAATAGTATTAGGGTTTTATTTTCGATTAGCTATTTGGAAATTATTTTATTTCCATTTTAGTTAATTATTACTGTTTTTTTTATAATTAATTCATCATACTTAATATATTTGTTAATCATTATTAATATATGTTTCCAATACAAATTTAACCGTAAAAAAAAGTAATTGGAGCTGGTTAAACTCCATAAAATTAAATAAAAAATATATGTAATATAAATGTTATTTACTCGTACTTTTTCTTAACCTCCTCCCAAGTAGTCTCCTCCTCAATTTTTTTTAAAATCTTATCGATTTCCAAATCCTTAAAAATTCTACTAACAGTTTGTACTTTATCCTCCAACTCCATTACTCTATCTTGTAATTGTTTGTTTTCCTCCAATACCTCAGTTATAATACTCTCTGAGGTAAATACAACGGGTTTATTATCCCAGATAATACCGTCTTGAGTATCCATACAAACAACATTACCCGTATTAAATTTATTAGCTAAATCCTGGAGTTTATTAACTAAAATGGTTGTATAATCCTTGTACATTTCTTTTTTATCCGTCCAAACTTTACCATTACCAATATAATTACCGTCTTTGTCTGGAGTTTCTGGTATGCTGTCAAGAGTATTGTTTATTATTTCAAGTAACTCCATACGGTAACCGCTTACGAGTTTTTGTAATTCAAAGTCATTACTCTCTTTTATCTTGTCCATTGTTTCCCGAAATGTCAATAAAGTAATATCATTTAGGGAGTTTACATACTTAATACCAAAATGAATAAACAATAAACAAAACTCTAAAATTAAATAATTTTCTTTATGCTCCAGTATTTCGGGAGTAATTAACTCTGGAGCTAAATATATCTCTATACCCTCGTGTAAGTATATCGGGTAATTGGGAGAGACATAACCGGTATGGTCTATAATATCGTCGGTGTTATCCCAGACATCTAAATTATTTGGAGTTTTCAATACGGTATACTTAGTACCTTTAGTAAACGGGTTCTTTAAATCATTAATGTTTTTAAAAGTTAAAGTATCCGTATTACTGTATAGGGTTTCCAAGTCCGGTATTGTAATTACCTCGTTGTTATAATTATCCAAGTAAGTTTTTGTTAATGTTACTCCGTCCAATTTATCGGTAATAAGATTGTTTAATATTTCTGGTACGCTTTTGTTTGTTGCTTGAGAATATAATTTTAAGTTTTCTAATAAATTTGGATCTATACGAAAAGAGTAACTAACTTTTTTATTAGGGTTTTTCAAATACATTTACATTACCTCCCAGCTTAAAAAATATGTTGTCTTAATTGTTGTATTTCCTCTTGGCTATTAGTCAAATATTTGGCTGTTGTTTCTATATTTGAGTGTCTTAAAATGTCTTTTACTTGACTAATAGGTACTCCTTTATCAACTAACAAATACCGAGCTAAGCTATGTCTAAAAGTATGGGTACTAACTCTGGAGCTTATATTTTCTTTGTTTTGTTTGTCGTACTCTCTGGTAATTTTCTTTATATTCTTATTAACAGCTTGGCGGGTTAATTGCTTGTCTTTGAAACTACAAAATAAATACTTACAGCTCCGATTATGTCTATTTCTTTCGTCTAAGTATTCGTTTATATGTCTGGCGGTTTCGTTTGGTATAGCTATTGGTTTTTTATTACCTTTGGCTGTGCCTTTACCTTGTATGTATAGGTAATAAACTCCGTTTTCTTTAATATAGTCGTCTCGTTCTATGTTCATAAGCTCGGAAATCCTTAAACCAGCTCCAAACAAAGTACAAATAATAGCTTTATCCCTTGCTATTAACTCAGTATTACCCGTTATACTTTCAACGGTATTTACTAAGCCTTTTATATTGTCTATGGTAATGTACTTTGGTTTTAAATCATTATCATTATTTAACCGTTTTAGTTTATTGGTTTCTAAATTTAAATGTTGGTTTAAAAATACTCTTAGGATTGTAATATAATTGTCTATACTACTTGCTTTTAACTCCGTACTTTCGTCTAAGTAATTACGGTATTGTTTTACCGTTTGGTTTATATTATCCTCTCTTAACTCAGTTATTGGAGCATTAAGTAAGTATTTGTTAAACTTTTGTAATGGGTGCTTATAGTTTTCTTTTGTTGTGGTTTTGTATTGGTAATTAATAAAATTGGTAATATGATACTCCAGGTACTTTACTTGGTAAGTTTTCTGTTTTAATTCGTTGTCTAAAATTTCGTTAATATCCATTTTAAATACCTCCAAGTTTTAGTAATTTTATAATGGTATCTTTGTCGTTAATTAATATATAAAAGTATACATTACCTAAGTAAAGTATATTAGTAATTTTTTATATTTACTCGTTGGAAAACTTAGTAATTACGGTATAACTTTAACTGGTAAATACTTGGTTTGTATAACTAATGATTAATTAATCTTTAAGCATAATATAGGAGTACCAATACCAAAATTATCATAGTAATTATTTTCTGGCTTTTTGGTCTCTTACACTAATAACCTAAAAAAAACCAATATTAAACAGTTACCCAAACATTACCCAGAAAAATTAAACAAAGAAAATAAAATTTTACTATTATCTGGAGCATAAAATTTAGATCCAAAACTATATTTTGGGTATGTGTGTTATAGTGTGTTTTTTCATTTAAGTACCAAAAAAAAAGTTTTTTATTGTCCGTATTTGTAAATCCAAACTATTTGGAGTGTCTTTTACTATAAAAGTAATTACTTGTTTTTGAGTGTGTACCCCCTATTACCTTGTCAAAAACTTCGTATTTTATCCAAAAACAAATATACATTAAATCCAAAATTAATAGTTTATATATTGTTATATTACTATTACATTAATTTAAGTTACTTAATTGGTTAAAATCCAATTTTCATTTATAATAAATGGCTAACTATTATTATATTATTGCTTTAGGTTTAACCATTTGAGTATATCCATTATAATAAATGCCAGTAACGGTAACCGTAAATATTTTATCAAATACAGTAAGTTTACCAATTGAAAAAATTAATATTTTTTAGTTAATCTCTGTTTACTCGACATAAATAAATTATTAGGCTTATCAAATGGTTTTATATAAAATTATTCAATTAATAATAAGAGTACTTTATTTGGTTTTAGTATGGGTTTAGTTTCAACTATTTAAACCAGTAAAAAACTCTTTTTTGACAATATCTATTTACCATTCTAAACCAGTCCAAACCTAATTTTTGCATATCTTTTACCCAATCCCAATATATGTTAAACCAAATATTAGTACCATTAGTAACCATTACGATAATATAACAATATTTAGGTTTATCTGGTTTGATTATAGTGTTTTACCGAATTAATTTCTCATAAATTCATCTATCCATCCCCCATATAATGATGAAGATGAAACATGATTATAAAATTCTTCTGTAACAATCCATATTAACTCATCTAAATTTTTATATTCGCTTAAATAAGCAACTGATTTTATTATTTTCCATAAATCTTCTATTGGTTGTAAATCTGGCGAGTATTCAGGTAAATACATTAATTCTATGTTTAAAATTTTACTTGCAATTTTTACATCTTCTGCATGATGAATTTTTGCATTGTCTAAGATTAATAAAATTTCTTTTTCGTTATTTAATATGTTTTCAACTCTAGAATCGATTAATGATTCTTTAATTGTTGTTCTTTGGGTGATTGAAATTTTTTGTTGTGTAATTTTTGGTGTACTGTTGCAAATTTGTTTTATTTTATTAAATGTCGTTTCTTTATTTTTTCTATTTTTTGATTGTTCAATTTCTATTTCTTTAAGTTTTTCACTTTTGGATTTGATATTTTTAGATAATTCTTTTTTTATATGCTCTCTATCTAATGTTGGATTAACTACTATATTTTTTAGAATTTCTTTACCCTTTTCGTCTACCATATTTAATATTCTAAACATTGTCAACGTTAAAATTGTGGTAAATGAATTGTTTCTTTCATAAATTTCCATATATGAAGAGCAATTTACTCCCATTATTCCCGTAACACTTATTCCAAATTTTTGTCCTGTTCTTTCTAGAATATTATTCATTCCAGATTTATAAAGTGTTCTAAATAAATTTGGAGCATTTTGAAAATAACTTTGATCCATAAATGCTAAGAGAATTTGTTGATTAATAAATGCTTCAACGAACTTTTCTAATTTTTTTTAAACTCCTCTTTATAATTTTCTGGACGTTCTTTATATTTTAAAAAAGGTTTTCCATAATTAAAACCTAATTTAACTCTCATTATTTCCCATGCCTGTTTATATGAATAATTAATATGAAAATTTGAATATATGTATTTTTGAGCATCTTTTATAGAACGTATGCTTCTTTTTTCAACAACTTCAAATTCTAATTGCTTTAATTGCTCATCAGATAACAAACATTTCCTGCCACGCTTATTAAAATGTGGTATCAAACCCTCAACACCATTTTCATTATATTTTCTTAGCCATTCAGATCCTGTTCGACGGTCAATATCTAAGATTTTTGCAGTGTTTTTTATTGTATTTCCATTTCTTATTGACCTAATGAATACTAAACGATTATATACTATTGCATCATGCTTATATTCCTTGAACAACTTATTAAACTCTTCTGTAGAATAGTTGTCTTTTACTTCTGCAACTCTCATGATAATAATGTTTGT
>Ga0310695_10005841_pt1 | contig 21000 bp, 17 predicted proteins | sample RumenRJG_04DNA_FD_203882 | JGI IMG/M metagenome (GOLD analysis project Ga0310695, IMG submission 203882) | Bovine rumen microbial communities from Lethbridge, Alberta, Canada - RJG_04 (v2) (version 2) | ecosystem: Host-associated > Mammals > Digestive system > Stomach > Rumen | place: Canada...
TACCGCCGACTGAAAAAACTGCTTACCGTGAACAGAAAAAAGTGCTTACCGCGGAGAGAAAAATCTGCTTACCGTCGACTGAAAAAACTCCTTACCGAATGGGAGCAAAATCATCTTACCGCGCACAACTTTTAAGTGTGCAATAACGCCTGTATTTTTGTGCAATGGTTTTTGAGGTAATTAAATCTATTTGTGCAATTATAAAAGTCATTTTCCTTTTAAAAACAACTTTTGGCGAGACATATATAAGCAGATAAAAATGAAGGAGGAAAATGATATGCAGGAAAACAATAACCCTATTGATTTATCTAAAGTAAAATTACATCCCAGAAAATATGGTAACGGTGTGCGTATAGCTTGTACATGGCGCTTTAATGATGGGACTGAAAAAGGAACATCTATCCGTATGGATGGATACGGGGAGACTGAATTATTAGCAAAAGATAAGCTCCTGAATAATATTATTCAGAAGCAAGAAGAATTCAGTCTTGGCAATAACCTTAAATCAGGGAATACCACAGTGAAGAAAGCTGTTGAAATCTTTTTACAGCAGGAAAAGGAAGGTAAATATATCTCCCGTAAGACCGGAAAGCCAAAGACACCTATAGCGGTTGAACACGATTTTGAGACTGCAAGGGCCTTACTTTTTCCATGTAAAGGTTTTATGGCTTTACAATTAAGCAAGGTGCTTCCTGCAAGTGTAGACGGATGGGTGGATTGGGTGGAAATGCAGCGTTACACAAAAGGGGATAAGAAGTACCCTTATTCATCAGATAAGAAGAATAAAGCCTTCGAACTTCTAAAGAAAGCTTTTGCTCCCTATTATCGAAGGAGAACTTCCCCATTAGATGGTGTAGAAAAATGGGTAATCCATAGTAAGAAAAAGACTGAAGACGATATTTTAATTCCTGATGAAATAAAATCGTTCATTACTTATTGTTTATCTGACCTTAATGACCATTCTAAAGCCCAGGGACTTATACATATCCTTACTTATGTTCGTACTGGGGAACTCCTGGGACTAAAAGTAGGTGATTATGACAGGGAGAAAGGAACATTAAGAATACAGAGAAAATTAATCAGGCATACAGATGGTTCTCTGGAATTATCTTGCGATGGATACGCTAAAACAGATTCATCACTACGTACGATAGCTCTTGAGCCTTTTACCTGTGCAATCCTCAATAGGTTAACAGAGGGAAGAAATAAAGATGAAATGTTATTCCTTACAAGCAAGGGGAACATGGTAAACTCTCGTAATTATACTACCTGGTTCCATAACACCCTCAAAACTCTCAATATAGATAAAAATATCCCTGTATATAGATTAAGGGCGAGTGGTATTACCTTTGCGATATGTTGTGGAGCAGATGTTCATGGAGTGATGCTGAATGCGGGTCATTCAGATGTCAAGACGACCCTCCAGTTTTATACAGCTCCATATAAAGAAATGGCAAAAAAGGCTGCATTTACTACAGGAGAAGGGTTAAAGGAGTTAATGGCAATTGAAATGGTTGCCATAGAGGAAAAGAAAGAATAATTTGCACCTCATGTGTGCATGGTGTTAAAACAGGGGACTCTGTGTAAAGGGTCTCCTTTTTATTTATTCATTTTTTGCACGCCTTTGGTGCATTATTCATATTGCACACCTCGGGTGCAAATAGTATACTGTTTGTAAATATTTTAAGGGAGAATAATTATTATGGCTTTGACTAAAGAACAAAAGGCAGATTTAGAAAATGCGAAAAAGGCAAATGAAGTATTTCGCCATTCGTTAAAGTTACATATCAGAAAGACAGTGACGATAGTTAATAAACAATATAATAACCTTGTTAATAAATACCATGATAAGGATAACACACCAGAAGAATGGGAAATAAGATGTAATACTGGAGATGTATCAAATACAGAAGAGTGGATTGTATATCTGAGAAATAAGCATTATTTAGATATTCTTAAAATGGAATACAATAATGATGTGAGCGTATATAAGCTTTACGATTATGAAAATACAATTAAAAGATGTAAGGTTTCTGAGTTATATCCATACAAAACAAAAGCTGTTACTATTGATGATTTTCATGAGGTATTCTTTTTTGAAAGGTTAGAAGGAGAAGACAATAAACAGGAAGATAATAGTATTATCTCTGCCTATACAAAAATTTGTGAAATTTGTGTTATGGCAAGGATGCAATATGGGCTATCCGAAAAACCTTATAAGATTCCCCTAAATAAATACAAACAAATACATAATATTTCAAATATAGGCAAAATCATTACTAAAAATCAAAAGAAGAAAGCTAATAAGCTTTTCATAAAAAGCCTTAAAGATGAGATTAGTTTGTGTGAAATAATGTTAGAGGAAGACTATAAAAAAGTTATTGATAAATATTTTAATGGTGAAAGAGTTACATTAGATGCATTACAAATTGGTGCGAATGGTATTGAGTTTGAAGAAGAGGTGGTTGTATATCGGAGTAATAAAGATTATATAGAATGGCTTAAGAGAATATTAGAAAGAGAAGCAGATATAGATAGAATCCTTGAATACAGGGAAAATATAGATGACCCTTCTTGGAAAAACAGATATTACCCTATAGCACCAAGAATGTTAATCATAGATGATTTTTATGACATAGGTTTTTTTAAGCGTACAAAACGCCCTACACGGGATTTTGAGCTTGCGATGCCTAATGGTTTTACTAGTGCATATACAAAGGCATATCAATTATGTTTAAATATAAGAATTGAGTGGAATTTAAGTATTAAGGAACTTCAACAGTATATCATTAATGGTATGGAAATAGTTGATAATGATGGAAATATTGTACGTAAAGGAAGGCAAATATGGAATGATATGTATCGTATCCGCTTGCGATGATTCAGAACTGAAAATGTATTAATGGTTTTCTACATCGGAGACCAGAACCTACATGAAGTGAAATGTAGAAGGAATTATATGCACGAGGAGAGTGCATATGAATTATTTATGCGCGGTATACGTGCAAAGTGCTTGATTGCACGCCCTCGGTGCAAAAGTTCCGCGCTTTCACATATCTCTGACAGACTGACCCTTGGTTTACCTCGTATAGCAGCTCAGAGTACTGTCGATACCCCCGGCGTTCTTTATTAGGTAATTAGGATTTTTGGAAGATATAAGGGAGTTAAGGTCTATAAGTATGGTACCATTAGGAGTACGAAGCATAATTCCAAATAATTCAATAATTTGGAGAATCAAAGGGTCATCTCATAGATGAGGTGGCTCTATTTTATATATCTACTAATTTTTCTAAAAAAAGGTATAATTGACATATATATTATTTTTCTGAGGGGTAATAATATGACCTATAAAGAGCAAAAGAAAGCAGCCAAAGAGTTCTATGAGGAATGGAAGGATAAAGGGGAGGAGAATAAATATACCCAGGCATTTTGGAATTCTATGCTCCGGGACGTGTTCGGGATACCCAAACCTGAGACAACATACATTGATTATCAAAAAACTGTATATATAAATGGAACTCCTCATTGGATAGATGGATATATTAAAAATACCCATGTAATCATAGAACAAAAAAGTTCTGATAAAAACCTTATTACTCATAAGGAAAAACATGGTGATTTAAATCTTAATGCTTTTGAACAGGCTCGTTGGTATGATGGGAATTTATATTATGGTGAGCATTGTCAATGGATAGTTACCTGCAATTTTAAGGAAATCTATATATATGATATGCGAGAAGTACATAAAGACTCTACTCCCACATATTCATTTTCATTGTCCGATTTTGATAAAGAATTCACTTCTCTTGATTTTTTAATTAGCCAAAGAGATGTTAATCTTGTAAAAGAGGAAAAAGTATCCAAAGAAGCAGGAGACCTTGTAGGTAAATTATATGATGCCCTTCTAAAACAATATAATAATCCTAAAGATAAGGATACTCTAAAGAGCCTGAATGTTTTATGTGTAAGGCTTGTTTTTTGTCTCTATGCTGAGGACGCAGGTTTATTTGAAACCCCTACAGCCTTTCATGATTATTTAGATTCATATAACACTCCACATATTAGGACAGGATTAATAGAATTATTTAAGACCTTAAAAACAAAAATAGAGGATAGGTCATTAAATATTGGTGAAGAACTTAAAAATTTCCCTTATGTAAATGGGGGTTTATTTGAGAATTTAGATTATGAAATCCCACAATTTAATGATGAAATAAGGCATATTTTATTAGATGAAGCGAGTGCTGGATTTGATTGGAGTGAAATAAGCCCCACGGTATTCGGAGCATGTTTTGAGTCCACCCTTAACCAGGACACAAGACGAAAATTAGGTATGCATTATACTCCAGTTGAGAACATTCATAAAGTAATAGACCCGTTATTTCTTAATGAATTGGAAGACGAACTGGAAGAAATATTACAGATTGATAATACAAAATCAAAGAAAAGTCGTTTATTGAAATATCAGGATAAACTAGCATCATTAAAATGGTTTGACCCTGCCTGTGGTTCTGGCAATTTCCTTACAGAGACATATCTTAATATCAGAAAATTGGAAAATAGAACTATAGACGCTTATTATTCTATTTCTATTAAGAATCATCAAAAGGGACAACAAATAATCATAGATAAAACCATAAGGAAGAACCCTATAAAGGTTAGTATTGAGCAATTTTATGGAATTGAACTTAATCATTTTGCTGTTACCGTTGCAAAAACCGCTTTATGGATAGCCGAAAGTCAAATGATGCAAGAAACGGAAAAAATGTTATTAATGGAATTGAAATTTTTTCCGCTCCAAACGCAAGCGCATATTGACCAAAATAATGCCTTGAGGATAGATTGGAATGAAGTATGTCCTATGAATAAGATAAATTATATTATGGGAAATCCGCCTTTTAAAGGTAAGAAAGACCAATCTAAAGACCAAAAAGCCGATATGAAATATGTTTTTGGTAAAAAATTCAAAGGATTAGGAAATCTTGATTATGTATCTGCATGGTACAAAAAAGCAATGGATTATATCGTGGATACGAATATAAAAGTTGCATTTGTCTCTACTAATAGCGTGGTACAAGGAGAACATATTCCGATATTATGGAAAAAATTATATGAACAATATCCCATCAATATCTATTTCGCCCACACATCATTTAAATGGGAAAGTGAAACTAAAAATAAGGCAAATGTGCATTGTGTAATCATAGGATTTTCTTCATCTAAAGAAAAGAATAAGGTGATTTATACCCCGGAAAAGACCAATGTAAATGAAATACACCCATACCTTTTAGATATGCCACTATCATTTATTGATTATAGAAATACTCCTATTTGTATAGTTAAACCGTTAGTATATGGAAGTTTTATATTAGATGATGGGAATTATACAATTTCAGAAGAAGAATATCTTAATATAATAAAAAAAGAACCTGCAATAAAGAAATATTTTAAGCTCTTTTTAGGTTCTGAAGAATTTATAAACGATAAAAAAAGATATTGTGTTTGGCTTAAAAATGGTGATTTAAGTGAAATAAGGCATAGCAATATCCTCATGAAAAAAATAGAAAACGTCAGAAATTGGAGAAAAAGCAGTACCCGTTCCGCTACAGCTAAAATGGCAGAGACCCCTATGTTGTTTGCTGAAGACCGCCAACCTGATGCTGATTATTTGGCAATACCTATTACATCTTCTGAAAGACGTGATTATATTCCAATGGGATATATGAAAAAAGATATAATTGCAAGTAACCACTTACTTGTTTTACCAAATGCCACCTTATATGATTTTGGTATATTAACATCCATAGTTCATATGGCATGGATGAGAATAGTGGCAGGAAGAATGAAAAGTGATTATAATTATTCTTCCAAAGTAGTATATAATAATTTTCCATGGCCTTCTCCTACAAAAGACCAAAAGCGTAAAATTGAAGAAACAGCACAGGGTATATTAGATGCCAGAGATTTATATCCTAATAGTAGCCTTGCAGACCTATATGACCCCATAGTTATGCCACCAGAATTATTAAAAGCACATCAAGCAAATGACAAAGCTGTAAAGGAACTATATGGTTTTGATGATAAAGAAATATCTGATTTAGACTATGTAATCGCACTTATGGATATGTATAAAGATATAATTTCAAAGAAATAGCAATCATAAAATAACTGGTGTTTTATTTATATTTTTTTTATAAAATATCCATTGCATAATATTTAATTAGTGCTATAGTACTGCTCAGGAGAGAAGGATATATCGTGATGATATATCCTTTTTCGTTTATAAATGGAGGAAATATGATGTATAAATACATAATGTACCGCCGACGGCTTAGAGCCGAGGAGGTGCATAATGATAAAAATGCAAAGAACCGTTTGCCAAAGGCAGACAACCACCGTTAGACAGGCATTCATAATTAAAAAAGGTGTTCATATTGGAATACCCCCTCATTATAGAAAGGGGGGCTGATATGAGAAGAGAGAGAAATTATTCTATTATCTTATCTAACCATGCAAAAAACCGTATGGTTGAAAGGAGTGGAATTAACAAGAAAAGTACGGTAAGAATAGCAGAGAAAGCATATAAAGATGGTATTTCACAATCACAAGCTACAGGTTCTCTACTCAGGTATATTTCATATATTGCAGGGAAAAGCTATAAGAATTGTGACATACGGATTTTTAACGAAAAAGTATATGTTTTCAGGGACACAAAAGAACGTGATGAAGAAGGAAGATTTATTATAAAAATGGTAACTATGTTGAATCTTCCATTGGAGTATAAGAAAAGAGCATTTTCTTTACAAAAAAGAATAAATGAGGAAATAGAATAATATGGGTTAAGGGAGGCTCGACGATGATGAGTCTCCCTTTTATATTTTTAATGATTATAATTTTGCACCATAACCGTGCATCATATTCTATACTTGCACTCATATCGTGCATGCACGGCCATGGTGCATTTAAATCTGGTATATCTTCTATCATTAAATTGTCTTGTAATATCTAAATTTCTCCATTTTTTTATTTTTTTTAAAAAAAATACCAAAACAGGGACTTTTTATTTTTAAGACAACATATGTAAATAATGACACTAATATTTGAAATCGCACTTTGAAAAATTCATGGAAACAGGAGGTGAATCATGAGAAAAAGGAAAAGAAGTATATGGGAATATTCCTGCATATTAGGTCTCCCCCAACTACTGACCTTTCTACTATTCTCAACCATTATCGCCTTAAGATGGCGCAGCATGAATTCTTATGATGATTTCGATAGTTGGAAGTTGATAGTAGGAGCAACATCATTCTTTTGGTTTTGCGTAATACTACGGAATCTTATATGGATAAAGACCTCTAAACCTATAGGCTTCTTCACATTCCTTGATACCTATAAGAATGAACCTATCGAAATATCTGATAAAAAGAGGCGGTCTCAATATCCCGATATTCCACATGAGCTTTTAAGTGATATTCCTGATGGCCTCGTTCTTGGTAAAAAAGGAAAGAAGTACGTGAGGGTAAAGCTACAAAGAGGAAATATCCTTAATGCTATAATCCTCGGTTCAGCCGGATGTGGAAAGTCTGTTTTGCTACTAACAATGCTGATATTCCAATTACATCTGCATGAATTAAAAAAATCCATGTGTATAAAAGAGGATGTTGAGCCTATGACCTTCTATGTAACAGATATAAAACCGGAACTAGGAAGGAAATCCATAGTTCTTTTTCCTGAAAATGATGAGGAAGATAAAGTACACTACATGGATGTGACTAACCGCTCCTTTTATGGATGGGATGTCTTTTTCGCCTTAAATGCCGATTCAAGTGATGATGAAATATTAGCAGAACTTGACATTATAGCAAGGGCGTTGATTGACGAAGGAAAGGCAGAAAAAAACGCATTTTTCTATCAGCATGCCAGAATCATATTCAAGGCTATTCTTCTATACCAATGGAAAACAGGACGCTCATTTATTCAAGGCCTTGACTATCTTATGACTGGGAGACTTTTGGATGTCATTGGTAAAACCATGGAAAAGATTGAAGGAAAGCCAGAATACAAGCTTATCGTAAAACTATTGAGTCCATATATTGGGAAGGAAGGAGAAGCCTTTCAAGGCATTGAGTTAGCTTTTAGACAGCAACTTGATATCTTTAACCAGCAGGCCGTTCAATATTTCCTGGAAGGAAACCCCCGAAAAGCAAGTTATCATGACCTGGAAAATAAGGTGAGCGTCATTTTTGGCATTCAAGAAAGTAAGCTGGAGGAGTATAGAAGCCTTTTACGTTTGGTTACTATGCAGATAAAGGAACATAGCATACGGAGACCGGAGTCTTCACATATGTTGACATACCTTATAGATGAAGCAGCCAGAATTGGTATTGACTGGACCAGTTTCCTGGCAACAAGCCGGTCCCGGCAAATTTGTACAATCCTAGCTTTCCAGAGCATCAGCCAGGCGGAGGATAAGTGGGGAAAAGAGAAGACAAAATCCCTTCTTGAACTATGCAGGATTATAGCAGTTCTTAGCTGTACGGACCCTGATATGGCAAAGATGCTTGGTGAATGGGTAGGGGATTATGCAGAAGAAAAGCACTCAATTACTCATGGGAGTAGAGGTAATGGTTCCTCTTCTACTTCATATGAAGATAAGAAAATCCTTACTCAAGCAGATATCATGCAGCTTCAAGATAATAAGGAAGTAATTGCATTTATTAAAGGAATATATCTGAGAATGCACGTAGATGGTGCAAGATATTATAACATTCCAATTCTAAATCAAATAAGCGAAGAATGTGTAAAGAAAAATGATTATTTAGCAGGAGGTAATGACTATGAGTGATAACAATATAGGAAATAAAGATGGATTTATTAATGATTTTACAAATAGCCTTAAAAAATATCTTAAAGATACATACGGAGAAGGAATAACGGTCAACACTCATACAGCTTATAAAACGAATTCGGAGAAGATTGCTCTAACAGTTGAATTTGGAAATAATTCCAAGATTTGCCCCACCATCTACCCTGAAGATTTTATAGAAAAATATCTGCAAGGGATGCCTATGGAGAATATAGTGCAGGCAGTTGGAAATAATTTATACAAGAATAGAATGGCAGGCTTTGAAAGACCTGTTATAACAGCAGAGGAAGCACGAAAATGTATACGTCTTGTAGTATGCAATTCTGCCCTTAATGAACAAATGCTCTCACAAACTCCTAATTATGCTATATGCGAAGGAGTCCTCTCCGCTTATCCCAGGTGGTACGTGAATGATGAAGCAAGCTTTAGGGTGACAACCGAGATTGCTGGTAGCATTGGCCTTACAGGAGATGAAGTGCTGCAAATCGGATTATCAAATGTCCGCTCTGAAGCATATGAGGCCATACCTCTTGGGAGAATGATTGAGAATATGACCGGGGTTGCTCTTACAGATGAAATGGAAATGGATAACGGAATGCAGATGATTGTTCTGACAAATGAAAACAGGTTACAGGGAGCCAATCAAATCCTGAATGAGGATGCCCTTCGTTATGTATATGATATGTGTGGTAGCGATATATGTCTGCTCCCGTCAAGCATTCACGAATGGATATGTATGCCTATCAATGAGGGCATGCATCCTGATATGCTGCGTTCCATGGTAGCAGAAATAAATGAGAGTACCGTAGCTCCTGAAGACAGATTGGGTGATTTTATTCTTAAATATGATGGGGTAAAACTTACACCGGTTTTTGGAGATACCTTTGATATGGAAGGGATTGAAGAGGGGTTAAAAGTTAGTGGTTTCAAGGTAAAGATGACTTTATAAGGAGGAAAAAATATGACAACAGTAAGAACACTTGTAATAGGTAAAAAGTTGGCATCTATCATTGAAAAAATTCAATTTTTAAGTAGGCAACGTGCAGATGATTTTCCTGCTTTGCAACGTTCATGTAAGGATTGTCGAGAAGATAATCCAAAATGGGAGTTATATAAAACTATAGTTGAAGAATGCTGGAAGGAGATATAAGTCATGGATATAAAGAGAGTTAAAGATACTTATAAGAAATATCATATTGTAATAAAAAGGAAGAAGGAAAAGGACATACTCCCGATTTATGTCTGTATTCAAAAAAGTAAGCCCTTTAAGAATTTTGATTAAACATTACAAGAAAGAGTAATAGATTATCTGAATTTAGGATAAGGGGAGCGTAAAGGCTCCCCTGGAATGGAGGATTATTATGGATAAGAAAAAGAGACATGCATTTACACTACGCTTAAATGATGATGAATATGGAGACTTAAAAAAGAAGGTAGTAGAGGCAGGCAGCACTCAGCAAGCTTTTATTTCACGAGCTATAAGAGATGGTCGGATATCATCGGCAGATGAGGTAGAGATTTTAAAACAGATTAGTAAAACATTTGCTGGTCTTGAATTGCAACTACGTGGATGTGCTACAAATATTAATCAAATGGCCCATGTTGCAAATCTTCACGGGATGGTATCTGAGGAAAAACAATTAAAGGAAATTGCAAAGCAGCTTATCGAATACAGAAGGGAGTCATCTGATTTATGGCAATTAATAAGGTCGTTAATAAATCCACGAAATCCCATGGTGCATTGAGGAATGTATTGGAATATGTACTTCGAACGGAAAAAATACCAGATAAATATGTGGCCTTTATTGGACCATTTGATGGAGATGAAATAACATATGATGCAGTTTATCAAGCCTTTATTAAAGAAAAAAAGTTATGGGATAAGGACTCAGGCCGTATGTATGCGCATAATATAATTAGTTTTCATGTCAACGAAATTATAACACCTCAACAAGCTGAAGAAATAGGAAGAAGGTTCGTTGAACGGTTTTTTCCAGGGCATCAAAACCTTATTACCTTTCATCAGGATAACCATCCTCATATCCACATAATTACTAACAGCGTATCTTTCATAAACGGGAGTAAGCTGCACCAAACAAAGCGGGACCTGGAACAGCAAAAGCGGTATACTGATGAGCTATGCTACAGCATGGGACTAACTTTAACTCGAAAAGGTTATCATTTTGACGGTTCTATTATTGAAAAGGGAAATATAAGTTCATGGAGCCAGGATAAGTATAAAATGTTAGCAGATAAATCTAAACCCAGCTTTCTTATGGATTGCGCAATAGCAGTAACAGATGCAGTTAGTGAAAGCACCTGCCGGGAAGATTTCATAAATAAAATGAATTCCAAAGGTTGGGTGGTTCAATGGGAGGAAAAAAGAAAACATATCGTTTTTCATGATAGAAACGGGAATAAGGTTCGTGATACTAACCTTTCCAAGACTTTCAATCTGGATATAAGCAAGGAGGCATTATCTTATGAATTTATTCGAAATAATGAACTCGCCAGATACTCCAGTGAAGCAGTCTCAGTTATCACAAGATTCGATAATACGACAACAATCAGAGGCGATTCAGCGATTACAGGGATACCTGGATTGGATATATCCAGAATTGATAATGTTAAAAGCAAATGGCAGAGCGGAGGATATAGAAGAGATTACGAAGCTCCTGACGGAAACCTCCAATTTGAAAAAGGAAGCCTTAGAGTTCAAGACAAAGAACTCCGAACTTTTGGAGAAAAACAAGATGGGGGAACAATCCATCCAGGCATTGAGGAAGAACATTTTAATGGCCATAGACGAAGCTTCAGCATTAAAATATAAAAACGAATATATGCAAAAAAAGATTCAGTTCCTGCTTTATGGTTGGTTGATTTGTATGGGAATTGCAATCATCATTATCTTACTATATTTCACAATACTATAAATTACCAACCATAATCCAACGAGCATTTAAGAATATCAGCATTTATCCAGTGAATGAATGCTGGTATTTTTATATAAACGTTGTTCCGGAGTGCAGAGGTTGGATAAATCTCGCTGGGGGTTTCAAGGGGGAAAAGCCCATCTGACAAGGTTAGATAAGTGCGAAAAGCACTTATCGGTGCAATAGGTATCACCTTTGCGAACCTTGCCATAGCTCCCGATATTATGTTGTAAGACCTATAGAACGATATGGGGAGCTATGTGGGATTGCGGCATGGAGAGAAAGAGAGGCTGCCTTGGGGATGAAAGAAAGTATAGCACTTCGGGAAGCGGGAAGTTATATAATGCCTGTAATATAGGAGACAGCCGCTCTTGAACGGAAGACCGCCACGGCTGCTTTTCAAGCCGTGTAAACATGGTTATGATTGCACGATAAGGGTGCAAATTCATCCATTATACCCCCTAAATTATGTGCGGGATATATCATAACCATACATGCACGGTATCTGTGCAAATGTCTGTTATGCACGATATGCGTGCAAAAATAGAATACAAATGTATGGATTCATGCATTTGCCCTGAATACGTTATAAACCTTAAAGCTATATATAGAAAATTGCATATTTTTTAATATGTATATATATAAAAAACATGATAGGGCATAATCATTATGCGGGTCTTCCATATTGGAATCCTACTGCTTCTTCATCAACAACTACATCAGATAACTTGATTTCTCCCAGGAGATGGATGCTATTCCTGTCATGAACACGGGATAACACAGTGTATAGCTGGCCGGGAGCAAAGAACTCCCTGTTTCCATTATTTTCTACAATTACATTTATCCCTTCTTCAATTGTCTGCCCCTGGGCTTTATGTGCGGTCATGGCATAGCATGGTGTAAGTGGAAGGTATCCATTTTTTGTCTCAACTCTTACTATTTCTCCTGATTTATGGAGTTTAACAGCGACACTCCTTTTATTCATTTTTGTGATTATTCCCCTGCTTCCATTTTGATATGAATAACCATTTCTGGTAATCATCACCTTCATTCCTATTGCAAATGACCACTTTTCATAACCATCGGGAGAAGTAGTATATTGCTTCATTTCAGCATTTTTGAATAGGGTATTTATCATTTCCTCATTTATTTTTTTAACGGTGTCACGTCTTCCTGCTATATAAATTGAATTTATATCCTCATTCTTGTTAAGGTTGGAATTTAACCAGGCAATATCTTCATTATTGCAGTTATTGATTCTTATCCTTTCCAGATATGATAAGTATTCTTTATCTGTTGTACGATGATTTTGTGTTAAGGTTATCTTTGTTCCGGATACTTCTTGCCATTCAGGAAGAGAGAATAACCAGGGGGATGAATAACCATATCTTGCCATGATTACCCTGTCTTTTTCAGAACAAACCGGGGATAATTGAAGAAAATCTCCCAACCATATTGTTTGTATAGGGTGTCCTGAGGATTCTTCTGCTGCTTTTATAGATTTAATCAGGTATAATCCCAAATCAGAACGAATAGTGCCTATCTCATCTATAAAGAGGACATCTATATCGCATAAATTCCTGGTGCTTTTAGTATAAGGATTATCATTAGAACTAAATACTCTATCAATCTTATCACTGAGATTAAGGGCTTTATGGATAGTCATACCATCCACATTATCTGAAGCTATTCCTGTAAAAGCCATAGTGACATAAGTTTTATCGTTATCTTCGCAATATTTTTTAGCTCGTTTAATAAAAGTACTTTTACCTGTTCCTCCTGCTCCTAATAACGTAAGGTTATTTCCTGATTTAAAAATATTAAAAGCATCTTCAACGGTATCATGGTTATTCTCATTAAATATATCATCATCACAATCATCATCATTAATAGAAATTGTTAAAATCTTGCTTACTTTTTGTTCCTCGTTTAATACAATCTTGCTTACCCTTTCATAAGCCTTCTTACTATCAAGGTCTATCTTATTCGGATTTGTATTGTGGTTAATATTAGCAGCATATCTTCTGACATAATATATATTACAAGCTCCTTTATCTCCTGTATTGAGTCCTAAATCCTGATTTACAAGTTCAACAACATCTTCCTGGGAATAACCTTCAAGCCGGTATTTTATGCAAAGATTTCTCTTTTTATTTCGAATAATATTGTTTTTTGATGCTGTATCTCTTCTATTCTTGCGTTCAAAATATCCAACCTTACCTATTGCCTCTATTTCTTCTGGAGAAATATCAAGTTTATCAACTATTGTTTCTATTTTTAAATAATTATAAATGAGGACACCGCCAAGGCCTGTATAAAAAGTCTCCCGTATATGCTCTATTTCATCTTCTGTAAAATGGTCTAAATCACTCGATTTTTCGCATAACCCTTTATAAACATCCCATATCACCTTATCCGCATGAGGTTTTCCATGAACAGAGAGTTGTAAATTATAATAAATGTGAGCATAAAGGTCCCTGTGATTAGTCCAATCCTCCCTTGCATCAAAGAGCTTATCAAGGGTTTGGAGAAGGTCCATCTTCGTAAATCTGTCCTTGCCAAAGCACCTTATACTAATACTACCATCTTCATATTCCTGTATGGGAGTTCTTTCTATTTTTGAATGCTTTAATGTATTTTTCTTAGAATGGTTCTTTTTATAACCCGCCTTATTGGAACCCCTTGATTTTTCTTCTTTATCAATACTCTTAATCTCTTCAAGGTTAATATTGAAGGCATTGCATATTTCTTCAAGGGTATAATGGTTCCCGGAGCTGCTTACAAGATAAGTATAGGCATTTCCCTTTTCATTATAAGTGCCGGCAATTCTACATATTCTGGATGCATCACTAACAGAACCATCCATTTCAACTAAATCCTGACCAATATAGTTTATCCATTTGTCTTTTATTATTTCCCAGACCTTCTTAATTACATCCTTATTATCCATTGAAGGATAATCCGAAAAACGATACTGGAACTGAGACCCTCTTCCTGTATGCTCGATATAGGAAGGCATAAGGAATCCATCTTTTTCTATCCCTTCTATAATCTTTTCTATGGTATAGGATACAAATGGCTCAATATCCATTCCCTCATCATGTTTATCAAGGTCTATGAGGATACCTCCGCACCATCCCATATCTTCTGCTTTACGCCCATATATATCGTTTTTCTTATAATTGACGGTAACATATTCATTTCTCTTGCTATTAGCAAGGATTTGAGGTAGGGTTCCTGCTTCATATAAATTTTTACGCCAATCAACAGGGGCGTTGTTTATATAATAAAAAGGTTCAATTCCATGTAATTGTGAAGGAGAAAGGTTATTCTGAACATAACCAAGTTTGCCTGTTTTTGAACCTTTTGTTTTTGTGTAAGGATAATCAAGTTGAATATACCCGGGATAATCTGCATCTGCATAAGAAGTAAAGAAGGCATTTATATTCTTTATCCTTTCTTCTTTATTCATGCTCCTGCAAATTGGATATTTAATCTCTCTATAAGAACCAAAATCGACCATGCTACCATATATCCTTTCTGCAATCCGATGGATATATGGCTGAATGATGTGATTTTACTGATGGTCCACATATCCTTAATAACTGCTGTGGATATATGTCTTGGTATCATAAAAATATCCCCCCATTTTTAGGGAGGATTCAAAATTTGTGTTAGGGTCGGGCGATTTTGACCCCTCAGAGTCGGAAAGAAACAACCAATACGAGTCGGGAAAGAATAGCCATTTTCAGTCAGATAGAGTTCGCCACCACTTGACTATTAGGCTGTTCCTGGATTCCGATCCGGAGGTAATACACAGCCACCCCGAAGGGGCAAGCCCTTGATTGGTTCTGATGGAAGCCCTATACTGCGTTTTTGACGGTGAGGTAATGTGGCTGTTCCCATCATCCTCACCGTCGGCAACAATGAGGACAGGGCTTCTATCAGGTTCAGTCAAGGGTGGCGACCAAAGCCAAATACAACATCATTATCCGGATTGGTTGTTCTTGTCCGACTGAAATTGGTTGATTTTAAGCGACTCTGGGTGGTCGATTCCGCCCGACTCCAACATTTGTGAATAATCGCCGGGAGTGTCAGGCTATTTCATCACTATATTAGGCAGCTTTTATGAGAGTGATTTTCTCTATAAAATGTGAAATAGAAAATCCCCTGCGCAGCATCATCCAGATGGTGGTGTGAACAGGGGATTAAAATTTTTTTCGATTATGTATTTTCTTCTGGTGTTATAGAATGACCAGGAACAAAGAATGGATGCACGGCATAGGTGCATGCTTTGATTATGCACGCTTATGGTGCAAGAATTAAAAGTAAGACTCATAATCGGGTTTTTATATAATTTTTAGATTTTTCTTATATGAGTATCTTATACTTTTTAGAATAAATCTGTATTTCAAAACCTTGACTATGGCCTATTGACAAGCAATATCTGAAGGAGGTATATAGATGGCATAAAAATACGAAGGGAGGTGAATTAGAGGATAAAAAGGAGACGAAAATTAAAGGAAGGAGATGTAATAATATGAATGATTACATCGACCATAAAACATTTATAAAAGACTTTGAGATTATCCTCAAGAATGAAGGTATTGACCGAGAAGAATTAAAAGAATTCAATACAATTCGTGATACTAGATTATCTTTGTTGGTATCCCAGAAATACTCTTCATTATCTCCAAAAACTAATAAACGTGGGGAACTGGATGCCTTCAATAGGGAACTCAAATCTCATATAAATCGTTATTATAAAGAGATACGGAAAAACTGAATATTTAGACATTTGGGAGGGCGGGTATCATAGACCCCCCCCTTCTGTTTTCAACATAATATCATATTTTGACAGGTCATTTCTTTTTTGCATAATAAGTCCTATCATCATTACAGATTTTAATATTTCCATTTTCAAAAAGCATCTCGTAATTACGGTCAGAATACCAAGAATTGTCAATGACAAAATAGTAATCCCCATTTTTATTCTTCATAACAGGATATGTTCCGCCTTTAATAGGGCTATTGTCTTTTGTATCATAATCCTGTCCCCTTTTTTTATCATGAACCAGGGCATGTGCTTTTATTATTCTCGCCATGACCCCTTTTTCGTCCATACTAAATTTTATTTCAAATTCAACATCATACGAATAATCTTCACCTCTGCTGGAATCATAAGCATTCCAAAAGTCGCCTGATGCAATGTATTCTCCTTCATATTCCAACAAATCCTCTGTTTCCTGGATTAATTCATCAACATTTTTATAGTTAGATGGAAGATTTGTTAGGGATTCGGTAGCAGCTTTTAATGACTGTGAACTCGTATTTATTGCATCTTGATAATTATGTTCTATGGATAAACTATTTTCTATATCTTCGGGCAATTGATATCCTTTGGAACGAAGGGCATTAAATAAAGGAATAGCCGACCCATAATCTCCGTTATCTAGGAATTTTTTTGCTTTTTCATAGGTTTTATCATTTTCTTCTTTTTCTGATTTTTCTTTGGTTTGTTTTAATTTTGTCTTGGAATCTTTATAATCATCCGCTTTTTCATATGATAAAATAGCACTTGGATAATCTCCTTGTGAAAGGAATGATTCCCCTTTTAGATAGAAACACTCCTGTACTTTTTCTATGTATTTTCCTTCATCATCTAATTCCTGAAAGGCAAGGATGGCATTGTTATAATCTCCAGATTCCATAAGTGCCACAGCGTCCTGGTATTTTTTTCTAGGGATTATTATTTTTTCGTTTATGATAGGTATAGAAATGCCAATGATAATACAGATAACGGCAATGATGATTATTTTCGGCATTAAGGCATTAATCTTTTTATTTCTTTCTTCAGCTTGCCGTAATTGTTTCTTTTCCTGTTCTTTTCGTGCTTGTTCCTTTTTTACATATTCTACAGCTTCTTTTGCGGCAGCAGCTTCATTTTTCTCTTTCTGTTCTTTCTGTTTTACCCAATCACTAACCGGAAACCCACATTTCGGGCACGTCGGCGCACAATCAGATACTTCTGTTAAGCATTCCGGACACTTTATTAAAGCCATCTATTTTTTACCTTTCAGTTTAATTTTAATTCTCTATATTTTTTAATCTTTCTTCAGTTTCGGGCGAGATCTCCTCTTCATAAACAAATGTATTTAGGTCAGGCGTCGTTTCATTTAACGACGTGTAAATATTATCAATTCCATCAAATGTATATGTTTTAGGAGATAATTCCCATACGTATCCATTCTTTTCTATCTGGTTTTCTTTTTTTACATCTTCTTCATTTATAATAAATGATTCCTTAAAATGCTCATCACCGTAGTCCGTATACTGACCATCTATGTATTGTTTTTCACTTATAGACCTTGATACGGTCATTGTGAATTTTTCATCCATACTGTCAAAACCTAAAGAAAATAGTAGCGTTATTCTAAACATGTTATTAGTCGATTGTTCCGTATAATGGCTATAACATATATCAACGTCACTAAAAATACTGCTCATCCAATAATCACAAGATTCAATGATTTGTTCTTTATTCTTAAATCCATCTGGCACTTCATTTAATATAGACTTAACCTTTTCAACATCCGCCTTCTTTTTTATTAGTGACTTGCTAGCATCTCCAGCCAAAAGACAGTAATGAAGAGCATTGTTATATAACTCACTATATCTTTGATATTCTTCATTTTTCTTCTTCAGTTCAGAAATGTCATCAGCGAAATCCTCCGGATACTTACTAAGAACTGCTATGGCTTCTTCAAAATCATCATTATCCGAATACAATTTTGCTTGTAATCCCAATGCCTTTTTTGTATGGAACTCACTATCCTTAAATGAACCAATTCCCTCTAAAACACTAACTGCCTCAAGGTAATTCCCATTCTCTATTAGTTCTAAAGCACTCAGATACGATTGATTTTTTTTGCTGTAATTTCTAATCAATATAGCTATTATTATGACAATAAGAAGACAAAAAATTCCCAAACAAATCTTAAACCACGGGAGAGATTTTATGGCTTTCTTCCTCTCTTCAGTTTTCTGTTGTCTCTCGATTTCCTGTTCTTTTTCTCTTTTTACTCTTTCGACATACCTTTTAGCCTCGTTAGCTGCAGCGTCTTCCATTGCAAGTAAGTCTTTCTGTTCTTTAACCCATTTTTCAACAGGGAATCCACATTGAAGACAAACTACAGCACTATCGGATACTTCCTTACCACACTCAGGACATTTTATTAGAGCCATATTATATATCCCCCTTAATCACAATCATAGATTGTCACTTCACAAGTCTTTGCCTTATTATTCGTACCGGAAGCACTCAATCTAAAATCCGTAGATTCATTTGGTGCAAGTCCTTCGCTTCCTGCTGCATATGTATCCCCTGTCAATATAACATCTCCAGAACTATCCATAAATGAACCCTTTACCTTTACAAATCTATAGGTTGTATTTCCGATATTCTTTATTGTGCAATTAGCATATGTTGCAGCACTATCGGTCACCACTTTATTAACTGTAACCCTGAGATTAGACCTCGCATCACTTAATTTTTTTCTTTCTTCTAACGCTTTGTTATACTCCCAATCCCTTTTATAATCATCATAGGTATATGAATTATAGGTATAGTGTGAATCATATGAGGAAACAGAAGATGATTTCTGACTATTGATAAAAAAGAATCCGATAATACAAACAAGGACTATTCCGACAATAATCCCGATTTTACTATTGTTTTGGCTTTTAGAGGTGATATTATCTGATGTATGGGAAGAAGAAATGTTGTTATTCTGTTCCTGCTTTTCCTTAAGTATCCTATTATAGGCGGATTTATATAAACTTATATCAAATCCGCAGGATGGGCATGTAAATACATTATCATCTACATCTTTTCCGCATTCAGGACACTTCATATCAATTCCCCTCCAAATAATGATAAGATAACCTAATTATACTACCTTATTAGGAAATATAATAGATATACTTAAACCCTATAGATAAAGGCTTTAGCCACTCGTTTTTCTCTGCCATATTATTCAATTAAAAGCATGGCGGGCATGAGAGAATAGATTTTGCACGCATATGGTGCAAATTGGAATGAGAGTAAAGCTCTCCCTTATATCACAAAAAGATTCAACAACCCCTTGACATAATCGTAAAAATGATTATTATAGTAAAAGTCGTGCGTTTGAGGGATGTGACCGCATTAACGAATTCATATATAGTACATTAAATTATTCACAAAAAACACGCCGAAAAGGGTCCATTATCCTCTTGATTTTGTGCAATTTCATGATATAATGTGTGCAAAGGAAAATGATGGCGTTATACAAAAGAAAGAGAAGTCCCTTCCATAGGGCATATGCGATAGTAGCTTAGCTGGTAAAGCGCCACCTTGCCAAGGTGGAGACCGCGGGTTCGAATCCCGTCTGTCGCTCTCGCTGGAAAGCTCGTAAATTCTTGATTTTATCAGGGTTTGCGGGTTTTTTATTTTATAATAGTTTGTGTTATTTTTTGGTTACTTTTGGTTACCCATGGTTACCATGTGTGGTTACGCTTCAAGGGCTTTACGAGCCTGTTCCTCATCCGCCTTTGTGAAGTAGTGCTTTAATGCCACATCAGGCGAATTACCAAAGAGCTGGGAGGCCAGTATCACATTACCGCCGGTATTGTTTACAACCTTCGTTATTGCGTTACGGCGGAAGCTGTGGGTTCCCTTTATCAGATCCCTCTGAATGGGGATATCAAGAGCCTTGCACATCCTGCGGTAGAAATTGTATACCGTGTTGTTGGTTATTACTCCGTTATCGGATCTTGCCGGAAACAGGTACTCACTTTCTATACCGTTCAGCTCATGGCATTTCATTAAGCGGGAGAGAATATCCTTTATTTTGGTAGTCACAGGAAAGAACCTGATTTTATAGGTTTTCGTGTGATTGACAATCTGGAAGTATTCCTTGGGGTTATCCTCTGACTTTTTCACCGTAAGCTGTTCCCGGCTTATGGTGATAAGATCATCTTTAATATCTGCCCACATGAGGGGCGGAACTTCTCCGCGACGTAAGCCCATGGCCATCTGTAATTCCAGTGCATATGAGGGCAGGTATTTGGGATGCTTATTCTGATACTCATGGATATATGTAAGCATCTTTTCCACATCCTCTTCAGAATGAACCCTTTCAGTGGTCTCGGCAGGCTTTG
>Ga0310695_10005842_pt1 | contig 20999 bp, 15 predicted proteins | sample RumenRJG_04DNA_FD_203882 | JGI IMG/M metagenome (GOLD analysis project Ga0310695, IMG submission 203882) | Bovine rumen microbial communities from Lethbridge, Alberta, Canada - RJG_04 (v2) (version 2) | ecosystem: Host-associated > Mammals > Digestive system > Stomach > Rumen | place: Canada...
CGACGATTTTCGTAAAAACGTGAGCCATCATCGTCCGTTTGCAATTAACGGAGGTGCCTATTGATACGATTATAATCAAAAGGCAAGTTCCGATTGAAGAGCCTACAAGTAGGGGATAGGCTTGTTCGATTCCCATTAATCCCTCTTTGGCAAAAACCACGAGAATACCCGTAAACATACCCGTACTTTGCATAATACAGGTCGCTAAGATTCCAACTAAAAGTCCGACCATGGGCGTACTTGCCGAGGCTATCATATTGGTAAACTCAGGAATATCTTTTAAGACCGAAACCGATTTGCCCAAAAACTGCATTCCGAAAAATACCAAACCGAAACCCATAATGGCGTTACCTGTATCTCTAAAATTGTCGTTGGATTTGAATTGTTTCATGAAAAAACCAACAATTACCGGAATTATCGCATATCCGGCAATATCAAATGCAATAACTTGCGCTGTAACGGTCGAACCTATGTTAGCACCGATAATAATCGGAACCGTTTGGGCAAACTGCATTATATTTGTTTCTACAAAACTCATTAACATTACCGTTGTTGCGCCCGTACTCTGTGTTATTGCCGTAGCGATAATACCTGTTAGCATCGCTGAAAAACGGTTTTTGTTGAGTTTGGTGAAAATAATTCTCATCTTGTCGCCTAATCCGCTTTTCAGACCGCTGCTCATTAAATCCATTCCGTACAGAAAAAATACTAAGCCGCCCAAAATGCCGGTTATCAGAGAGAACCATTCAATGTTTTGCATGATTGTAAAAAACTTTTTTTTATATCTCTTGTTTGTTAAGATTAAATGCTTTGTCCATTTTTTGTATAAGTAACGTTCTGTCAATAGGTTTGGAAACAAAATCCACACATCCTATTGAAAGTATACGCCGTCTTTCTTCCGGATACGAAAACGCTGTTTGCGCTATTATCGGTAAATTCGGCTCAATTTGCAAAATCCTTTTGATGGCTTCAAAACCGTCCATGACCGGCATCTGAACATCCATCAAAATTAACGCAACGTCCCTGTTTTCCATAAACAAATCTACACATTCCTTGCCGTTTTTTGCCCAAAGAATATTAACGCCGGTTTTTTCTAAAATTTTATCTATCAAAATAAAATTTATTTGTGCATCTTCCGCAACTATGATTTTTTTGTCTGAAAAATCAAACTCCAGTTCTTCTTTTTCTTTGTCAGTTGTTTTTTTCTCCTCAGATCTGCCGATAGGAAGTTTTATCAAAAATTCCGTGCCTATACCGATTTCGGAATTTACCGAGATTACTCCGCCCATTAATTCCACAAGATTTTTGCTGATGGCAAGTCCAAGTCCCGAACCGTTGTTGTAATTATTGACATCCAACTGCGTCAGACGGTTGAAAATCTTGGTTAAATTCTCTTTCGGAATACCGATTCCCGAATCCGAAACTTTCAAAACCAAAAAGTTGTTGTCTATTATGTATTGATATTTGATAAAACCTTTTTCTGTATATTTAAAAGCGTTGTTCAAAAGGTTTATCATAATTTGGAAAACTCTTTGTTCGTCCGTATTTATAATAACCTCTTCATCCGGATATTGTAACGAGGAGATTATTTGAATATCGTTTTTGTTATAATCCTTTTTGTACATCAGGCAATATGCGCCCAATTGTTCAAAAAGCGAATTAATATTGAAATCATCTCTGTGAATGATGATTTTGTTGTGATTTAGTTTGTTGAAATCTGAAAAATCATTAACGACACTCAAAAGCGAATTGCAACTCTGTTTGATGTATTTCAGATACATATTCCGCTCGTAAATGCTTAAATTTTCGTTAGATACGATATTAGAAAATCCTATAATAGCATTTAATGGGCTGCGGAATTCGTGAGCGATGTTAGCGGCGATTTCGTCGGCTGAAAGTTTGGATTTGTCAAGGTTTTTAATAGAGGTGAAAACTAATGAATAACCTTTGATGTAATTCAAAACTTTTATCGTGAATGCCGAAACTGCAAATTTAACGGGAATATTATCTTTTGTTGTAAGAGTCAGTTGAAAGTTTTTTACGACACGGTTTCTGCCCGTGTAATCGGTGCGCTGAAATCCGGAAAGAACTTCCAAAAAGTCTTCCATAGGTTCAACATTGCAGACCGAATTGATTTTTTCGCCCAAAAACTCTTGGCGCGTGTAGCCGAGAATTTTTTCAACCTTTTTGCTGATGTTTTTTATTTTATAATCGTTGTCAATAAAAATTACAAAATCATAAAAACTATTGAGAATATGCTCATAATCAGCGCGGTATTTTCTCCAGAGTTTTATCGTAAGTGGTTCGATGAAATCGCGTTTTATCTCCGAAAACTCTTCGTGAACGGTGGCAAAAATACCGTTTTTATCAAAAATCTTGATTCTTGCAATGCGGCATTTTACCGATTTTAATGAGCCATCGGGAAGTATTATGTCAAAATATATTTCTTTTTTATCGCTGTATTCTTTCAAAACCGAGACGTATGCTTTCAAAACGCTGTGCCTAAACGGCGGGCATACAATACTCATCAAGTCGAATTCCATGCTTTTGTATGTCCGGCGGGTAATTCTTCTCATTTCGTTGTTTATGTGCAAAAGTTTTTTCTCGTAAATGATGACAATACCCGTGTCTATGCCTTGAACAATTTGATTGAGAATATAGTAATTCTCTATCATCTTGTTTTTTATGGAAACTCCTCTGTTGGTAATTGACGTATACATAATCCTGAAAAATTTTAGAGCGTAAATTTAACAAAAGAAATTTAATTTTTTTAATAAAAGCAGTTACTTTTGAAAAATTTTTTTTATCATTAATACGTTATTAAAGAAAGTATATTATAAAAAAATGAAAAGATTTCTGTTATTGAGTATTTCAATATTGCTGACTATAAAAGTGTTAGGTCAGCAAAACATCAGTTTTGGGCTTATAGGTCCGGGATTTGATTTCGGAGGCAGAGTAAATTCTGCAATTTATGAAACGATGCCGGGCGAGGACAAAGTTTTGATTATGGAGCCGGGATTTAGGCTTGGAGTGGAACTTTACGCAACGCCAGCTACAAGTTTTAAATTTGTGCAGGCCTTTAGAATCGATTGTATGAGGAAAATGGCCTTTAGTTCGCAAATTATGATTCGTTTTAGGCTTTTCAAAGTTTATAAACATTCGCTTTCTTTCGGATTTGGTCCGACGGCGTTTTACCGTCAGACGTGGGCAAACATACCGGGCTACACCGATGAAAAACTTTACAAAGGTAAGGATATGCAGCATACAATCAATTGGGTGAGTGCTGAGTTAGAATATAATTATGTGATTTCTAAATACAACGATTTATCGTTTTGCGTAACGCATCAAAACCCTGACGCAATGGGTTTTGCAATCGGTTTGAAACATTGGTTTACAAGGAAAAGTAATAAGTGTTCAACTTGTCCGAGTTTTAAATAACAAGCTGAAAAAAAACGAAACGTCCGCTTTAAGTTATTACTTATTGCGGACGTTTTTATTTGTAGTAGTTGCTGATATATTATCTTAATCCAAAGGTTTTTCCAACTCAAGGCTTGCATTGTAAACGTGCATTGCCTTTTGCGACATACCCATTGAAGAGAATCCGCCGTCGTTGTAAAGATTTTGCATCGTAATTTTCTTGGTAAGGTCTGAGAAAAGTGTAACGCAGTAGTTAGCGCAGTCTTCAGCAGTAGCGTTTCCAAGGGGCGACATTCTGTCAGAATAGTCCATAAGGTTGTCAATACCTTTAACGCCTGAGCCTGCCGTTGTTAATGTCGGAGATTGCGAAATAGTATTGACGCGGACTTTTCTATCACGACCGTAAATGTAACCGAAACTTCTTGCGATAGATTCCAAAAGGGCTTTAGCGTCAGCCATATCATTGTAGCGGTAGAATGTTCTCTGACCTGCAACGTAACTTAAAGCTACAACCGAACCCCATTCTTTGATAGCATCGAGTTTGTAAGCTGTTTGGAGTATTTTGTGGAACGAGAATGCGGAAATGTCCATTGTTTTGGTGTAATAATTATAATCCACATCATCGTAACTGCGATTTTTTCTAACGTTGAGCGACATACCGATAGCGTGAAGAACGAAATCTATCTGACCGCCGAATTTTTCCATAGCGCGTGTAAACACAGCGTTAAGGTCTTCCAAATTTGTTGCATCAGCGGCAACGATTTCTGAATTTGTTTTCTCAGCCAATGCTTTAAGACTACCGAATCTCAAAGCAGCGGGAGTGTTTGACAAAATAAATTCAGCACCTTCTTCATAGCAGCGTTCTGCAATATGCCAAGCAATTGATTTTTCGTCTAATGCGCCGAAAATAATGCCTTTTTTTCCTTTTAAAAGATTGTACATAATTTTGTATTTCGTAATTTTAACGGCGCAAAATTATAATTTTAATTTTTCCTTAACGTTTATTTTTTTGGTTTTAACTTTATGTTTTTTTTAACTTTGCAGCGTCAAACGAGAAAAATTTCATAGAAATTGAGATTAGAATTTTTTATGGCGAAACGCCTTATAGGTGCCTCTAACGGCAAAATTTCGTCGTCAGTTGTAAAAATAGCCATTATTTCGGTTGCATTGTCAGTAGCGGTGATGATAGTTTCGGTTGCTGTTATCATCGGTTTTAAAAATCAGATTATGGACAAAGCAGTCGGTTTTGGCTCGTGTGTTAATATTATTAATAGGGAATCGGGCGAAAATTTGGAAACTTTGCCTATTGATTCCAATCAGGATTTTTTCCCTTCAATCGAAAACGAGGAAGGCATTTCGCATATCCAGCGTTATGCTTTGAAGCCTGCTATTTTTAAGGCCGGCGGACAAATTCTCGGAGCTATGTTAAAAGGTGTGGCTCAGGAATATGACCGTAGTTTTTTTGAAAAAAATCTTGTCAGCGGAGAGTTTCCTGATTTTTCTGACTCTGTGGCTTCGAGGCGGATTTTGATTTCGCAAAAAATGGCGGACGCATTGAATTTGAAAACGGGAGATTCTTTTGCAGCATATTTTGTTCAGCAGCCGATGAGGATGAGAAAATATGTTGTCTCGGGTATTTATTCAACGGGTTTGGAGGAATATGATAAGATTTTTGCGCTTGTTGATATGGCTGATATTCAGAAACTTAACTCTTGGACAAAAAATCAGATAACTGGTTTTGAGGTTATGATTGCCGATTTTTCCTTTTTGGATGAGATGACGGATTTAGTTAGGGAATATGCTGGTTATCAGATACTTCAAGATGGTTCGATGATGAAAGTTTCTTCTGTAAAGGATAACAACCGTCAGCTTTTTGATTGGATAACGCTTACTCAAATGAATGTTTGGGTGATTTTGTTTATAATGTTTTTTGTTTCGTTTGTTAATATGAGTACCGCCCTTTTGATAATAATTTTTGAGAAAGCCTCGATGATAGGTCTTTTGAAAGCGGTCGGTGCATCAAACTTTTTAATTAGAAAAATATTTGTTTTAAAAAGTCTTTATATTTTGTTGAAAGGCATCGTAATCGGTAATGTAATAGCCTTGATATTGGTTTTGAGTGAACATTATCTGCATTTCATACCGCTTGACGCCTCTTCTTATTATGTTGATTATGTTCCATGTGATTTCAAACTTTGGTATTTTGCCGCTATTGACGTATCTACATTATTGATAATGAGTGTTTTGCTTATAATACCGAGTTTTGCAGTTTCGGTTATGCAGCCGGCAAAAGTTATGGGGTTCAAATGAAAGTTTTTTTTCTTTAGAGACTTTCTTTGGACTCCATGAGTTCAAACGGAATATAAAAAAGTGTTGAATATGTTTCACCGCTTTCTTTTATTTCTTCGTTTTCAGCATCGTATATCCATCTGATAATCACTTCGTTGCCTTGGTTTCGTATGTCTTCTAATATTTTGAAAATCTCAAAAAAGATTTGAGTTGATGACGTGCTGAAATATTTGAAATGTATCTTTACAACTGTTTTTTTCAGTGGTTTGAAGGCGTATTGTGAAAACCATTGATGTACGGGGGTGTAAAAAGTTATCGGATTTTCCGGGTACGAATTACCTTCGATTTTAAAAATTTCGTTTTGAACGTCAAGTTCTACCTCAGGCGTATCAAAAGCTGCCGGTATTTTTAACGGTTGTAAAGAATTACTGTTTTCCATCATTTTTATTTTATTTTTTTAATAAAATTCCTACAAGCAAAAATTTTACCGTTTTTGCAATTTTTTACAAAATAATTTTTATTTTGCTGCTTTTAAAAAAATTTTTAAATTTGCGCTGTAAAAAAGTATTTAAAAAATTATCATATAAATGAAAGTTTCATATAACTGGTTAAAAAATTACTTGAATTGCACCCTCGACCCGGAGGCAGTATCAAAAATCCTCACAAGCACGGGTCTCGAAGTGGAAAATTCAGAAAATTTTGAATCAATAAAAGGCGGTCTCAAAGGCCTTGTCGTCGGCGAAGTCCTCACCTGCGAACCGCACCCGAACAGCGATCACATGCACGTAACTACCGTCAACGTCGGCGGCGAAAGACCCCTCAACATCGTTTGTGGCGCACCTAATGTCGCTAAGGGTCAGAAAGTTATCGTTGCAACAATCGGAACCGTTCTCTATGACGGCGACAAAAGTTTCACGATTAAAAAATCAAAACTCCGCGGAATCGAGTCAGAAGGCATGATTTGCGCCGAAGACGAAATCGGTGTCGGTACTTCTCACGACGGCATCATCGTTTTGCCCGAAGACACAAAAGTCGGAACTCCCGCAGCACAAATTTTTAATGTAGAAAACGACACCGTTTACGAAATCGGAATCACCCCGAACAGAATCGACGGAGCATGTCATATCGGCTGTGCAAGAGATATTTACGCATTTTTAAAGACTTCTGGCGCAGTGCCGGGAATTCAACTCGTTTTGCCCGATACCTCAAAATTCAAAGTTGATAATTTAAGCCGCACAATCCCCGTTGAAGTAGTTTCTTCGGAGCGTTGCACAAGATATTCAGGCGTTACAATTTCTAACATAACTATCAAAGAATCACCGTCTTGGCTCAAAAAAAGCATTGAAGCAATCGGTCTTCGCAGCATAAATAATGTTGTTGATGTTACAAACTTCATTCTTTTTGAATACGGTCAGCCGTTGCACTCTTTCGATGCCGACAAAATCAAAGGCAACAAAGTGATTGTCAAAACCTTAGAGGAAGGAACTTCATTTGTTACTTTGGACGAACAAGAAAGAAAACTTTCAAGCGAAGATTTGATGATTTGCAACACCGAAGAGCCGATGTGTATCGGCGGTGTGTTCGGCGGTTTGGAAAGCGGAATTTCTGAAAATACCAAAAACGTATTCTTGGAAAGCGCATGTTTTAATCCTGTAAGTATCAGAAAATCAGCAAAAAGACACAATCTTCACACAGACGCAGCATTCCATTTTGAACGCGGTACAGACCCCGAAATGACGGTTGAAGTTTTGAAACGTGCTGCACTTTTAATAAAGGAGGTTGCGGGCGGCGAAATTTCGTCAGAAATCATCGACATCTATCCCAAAAAAGCCGAAAAAGCCGTTATCAAGTTGGAATTCAGTTATTTGGACAGAATCATCGGCAAAAAAATCGAAGCAAAAAAAGTTAAAGAAATTTTGACTGCTTTGGATTTTGAAATCACTGAGGAAACATCTGATTATTTGGTAGTTAAAGCCCCGACATACAGAGTTGACGTTAAGGAAAACTGCGACGTTGCAGAAGAAATTCTCAGAATTTACGGTTATGACAACGTTGAAATTCCTTTGGAAGTTCACTCGGTTTTGTCGTACGCAAACAAACCCGATAAAGAAAAAATCGTTAACAAAATCTCTGATTATCTGTCAGATACGGGATTTTGCGAGGCAATGTGCAATTCTTTGACACAAAGCGCGTATTACGACGGTTTGGAAAGTTTCAAGCCTGAAAATCTTGTTATGGTGAAAAACCCGCTGTCAGCACAGATGAATGCAATGCGTATGACATTGGTTTTCGGTGCGTTAGAGTCGGTTGCTTTCAACATTAATCAAAAAAATGATTCAATTAAACTTTACGAATTTGGAAACGTTTGGTCGTTGGGCTTGAAAAAAAGCGACAACAAAGGTCGTCTTGCCGATTACGCTGACGAAAATCATTTAATGGTAACGTTAAGCGGTAATTTCCAGCCTGTTAACTGGTCAACATTAGAGATAAAATCTAACTTCTTTGTTCTTAAAACCACTGTTAATAATGTCCTCGAAAGAATCGGTTACAACGCAGAAAACCTTCAAAAACGCGAAACCGAAATGAGCGATATTTTCTCTTACGGCATGACTTACTGCATGGGAAAAGAAAAACTCGTGGAGTTCGGCTCAATCAGCAGAAAATTGTTAAAGAAATTTGACATTGACCAAGATGTTTTTTACGCAGAATTTAACTGGTCAAACGTTTTGAGATTCTTGCCAAAAGAGACAAAATACAAAGCGGTTTCAAAATATCCGGAGGTTAAAAGAGATTTTGCGCTGTTGCTTGACAAAAAAGTTAAGTTTGAGGAAATCAAACAGTTAGCAAAGAAAACCGAAAAGCAATATCTAAAAGACGTAAATATTTTTGACATCTACGTTAATGACGAGAAACTCGGAAAAGACAAAAAATCGTATGCCGTTTCGTTTACATTCCAAGACCCGGAAGCAACATTCACCGATGCGCGTATTGACAAGATTATGAGCAATTTGCGTGCTGTTTTCGAGAAAAACCTTGGAGCGCAAATACGATAAAAAAGTAAAAATTAGAAAAATCAACAATCAGTCAAAATGAATAAGATAGTTAAAAAAAGATTTTTTTCGGAAAACGTGGTTCAGTTCGTGGTTGAAGCACCCGAAATTGCCCGCACCCGCAAAGCCGGAAACTTCGTCATCATACGTCTTGACGAAAAAGGCGAAAGAGTGCCGCTTACGATTTCAGAGGCTGACACCGAAAAAGGCACGATAACAATCGTGGTTCAGAGAATCGGCGTTTCGACTTACAAACTCGCCGCTTTGAACGAGGGCGATTACATTCACGATGTCGTAGGTCCGCTCGGACACCCGACACATATTTTTAAAGCCGGAACGGTTTTGGCGTGCGGCGGCGGCGTAGGTGTTGCTCCGTTGTTGCCTATCGTTCAAGCCTTTAAAGAGGCTGGAAACCGTGTCGTTTCGATTCTTGCAGCCCGCAACAAGGATTTGATTATCCTCGAAGATGAGATTAGAAAATATTCCGACGAGGTTATCATTATGACGGACGACGGAAGTTACGGCAAAAAAGGCGTCGTAACCGTCGGCATGGAAGATGTCATCGCAAGAGAAAAAGTAGATTTCTGCGTTGCAATCGGTCCTGCTATCATGATGAAATTCTGTTCGCTCACAACGCAAAAGCATGAAATTCCGACAGTTGTCAGCCTCAACACGATTATGGTTGACGGAACGGGAATGTGCGGCGCGTGTCGTGTAAAAGTGGACGGCAAAACAAGATTTGTCTGCGTTGACGGTCCTGAATTTGACGCTCACAAGGTAGATTTCAACGAAATGCTTATGCGTATGGGCGCATACAAAGAGCAAGAAAAAGAAGCGTTTGAGGCATACAAAAATGCGCTTGCTTAGTTTTTTTAACAACAAACAATCAGAGAAAAAAATGACAGATTATAAAGCAGAAAGGGCTGAGGCTTGGCGCGAGGAACTCAGGAAATCAATCCCCGCAAAAGACCGTACAAATTTGGAGCGCGTTGAAATGCCGATGCAAGACGCTGTCGAAAGACGTTCAAACAATTTGGAAGTAAACCTCGGTTTAACCGAAGAAATGGCGGTAAAAGAATCTCACCGCTGTCTTGACTGCGCAAATCCGACATGTGTTACGGGCTGCCCCGTAAACGTTAACATACCGAAATTTATCAAAAAAATCGAAGCGAAAGATTTTCTTGGCGCGGCTGCGGTCATAAAAGAAACTTCAACTTTGCCGGCTGTTTGCGGTCGTGTTTGTCCGCAAGAAAAACAGTGCGAGTCAAAATGTTTCTACACCCAGAAACTCAAAAAACCGGCAGTTGCAATCGGTTATTTGGAGCGTTTTGCGGCTGACTACGAGCGCGAAAGCGGCAAGATGTCAATCCCCGAATGTGAAAAACCCAACGGCATAAAAGTTGCCGCAATCGGTTCTGGTCCGGCGTCTTTGGCTTGGGCGGCTGACATGGCACGCAAGGGTTACGACGTTACCGTTTTTGAAGCCTTGCACGAGATTGGCGGCGTTTTGAAATACGGAATCCCTGAGTTCCGTCTCCCGAAAAAAATCGTTGATGTGGAAATCGAAAACCTCGCTAAAATGGGCGTTAAGTTCCTCACTAACACGATTATAGGCAGAACGATAACTTTGGAAACCTTGCGTGAAAGAGGTTTTAAAGCGTTCTTTATTGCAGCGGGTGCGGGTTTGCCGCGTTTTATGAATATTCCGGGCGAAAATGCAAACGGAATTTTCTCTTCAAACGAATATTTGACCCGTGTTAATCTTATGCACGCTGCTGATCCTGAGTATGATACGCCTGTTATAAAAGGCAAAAATGTCATGGTTGTCGGCGGCGGAAATACGGCTATGGACTCTGTCAGAACGGCAAAACGTCTTGGCGCAGAGCGTGCGATGATAGTTTACAGACGTTCGGAAGATGAAATGCCGGCGCGTTTGGAGGAGGTTCATCACGCAAAAGAGGAAGGCGTTGAGTTTTTGACTCTTAACAATCCAGTAGAATATTTAGCGAACGACAAAGGACAAGTTCAGCAGGCGAAGATTCAGAAAATGGAACTTGGCGAGCCTGATGCTTCTGGTCGTCGCAGTCCGATTCCTGTTGAAGGCAGTGAATATTTGGTTGATACTGACGTGGTTGTGGTTGCGGTAGGCGTTTCGCCGAATCCGATTATCACCTCGGCAATAGAAGGTCTTGACGTAGACCCGAAACGCAGAACGATAATCGTCAATCCCGAAAACAACCAGTCGAACATTTCGGATATTTTTGCGGGCGGCGACATTGTACGCGGCGGCGCAACAGTAATTCTCGCAATGGGCGACGGTAGAAAAGCCGCAGAAGGCGCAGACAAATATTTGAAAAGTTTATAAAATAAAAAAATGTGGTTGTCTGTTATGACAGCCACATTTTATAAAAAATATTTATTTGTAATGACAACGGACAGCAACTAATTCAATCATACTATTAATCATTGTGCGAAGAATTTCTATATTTTGATATAATTTAGCGAATGTTGCTACTATTTTTGTTATAAATTAAGCCGACCCAAACACAGACAGCCCCTAAAAAATTAAAATAATTTAACATTTTTTTTTATCTTAATTCCGAAAAAAAAAGAGTAAATTTGCGGTCGTTAAATGGAACAGAGAATTCATTTATAAAACTTAATATAATAAAATGAGTAAATTAGATTTAACCAAGTACGGTATTACAGGTTCTACTGTAATCGCACACAACCCTTCTTACGAAGAACTCTACAATGCAGAGGTTAACCCCGCTCTTGAGGGTTACGAAAAAGGTCAGAAGACCGAACTCGATGCAGTAAACGTTATGACCGGTATTTTCACCGGACGTTCACCCAAAGACAAATACATCGTTGATAACGACGAAAGCCACAACAACGTTTGGTGGACATCAGAGGCTTACAAAAATGATAACCATCCTATGAGCGAGGATGTTTGGGCAAAAGTTAAAGACATCGCTAAAAAAGAACTTTCTAACAAAAAACTTTATGTAGTTGATGCATTCTGCGGTGCTAACGAGTCTACAAGACTTGCTGTAAGATTCATCGTTGAAGTTGCTTGGCAGGCTCACTTTGTTACTAACATGTTTATCCAACCCACCAAAGCAGAACTTGAAAACTTTGAACCTAACTTCGTTATTTACAACGCTTCAAAAGCAAAAGTTGAGAACTTCAAAGAACTCGGCTTGAACTCTGAAACTTGCGTTGCTTTCAACACGAAGAGCCGCGAACAAGTTATCATCAACACATGGTACGGCGGTGAAATGAAGAAAGGTATGTTCTCTATGCAGAACTACTACTTGCCGCTCAAAGGCATCGCTTCAATGCACTGCTCTGCTAACACCGATATGGAAGGCAAAAACACTGCTATTTTCTTCGGTCTTTCTGGAACAGGTAAAACCACTCTTTCTACCGACCCGAAACGTTTGCTTATCGGTGATGACGAGCACGGTTGGGACGACGAAGGCGTGTTCAACCTCGAAGGCGGTTGCTACGCTAAGGTTATCAACCTTTCTAAAGAAAACGAACCGGACATCTACGGTGCTATCAAACGCAACGCTTTGTTGGAAAACGTTACTGTTGATGCAAACGGCAAAATCAATTTCGCTGATAAGAGCGTAACTGAAAACACTCGTGTTTCTTACCCGATCGATCACATTAAAAACGTAGTTAAGAAAGTTGCCGGCAAGAGTGCAGGTCCTGCTGCTAAGAACGTTATCTTCTTGTCTGCTGACGCATTCGGCGTATTGCCTCCGGTATCTATTTTGACTCCTGAACAGACACAATATTATTTCTTGTCAGGTTTCACCGCTAAATTGGCTGGTACAGAACGTGGTATTACCGAACCGACCCCGACTTTCTCGGCTTGTTTCGGTCAAGCATTCTTGGAACTCCATCCGACCAAATATGCTGAAGAACTTGTTAAGAAAATGCAGAAATCAGGTGCTAAAGCATACTTAGTTAACACTGGTTGGAACGGTACCGGCAAACGTATCTCTATTCCTGATACTCGTGGTATTATTGATGCTATCCTCGACGGTTCAATCTTGAAGGCTGAAACCAAAAAGATTCCGTTCTTCGATTTCGAAGTACCGACCGCTTTGCCGAAAGTAAATCCTGCTATCCTCGATCCGAGAGATACTTACGCAAATGCTTCTGAATGGGAAACTAAAGCTAAAGATTTGGCTGGTCGTTTCATTAAGAACTTTGCTAAATACACAACTAACGAAGCAGGTAAAGCTCTTGTTGCTGCTGGTCCTAAATTGTAGTAGAGTTTTTATTATATTTAGACATAGTTTACTTCGCGGTCGCCCCAGTAAAAAGGGCGGCCGTTTTTTTTTGTTATTCTTTAAGAAATGGCAGTTTTTACTCCTCTAACGTTAATTAATTATTAATATTCTATTATCGGCATAATTTTTATATATATAATTAGTAATAATTAACCAAATTTTTTTAACTTTGCTATAAATTTTTTAACGCTATGAAAAGAATAAGTTTTATACTGGCATTTTTTTTATGTTTTACTGCTTTTGAAACTTTTGCACAGTTCGAATTGACGAGGGAAACATATAAGATTAACGTGAAAAATTTTCCCAAGTATTATGTCGAACCCTCTAATATGACGTACTGTTTTAAAATTCAACAAAACGGCGTAAAAAACTGTTTTGCAGATGATTATTTCAGAACGGAGCTTGATTTTCCGGAGGGTTGGAGTGAGATTGACAATGAGACTGATGCTTTTATGGCAGTAACATTTTCGGTTTCGCCGATTTCGATTGTAACGTGTGATTTGAAAAACAAACGCACGGAAAAAATAGATTCTGCCGGTGATTTAAATGTCATGAACCATTTTTTCCCATCCATAAAATATACTTTCAGCATGAAATGTGTTTTTAAATGCAAGTATGAAACATTTGAATGGACACCTTTTAACCGTCCCGGCGGAGCTCCGGCGGCTTCTAACGTTTACGATGTTAAAATAGATTTCCCGACCCGTGAAGAGGCTATGGAATATATTGAGCAAAGTAAAATTCCTATTCAGACGAGTATTGTCAGCTCTGCACTGAAAGACCTTGCAGTTGATATTCCGAAACTTTTTGCGGAGAGATTTTCCGATTATGACGGTAGCGAATATATTCCTATTCAATATCTTTTGGCAGATAAATGTCCTTATAAAACCGATATGCAGTCTATAAGACAGGGTATTAAAGCTGATATGAATAAAATAACGGTTTCTGACCCCGTGCTTTCGACCTCACCGAATATTGAAAGATGGATTGAAAGGTTTCAGATGGTGGCTGCCGATATGGACGTAAACAAACCTGACCAGAAAAAAGCTAAAGAGGCAATGGTTAAAAATCTTGCTTATTTGTTTTATATTATCGAGGATTTTGAAACCGCTATGCGTTATGCTAATGTGTTGAGGGACACTTTTAAATCCGGAGATGCACCGCGTATAATGCGTATGATTAAGATGGTTCAGGATAAACTTGAAAAGTACGGTAAATCTTCCCGACATTATTAACAAAAAAATTACATTGCCGGATTAGGATTTGAAAAAAATTAACATATATTTGCAGCAGAAATTATTTAAAGTTTTTTTGACCCAATATGAAAGTTTTGAAATTCGGAGGAACATCGGTTTCCTCAGTTGAAACAGTTAAAAATATAAGTGAAGTTTTGAAGAAAACTTCTGAGCCTCAGATTGTTGTGTGTTCAGCACTCAGCAAGGTAACCAATATGCTTACCGAGGCTGCTGAGAAAGCTGCCGCTGCTGATGTGTCTTATAAAGAAATTTGTGCTCAAATCGAAAAACGCCATTATGATTTCATTGACGAACTCATTGCTAAAGAGCAACAAGGCGATTTGAAACAGACAATTCATAATAATATTGCAAGTCTTGAGAAAGTTTTGGAGGCTATTTATTTCCTTAACGAACTCTCTCAAAGAGCTTATTATATAATAGTAAGTTTCGGCGAAAAAATGTCTAACGCTATAATTTACAGATATTTAAGTATTCATAACGGTAGCGTTAATTATTTGGATTCGTCGCAAATTATTATAACGAGAACCGTTAATGGCAAAGAGCATGTAAACCGTTCGGTTACTTACAAAAATATTCAGGATAATTGGAACGAAAATTATAAAATTACCGTTGCTCCTGGTTTTATTTCCAGAAGTGAAAATGGTTATGCAACGACTTTGGGACGTGGCGGTAGCGACTATACTGCAGCTCTTTACGCAGCAGCTTTGGATGCTTCGCTTCTTGAAATTTGGACGGACGTAAGCGGCATTTATACTGCTGACCCCAGAAAAGTAAAAAATGCGCATCCTTTGGAAAAAGTTTCATACAAAGAGGCGTTGGAACTTTCAAATTTCGGTGCTAAAGTTATCTATGCTCCGACGATTCAGCCGGTTTTGGAGAAAAATATCCCGATGGTTATTCTCAATACTTTCCGTCCCGATGACAAAGGTACTTTGGTAACTAACGAGACTGATAACTCTAAGACTATCAAGGCTTTCTCTACGATGGACAATATTGCAATGCTTTCATTTACCGGCACTGGTTTGGTTGGCAACAGCGGCATTGCGGGCAGATTGTTTTCGGCTTTGAACGATGTTAATGTCATCATTATTTCGCAGGCAAGTTCCGAAATCTCAATTTGTATAGTTATCAATGCTGACGATGCTCAAAAAGCTGTTGATGCTATTAATAGCGAATTCGATTTTGAAATCCGTAAAGGTACTATAAATAAGACTGTTGCAGAAACGGGTTATTCTGTCTTGGCAATGGTGGGCGAAGGTATGAAAAATGCTGCCGGTTTGACGGGAAGAGCATTTTCTGCTTTAGGCGAAAGTGGTATCAACATTCACGTAATTGCTCAAGGCAGTTCCGAACTCAATGTTTCAATTGTTATTAAGAGTGAAGATTCTGAAAATGCGTTGAACGTTTTACACAAAGCATTTTTCAATTAATAAAGGACTTAATAAATGCGATATTTCAGTACAAGAGATAAAGGCTTAAAAGTATCTTTTGAACAAGCCGTTAAACAAGGTCTTGCTCCAAACAGAGGACTTTTTATGCCTGAAGAATATATAAAATTAGATACGGAATTTTGGGCTAATCTTTTTGACATGAGCCTTCCTGAAATCGGTTATCACGTGGGAAAGGGTTATGTCGGAGATGAAATTCCTGATGAAGATTTCAAAAAACTTTGCAATGAGGTTTTGAATTTTGACATTCCTCTTGTCAGAGTAAAGGATCAAGTTTATAGTCTTGAACTTTTCCATGGTCCGACTTGCGCTTTCAAAGATGTCGGAGCGAGATTTATGGCAAGATGTTTGGGATATTTTTCAAGTCGCAAAAACGAGAAAACTGTTATTCTCGTTGCAACCTCTGGCGATACCGGAAGTGCTGTTGCAAACGGTTTTTTGAACGTTCCCGGTGTTGATGTTATAATCCTTTATCCGAGTGGAAAAGTTAGTGAAATTCAGGAAAAACAACTTACGACCAACGGCGGAAATATTACGGCTTTGGAAGTAAACGGCGTTTTCGATGATTGTCAGGCTTTGGTGAAAACTGCTTTTTCTAAATTCGATACAAAAGGCAAATTTTCGCTTACTTCGGCTAATTCGATTAACATCGCAAGATTGATTCCGCAATCGTTTTATTACTATTACGCGGTTAAACAACTGAAAAGTTTTGAATCCGTAATTTGTGTTCCAAGTGGTAATTTTGGAAACATAACCGGTGGTATTTTAGCTTTGAAATCGGGCTTGAAGGTTAATCATTTTGTAGCGGCAACCAATGCTAACGATACCGTTCCTCAATATTTGCAAACGGGTGTTTACAAACCTAAACCTTCGGTTCAAACAATTTCTAATGCAATGGACGTAGGCGATCCGAGCAATTTTGAAAGACTTGACGAAATTTTTTCTCACAACAGTAAAAATTTTGCTTCGGTTATTTCAAGTTATAGTTTCTCGGACGAGGAAACCAAAAAGAAAATGAAGATGGTTTACTCTGAATACGGTTATACGCTTGACCCGCACGGTGCTGTCGGAATGTTAGGAATAGAAAAATATTTGAAGGAAAACGCAAGCGGTTGTCCGGGAGTATTTTTGGAAACTGCACATCCGGCAAAATTCCTTGATGTTGTAGAACAGGCTGTAGGCGTAACACCGGATTTGCCCGAAAACTTAAAAAAATGTCTCGGTAAGGAAAAAGTTTCAATCAAAATCGAAAACGATTACAAAGAATTGGAAAAAATACTTTCCGAACGTTATTTGTAAAGAAAAAAAAATGAAAATATAAACGTTTGATTTTTAGAATTTTGTTTCTTGTAATATTTTTTTTGACAAAAAAAGTCTTGAAAAAGCAAAACAAAATTCTAAAAAAAACGTTTAAAAGTGTAAACGCTAATTTATAAAGTAAAATGTCGCAAACAAACGCAATGTTGGACAGACATATAGCATACGAACTTTATGAGCATATCCCGACCGACGGTTTGGAATATACTTATAGAGGCAACGTTAATTCTGATGTTGTGGAAAATATTCTTTCGCTTGCCGAAACTAATTTTGGTGATATGAAAGAAAAAGTTCTTGTCAGAAAGCGTGTTTACTTTATAATGGTGGAAAGTTTACAAAACATTACACGCCATCAGGAAATTGATGCTGACTCTTCTTTCGATCAATACGGACTTTTTATCATAAGGCGTGGAAAATTTGGTTACTATATCACCTCTGCCAATCTCGTTAAAAACGAAAACTGCGCAAAACTTCAGGAAAGAATCGACATTATTAATTCAAAAGATTCCGAAGAATTGAAAATGTTTTCGCGCGAGGTTTTAACCAACGGAAAATATTCCACTAAAGGTGGTGCCGGTTTAGGTCTTATAGAAATGGCTCGTAAATCTGGTAACAAGCTCAAATATTCTTTTGTTCCCACAAAATACGGCTATACAAGATTTTATATGCACATTGATATTTTGTTCAACAAAAAGGATATTGACAATCAAGATGCGTTGGCGGAAATCAAGCAGTATTCTTTGGACACAATTTTCGGTTTTCATTTAGGCCTTCAGAAATATCAGATTTTTTTGCATTATAGCGGCATTCTCAATCAAGAAAACCTTATTAATCTGATGAATATTCTTTCAAGGCAGATTAATGTTTCTAAAGCCTTAAAAACAAGGGTTTATTGCGTGATGATTGAGCTTTTGCAAAATATTCTGCTGCATGCTGACAGACTCTCAGACGAAAAACAAACGCATTGTTTCGGAATGTTTTTTATCCGTCAAGACAATGAACACCTCGTTCTTACGGCCGCAAATCATGTTTTGAACTCTAAAATTCCAAATCTTATTTCCATAATTGACTCTCTTAATGCTATTGATAGAGATGAACGCATTAGGATGGCTAAATCTCCGGGAAACAATTCAAAAGGTATTATTTCTATGCTCAACAAAAGCCGTCATAATGCAGAGTATAATTTTACGGATATTGGCGGAAATTATTCTTTGTTTTCGATTTCGGTTTTTTTGGATAAAGATCAGAACGTCGATATGAAATTGTAAGTTAGACTGTTAGAAAAAATATCAAAAAAAAATACATAAAAATTTTGGTATTTCGAGTAAAATACCTTAACTTTGCACCCGTAATTAAGAAACGCAGTTTGCATATTGTATTTAGGCCTCGTAGCTCAACTGAATAGAGCATTTGACTACGGATCAAAAGGTTGTGGGTTTGAATCCCGCCGAGGTCACATTTTTTTTCATTTTTTTTTGAAATTTATTAATTCGTTAAACATTGGTTTAGGCCTCGTAGCTCAACTGAATAGAGCATTTGACTACGGATCAAAAGGTTGTGGGTTTGAATCCCGCCGAGGTCACTAAATTTTTACGGCTGCTTAAAAAAACTTTTTTAAGCAGCCCTTTTTTTATTTGGTTATGGACAAAAAAAGTGTTGTTAAAATAGGAGTTTTGTTTGTACTTGCCCTCGTGCTTTTGGTTTGGGGGCTGAGTTTCTTAAAAGGTGAAAATCTTTTCAAGACTCAAGATCATTATGTTGCCGTTTATAACAAATTGGACGGCTTGGCAGAAAGTAATCCCGTTTTGTTGAGCGGTTACAGAATCGGTTCTGTCGAAAAAATTGATTTTCAGGACATAAACAATTCTTTGAAAATCATTGTCAAGGTGAAAGTTAATAGCGGTTTCAATATGCCCAAAGGTACGATTTTGAAAATTGTCAGTGTTGATATTATGGGCACAAAGGGCATTGAGGTTATTAGACCTGAAAAATTTGACGGTTATCATAAAAGCGGCGACACTTTACAAGCCATGATTCAAGGCGGAATTATTGAGCAGATTATGGACATAATTTTGCCGGTAAAAGACGATTTAGCTGATTTTATTTCTGTTACGGATTCTGTTTTGCACTCTTTGAACGCGCTTTTAACAGAAAAAAATGTCAAAAATTTAACTTCGGGAATCGAAAATTTGCAGGTTTTGTCCGAGCATTTAGCTTCTAATCTCGGTCATATTGACGGTATGATTTCCGATTTTAATAATTTGGGACGCACTTTAGCAAAAAACAGCGGAAATATCGACCGTGCAATCGGAAATTTCGCGGCCTTGAGTGATACTCTTAGCGCATTGAATTTAGCTCAAACACTTTCGGAGGCTCAGACTGCCCTGAATAATATTAACACCGCGCTTGAAGTTGTAAATCGTGGGGATGGAACTGTTCAAAAACTTTTGACTTCGGATTCAGTTTATAACAATCTTGAGCAATTGACATTGAAGGCAAACCGTTTGTTGGAAGATTTTGAAAAACATCCCAAAAAATATGTTAATCTTGCAATTTTCGGCGGAAAAGACAAAAGTTCTGACAAGAAGAAATAAAAAAGTGCCGTATCTTTTCTTTAAAGAAACGGCACCAAAATTAACCAACCTAACCTAACTATTTCAAACTTTTACACTTACCATAAAATCAATTAATGTGCCAAAAAAAATAAATTATGAAAATTTTACTTCATGCTTGTTGTGCGCCTTGTAGTGCTCCTATTTTGGAAAAGCTTATGAATGAGGGTATTAAACCGGCGATTTTTTATTATAATCCTAACATTTTCCCTAAAGAGGAATATGAAATTCGCCGCAATGAATGTGAAAAATATTCTCAAAAATTGGGAATCGAAATGATTGAAGGGCCATACGAACACGAAAAATGGTTGGAAGAAATTAAGGGGTTTGAGAACGAACCCGAAAGGGGAGGACGTTGTTTGAGATGTTTTAAAATGCGGTTGAAACTTACCGCTAAAACCGCTCAGGAAAAAGGTTTTGACACTTTTGCAAGTTCGCTTTCTTCTTCACGTTGGAAATCTTTGGAACAAATTGACGAGGCAGGTTTTTATGCGCAGTCTTTGGCTCAAAACGTTAATTATTTGGCAAAAAATTGGCGCAAAGGAGGTTTGCAACAGCGCAGAAACGAGTTGTTGAAAGAAAACGGCTTTTATAATCAACTTTATTGCGGATGCGAATTTTCGTTAAGATAAAATTAAAATTTTTTTTGCTTTTCTGAAAAAAAATCATTTTCTTTGTGTGAAAATTTAACACTTAATATTCAATTTTTTATCAGATGAAAAAACAGTTATTTTTAGGTGCTTTAGCGTTGTCATGCGTATTATCGACAAACGCTCAAAATCAGCACGTTATGGAGGTTAATACCTCGAAACAAGGGGCGTCGGTTCAACCGACAATGTACGGTATTTTTTTCGAAGACATTAATTATGCTGCTGACGGCGGTCTTTATGCTGAAATGGTGAAAAACCGTTCGTTTGAATTTCCTCAAAATCTTATGGGTTGGCGGACTTTCGGCAACGTTGAAGTCAAAGATGACGGACCTTTTGACAAAAATCCTCATTATGTGCGACTTCGTTACGCCGGTCATCCTCACAAACACACAGGAATCGAAAATGAAGGATTTTTCGGAATTCCTATTAAGGAAGGTGAAGAATACAGATTTTCTGTTTGGGCAAGGTGTCCTGAAGGCGGAAAATCAACTATTCTTGTTCAAATCGTAGACAATGCTTCGATGGGTGAGACTCAAGAACAAGAGGTTTGTTACGTTGATGTTGAGGGAACTCAATGGAAAAAATACACGGCTAAATTCAAAGGAAAAGTTACAAATCCGAAGGCTTCGATGCGAATTTTCTTGCGCGGTTTT
>Ga0310695_10005843_pt1 | contig 20996 bp, 19 predicted proteins | sample RumenRJG_04DNA_FD_203882 | JGI IMG/M metagenome (GOLD analysis project Ga0310695, IMG submission 203882) | Bovine rumen microbial communities from Lethbridge, Alberta, Canada - RJG_04 (v2) (version 2) | ecosystem: Host-associated > Mammals > Digestive system > Stomach > Rumen | place: Canada...
ATCATCTTTCTTCTTCGAAGCTGTTTGATAAGCTGATTCTACCTCCTTCTGCATGGGCGACTCAAAGCCATGCCATTCGTCGGTAATCCAATAGCAGATATCATCCTTTGCCTTCCGATAGCGAGATGGAGCATCCTGCCGCCACTCGTCCAAGAACTCGATGAGTTGACTGTTCACGATTTCCTGTGACGCCTTCGTTTTCAGCTCAAAGAGGTCTCTGTAGCACCAGCAATAGCCCTCCACCTGATTCTCATCACGAAATTCATAGTCAGAGTAGTCGATATAGTTGGCCATTAACAGCAGATGCACCTTCTCTGCCAGTTCCACGCTCATCCTGTCCAACATCTCGTGAAGAGTTTTCAGGGTAATGCGCTTCTGCTTGTTTGCCGTCTCTTGCATCCTTATGTCATTTCTTAAAACCGACTAGGAGCCATAGGACTACTGAAGTTGCTCATAAAACAGTAGATACCCATGACTCCGATGTCTGCTATTCGTTTCGCTTAATTCTACCCCATTGCGGTACGAACACGTAGCTACAAAATTGCCATAAAACTTTCAGTATATTCATAGGCCAAAACCAGATGATTTCAGTCCTTTGAGAGCAGCGGCAATCTCTTCTTTAGAGACATCGCCAGCCCACATCCGACTCACATACTTTGGTGTCACGCACCCAAAGTCCATAGAACAAGAGAGAGCTTCTTGTTCCCAAACCTCGCGAAATCTCTCAACCAAAAACTCTTTCATTTCCCAATCGAATTAACGAATAAATCCCATATCCGATCATACATCCCATCGTATTATGCATTACATCGTCCACTTCCGAAAAGCCTTTCATTAATGTAAACTGAAACATTTCTATAGAAAATGAGATTCCTCCTCCTATCATCAACACCTGCCACCATTTCAAGCCCTTGATAACAAATCCTAGTAACAATCCAATTGGAAGAAACAGAAGAATATTCATTATAATCTCCATAAACAGGCTGGGGTCATCATAACTCCAGAAAGGAGTAAATGTGTATTTCCTGACATCTATTGATGTACGACTAATTACCGTCAGCCAATATACCAGAAAAACATATTCAATCAATAACAGCGATAACACCCAACGTATTGAACGTTTCCCTTTAAATGCTAATATTATAAGTGTCCCAATGCAAAAAAGATACAGTAAATTCTCATATACATAATGAGGAACATCATTTATCAATGACTCTACATAAAGTCTCAGTTTTTCCTTCACTTCGCATCTTCAATTCTCACTCTGTCTATTTATCCAACGACTCATAAACCGAGTTATTACTCTTGTATTCAGGGACAATCTCTTTCATCTTCTTGACAATCGCCATATTATCAAACTGGCGTGAGATATAAACAAGTTCATCTATACTCTTATTTACAGAAGAATAGTCATACTGACGAACTTCTGCAATACGAATTTTCTCATGGAACGAAGGCTTTGTACCCTCTAATTCATTCAAAACTTCCTCGTATAATTTCTCCCCTTCGCGTAAACCCGTTATCTCAATGTTTACATTCTGAGCGCCTGATAATGCAATCATTCTTCGAGCCAAATCGATTATCTTTACTGGCTGCCCCATATCAAACACAAAAATCTCACCACCCTTGCCCTTGGTACCAGCTTCAAGAACCAGCTTACAGGCCTCCGGTATGAGCATAAAGAAACGCACAATTCTCTCATCAGTCACAGTTACAGGACCGCCTTTCTTTATCTGTTCGCGGAACAAAGGAATAACCGATCCATTCGAACCAAGTACATTACCAAATCGAGTTGTAACAAACTGGCACTTATTCTGAGCATTATTCAAACTCTGAACATAGATTTCGCAGATACGCTTAGAGCATCCCATCACATTTGTAGGATTCACAGCCTTATCCGTCGAAACCATCACAAACTTCTTCACGCCATATTTAACACTCAGATCTGCGATTATCTTTGTGCCAAGGATATTATTCAGTACCGCCTCCGATGGATTATCCTCCATCATCGGCACGTGCTTATATGCTGCAGCATGGAAAACATAGTCTGGCTTAAACTCGCTGAATATCTTTTCCATCCTATCCTCCCTACATATCGAAGTCACCACTGTCTCTGCATTAATCCCTGGATATTCATTTTTCATCATCAGCCGCACATCGTGCTCCGGTGTTTCTGCTTGGTCTATCAACATCATAGCAGCAGGCTTATAGATAGCAATCTGTCTTACCATCTCAGAACCAATAGAACCTGCGGAGCCAGTTACAAGCACTTTTTTGTCAGTTAGCATCGCGCCTACAGTATCCATATCCACTTTAATTTCCGAGCGTGGCAACAAGTCTTCCACAGAAACTTCCTTCAGGTGCATCGTCGCGAAATCTTCATCTGTCAGCTCTCCGTTTTTAAGACTGACCTCTTTCGCTTGATGAGCCATAAAAATTTTAACACCAGCCTTAATGAGCAAATCCTGTAGCTCCTGATTGTCCCTAAAGTCAGCAAGCCTTATAGGAGATACCAAAACGGCCTGTATCTTTTCTTTCTCAATAATACCAGCAATGTCATCATCCACATTATACACCTTGACACCAAGCAATGTCATATGTTTGGCTCTGCTATCATGAGAGATAAATCCACAAAGCTTAAACTTTACTGGGTTCTGTGATCTTATATTTTTTGCAAGACCGATTCCCCCAGTCATAGCACCATATATTAATGCATGCATGGTATTATGCTCTGCATTCGTTACATCATTCAAGTTCTTCACAACTATCCTGATGCACCACATTAGTAACATAGCAACGATAAAGGTAACTGCTGTCTCTGTTTGATTCAACGCAGAAAATGCCCTCACGTCCCAATGTTCAAAAGCATAAGTAACGACCAATGCAATTACTAGCGAAAGTCCATTTGCATATGCCACTCTCATTAAATCCACAAACGAGGAATATCGTATAACCCCTGAATAAGTACGAAAAACACGAGCACTTATCCAACTGATGACAACATACAAAAGACATGTATACAACACCTCTATACGATGTGTAAACATCTCCATTGTTCTATTAAATATCCAATAGGTTAATAACCCAGAGAACAGAACAACGAAACTATCTATCAGAAATATACACCAATAGGGCAGTGATTTCTTGCTGAAATACCAGCTCAGCAACTTAAACCATATCCTCATGCTGTTATCCTTCACTTATTCTTTTTCTTAAGGATAGTTTTGTTTTAAGCCTCCACCATTGGTGCCAGACTAAAAACAAAGGGCTGATTAACACCTCACTCGGGAATAAGCTAATTAAACGTAAATTGGCATAAAACTGCTGAAACACATAAATCAAATTATTACTTGAATGAGTTCCAAAATAATCAGACTCCCTTAATATAGCCCTCCCTATTTTTTTGTTTGCAGCGACAAGCAGGCAAATTTCTTCAATGCCCAGTATCTCTTTCATGATCCACATTATACCTGAGGCATACTTCAACACGCCAAAATCTTCAAAATGGCGTTTTATCTCTTTTTTGTCGCAATCCCCGCCAATCTTCTTTAAAAGATAATAATAGTCAATATATTGCTTAAAGTTATTTCTTGTTGAAAAGAAATGATCATACATATGAAGTATCTGATATACTGCATTGAAATCGTCTGTCAGACATCCGATAACACCACCTTCAAAAGATACTGAGTTAGAAAACTGTCTATCCTCGATTACATTGATATATTTCTGAAGCTTCTTATCTCTAAACCAATTCAACAAATAAATCGGACGATAATGTACTTCAATTGATACATCTTTAAATACAGGAAACTTAATATGGTGAATACTATAATGAGCATCAGGAACTACCTTTAAAACTGTTCTTATGATATCGGTCTGATTACCCTCAACCCAAATATCGACATCCCCTGGACTTCTTAATTCAGGATGTGGATACATTAACCCATTAGCCTGTCCTTTAAGAATACAACTGCGTCGATTCTTCTTTTTAAAAAAATCGGAAACTTCAATCAAGCACTTATTAGTAACAATGTTCTTTTGAGCAACAAGCTGCTCCAATGATATCCATTCTAACAGACTGTCTTTATTAATATTGGGGTTAGCACGCTCAACACCATTAAATACTAAACCAACTATACCTTGTCGGTTACTATAAGAAAGGAAGTCCTGCCAATCAATCGCTTTAGCACTGGCAGGCAAGACTTCCTCGTTATTTATTGCATACCTTATAAACTCGCGGTACGCTGTATTCACTATCTTCGTCAAGTTTTCAAATAATAAAATAACCAGAGTTTAGTATATCTTAGTCAACCAATCTTTCCTATTCTCAAGCTTTCCTTGTGCTGCCTCCAGATACTTCAGATGAATAGCCTTGGTCTTCGGTCCTTGCTCACCAGTACCAATAGCATAACGGTCAACAGTATAAATAGGTGTTACCTCCATAGCAGAACCGCAGAGGAAAGCTTCGTCAGTCATATATACCTCGGTACGGTCAATGGTGCGCTCAACAAACTCCATACCCAGTTCCTCAGTAGCCAGCTTAATAACAGTATCACGAGTGATACTCTCAAGGACACTATCCGTCAAGCGAGGAGTAATCAGTTGGTTACCTCTAATCATAAAGAAGCAACTGCCAGGACCTTCTGCCACCTTTCCTACTTCGTTCAGGAAAATGCAGGTATCATAACCGTTGCGCAAAGCCTCACGCTGGCCAACACGACTGTTAATATAGTTGGCACCACACTTGATTCGAGGACTCAGATTCTCATCGCTGATTCTTCTCCAAGAGGTAAAGCAGCAGTTCAAGCCTTTCTTGTTATACTCAGCAGCGGTACGACCACGAGGAATAGGAGCCACAAACATCTCTACCGGTCCTTCACTACCCCAGCTGCCAAAACCATCCACAAACAACGTCTGGCGAACACTCAGGTTCTCATCATATTCATTTGCCTTGACGGTATCAACCAGCGCTTTCTGGAAATCCTCCTTGGTATATTTGCAGTCCAGCTGAATCAACTTGGCAGAACGGATCAGTCTGTCATAGTGGTCACTTAGGCGGAAAGCATAGAGCTGCTTTTGGTCATTATTCCAATAACAAGGGATTCCTTCAAATACATTCAATCCGAACTGAGACGTAGGTGAAAGCACATTCACCATAGCGTCATTTACGTTCATAATCTGACCTTTGAACCAGATCAGTCTGTTTGCGACATCAGTCTTTGCCATATTATAATATTCTTTAGTTTTAATTCTTGAAACTTGAAACTATGCATCATTCTACGTCAGGAATGTGCGCAATGCGCTTTACTTCCTCATCATCCAGGGCAGCTGATTCCTCAGCACTCATCCCTTCACGTTGGTCTTCATTGATATTCGCGCTCTGGAATACTTTTAACACTGACCACCAAAGAATCTTGATATCAATCCAAATACCCTCTTTCTTAAACAGGTCAACATACTCGTTATCCAGCGTTACTTTCTCGTCCCAGGAGTTTTCATTACGACCTTTGCATTGTGCCAATCCAGTAATACCACCCTTCACTGCAAAACGTTTCTTATACTTCTTATTTAGCGTATCAAAGTCACCCAGTTCATAGGTTACACAAGGACGCGGACCAACAACTGAAATATCACCTTTCAGCACATTAAAGAACTGAGGGAATTCATCAATGCTGGTCTTTCGCAAGAATGCACCCACCTTGGTAACCCGAGGGTCGTTGTCATACGAAAACAAACCCGTTCCCAGATTCTCAGCATTCACCACCATGGAGCGGAACTTCAGCATCTGGAAAATACGACCATCCTTGGTTCTACGTCCTTGTTTAAAGAACACTGGACCCTTTGAGTCCAACTTGATAGCTATCGCAACAATAATCCAAACGGGCGTTAGTATGATAACCGCTATCAAGCAGCTAACGAAGTCAAAACAACGCTTAATAAACAGATTCAGTTTATACATGCTTAGAAATTAAATGTATGGAATAAGTCATCAAAGTTTTCTGCTCGCTTAATCACCTCTGTCTTGCCCTCACTGATATCCAGCACAGGGAAGTTAGGCAGAATGAATGGCGGCTTCATCACAAGCGAGTAGCTACCGCAGTTACTGATTACGATCACATCTTGATGAGCCAGTTTACCAGTATAATTATGGTATAGCACATCACCCTCGATGCAGGTAAAGCCTAGGAAATCAAGATCTTTATATTCTTTTTGTTCACCTCCCATGGCTATTACCTCAATGGGAGGATTAATTCCTGTCATGCTGATATTCTTCTGACTACCAAGTACATGAGCCATCCATTTACCACGAACGTTCTTGATGGTTTTCACAGTGCCAATGAACTTCATGCAGTCACCCACCACAGCACTTCCTGGTTCAATCAACAATTCAGGCTTCACATCCTTATCCTTAAAGTAGTCTGCAAATACCTGTGCAGCAGCCTTGGCGTATGCTTCATAGTCAGGAATCTCGCAAGAGAACTGAGCCTTCAGATAATCAGCCATTTTCCCAAACAAACCACCACCAATATCAATGCGCTCAGGAATGATGCCCAGACGGTCAATCAAATCCACCATACCTTTGGCACGTGCCGGCCAGTAGGCTATCTGACGTTTAGCAAAGTGACACTGGAAGTTGATTAGCTTCACGTTCTTGGTAGTTGTAGCAAACTTTACGGCCTCCATGAAATCTTCGCCATCAATGTCAAAACCAAAACGTGATACCACACCATCATTTACTTCATAGTTGCAACGAATACCTACATTGATAAGCTTGTCAGCATGACGGTTGTGAATGTCCTTCACCTGCTCCAGTTCTTCTATGCAGTCAATGTTGATGGTACCACCATCTAACAGGAATTGCTCCATGATGGGAACGTTCTTGATAGGTCCATTCCAAATAACGCGATCCATCTGGCAGCCTATCCTCTTGGCAATCTCCAGTTCCATCTCACTCACCACCTCAGCATAACCTCCAAGTTCGTTTACAATCTTACACAGTTTGGGAGTATAGTTGGTTTTATACGAGTAAGCAATATTCCAGTTTGAATATATGTCATTGAAGGCTGATTTCAGTTCAGCAAAGTTCTTACGGAACTGTGCGCTATCCAACAAGTAGAAGGCCTCACCATATTCAGCCTGAAGTTTTTTGATAATCTGTTTATCCATAATTCTTAAACACTATAATTCGTACCAGCTATCTTATTGACCGCTGCAACCACGGCCTTTCTGTTCTCTTCCAAATAAGTGGCATCAGCTCGGGATGCTTCGTTCTCTAATGCACGAAGCCCTGATATACCTGTATCAAAGATGCGTTTCACTTCATTCAAGTCAGTAACCACATCTGTATTGCAGAAACTACGACTGACAATCACCATACTGGAGCCAAGGCGCACATGTTCTTTGAGTACCATAGATCCCGGGAGCGCACCACCATCAAGGGTTGCTATACCTCCAAAACCAAAAGGTATACCCTTGGCTTTGATCTTGTTTCCAAGCTTCTCCACTGTTCCATTGGCAAGCAGCTCAAACATGAACTTCATACCCAGTTCCAAATGCATATCATTGAGGCCAAGGTGTATCATATCAATCCCTGGCACTTCAAGGATTTCATCCACAAGATTGGCAGCTTCGACCGTTTCCATCAGAAGGAGCGTTTTGGCACGTCCATTGACGTACCTAACAAACTGTTTTACCTCCTGAATCGTTTTGAAGAACGGTAGCATCAAAATGTCTGCACCAGCAGCAATAGAAGCATCTATCTCGTCCTTAGATGATGGGTAGTCAGGCAATGCCTCATGTATAGGGTTTACCCTTACCAACACTTTTGCTTTCTTTACGGCAGCCTTGATGTTGGCTATGTCTTCTACGGTATGGTGGTTCTGAACGGTATCCAAACCACCCTGTCTGGCATCTTTGCCTATGAATTCCATATCTAGGAATATCCAATCTACACCAGAAGCCTCTGCAATCTCAGCAACTGCGGGCTTGTTGGTGATATACATTAATTTTAGAGCCATATTTATGCTTTGATTTGTTTCAATTCACCACTTCCTTCAACATATCTTCGGCCACAATCGCATACCAAAGACTTATCCAGTCTTTTTCCGCATTCGCAAACCCAACCGATTTGTTTAGCCGGGACACCAACCATCAATGCATAATCTGGAACGTCTTTGGTAACAACAGACCCAGATCCTATCAAAGCTGATTTACCGACATTGTGGCCACAAACTATCGTGCAGTTTGCACCTAAAGAAGCACCTTCTTTGATAACAGTCTTGGCATATACTCCATGTACAGGAAAATGGGCGCGAGGAGTTGTGACATTGGTAAACACGCAAGAAGGCCCACAGAACACATTATCTTCCAGTTCAACGCCCTCATAAACAGACACGTTGTTCTGAATTCGAACGCCATTACCAACTTTCACATTATTACCAATGTTTACATTCTGACCAAGGGAACAGTTCTTTCCAATAACAGCACCTTTCTGCACATGGCAAAAGTGCCATATTTTAGTTCCTTCACCAATCTGCACGCCTTCGTCCACATAACTGGATTCGTGTACATAGTATTTCTTTTCTTCCATAAAAGTAACTCTATTTCAAATTATTATACATTATCTCAATCGGATGCAAAGCCTTTACACCAGTTCCATCAAGTATCTGTTGGCGACACGATGTGCCAGGTGCTGCTACAAAAGTTAGAAATCCTTCTTCCTTCTTCCTTCTTCCATTTTCCATGGCTCTGCGAACAGCAGGGAATAACACCATCTCGCCAATGGCCTTTGAAGTTTCAAAGTGTTCCTTCTCATAACCAAACGATCCAGCCATTCCACAACAGCCACTTGGTATCACATTTACTTTGGCTCCGGCAAGTAACGTATCTAATGCCTTTGCCGTCTTATCGACACCCACCAATGCTTTCTGGTGGCAATGCCCATGCAGCCATATCTCCATTTTAGCATCTTCGAAATCATTAGCAGATATATTACCCTCTGCTATTTCCTTCATCAAGAACTCGTCATAGAGCAAGCAATTTTTAGACAAAGCCAATGCTTCTTGACGCATTTCTGCTGGAACTAGGTCCGGATATTCATCTCTAAAACTTAAGATACATGAAGGCTCTATGCCTATCAACGGATGGTTATCACTTACCTTATCTTTCAGCAACTGTACATTTTTAACAGCATACTTCTTGGCATATTTCAAACAGCCTTTAGAAATGGCCGCACGACCGCTCTCAACGTGTTTTGGAATCTCCACCTTATAGCCAAGTCTCATCAGTAGTTTTGCAAAAGTCAATCCCAACTCAGCCTCCTGAAGATTGGTAAATTCGTCTGCAAATAGATATACTTTCTTCTTAGGTTTTTCAATCCGGTACTGTTCCAGTTCCTTTGCTACCAGTTTTCGCATGGAGTATCTACTCAATGATGGTATCTGTCGCTCAGAGGAAAAACTGATTACTTTTTTTATGAGATTAGATGACAAGCCCCATGTAGCGAAGAAGTTGTAGAGCGGTCTTACCAAAGCGCCAAATTGCTCAATCTGTGCCATGCGAGCAACCATAAATGACCTAAATGGAGTTCCATGCTCATCATAGTAATGTTGTAGCACTTCTGCCCTCAAACGGGTCATATCCACATTTGATGGACATTCACTCTTACATCCCTTACATGCCAAGCAACTATCAAGTTCTTCTTTTACTTGCCGATAGTCGCCACCACGAGTCAAAACCTCTCGCAAGACATTAGCTCTTGCACGGGTGGTTTTCAACTCATCACCAGATACTTTATAGGCAGGACAAAGCGTACCACCAATCATATTACTCTTTCTACAATCACCAGCGCCATTGCATTGCTCTATCGAACACATCAGCGCATTCATCTGACTCTTGGCTCCCGTCGCTCCAGGTGCTTTGCACTCATCAAAAGCGGCCTTCCAATTGAAATAAGTTTTATCCGAACCTAAACGTTTCTCTATATCGTATTGTTGGTCTATATCAAATCGAAGCATCGAGTCCATCGGAAGTGTATCCACAATCTTATGCAGATTAAACATTCCCTCAGGATCCCAACACTGCTTCACCTGGCGCATCAGTTCGTAGGTCTCATCGCCATAGAGCATCTTGATGAATTCCCCACGCAATCTGCCATCACCATGCTCACCACTGATACTACCACGATGATTCTTCACCAATTGAGCCGTTTCAGTTGCCAGATTACGGAATAACGTCTGCCCCTCTTTAGTCTTCAGATTGATGATAGGCCTTAGATGCAGTTCTCCTGTGCTAATATGACCATAATAAACCACATTGGCTCCAAGCCTTTTGGTCATCTCCTGAAAATCTTTCATATAGGCGGGCATATACTTTGGGGCCACAGCAGTATCCTCTATCACACCCATAGGTTTTGCATCGCCCTTCATACCTCCAAGGATGCCTAAACCCGCTTTTCGCAAAGCCCATACTTTCTGCACATCTGAGCTATAAACACGAGTATTCAGATAAACAAGACCGCTTTCCAACAAGTCTTTCTCCAACTTTTCAGCCTGAGCATCCAGTTCATCCCTTGTTTCTGCCCGCAATTCCGTTATCAGCAATGCTGAAGGGTCACCTTCTACAAAAAATCGATTCTTCTGCTGTTCTGCATTGCCTTTACTCAGCTCAAGGATGTCACCATCCATCAACTCTATTGCTGTGGGATGATGTTTCAATGCCACAAGATTGGCCTCAAAGCTCTTATCTAGTGTATCGCAATGTCCGCACACCACCATAATTTCCTTAGGTGGCAAAACATCTAGTGACACCTTTATTTCCGTAATAAATGCGAGAGTTCCCTCAGATCCTGCCAATAGTTTACATAAAGCTAGTCCGGGATTCTCCGAAACGATTTCTATCGCTTCATCAATAGCATACCCGCAACTCCTTCTCTGAAGACTCTTATCTGGATAATTCTCAGCTATCAGCTTACATATCTCATCATCAGAACCCCATGTCTCTAACTGAGTCAATATCTTATCCAGCAAAGGAATAGACCTATCAATATGCTCTGTATCAAACACAGAGCCATCTGATAGCACTCCTTTGCACGCTATGACGTGATGCCGAGTGCTGCCATAAACCAAAGAATGAGTACCGCATGAGTTGTTGCCAAACATTCCTCCTATGCAGCACCGATTACTGGTTGATGTCTCAGGACTAAAGAATAATCCGTATGGTTTTAGCGCGATATTCAATTCATCTCGCACAACCCCAGGCTCCACTATAGCCCATTTTTCCTCAGCATTTATCTGCTTAATATGATCCCAATGTTTACTAATATCTACCACAATGCCACAACCTACCACCTGTCCGGCAATAGAAGTACCACCCGCACGAGGAATCAAATGTGTTTTCTTCGCACGGGCAATCTTTATTAACTCCTGAATATCCTCAATGGTCTTAGGATAAGCTACACCGTAAGGAATCTCTCGATACACAGATGCATCAGTAGCGTATGCTATTTTATGTAGACTATCAGTAAATAAATGCATTTTAATCTTGCAAATCTTCTATAAATTTTGTAGCTAATACTTCCCACTCAAGATTGGAAACAACGTAATCTTTTCCTTTTTTCCCCATTTCCAATCTTTTCTCTTTAGGCATAGACACAATAGTTAGTATTGATTTAGCTAACAGTTCCGGATTCTCCGCCTCAATTCTTAATCCGCATCCTACGCGCTCCACAGCAGAACCAGGCTCGTCAACAGCTTGGATAATGGGTATGCGACACAACATATAATCGGTCATTTTATTATATGATGTGCCGTACTTGTGTAGTATGGAGTGGCGACCGCCTAAATAGCCTATATCAAAGTGTGATACAATAGCAGGTACCAATTGTTTTGGTACCTCAGGAAGAATACTGATATTCTCCAATTGATTATCGCGAATAAACTGTTTATAATTGTCAAGTTCAGGTCCTTTTCCTACTAAAACAACATGAACTTTTTTTTCTTCTTTTAAGAATGATGCAGCTTTAACGAGAATATCGACAGCACCCGACACTGCAAAACCTCCAGCAAAACCAACAATAATCTTACCTTCATCCTTAAGGCGCGTTATTTCATCACTATGCTCTTTCGGAAGCTCTAATACGAAAGCCTCATCTTTCCATTCGTCTTTACAATATCCATTAGGGACACAATAAAACTTGCCTTTAAACCCATGCTCTCTGTAGTGCTCTTCAGCATTCCAAAGAAGCGAAACTATTTTGTCCGAATGACGACACATATAATTTTCTGCCATTTGCATCGTCAGAATAAATGGATGATACTTGGAGTAACCACCTAGCAACATTGGTGTTAAGGGCCATATATCATGAACCTCAAAACATAGTTTAGCCCCAGCTATTTTTGCGATTTTCCTTGAGGGGTAAATATCAAGCGGATAACACGAAGAAGCTATCACCCAGTCTGGTTTTGATAGCTCCGCTATTTTTCGGGCATATCTTGATGTCTTTGTGACAAAAGAAAGAATATTTTTTATTCTCTTAACTGAAGAAGATTTATCATATGCTGGCGTCTTAATCCAAATATATTGGATACCATCAATCATTTCAATGGTCAAATCATCTTCAACCGTTGGCTGGATTCTTCGTATGTGCGACTGTGACGCACCAATCATAGTCACTTTATGCCCCATCTTTACCCATTCTTTTGAAATGTAGTAAGGACGGAAGTCCATACCGTAATATGGACTCCCTATATAATGATTAACTAATAAGATATTCATTAAGCGAAAAATTTCTTAACAGAATCTAGAATCACGTCCTGTACCTCTTTCGTCATCTCCGTATGAATCGGAAGTGACAATACAGAATAGGCACATTCTCTAGAGTTATCCAAAGCCTCACCAGCACGAGTAATAGGCTTGAATGCCTCTTGCTCTTGAAGAGGTAGCGGGTAGTAAATCATGCTGGGAACGCCCTGGTCAGCTAGGAAGTTCTTCAACTCATCACGTTTGCCATTCTTAATCTTCAGGGTGTACTGGTGATAGACGTGCGTACTGTTAGGCAGCTCATTAGGAGTAATGAAGAACTTCTCCTCCGGATCAAAAGCCTTCAACTGCTGGGTATAGTAAGATGCTGCCTCATAGCGGGCCTTGCAATACTCATCCAAATGACGGAGTTTCACATCAAGAACGGCGGCTTGGATGGAATCCAGACGAGAGTTGCAACCAATCACCGCATGATGGTATTTCACACGCTGACCATGGTTGGCAATCATATGAATGCGCTCTGCAAGTGCATCATCGTTGGTGAAGATTGCGCCACCATCACCATAGCATCCGAGGTTCTTGGACGGGAAGAAAGAGGTACAACCAATGGTTCCCATTGTGCCGGTCTTTGCTTTGTGACCATCACTGAAAGTGTATTCAGCACCAATAGCCTGAGCATTATCCTCAATCACATAGAGATTATGCTCCTTTGCAAAGTTGAGGATAGGCTCCATATCACAGCTCTGCCCAAAGAGGTGAACAGGGATGATAGCTTTTGTCTTAGGACTGAGAGCCTTTTTGATATTATCAACGGTCACATTGAAGGTGTCATAATCCACATCTACCATAACAGGCGTTAATCCCAACAGACCAATCACTTCTGCAGATGCAACATAGGTAAAAGCAGGAACAATTACCTCATCACCGGGCTTCAACTCCAGTGCCATTAAGGCAATCTGGAGGGCATCGGTCCCGTTGGCGCATGTGATTGCGTGACAACCACCCATATACTCACTCAGATGCTGGGCAAAGTCCTTGACAATAGGCCCGTTGATAAAGGCCGTATTGTCAATGACGTTTTGGATGCCGGCATCTACCTCATCTTTTATCTTGAGGTATTGACCTTTGAGGTCAACCATTTGGATCTTATTTGCCATAGTCCAGGAGTTTAGTATTTCACATCGTCCCAACCGAAGGGGTGCTTTGCCAGAGGACGCTCTGCTAGAGGATGATAATCACCTACAAGCCCAATCGGTGTGGTCGTGCGGATTTCCTCTACAATCTTAATACAGTTACGTGCCTCACTGATACGGAATCCTTCTCCTGCCAGTATCTTACGATAACTTTCAGTATGAAGTTCAGTAAATCCTTGACTGAATTCAAATTCCTCGCCATCAATATTCAGTGTACGATAGGTTTTCTTCTCACCCTGTACGGCATTTTCAGGCAGACAGTCTGCATTGATGCTCAAGAAATACTTCACATGAGCCTGCTCCAGTTCAAGGACACCAGCTACACGATCAAAACTCATCACATTTACGATGTTCTTTTTTACAGGGCCAAAGATCCACTGAAGCATATCGTAGAAGTGAACGCCAATGTTAGTAGCCACACCACCTGACTTGTGGTTGTTACCCTTCCAAGAAGTATAATACCACTTACCGCGGGAGGTGATATAGGTCAGGTCGATATTATAGATTTTATCTTTGGGTCCAGATTCTATCTTTTTCTTCAGTGCAGCAATCTTATCATGCAAGCGAAGCTGGAGGATGTTGTATGCCTGATGGCCGGTCTCTTGCTCTACCTTAATCAGTTCTTCCAAACTTGCGCTATGAATAACAATAGGCTTCTCACAAATCACATTCATTCCATTCTTTAAACCATAACGGATAAAGCCATCATGAGTGTAATTAGGAGTGCAGATTGCCAACCAGTCTATCTGGTCTTTTGTTCCCTTACACTTATCTACAAAGCGCTCGAACTGCTCCTGTTCTGTAAAAAATGAACACTCGGGGAAAGAACTGTCGAGTCTTCCCACACTATCAAAACGATCATAAGCGGCCACCAGGTTGTTACCCGTATCTGCGATGGCCTTGATGTGACGCGGAGCAATGTAGCCTGCGGCACCGATTAATGCAAAATTTGCCATTGTTTATTAAAATTACAATAATTATCAATGTTTACCTCTTTCTTTATCCTTTACCTGTTCTGCCATAGCTTTTGCTAAGGCTTCTGGATTATGTGTCGGTACTATGTATTTGGGCTGTAATAGCTTTCTTACCGTTTCTGAACAATTGGTGGAAATAACAGGTGTACCCAAGAACATGGCTTCTCTAAGTACATTCGGTGATGCCTCAGAAAAGGAACTGATGACCAAACAGTCTGAGTTCTTCATCCATCTATATGGATTGGAGTCATTTGATACCAAAGTCAGGTCTGTTTGGGAATACAACTTGTTGACTATTTCAAAAGCCTTCTGTAATATAGGCAAGTCTTTGATGGGGGTCTTGCGCCCTACCCACAAGAAATGAAAACAGCCATTATCAGGGAATGGATTAGGCTCTGTCGCTTTCTGAAGTATGTCTTCTTCATCAAGTGGATTATCCATCACTTTTACCTTTGAGGCATCAGCGCAATTATTCTGAAGTAGTTCATACTTCATTTCTTCGGTTTGCGCTATTATCTCATCAGCATATGGGTAAGTCTCTATAATCCTTTTCTTTTGTTCTTTCGAAACATCCTTCAGGTTATAGTCATTTCTAACTACAACATACAAATTGTTTTGTTTACCGACCTGAATTACCCTTGGATTTATTTCAGCAAAACTGGAGAATAGGATATCTGGCCTTTCTCCCGCAATTGCAGATTCTATATCTTCTCTAACATTGTCACCTACTTTGGCAAAGGCCACCTCATAATTATGCTTGGCAGCCTTCGCCAATGTGCGGGTAACTCTGGTTGCACCAGTAAATTCTTTTGTTTCGAAGAATAGAATCTTCTTCATTCTTACAGACGGCCGTCAACCATTTCTCTAGGAAGAATGCACTTCACGTCAAAGATGACATGATTCTTCTCCAGCAAGTTGTCCCAGTCAACGTCGTTGTCTCGGAACTGTTTGTGAGCAACTGCAACGATTGCTGCATCAAACTTTCCTTTAGGCATTTCACTAACTATATCGATGCCATACTCGTGCTTAACTGCAGCAGGATTTGCCCAAGGATCGTATACGGTTACGTTCACATTATACTCCTGCAGGGCATGATAAATATCAACCACACGAGTATTACGGACGTCGGGACAGTTCTCCTTAAAGGTGAAGCCCATAATGATAATATTGGACTTGAGAACCTGAATCCCCTTCTTAAGCATATGCTTAATAGTCTGGTCAACAACATAAGCACCCATGCCATCGTTCATTCGACGTCCGGCAAGAATAATCTCAGGATTGTAACCGAGACGCTGTGCGCACTGGGCCAAATAGTACGGATCAACAGAAATGCAGTGACCACCAACCAAACCAGGATTCATTTTAATGAAATTCCACTTGGTTCCTGCGGCTTCTACCACATCGGTTGTATCAATACCCATCAATGTGAATATCTTAGATAGCTCGTTGAAGAAAGCAATCATAATATCACGTTCAGAGTTTTCAATAACCTTGGCAGCTTCTGCAACCTTCATAGAAGGTGCCTTGTGAGTTCCATTCTTCAACACTGAGTTGTAAACATTGTCAACGATGTCAGCAATCTCGGGGGTAGAACCAGAGGTGATTTTCTTGATGAACTCGACAGTATGTACCTTATCACCTGGGTTAATACGCTCAGGGCTGTAACCAGCAAAGAAGTCCACATTAAACTTAAGTCCAGAGACTTTCTCTACAACAGGAATACACTCATCCTCGGTTACACCAGGGTAAACGGTAGATTCATACACCACAATATCACCTTTGCTGATGACCTTACCAACAGTCTCAGATGCTCCCCATAAAGGACGAAGATCAGGTGCCTTGTTCTCATCTACAGGGGTAGGTACAGCTACCACATAGAAGTTACAATCCTTAATCTTCTCTAAATCTGTTGTACACACGAAGTCATGATTGTTGATGGCGTCCTGTAACAGTTCATCTGCTACCTCAAGAGTAGCATCGTGTCCAGCCATAAGCGCATCTACACGCTTCTGGTTCATGTCAAAACCCACAGTGGGATACTTGGTTGAAAACAACCGTGCTAAAGGAAGACCTACGTATCCGAGGCCAACCACACAAATTTTAATGTTCTCCATTATTTTAACCATAAATAATTATAACTTTCTAATCAATGTCTTTCGTAAGACCATTTAATATTTCTTTTAACTACTTTGGCAGGTGCGCCTGCCAAAATACAATTTCCTTCAAGAAAACGTTTATTAACAATAGAACCCACACCAATAACGCTATCCTCAGGAATAACAGTATCTTTTAAGACTGTCACATTTTGACCAATCCAAACTCTATCTCTAATTATAATATCCTTTGCATTATTTATTCTTTCGCCAGTAGTAGCATCTAGGACAACATGACTATCACTGGTTCTCACACTGATATTGCTAGCAAATAGACAATCATTTCCAATTTTAATAGTCGTCCCTTCCAATGCTGCAATATGCATGTTACCTGAAAAAGAATTGTTATCGCCTATACAAATTTCATTATTATCTTCCTCTATTACTAATGTTAAATCTTTAACATAGTTATTTTGCCCTATATAAATAGTATTATTATTCCCAGCAATGGATATACACAGATTGTTAACCTGATTACCTCCATCTTCACAAACCACTATTTTATTATCACGACCATTAATGGAAACAATACACTTTTTATAGAAATTGCCTTTCTTAATAATTACTCTATTAAATTTACCCCCCCCACTCGAACTGTTAAAGCATTATATACGATTGACACGCAATGCTTTATGATTTTATTATTCAGTACAAAACTCTTAATTGAACCCATCGTATATAATCTATAATTCCTTTATAAGATTTATTTCCTTTAAAATAGTGTTATTATAAAAATATTTCTCCTGTTTATGTGTTGCAGGTTTAAGCTCAGATAATAATTTCCCTAGATTTATATCTGTTTCCTCATTGGAAATGAAAGCAACATTAGGAAAATTTTCAAATACTATTTTGCACACATCTATATCAGATGTTACAGTTGGCATACCAAAAGTTGCCATTTCACAGGCCAATATCCCTTGTGTATCATTCTTTGTTGGCATTAATGCACACTTTGACTGGTTAAGTAGTTCAACAATTTCATCGGGTGTAAGATACTTCTCTATTTGTTCAATATTAGATGCTTTTTCGAAATGGCGAAAGAACTCTCCACGACCTACCAACAAAAATCTGTACTCTGGATTAGCCTTAGCAAGGTTGTTTACAACATCTACAGCATACTTTGGATCATCTAAGTTTGAACGAATAGTGATAAAATCATACTTCTTTTCAGCACCAATCTTATACATCTCCGTTTCAAATCTGCGAGAGATATTATTATGAATTATGTAATGATTTACTTTTAAAGACTCTAAAGAAAGATCCAGATACTCTTGAAACTTATTCTCTATCCACTTACTGACAAAAATCAGTGTAACGTTATTTTCTTTCTTTTTGAAATAGTTCCGCCACAAATAAAACTTGAGTGGATCATATACTCTACTTATAATTCTTTCTATTCTCCTATTTCCTAAATATGAATAAGGCTTTGGATATTCCTTTATCATATCTAACACTTCATGCCCATGAAAAAAGAAAACAAGTTTTTTAAACTTACTCTCAAACTTTTTAAGAAAAAGATAATGATTACGAATATTGGGGGCATGGCTTATTAATATATCAAAACCACTATCCTTATATGAACACTTATACTCCTCCAATGAAATAACATTGAAGCCATCTTCAATATAACTACCCTTACTCAGTGAAAAATTGAGAACAGTAATATCATCAACCCCTTTTTCACGATAAGCATGATTCCTTGCCTTAACATAAGTCATGGCTGCTTTTTCATTAGGACCAGGGTAGTTCGCGCAAAGCACTAGTATTTTCATTTCTTGAAGTTTATATTAATTAATGCCTGAACTAACGTCTTAGCATACTGAGAGTTAATAAAAAACATTCTTGTAACCAATATTATATTAACTATCGGATATTGCAACCTCTTTTTGTTAAGAACAAAAAATTTCTTGAATGAAGTTTGGACAATCTCCTCTCTTTTTAAGTTGCTCCAAACCTTCGAACTAGAACCGCCTCCAATATGCATTATAGTAGAACTCAAAAAATAAGTTTTGAGTTTATTCATATTAGCCTTATAAAAAAAATCCATATCTTCGCAATACATGAAAAATGACTCATTCCATTTTCCAATCTTCTCAAAATTAACCTTTGAGATAATTACACTTGCCCCCGTATACCAATATGCGACCTTTTTAGGGGTAAATAACCTGTTCAGGAAATTACCCAATAAAGGAATTATGTTTTTAGACTTCACAAAAGTGCCATCGGGATTCTCTAAATTATTTACATATATGGAATCGGGATAACTAAAACAATAGTTATAATCATCATTCATTGACTCAGGCAACTCTGTATCTGGATTAAGAAAGTGTAAGATTTCGCCTTGTGCATATTGAGCACCTACATTATTTGCTTTAGCAAAACCTGCATTTTCATTTAGCTTAATTATTTTAAAATTATTCTTACTCCAGTAATCCCGGCATAATTCAACAGATTTATCTGTTGACATATTATCAACCACTATTACTTCATATGGTACCTTAATGAATGAATCTATACTTTTCAAGCATCCTTTTAAGAAAGTACCAGAATTGTAGTTAACTATTATAATGGATATTCTCATTTTTCTAAATGTTTACATTTCTTAACCAACATGTTTTTCTCGTTCTTTACAGTACACGTTAGGAATATTAAGAACATGAACGGGAACAAGAAACCACCAAAACTAAATGCATTATAGATTGGGGTATAGAAAATCCAACCAATCATTATCAACTTTAATGCGTCTGCGTAAAGCCCTTCATATTTAAAAAGTAGTCCAATACAGAAGCCAAAAAAGAGTGGTAATATAAATACTCCGAAAATGCCGAAATCCATATAACACTCGCCTATGATGGTAAAAATATTAGTGTCGTATGGAATTTGAACATTATCTCCCTGTATGATAAGGCGATGAGAAGTGTCTTCTAAAGAAAAAAGTCTATTATACAAATTTATTAATGAAGAAAAATTCCTTTTCCCTTCATAAAACACAATGTTTGTTTTTTTCAGATACTCATTCAAAGCATATATACCAGAGAAATAATAGGCATATATAGCAAGAAATGGCGAGAACAGGCCTGGTATTGAAACTTTCAATGCATCCGCATATTCGTCTGACATACCCTCTAAACTATTTCCTCCTCTAAACCACCTCGGCAACATAAAAATAGACAAAGCTGCTATTCCTGGTATAATTATTTTTTTTATTGATATTGCCACTTTAAATAAAAGGACATACCCAATTATAATAAAAATAGAATAAAGCATTCCAATACGTCCAAAACTTTGGAAGTCCAATAAAACAATTAGAACGCCAAAGTACAAAGCTCTAACTATGTCTTTTCTTTGTCCATAATAATGAAATCGCGACAAAGACACGACAAGCCCAACATAAACAAAACAAGCTGAATATGAAATATACACAGGAACAAGTTGGACACCATCGCCTATAGTTTCCTGTCGGAATGCTAAAGAACTAGCAAATATAGTTGCAATACTACCATAATTCTTAATAATATAAAACCAACCTAACAATACACTAATCGTACAAAAAACGAGAAGAAATTTTAATAAGACATCAGAATCAACTTGTAGGTTTAAAATCTTTTTCGGTTTCCATGTTGAGCCCAGCCTAGTTCCTACAAGAAATTGTAACACGTATAGTACTACGAGGAATAAAGTAAATAGTTCCAACTCCTTGTAATTGAAAAAGAGACTACCCAGTAGTGATATTAATATAAATATCACATAGAACTTAAATGAAAATCTTGTTACCCAGGAAGCTCTCATACCGCAAGTCCCCTCAGCTTCTTATAGCAATAAACAAATAACACGACCTCTGCAACCACCATTGATAAAGCTCCGCTAAAAACATCTAAAACCGGTATTGTAACTATCAATAACACTAGGCTTGCAAC